>Ga0210406_10001986_pt1 | contig 23926 bp, 21 predicted proteins | sample IncBWC30MmetaG_FD_155454 | JGI IMG/M metagenome (GOLD analysis project Ga0210406, IMG submission 155454) | Forest soil microbial communities from Barre Woods Harvard Forest LTER site, Petersham, Massachusetts, United States - Inc-BW-C-30-M | ecosystem: Environmental > Terrestrial > Soil >...
CTGATCGGGCCTGTCATCGGCTGCATCGGCATCCAATGGCTGAGCGCTGCGTTGGGTGCGAACCAGCCGAGCGGTGGCTCGGACTGGTGGTCGAAGATCTTTGCCAACGCTCCGCTGATCCTGGGAATCATCCTCATTGCCTTCGTGCTGCTGGTGCCGAAGGGCCTGGTGCCGACGCTGGCCGATATTGGCGCATCGCTGCTGCGGCGCCGGCAGCGTGAGCGGCGCGGCCTCTCGCCGCAACAGGCGGAGTAGGGCAATGACCGCACCGTTGCTTCAAACCCACAATCTCTCCATGCACTTTGGCGGCGTCAAGGCCGTCAACGACGTCAACTTCACGCTGGCCGAAGGCGAGCTGCGCTGTTTGATCGGCCCTAACGGCGCGGGCAAGAGCACCTTCTTCAAGATGCTGACCGGTCAGCTCGAGCCAAGCCACGGAGAGGTGTTGTTTCGGGGACATGATATTTCGCGGTCGCAGGCCCATCAGATCGCCCGCCTCGGCATCGGCATCAAGACTCAAGTGCCCAGCGTGTTCGACGGCCTGAGCGTGCGCGATAACATCCATCTCTCCGCAAGTCGTCTCTATTCTGGTGAGCGCGTCCGGCGCGTGGTCGATGAGATGCTGGAGCGCATCGGCTTGACGCATTCAGCTCATCGTGTGGTCGGTCAGCTCGCGCATGGTCAGCGGCAATGGGTCGAGTTGGGCCTCGTCCTGTCGGCCGATCCAGAGCTCATCTTGCTCGACGAGCCAGCCGCCGGCATGACGCATGAGGAAGTGCAAAAGACCGCTGAGCTCGTGCGCGAGATCAACCGCACAAAGGCCCTGATCGTGGTCGAGCACGACATGCAGTTCATCCGCATGATCGCCAAGCAGGTCACGGTGTTCAACCGCGGCAGTATTCTGGTGGAAGATGCCGTGGAGAACATCCTGCGCAATCCGCTGGTGCGCGACATTTATCTTGGCAAGCAGGCTGCCGCATGATGCTGGACGTCCAAGGATTGCGCACTGGCTATGGCCGCATTCCGATCCTCAACGGGGTCGGCTTTTCGGTTAGTGAAGGCGAGTTCGTCGGCATTCTCGGCCATAACGGCATGGGAAAGACGACGCTGTTGCGCGCGCTGATGGGCTTTCTGCCGGCCAGCAGCGGACGCGTGCAATTTGCCGGCCAGGACGTGACCGCGCTCGAGCCCTATCGGCGCGCGCGGCTCGGACTAGGCTACGTGCCGCAGGGGAGGGAGATTTTCCCTGGCCTTTCGGCTTACGACAATCTGCGCATGGGCTGCAGTAAGCAGCCGGGCGGCGACGAGAATGAAACCATCGCCACTGTTCTGGCAGAGTTCCCGCGTCTCAAGACCTTGCTCGATCGTCCCGGCAGCGCGCTGTCGGGGGGTGAGCAGCAGCTGCTCGCGATCGCGCGCTGCCTGTGTGGCAAGCCGCATCTGGTGCTGCTTGACGAGCCGACCGAAGGCATCCAGCCCTCGATCATCGACGAGATCGTCGAGACGCTGCAGCGGCTGCGCGACAAATCGGGGCTGACCATGATTCTGGTCGAACAGAACCTCGAGTTCATCTCCGCGCTGTCGCAGCGGATCCTGGTTATTCAGAAAGGCACGATCACCCAGGAAGTGAAGCCCGACGATCTGCACAATGCGAGCCTCGTTGGGGAGTTCATCGGAATCACGGCCTAACCTCGATCAAGCGAACAATGACCATAGGGAGGATCAAGATGTCAGTTAGACGCCCCACTCTCGATCAGCTGCGCTCCGTTGCCGAGGATCTCGGCATGCATATGAGCGACGCCGAGCTGAAATCCTACGATGGCCTGATGCAGGCGAACTACGCCGCCTATGACGCCGTCGATGCGATGGCTGACTACGTGCCCGCCGTGAAATATCCGCGTACGCCCGGCTATCGGCCCGAAGGTGAGGAGAACAAGTACAACGCGTGGTACATCAAGACGGAGGTCAAGGGCGCGCCCAGCGGCAAGCTCGCGGGCAAGAAGATCGCGTTGAAGGACAATATCAGCCTGGCCGGCGTGCCGATGATGAACGGCGCCTCGACGCTGGAGGGCTACACGCCTGACACCGACGCCACCATCGTCACCCGCATGCTCGATGCCGGCGGCACCGTTGTCGGCAAGGTGCATTGCGAGTATTTCTGCTTCTCCGGCGGCAGCCACACCTGCGCCGCCGGCGCGGTCCACAACCCGCACAAGATGGGATACTCGGCCGGCGGCTCGTCCTCCGGCAGCGCCGTGGTGGTGGCAACCGGTGAAGCCGACATGGCGATCGGCGGCGACCAGGGCGGCTCGATCCGGATCCCGGCCTCCTTCAGCGGCATTTGCGGGATGAAGCCGACCTATGGCCTCGTGCCTTATACCGGCGTCATGCCGATAGAGCTTACACTCGACCATACCGGGCCGATGACGCGCACCGTGCGCGACAATGCGCTGCTATTGGAAGTGCTCGCTGGCCCTGACGGTCTTGATCCGCGCCAGGGTGCGCCAAAAGTGTCGAGCTACACCGAAGGTCTCGGTGGCGGCGCCAAGGGCCTGCGCATCGGCGTCGTAAGGGAAGGATTTGGGCACGCCAGCTCGGAGTCCGACGTCGACGCCAAGGTCAAGGCGGGCGCGGAGCTTTTCAAGAAGCTCGGCGCCACCGTCGAGGAAATCACGGTGCCGATCCACCTCGCGGCGCCGGCGATCTGGCTGCCGATCGCGGCCGAAGGTGCCACGGAGTTCATGATGAAGGGCAACGGCATGGGCACCAATTGGCGCGGCCTCTACAACACCACGCTGCTCGATGCCCATTCCGCCTGGCGGCATCGCGCCGACGAACTCTCCGACAGTCTCAAGATCACGATGCTGCTCGGCCATTATTTTACCAAGCACTATCGCGGTCATTTCTACGCCAAGGCTCAGAACCTGAACCGGAAGCTGCGTGCAGCCTACGATTCGGCGTTGGCAAAGTATGACCTTCTGCTGATGCCGACCTTGCCGATGAAGGCGACGCCGCTGCCGCCTCCGGACGCGTCGCGGGAGCTCTACATCCAGCGCGCATTCGAAATGGTGCCGAACACCGCGCCCTTCAACGCCAGCGGCCATCCGGCGATGAGCCTGCCCTGCGGGATGAGCAACGGACTGCCGATCGGCCTGATGCTGATCGGCAAGTATTACGACGAACCGACGGTCTACCGCGCCGCCGCGGCATTCGAGGGTGCGGGCGACTGGACCAAGATGTAGCGCATCGCGCGGCCGGCTTTGGAGTCGGCCGCCACATTCTGAGGGAGGTGGCCATGGATCTCGGATTGAAGGGAAAGAATGTCCTCGTGACCGGCGGCAGCAAGGGAATCGGGCTTGCGATTGCAAAGCTCTTTGCCGACGAAGGCGCCAATGTCGCCATATGCGCGCGCAACGCCGACGACGTCGGCAAGGCTGCGACGGTCTTATCAGCCAAGGGTATCAAGGCATGGGGGCGGGCGGTCGACGTCGCCGATCCCGCCGCTTTGAAGGCCTGGGTCGAAGGAGCCGCCGCAGAGCTCGGCGGGATAGATACCATTGTCTGCAATGTCAGCGCGCTCGCCGTCGGCGATACGCCGGAGACCTGGGAAAAGTCCTTCCGCACCGACATGATGCATACAGTCAACTCGGTGGCGGCCGCGAAACCCTATCTCGAGAAATCGAAATCGGGGTCGATTATCATCGTTTCCAGCGTCTCCGGCTTCGAAGTCGATTTCGCCGCGGGCTCCTACGGCGCGATCAAGGCGGCGCTAATCCATTATTCCAAGGGACTGAGCAACCAGCTGGTCGCGCAGGGGATTCGCGTCAATGTTGTCTCGCCGGGCAATACCTATTTCGAGGGCGGCATCTGGCAGAACATCGAACGCGGCAATCCCGATCTGTTCAAGACCGCGATGTCGCTCAACCCGACAGGCCGGATGGGCACAGCCAAGGAGGTCGCTGCCGGCGTGGTATTCCTGGCAAGTCCCGTAGCAAGCCGTGTGTCCGGTACCAATCTCATCATAGACGGCGCGCTTACAAAAGCTGTTTAGTAATTTGAAGCCGATGCAGCCTCGGCCGTTGGAGCGGCGCGCCGGGCCTGCACCATCGCGGCGCGTCGCTAAATGCTCAAGGCATCCCGATGGGAGGGTCACATTGCTGGCAAGATTTGAAATGGGAAGACACCCACTCCCTCGGCGCCGCGGCCCTGCTAAAGCTGGTTCGTTTGCCGTCGACGGCGGCAAGCGAATCATGGTTGCGGACCATTGTGCCGACCGGGCTGATATCCAGCAGGCGATGCGGTTGCGTCGCGAGCTATCGCGCGGTCAATCTGCAGCTCAAGAACTATGACGCGCTGATCACGGCCAGCGCCCTGATACCGGCGCCGGCCTTCGCCGATATCGATCCGAACTGCCCGCCCAACTGGCCGATCCAGACCATGCCGTTCAACGTCACCGGCAACCCAGCCATGTCGATCCCGACCGGCTTCGGCGTCGGGCCTGCCGCTGTCGATGCAGCTCGTCGGCCGCGCCTTCGATGAAAGCATGGTGCTGCGCATCGGCGCCGCCTTCGAGTCCGCGACGGGGCTGAGCGCCCGGCGCCCGGCGCTCGCTCAAGGCTAGACTAATGGCATTTATGTCGAAGACTCTCGCCCTCAGTCATGTCGTCCCCGGCCATGCGACTAACGAGCAACTCCTTCAAGCCCAGCACGGATATTCCGGAAAGCTCGTCATTGGGCGGGATCTCATGAAGATCTGAATTGGAAAAGCGGTTGGCACGTCGCGCAAGGGATGACGCGAGACGAGATCGTCGATCGTTTGGATGAAGCGCGTCTTCCGGGACAGATTGCCGGACTTAGCTTGAGGCATCGACCGTGCCTTTGCTTTAGGCTGATTCCCGTTCGACACGCCGAACCGGCTTTGCAGCTCTGACCGCCTTGCAGGCGCACCTGCGCGGGCCTTCCGCGAGGCCCTGCCCATTCCGCGCTGTCATCAACTCATGCGACTTTCTCATTTGTTTGTCGTTCGGATTGCGCATAGCGTCTGCGGCAGAATTTGTGCTCGCACAGAGCCTGTTCTCGTCCAGCGTCGGGCTGGTGATGCAACGCAAGGAGTATCACGTGCCCAATCTTCCCAACCAGCCGGCTCCTGCCAGAGAGCCGATAACGTGGCTCGATCGTCGTACCATGTTGCTCGGCGCGGTGAGCGCGGTCGGTGTCGCGGGCTTGCCCAGCAGGGCTCTCCGGGCGGCTTCGTGGCAGCCCTTGAGACCTGTTCACGTATTCATCGGATATCCAGCCGGTGGTGCAGTGGATATCGTCGTGCGGCTCGTCGGCGAAGGTGTCCGACGAACGACAGGCGCTGTCGTTGTCGGTGAGGTGCGAAGTGGTGCCTACGGCATGATCGCCGCGCAGACTGCTTCGCTCGCGCCGCCGGACGGATATTCGCTGACCAGCGCTATTATGGGAATGATGTCGGTGTTGCCAGCTATCCCCGGTTCGCGCATGACGCTCGACGTCGATCGCGATCTGACGCCGGTGATCAATCTTGCCGGCAGTGCAATGGCCGTGGTGGCGCGGCCAGACGCGCCGTTTGGCGACATCGACGGCCTGATCGCGTATGCACGCCCGCGGCCCGGAGAGGTGACTTATGCGTCGTCGGGCCCGGGTTCGATCAATCATGTCGCGGCAGCCTATATCGCGAGCGAGGTGGGCATTGAGATGCTTCACGTGCCCTATCGCGGTGGGGCTCCTGCCACACTGGATATCATTGCCGGGCGGGTCGATCTCATGGTCGCCAACGTCGCCGAGGTGGCGGCGATGGTCGAGGAAGGAAAGATGAAGGCGCTCGGCGTGACGGCGGCGCATGCATCTCCGATGATTCCCAAGGCGCCCCCTCTTGCGCTGCGCTTCGCCCAGCTCGATTTCATGAATTGGTTCGGTCTCGCAGGTCCGCCGAACATGCCTGCGGACGTCAGCGAGGGCGTTGCCGCGATGTTCGCTGCCGGCTTGCGTGAACAGCAGACGGTGCAGGCGTTGGCCGCGCGTGGTCTCGAGCCATTGATCGTGAGCGGTCCCGCATTTGCGGAGCAGATTCAACGCGACCGGGCCCGCTGGAGAGTGGTCGCCCGGAACTCGAACATTCGCATGGAGTGAGCTTCGGATGATATCCCAGAAGGCCGGCACGACACGTTCGAGCGTTGAGCGTTCACACGCACCGCTATCGCTTGGCATCGACATCGGCGGCACATTTACCGATCTTGTCATCCTCGATCCGAGGAGCGGCGAAACGGCCGTATGGAAGGAGAGCACGACTCCAGACGAACCTTCCCGGGGAGCGATCCAGGGATTGCAGACATTGCTGCAACGTTCACGAATAGCACCCCATCGGATCGGTCGTGTGGTTCACGCAACAACGCTGTTCACCAACGCGTTGATCGAGCGGAAAGGTGCTCGAACCGGCCTGATCACGACGGCGGGCTTCGGCGACGTGCTGGAGATTGGTCGTGAGCGCAAGTACGAGCTCTACGACCTGTTTCTCGAGATGCCGGCGCCTCTGGTGGCGCGGCCGTGGCGGCGCGAGGTCGCCGAACGGCTTGCAGCCGACGGCAGCGTTGAAATCCCGCTCGACGTCGACGCGGTGCTGCGGCAGGTCGAAGCGCTTGTCGCGGACGGTGTGCGCAGCCTGGCGATCTGCTTCCTTCATGCCTACGCCAACCCCGCGCACGAACTCGCGGCGGCCGAGGCCGTCGCGCGGCGCTTTCCGGATCTGTCACTTTCGTTGTCCTGCGACATCGCGCCTGAGATCCGCGAATACCCGCGCGTGGTCACGACCGTAGTGAACGCCTACGTCAAACCGCTCGCCGAAACCTATCTCGATCGGCTGGAATCGGCCCTTTTTGGCGCGGGCATTCCGGGTGGCCTGTTTCTCATGTTGTCGAACGGCGGCCTGACCCATGTTGCCGAGGCGAAACGGGCGCCGGCACAATTGTTGGAGAGTGGGCCCGCTGCTGGCGCTCTGGCTGGAGCATGGTTTGGCCGCCAGGCCGGATTGAAGCGCGTCCTGGCGTTCGACATGGGTGGCACCACGGCGAAGCTCGCGCTGGTCGACGACGGTGAGCCGCTGGTCGGGTGGGGGTTTGAGGCCGCGCGCCAGAAGCGTTTCCTGCGCGGCAGCGGGCTTCCCGTTCAGGTCGCGACGGTGGAACTCATTGAGATCGGAGCTGGTGGTGGCTCGATCGCACGGCCGAGCGCGCTCGGCACCTTGAACGTCGGACCGGAGAGCGCCGGAGCGCAGCCGGGACCCGCCTGTTACAGGCGCGGCGGCAAGGAGCCAACCGTGACCGATGCGGATCTTGCGCTCGGATATCTCAATGCAAAGTTCTTTCTCGGGGGATCCATGCATATTGACGGTGAAGCTGCGAACCGATCGCTGGGCGGTGTTGCCGCTGCGCTCGGATTGGACAGCCAACGTCTCGCCTCCGGGGTGCATGACGTCGTGAACGAGAACATGGTGGGCGCCGCCCGGGTCGCTATTGCAGAACGTGGGCGAGTGCCGCGAGAGTACGCGCTGCTGGCGACCGGCGGTGCGGGCCCGGTCCACGCCTGGAATGTAGGACGCAAGCTCGGCGTGCGTCACGTGGTCTGTCCTCCTTGCGCCGGGGCCGGAAGCACGATTGGCATGTTGATGGCGCCGGCCCGGGTCGACCGCGTCGTCTCCTTCACCAGAGCCTTTCGCGATGTCGACTGGACCGTGGCGACGGAGCTGCTCGCCGATCTTGAGCGTGATGCGCTCGCAGTGGCGGTCGCGACGGGCGCTGAGGTTGAGGAACGCTCTATACGCCGGTTGGCCGACATGCGGTATTCCGGCCAGGGCTCGGAAATCACCGTGGTACTTCCGGCTACCCTTGATGAGAAGTCGGTGCATGCCGCGTTTGAAGAGAGCTATCGCGCCCTGTTCGGCCGCACGCCACCAGGCGCAGCCATCGAATTCGTCGCACTCCGGCTGACCCTGACGGCGGCGATGCCAGGCGCCTCCCTCGCGCTTAGTCTCGGCCACGAAAATCCTGCTGTCGATCTCCAGGCCGCATTGAAGGGACGTCGCGAAGTTTATTTCTCGAATGCCGGGTCAACCGACGCCCCTGTCTACGATCGTTATGCGCTGACGGTGGGCATGCGAATCGCGGGACCGGCCGTGTTTGAGGAAAATGAGAGCACGTTCGTTATCGGCCCCGGCAGCCATGCGGCAGTTCTGCCGGATGGTTCGCTCCTGACGGACATGCCGCATGAGGGGGAGGCGTGATCATGGATGACCGGACCTTGCGGAGTTTCGATGCGGTGGAACTCGAACTGCTGTGGCGACGGCTGATCTCCTTGGTGGACGAAGCCGCGGCAGCGCTCGTGCGCACCAGCTTTTCGACATTGGTTCGCGAGAGTTATGATTTTTCTTGCATCGTAACCGATGCGGAGGGCGAGTCTCTGGTTCAGGCGACGGAAAGCATTCCCAGCTTCATCGGCACGCTGCCCGCCACCGTGAAACACTTCCTGCGGTTTTTTCCGCACGACAAATTGTCCCCTGGTGATGTCCTGATCACCAATGATATCTGGCTTGGAACGGGCCATCTGCCTGATATCACGGTAGCCAAGCCGATATTTCGCGATCAAAAGCTTGTGGCGTTCAGTGCCTCGACGGCGCATGCGCCCGATATTGGCGGAAAAATCCGCAGTCCCGAGCCCCGCGAAGTCTTCGAGGAGGGATTGCAGATCCCACCGATGAAGCTGTTGCGGGCTGGGCGGGAGGATGAGACGTTGATAAATCTCATCCGCAAAAATGTGCGAACACCGGATGAAACCGTGGGCGATCTTTGGGCCCAGGTCGTCGCGCTCGATCTCATGGAAGACCGGCTTCTTCAGTTGATGGCGCAGGCAGAATTGGCGGATTTGCGCGGCCTCTCTCGCGAAATCCAGCTGCGCTGTGAAACGGCAATGCGGGCGGCGATCACGGCTTTGCCGGATGGCACCTATCACAGTTCACTTCAAACCGACGGACTGATGGATAGGCCAATCACGTTGCGCATGGCCCTGACGATCGCCGGCGATACGATCGGCATCGATTATGCCGGTACCGACCCGCAGGTGGACCGGGCGATCAACTGCGCTCTCTGCTACACCTACGCGATGAGCATCTATGGGGTTAAGGTCTGCATCAGCCCCGACCTGCCGAATAATGAAGGGGCTTGGCGTCCGATTTCCGTCTCGGCGCCGGAACGATGCATCGTCAATCCGGTCTTTCCGTGCTCTGGCGGCTCGCGCATGCTGATTGGGCATTACCTGCCGATGCTGGTGTTTGGTTGTCTTGGCCAGATCCTGCCCGAGCGTGTGATGGCCGCGTGCGGCTCGCCGATGTGGGGCATGAACCAGTCGGGCCTGCGGCCGAGCGGAAAGCCATACGCCAACATGTTCTTCTTCAACGGCGGCATGGGCGGCAATGTCCGCGGCGATGGACTGTCCTGTCTGTCCTGGCCCTCCAACGTATCTTCGACTCCGGTCGAAATCAGCGAGCACATCGCGCCGCTCCGCTTTCACCACAAGCGGCTGCGTCCAGACAGCGGCGGTGCGGGCAGGCATCGGGGCGGCCTTGGACAGGACGTCATGATCGAAAGCCGCTCCGATACTCCGATCGCTGTGTCCTTCCTGGCGGAGCGGACGCGGTTTCCGGCGTTTGGCATCGAAGGCGGCAAGTCCGGCGCGGCTGGACAATTGCGGATCAATGGCAAACCCGTCGATCCCAAACGACAATATGTCCTTCAGCGCGGCGATACGGTGCAGATGTGCACTCCCGGGGGCGGCGGACATGGTGATCCCAAAACGCGCGACATTGACTTACTCCGTGCCGACCTGAGAGCGGGATATGTGACTACGGAGGGAGATCGTACCGAATAGACGTTCGCAACGTCCTCAATACCGGCCGTGCTTTGGTCGTCGCAGCACGTCGGCAGCGAACGGATATATCGATGGCCCCGGCGCATCCGTCAGGCAATTTCCTCGATCAGCCAGTTGCGGAATGCCCGCAGCGAAGGGAGATTTTGATTCTCATCGGGATAAATCAGAAAATAGGCCTTGGTACTTTGCAGGGGGCAATCGCACAGCACGACAAGCCGACCCGCGGCCAGCTCATCGGCGACCATGAAACGGGGCGCCAGTGCGACGCCGAGGCCAACTGCAGCAGCCTCGATAATCATGGCCATATGCTGGAATTTCGGCCCCCGTAGCCCGTTGACGTTCTTCGCGCCGGCGGCCGTTAGCCATTCCACCCACGCACGAGGACGCGTGGTATTTTGAAGCAGAACATAACGGCCGAGCGCCTTGGGCGCGAACGTCCCGCTCTGTACAAGTTGCGGCGCGCAAACAGGCACGACTTGTTCGCCCAAAAGACGAAGTCCCTGCGTACCCGGCCAAGGCGCCTCTCCGTACCAGATCGCGGCATGGACATGCTCCGCCGCGAAATCCAGTCGCCGGGGACGAGTTTCGAAGTTTTGCAAATTGATCATGAGATTTGGATGTGCTGCAAGGAAGCGGGGCAGGCGCGGGACCAGCCAACGCGTTCCAAACGTTGGTACAACCGACAGATTGAGCGTCCCGCCAGCGCCGCCATACGCCATCAACTCCAAGGTTGCCGTCTCCAGACCTGAGAGAATGGCTCGTACCTCCGGAGCATAAGCAGCGCCGGCGAGGGTCGGGGTCAGGCGCCTGTGTATGCGTCGAAACAACTTGAGCTCCAGAAGGGCTTCGAGTGCAGCGACCTGGCGGCTGACGGCGCTTTGCGTCAAATGTAATTCCTCGGCGGCGCGGGAAACGCTCAGATGGCGCGCGCATGCCTCGAAAGCGCGTAGAAGTTCGATGGGTGGAAGCGTACGATGCATCGTGACCGTGACACGGTTTATCGGAAGCCAAGAAAAAAGAGTAACGGATGCGCGCCGGATTAGCTGACGCGCTTCGTCTCGTCTACGCTCGTCTCATGCGTCGTCGCGCGAAGCAGCCGCACGAATTGGTTCTGGATCATGGTCGGCTCGAGATCGCGGCGTGACAGTAGCCAGACATCGCGATGCGGATCTGGCACCGCCTTGGGGAGGACGCAGAGGCCCGCGAGGGCATGATCGATGCCAAGATCGCCGCGCGTTGCCAGGGCAAGGAAGTTCGTCTGAAAGAGCAGGGAACGAACGAGTGAAAATTCGAGAGTCGTGACGGCTGCCGTTGGCGCAGGCAGCCCTTCGAGCTCGAACATGGTTTGGAGGCGGTTGGCGGCGCCAGTACCCGCTTGGGCTCCGATCCAGGGGAACGAGGCCAGCATCTTGATGTCGACCCTTGGTTCGCGCGCCAAGGGATGGTCGGGCCCACAAACGATGCAAAGCTCACTCGAAAACAGTTTTTCCGCTCTGAATTCACGCGGGATGTCGGGGCGGACGGTGGTGCAAATGTAGTCCAGTCGTCCGGCGCGCAAATGCTCGAGCATATATTCGTAGTGATCCTGCTCGATCAGGAATCGGATACCTGGAGATTGCTGGACGCATTTCTGGATGGTTGTTGGCAGCAAGATAGAGGCTGTGACGCGCACGCATCCGACCGTGATCGTGCCTTCGAGCTGGCCATTGAGGGCGCTCATGTCGGCGGTCGCGGACCGCAGCTCGCGCAGGGCCAAGCTGAAGAGAACCGCGATCTCGTGTCCGAGATCGTTGAGTGAACCTCCGTATTTTTCTCGATGAACCAGTTTGGCACCGACCGCCGCTTCCAGATTGCCGATGGCGCGATGAACCGAAGGCACACTCAAGCCAATGTGCTCGGCGGAGTTTCGGAAGCCATCATACTCGTCCATCGCTGCAAGGGCGCGCAGCTGCGAGACGGTGAGCAAGTTCAGCAGACGTTCAAGACGTGTGACCGAAGGCCTGTCCGGATCGGGACAAAATTTCGAAAGAGCGCGCGTCAGATAGAAGATGCATCGTCCCGCCCGGCGCACGAGCGCAGCGCCAAACTCCGTCTCGGTCAGCCCTGTAGTCCGACGCTCGAAGAGAGGAACACCATAATGCCGTTCAAGAGCGCGCAGTCCCAGCGTGACGGCGGGTTGGCTCAAGCGCAGGCGCTGGGCGGCCTTTCGCAGACTCAGTCCTTCCGATACCAGCGTCAGAAGCCGCACATGCCTCAGATTAGGCAGTAGCTGATCCTCTTTTAGGCGAATGTGGCGCATGGGAGCATGGTGTTAGCAGGAACTTATCGGCCGGAAAATCGAACAAATTGGCGTGCGACGCCGTAAACGATGCATCATTTGCGCCAGTTGAGCCACAAAGGAGTGGCCGTCGAAAAAGGGAAGGTGACTCCAAGGGTGGCTTGAAACGCCGCCACGCCGTGGCGGAAACTTGGAGCCGTGCCTATGCAGCTGACTGCTGAACGTCTGTCACGCGTGAAAGCATCCGCCTCCGAAGCCGCGTCGAGAAAGGCGCGGGAGCTTCTTTCAGCGGGCGTTGATCTGATCTCGCTGGCGACCGGCGAACCGGATTTCGATACACCGGAACATGTCATCGAAGCCGCCCTGGTCGCCATGCGCGCAGGGCAGACGAAATACACATCGTCCGACGGCACCCCGCAGCTGAAGCAGGCGATCGCGGCAAAATTCGCGAGGGACAACGATCTCACCTATGCCCCGAACGAGATCCTGGCCAGCGCGGGCGCGAAGAACATTGTCTTCCTTGCGCTCATGGCAAGCGTCGATAACGACGACGAAGTGATCGTGCCGGCGCCCCACTGGGTGTCCTACACGGACATGACGGTGCTGGTCGGAGGCACACCCGTTGTCGTCAGTTGCTCGCAGAACAATGGCTACAAGCTCGATCCCGAGAGTCTTGAGAAGGCGATTACACCGCGCACGAAGTGGCTGCTCTTGAACACACCGAACAATCCGACCGGATCGGTCTACAGCCGCGCCGAGCTCGAAGCGCTGGCGGATGTCTTGAGGCGATATCCGCGCGTTCTTGTCATGACCGATGAGATCTACGAGCACATCATATTTGACGGTCTTTCCTTCCACAGCTTTGCATCAGTGGCCCCGGACTTGAAGGCTCGGACCCTTACGGTCAATGGCGTTTCCAAAGCGTATGCAATGACGGGCTGGAGGGTTGGATTTGCCGGTGGACCTGCCGAACTTATCGAGTCGATGCGCCGGGTTCAGTCGCAGTCTTTGGGAAGCAGCTCCTCGATTAGCCAGGCAGCCGCCGCGGCTGCACTCACAGGCCCGCAGGAGTTTCTGACCAAGAGGGCGGCTGCCTTCCAGGAGCGGCGCGATCGCGTCATCAGCATGCTCAATTGGGTTCCTGGTCTCGCCTGTCGGCGGCCCGAGGGCGCATTCTATCTCTTCATCGGATGTTCAGAGTTGCTGGGGCGCAAGACATCCGAAGGAAAGGTCCTCCGCAGCGATGCGGATGTTGCCGAGTTCTTCGTTGAACAGGCGCGGGTCATGGTCGTGCACGGCGGCGCGTACGGTCTCTCGCCGCATTTCCGCATCTCGATCGCGACCTCGATGGAGCGGCTCGAGGAAGCATGCCGGCGCGTCACGTCGGCGATTGCAACGCTTCGGTGAGGCGAAAGTCGAGGGCGCACAGGACCATCGCATGACAACGCCGTCTTTCGCAGTTGTTGAAAAGATCATCGAGCTCTTCAATAAATCCGGCGCCGCGGAGCTCGAATACAGTTGCGAAGGTCTGAGCTTCAAGATCCGTCGGGCCTCCCGCGGTTCGCCGGCGAGCAGCAAAGACCCTGTGCGCCTGACATCGAGCGAGGCTGCGTCCCTGATTGCGGAGGGCGCTCTTGCGTCGTCGGCACCAGCGCGCTCATCGGATGAGCAGATCGTCGTGGCCTTCATGCACGGCGTCTTTCACCGCTCGTCAGCGCCCGGCGAAAAGCCATTCGTCGAAGTGGGCAGCGAGGTCCGCAAGGACCAGCAGATCGGCATTCTCGAAGCGATGAAGGTCTTCATGCCCGTCGTGGCGCCGATCGACGGGATCGTCGCGCACATTCACATCGACAATGCGGTCGACGTGGCCTCGGGCCAGGCCCTGTTCACCATCGTGCCGCAGGACGGAGGTGCAACGTGAGCGGGCGCATCACCATTCTGAACCAGCCGCGCGTCACCTATTGCGGCGATCAAGGTTTGCTGCTCGAAGCCGCGGGTGATCTTGAGCTGGCGACGCAGGAACGAATCTGGGCCTTGAACGAGCAGGTTCTCGAATGGGGCGGCGTCCTGGACACACAGCCCGGTATGAACAGCCTGCTCGTGCTGCTCGATCCCGACGCTAACGATGTCACGGAGTGCCGCGACCGGTTGCTGCGTGCCTGGAAAGAGGTCCGCAGCACAGCGCGCAAGGGCAAGCTCCTTGAAGTCGGCGTCGTCTATGGAGGTGAAGGAGGCTGTGATCTCGTTGACGTCGCCCGCTATCACAGGGTCGATCCTGCGGAGATCGTGAAGCTTCACGCCAACGCCGAATACACGATCTTTGCACCAGGGGTCAGTCCGGGATTTGGTTACCTGTTTGGACTTGACCGGCGTCTCTTTATTCCCCGCCGCGACGTGCCAGTGATGAGGAAAGTCGGAGGCGTCGTGTCTATCGCCGGCGCGCAGGCGATCCTGGGTCCACCCAGGAAGCCGGACGGCGCCGACCTTGGGCCCACCGGTTGGCATGTCATCGGCCGCGTTCCCGATGTTCCGGTCGCGTTTGATCTTGCGCGTGATCCGATGAGCCTTGTGTCGCTCGGAGATCGCATTCGCTTTCGCGTGGAGCGGATCGAAAAATGATCGAAGTGTCCCAGACGCCGCCGCTTAACACCGTTCAGGACCTCGGGCGCTTCGGCTACCGGCGATATGGGATCGGCAGCGCAGGCGCGATGGACCGTCTGGCGCTTGCGGTCGGCAACTGCGCTTTGGGCAACGCGTCGGGCGCCGCCGGTATCGAATTCCAACTTTTTCCCGTGATGCTGAAGTTCCGGGTCGATACCGCGATCGCGATCACCGGCGCGGATTGTGCCGCGACGCTCGATAGCCTGCCGGTGCCTCCCTTCTGGGTAACGCCGGTAGCCGCTGGTCAGACCTTGCGGCTAGAGGCGCCAAAGACGGGAGCACGGACTTATCTCTGCATCGCGGGCGGCATCGATGTGCCGGAAATCCTCGGTTCGCGAAGCACACAAATGCGCGACGGATTTGGAGGCCTGTCGGGACGCCAGTTGCAGCCGGGAGACATTCTCCCCACAGGATCGCGCCCTGCGCTTCGCTTCAGGGACAGCTTCGGCTTCGGGATCGAGCCGCCGGACAGCGCTCTTCCACCCAACGCGCACGATTGGGCCACCGACAGTGACATTGTCCTGCGCGTCATTGCGGCCGCCGAGCATGATCAGTTCGACAGCGCATCCATCAAAGCGTTCCGGACTACCGCCTGGACCATTACGCCGCAAAGTAACCGGATGGGATATCGGCTGGCTGGTACTTCCTTGAAACGCAGCGACCCAACCGAGATGCGCTCGCAGGCCATCGTGCAGGGCGTCGTTCAGGTGCCGCCATCGGGCCAGCCCATCGTGCAGCTCGCCGATGGCAATTCTGCCGGCGGCTATCCGAAACTCGCTTACGTTATCCAGGCCGATCTCTGGCGCCTCGCGCAGGCTTCGCCCGGCCGCACCTTGCGCTTCGCGCTTGTATCGCTCGACGATGCACGCCGCGCCCGCGCCGAGCAGGCAGCGTATCTGAAAGATGTGAGCCGCATGAGCGGTTACTGCCGATCGCAGGTGCAGGCATGAGCGCGGAGCTGCACACAATTGCGACACTTATCGATCTGCTTCGTGCGCACAATATCACGCAGTTCGAATTCGTCAGCGGCTCGACGCAGTTCAAATGGACGCAAAATCCAGCGGATCAAGCCGATTCAGCGTCGACGGAGCGCCTTGCGGATGATCCGCGCCTGACGGAAGTCCTGTCGCCCGGAGTTGGCATGTTTGTTGCGAGGCATCCTTTGATGCCGCGTGAGATGACCGCAATTGGTGACAGCAGGCAACGCGGCGAATGTGTTGCGCTGATCAAAATCGGAATGATCTATCGACCTGTCCTGGCGCCATGCGCCGGAAAGATCGTCAAGCGTACGTGCCGGCCCGGCGATCTGGTCGATTACAACCGCCCTCTGTTCTTGATGCAACCAAACGCCGCGTGAGCCAATGGAGCGAAAGCCATGAAGATTGATCTCAACTCGGACCTCGGAGAGGGATTCGGACGTTGGAAGAGCGGCGACGATGAAGCGCTGATGAAGGTGATCTCGTCGGCCAACGTCGCCTGCGGTTTTCATGGCGGCGACGCGCTCATCATGACGCGGATGACCGAGGCCGCCAAAGAAAACAACGTCGCTCTTGGCGCACATGTCGGCTTGCCGGATTTGCTGGGCTTCGGCCGGGTTGCAATGGATATCCATCCGCGTGACTTCGCAAAACACGCGCTTTACCAGCTTGGCGCGCTCGCCGCGATCGCGCAGGTCGGCGGCTACAGGGTGACGCATGCAGGCTCGCACGGCGCGCTCGGCGACATGTCGAAGCGCAATCCCGAATACCGCGAGCTTATGTTTGACGTGTTCGCGGCCTTCGACAAGGACCTAATCGTGGCGGTGCAGCCGACCGAGGGCGCGATGAAGTATGCCCGAAAGCTCGGCTTGCGCACCGTGGGAAAAATCTTTGCAGATCGTGCCTACGACGATCAGGGGCATCTCGTGAGCCGAAAGCTGCCTGGTGCTCTGATTACCGATCTTGAGGTGGTCGCACAGCGGATGGATCAATTCATGAATGACCAGACGATCACGTCAATGTCGGGGAAGCGCATCAAAATGGACGCGGCCTGTGTGTTGGTGCACAGCGACACGGCGGGCGCGCTCGAGATTGCGAAGACCGTTCGCGCCACCGTCGAGAAGGGCGGTGGCAAGATCGTTCCGTTGACCGAACTCGCAAACTGACGGAACCTTCACGATGAGGTTCCGGACCGTTCTGATCGCCAATCGGGGGGAGATTGCGCTCCGCATCATTCGGGCCTGCAAACGGCTGGGGTTGAATACCGTCGCCGTTTTTTCCGAGGCTGATCGCGGCGCCAGCTACCTCGAATTGGTCGATCGCGCGGTCTGTATCGGTCCGGCGCCCTCCGGCGCCAGCTATCTCGACGGCCAGGCGATTGTCCTGGCCGCGCTGGCGTCCGGCGCCGAAGCCATTCATCCGGGATACGGCTTCCTTTCGGAGAACGGCGATTTTGCCGAAGCCGTCGAGGACGCTGGTCTCAAGCTGATTGGGCCAAGCGCCGCCGTGATCCGACTGATGGGCGACAAGATCGCCGCCCGCGAGGCCATGATCCGGGCCGGTATTCCCTGTGTGCCGGGGAGCGAGGGGGCATTGCCGGTTGACCAGGCGGAATGCGAGCGGATCGCCGCGAAAATCGACTACCCGGTCATTGTCAAGGCGGCCGGCGGGGGAGGCGGTCGGGGCATCGCCATCGTCCGGACGCAGCCCGAGCTTGCGTCCGCCATTGCCGGCACACGCGCTATCGCCGCGAAATCCTTTGGCGACGCCAAGGTCTATCTCGAGAAATTTCTCGAACGCCCGCGACATATCGAGTTCCAGATCCTTTGCGACGACTTCGGAACGTGTCTGTCGCTTGGCGAACGCGATTGTTCGGTGCAGCGGCGGCATCAGAAGGTCATCGAAGAAGCGCCGGCCATCGGCATCGATCGGAAGCTCGTCGATGAATTGGGCGAACGCAGCGCTGCCGTCTGCGGCGAGCTTGGCTATCGCGGCGTCGGCACCTTCGAATTTCTTTATCAGGACGGGACCTTCGCCTTCATTGAAATGAACACGCGCGTCCAGGTCGAGCATCCGGTCACGGAGCAGGTGACGGGTCTCGACATCGTGTATGAGCAGATTAGAGTGGCGGGCGGATTGCCGCTCAGTATCCGTCAAAGCGACATTGTCAGCCGCGGCCATGCCATCGAATGCCGCATCAACGCGGAGGAGCCCTTCAAATCCATCCCTTCGGCCGGTCGCGTCAGCCGTTGGGTCATTCCGTCGGGTGAGGGCGTCAGAATGGATAGCCACATCAGATCCGGCTCGGAGATCCCAAGCTACTACGATTCCCTGGTCGCCAAGCTCATCGTTCGGGGGGACGACCGCCCCCAATGCATCGAACGGCTCAAGCAGGCGCTAGGCGCGTTGCAGGTTGAAGGCATCAGCACCAATCGCGAGCTGCACCAATTCATTCTCGACGATCCCGGGTTCGAGCGGGGCGGCGTGGATATTCACTTTCTCGAGAAGCTGTTGCGCGCGAGGGAGATCCGCGCGCTCGAAGGCGCGGGAGAACGGACATGAGTTCGATGTCTGCCGCGGCGCCGATCTTGACTGATGCCCAGAAGCGCGGGGCACAGCGCGCGCTGCGCGTGTCCATCGGTACCCTGCTGCTCCTGCCGGCGCTCGCATTCCTGGCTCTGTTTCTGATCCTGCCGGCGTTCAGTTTTCTGACGGCCAGTGTTCTGACGCAGTCGCCAACCGGCGATATCGGATTGCCGCTCACACTGGCGAACTATGACCGGCTCTTGTTCAGTCCCGCTTACAAGCTGGTGGTGCTGCGCACCCTGAGCATTTCGATCTGGACGTCCGTTATTTCCGTCCTTCTCGCGTATCCGTTGGCGATGGTGATCGCCTATGGCCGTCCTTCCTGGAGCCGGCTCACGATGATCGTTGTCGTTGCTCCTCTGGTGGTCAGCGTGATCGTGCGATGCTACGGATGGCAATTGCTGCTGGGCAATAACAAGTCGGGCGTCGTCAATTGGCTCCTGTCGTTTACCAGCCGGCACCCGCCGACGATCAAGGTCATGTACACAGAGTGGGCGGTGATCATCGCCTCTGTGCACGTCTTCCTTCCGTTGATCGTCCTTCCGATTGCGACCTCGCTGGCGCGGATCAATCCCTTTCTGATTGAAGCCGCCCGCATGCTGGGTGCGCCCGCGTGGCGGGCCTTCCTTCGCGTGACACTGCCCTTGAGCGCGCCGGGTCTCACGGCAGGCGTCACGGTCGTTTTCGCGCTGACCGCGGCATCCTTCGTCACGCCGCAGATGCTGGGCGGAACGAACGCCTCGATGCTCGGTATCCTGCTCGAACAGCAGGCGATGACGGTCTTTGACTGGCCGATGGCGAGCGCGGTCGCCTCTGTCATGGTGGCGATCGCGCTCTGCTCCAATGCGTTTTCGACCTGGGTCATCGGACTACTGATGCGGCGACGCCAACCGGCAGGAGGGAACAATGTCGGCTAGGCTATCCGGTGCCGGCGGACTTTTCATCTATGTCGTGGCGACGGCCATCATGGTGTTCGTACTCGCGCCGCTGGTCGTGATCGTGACGCTGTCCTTTTCAAAGCTCAGCTTCGCGACCTTTCCGCCACAGGGTTTCACCTTTGCCTGGTACGGTCAGGTCCTGGCTGACACGGGCTTCCGAGGCTCTTTTCTGCTGAGCTGTCTCATCGCCCTCAGCGCTACCGGTTGCTCGCTGTTGTTGGGGCTGCCGGCGGCCTACGCGTTGGACCGCTGGAAGGTACCGGGCGCGGCCACGATCAGGGCAGTTCTCGTTTCTCCGATGACGCTGCCGATCCTTATCACGGGTCTGGCTCTCCTGAAGTTCTTTTCACAGACCAGGATGCGGGATGCGAGCGTAAACCTGGTAGTCGGTCACATCCTGATAACGTTGCCTTACGTCGTAAGGACGATCACGGTCAGTTTGAAGCTCGTCGATCGGACGCTTGAAGAAGCCGCAATGACGCTGGGCGCATCGCCGCCCGTCGCCTTCTTGAAGGTCACGGTGCCCCAGCTCGTTCCGGGCATCGCGGCGGGCTGCCTGTTCGCGTTCATGATCTCCTTCGACGACTATCCGCTTACGATGTGGCTCAGCGACGCCCAATACGTGCCGCTGCCGATCTACCTGCATGAAAGCCTGAACAGGATGTTCGATCCGTCGATCGCGGCGATGTCGAGCTTGATGATTTTGACCGGAATTCTCGCCGTGGTCGGGCTGGAGAAGCTTGTCGGTCTACGGCGTGCAATGGGCGTTTAACGAACGGAGAAGTGCTATGGCTGGAAAATGGGGCGGGCCGGTCTCGCGTAGAACAGTGCTGAAGGCGAGCGCGATCGGACTGGCGGTACCGCAGTTCTTCGTGCGGAACGGCTGGGCGGCCGGCAAGAGCATTTACGTTGGCACCTACATATCCGTTCAGGGGCAGGTTATTCGGGAACAGGTTATTCCCAAATTCCAGAGCGATTTTGACTGCCAAGTGTTTCAGACGGAGAACGTGACGCTTGGCAACATAGCCATACTGAGGACCCAGAAGGCGAATCCCAGCTACTCGGTCATGATGATGGATGACCTCGGCATTCCGATCGCGAAGGCCGAAAATCTCATTGAAAGGCTCCCGCGGGACAAGATCCCGAATCTCGAGAAGGCCTTTCCCCGCTTCATCTACAACGGAGATTATGGTGTCGCGTTCGCGATTTCGAACGTGTCGCCCTGGTACGTGAGCTCGCTTTCGCCGCCGATCGAGAGTTTCGCCGATCTGTGGGACGAGCGGTTTCGCGGCCGCTTCATGCTGATCACGCCGAAGCAGTCGCAGAGTGTGCACATGGTCGTCATTGCTTCGTCGCTCACCACCGGCAAGCCGATCCTCGAGGCCCAATACGAGCTCGAGAAGGGGTGGGCGAAGTTGGCCGAGCTCAAGCCGAACGTCCAGACGATCTATGAGGTCACGGGTACCGCGCTGCTTCAGGCCGCGCAGGGTCAGGCAGACGGCGGGGGTCCGGATTTTTCCAAGGTGCTTCAGCCCTATATCCTAAAGGGCGCGCCCATCAAGCAGTCGCAACCGAAAGAGGGCACTTTTGCCGGCGTCAATTGCATGACCCTCGTCAAGGGGGCGCCGGAGCCCGACCTCGGCGTTGCCTTTATCGATCGCATGTTGTCGCCGGAGGCACAGAAGATCCTGGCAGAAGCCACCTACGGCGCACCGTCGGTTCGGGACATCGAACTCAGCAAGGAAGTTGCCGCCGCGGTCCCTTATCCGGAGTCCAAAGTCAACGACCTCATCATTCTTGATTGGGAAAAGCTGAATCCACAACGGGGCGCCATCATCGAGAAATTCAACCAGATCTTCGGGAGCTGACGAATGGCACTGCCTGAAGCGGATTTGGCGCTGTCCGGCCTCGTGAAGACCTTTGGAGATCAGAACGCCGTCGACGGCGTGACTCTCAGGATTGCCGCAGGTGAGCTCGTGGCGCTGCTGGGGCCAAGCGGATGCGGCAAGACGACGACGTTGCGCATGATCGCCGGCTTGGTTCAGCCGACCACAGGCGAGGTGCTCATCGGCGGGGCGCGGATCACGCATGTGCCGGTACACAAGCGAAATATCGGTATGCTCTTCCAAAACTACGCGTTGTTTCCGCATATGACGGTGGCGCAGAACGTCGCATTCGGCCTGCAAATGCGCCGTCTGCGAAGATCGGAAATCGGCAAGAAGGTCGATGCGGCGCTTACCATGGTCCGGCTCAAGGAATATGCCGATCGACTGCCGTCCGAACTATCGGGGGGCCAGCAGCAACGCATCGCGTTGGCGCGGGCCGTTGTCATCGAACCAACCCTTTTGCTTCTCGATGAGCCAATGGGAGCGCTCGACAAAAACCTTCGCGAGAGCATGCAATTCGAGTTGCGCCAGATTCAGCAGCGTTTGGGGATCACTGCCGTTCTGGTGACGCACGATCAGGAAGAGGCGATGACGATGGCCGATCGTATCGTCATCATGCGTGGCGGCCGGCTCGAACAGGTTGGAACGCCGAAGGAGGTGTACGGAGATCCCGTAAGTCGGTTCGTCGCAAGCTTTGTTGGCGTTTCGAACTTCCTGGCTGGCTCGGTCGTGTCGACTGATGAAACCGGTATCAAAATGAGAATGGCATGCGGAACGGAGGCTCTCGTCCCGGGTAAGGCGGCTCCGGACGGCGAACGGCTGCTCTCGGTCCGGCCCGAGTCGATCATGTTGCGTACGGCGTCCGGCGGAGAGATCCCTGGGTTCAACGAGGTGAAGGCCGTAATCGAGCAGGTGGTTTTCAAGGGACAGATGACCCACGTGCACATGAGGTTGGGTGATGGTTCGACCTTGATTTCGAACCAGCCAAGCAGCTCCGCATCGACTCTCGTTCCGGACCTCTCGCCGGCAACGGAAGTCATCGCAAGCTGGCCGGCGCAGAGCGCGCGCATTGTCCTCGATTCATGATCGCGGTCCTTGCAAGCGATCGCGGGAACGAAAGACGTTAGACGTGACATCGGTTTCGAACGACGCTGCGAGCGGCGCAGACGGTGTGCCGACGCCTAGGCGATATTTTTCGGTCGCGACCATCACGCTCGCGGTCACCATGAGCGGTCTCGACAACAGCATGGTCAACGTGGCCTTGCCGGCCGTAGCTCACGATTTGAGTATTTCGCCTGCGAGCGCCATTTGGCTCGTCAGCAGCTATCAGATTGCCCTCGCTGTCTTCCTGCTGCCACTTTCGGCGCTTGGAGAGATCCACGGTTATCGGAGGGTCTACCTCAGCGGGCTGACGCTGTTTTCCATCTCGTCGGCGGCCGTTTCCATGTCGGACAGTTTTCTTGCGATCATGATGGCGCGCGTCGCGCAGGGCCTGGGTGCCGCGGGCATTTTGGGTGTCAATATCGCGATCATAAGATTCGTCTATCCGAAAGCAGCGCTCGGAAGAGGCATCGGCATCAATTCGTTCGTCGCGGCGTCCGCGGTCACGGCAGGCGCTCCCATAGGTTCGCTCATCATAAAGTATTTCGATTGGCATGGCCTGTTTGCCGTCAACGTGCCGATCGGGATAATCGCAATATTGTTCGCAATTTACGCGATTCCTCGGACCCCCGTATCCGCCCGTCCGTTTGATTTCCCGAGTGCCTTGCTCTGTTCGGGCACCTTCGGGCTGCTCTTGTTCACGACAAATGGGCTGGGCCACGGGCATCCGTGGTGGATCCTCGGGTTGGAAACCATAGGCATCGTGTTGCTCGGCTGGGCCTATCTGCGACGGGAAAAGGGAAAGCCGGCTCCGCTCTTTCCGATCGACCTTTTCAGGATCCCGCTGTTTCGAATGTCGGTTCTGACCTCAGTCTGCTCCTTTACGGCGCAAATGCAGGCGATGATCGTGTTGCCGTTCTTCATTGGACACCTGGGCCATCATGATCCCGCGGAGATCGGCTTTCTGATCGCGCCGTGGCCGGCCGCACTGATCGTGATCGCGCTCATCTCCGGCAATCTGGTGGGGCGGTTTTCGCCGGCGCAGCTGTGCACGGCTGGCCTTTTGATCTTCGCCACGGGGCTGGCGATGTCGGCGACCTTGCGGACGGGCACGCCGACGTCAGCGATCGTCACCAGTATGGCTTTGTGCGGCGTCGGCTTCGGCTTGTTTCAGTCACCTAACAACTGGGCACTGATCAGCTCGGCACCGCCGCCAAGGAGCGGGGCGGCTAGCGGCACGCTCGGCTCAGCGAGGTTGTTCGGTCAATCGATCGGGGCATCCGCCGCGGCGATCACACTTATATCGTTCGGGCTAGAAAGAGGGCCGCCGATCTGTCTCGCTCTCGGCGCTGGCGTGGCGATCCTCGCAGCAGCTGTCAGCGCCTTCCGCGCCATTCCGGAACGCAAGAGATCCGAACTCGCGACCATTCGTGGGGAGCCGAAGCGGTCCGCGGACGCTAGCAAAACGAAAGGAAACGGACCCGTGCTCAGCGACGTCATATTCAAGGTCGAAGCGGCGGCTTTTCGCGAAGCCTTGAGCGGAAAATATCGGATCCACGA
>Ga0210406_10001987_pt1 | contig 23923 bp, 25 predicted proteins | sample IncBWC30MmetaG_FD_155454 | JGI IMG/M metagenome (GOLD analysis project Ga0210406, IMG submission 155454) | Forest soil microbial communities from Barre Woods Harvard Forest LTER site, Petersham, Massachusetts, United States - Inc-BW-C-30-M | ecosystem: Environmental > Terrestrial > Soil >...
AAGTACGCCTGTATACGTCATTACTCAAGTACTTCTTAAGGTTCATCATCATTCCTGGCGATACCTCACGGTGCGTTCAAACTGAAAGTTGCCTTTTGCGTTACAGCAGTGTTTACACCGATTTTGGCAAGATACTCGAAGTCGTTCTCGCTCCTCGACTGCATTTCGGTTGATGTGGTGTCGCATGCAGCGCAACTTCGAGCCCATGCGAAAGCAAGTGGAAGTCTGGCAGAAGAACGAATTGACGGATGTCACCGCCAAGGTAGTGATCTACGAGGCATTCGTCGAGGGCAGACTCGAAGCTCCGAAGTACCTTGCCCGCAGGCTGGCCGACCTGGTGGCATACCACTTCGCCCTCCGCCGCCTGCCGGATCAACTCGTCGCGTGCCGGTTTGATTAACACGGCTGCCTCTTCGACCAGCTCCCATTGCGTCGCCGCCGGTAAGGGAATCCCCATCTGACCTCGCCACTTAAACGCAATTCTCAAGATTGCCTGAGAAAGCCATTGTGACCTTAGTCACGTCCAAGCCGCAGCCGGACGTACCGGAAGAGATGCCCTCTCGTATACAGTCGCACCAGTGCAATATTGAAAGGAAGTATTCACAATGCCTACGGTGCCAACCCGTGTCGCGGATCGGCTCAAGTCAAGCCTCAAGGAATTCCAGGGAATTGTGCAGGCTGCCAAGTCGCGCGATGTGAATGAGTCAGACACCGTTATCATCGTGACCGATATGTTGTCTGCGGTCTTCGGATACGACAAGTATTCAGAGGTCACATCTGAGCTGGACATTCGAGGGACACATTGCGATCTTGCGACAAAGGTGGACGGCAAAATACAGGCACTCATCGAAGTCAAAGCCGTGGGAACCGAGCTAAAGAATACTCACACCAGGCAAGCGGTGGACTACTCCGCCAATTCAGGTATCGAATGGGTCGTGCTCACGAATACTGTGAGATGGCAGGTCTATAGAGTTATCTTCAGCAGACCGGTGGGACAGGAATTGATTCTCGACTTCGATCTGCTGAGCCTGAATCTTAAGAAGGACGAAGACATAGAAAAAGTCTATCTACTTGCCAAGGAAGGTTGGGGCAAGTCAGCGCTGGAAGAATTCGATACCCAACGCCAGGCCCTGAACCGGTTCTCTCTTGGGGCTGTGCTGACCAGTGACCCGATACTCAAACTTGTTCGGCGACAGCTAAGGAGCATGTCACCCGAGGCCAAATTCGACTTAGAACAAATCAAAACGGTGCTGTTACAGGAAGTTCTGAAGCGAGATGTGATCGAGGGAGAGAAGGCGGACGAGGCACGCAAGAGGGTCGCACGCGCAAATCGTAAAGTGAGAGCAAAAGTGTTGACGGAAGAAGTAGCACCTGCGACGGCTACTGCTGCCTCGGGTCAGTAACGCAAGGATATGGGGACGGCCTGAGGTCATTGCATAACTGCGGGCACGGCCATGTCGCCAGCCGTTCCGCTGGAACATCGAACGCCAGCAAGGTGGGCGCCATTTCCCGGTTTGCATCGTTCGGCTGCGCGAAGACATAGCGGATCGTGCTCTCGCTCTATTTTCCGAGGTCCCGCTTAAAATTTGAGTGCTTCGGGGCCACTTCAGCGATCTTTTCCAAGACCGCAGTAAAGCCAGCATTCCCGTTGAATACGAGACACCCGGCCTTCCTGCACGGGCGGAATCGCACCTACGTTGATCTCCGGCTGCTAGAACATTCCAGGCCACGGAGATGTCGGCTTCTCTTTTCCTCGGAGCTCCAGATGCTGCTGATGCCGCCAGCGAATCCACTCGTCCACGAACTTTGTAATTTCCTGAGGAAACCGGGGCCGGGCATGCAGATCCGCTTCGATCCCGGGTCGTTCGCGCGAGGGAGAGTAGGTCACGCGGCGGTCAATGTGCTGCACACACAAGGTCCACAAGCGCATGCGTCCCAATTTCGTGGTTACTACTGCCCACTACTGCCGTGAACAGCAGTTTTCGCGAGAAGAGATGTTATCCTCGGACGGAAATGTTCGTTTATGTGGCCTGATGTGGCGTGAGCGGCCTGAATCTGAACACTGGCAATGACGGTATAATCGTGGCATGGCTGACCATGTGATCCACATCTCGGAAGCGGAAGCCGCCAATGACTTCGCTGGGCTGCTCGCGCGGGTGCGTGCGGGCGCGGAAATCGTGATCGTGAGTGGGAAGGTGCCGGTCGCGGTGATCCATGGACCAGTCCCGCCGCGCCGCTCCATCTCGGAGTGCATCGCGTTGCTACCCGAGGACTCGACGGCGACCATCGACCCTGACTTCGCTAGGGATGTGGAAGCGGCTGTCGAAAGTCATCGTGAGCCGCTCGAACCGCCCGCATGGGACTAATCCTCGATTCCAGTGTGCTGATCACAGCCGAGCGCCAGGGGCAAAACGCGCGGCAGATGCTTGCAGCGATCTCGGGCAAGGCAGGGAATACCGACATCGCCGTCTCCGTGGTTACTCTGATCGAACTCGCCCACGGCGCGGCCCGTGCCGATACGCCGCAGCGAAAAGAGAAGCGGCAGCAGTTCATTCAGGAGCTTCTCACGGCCCTACCTATGCATCCGGTAACGGTGTCTCTTGCCCTTCGTGTCGGACAGATCGATGGCGAGAACCAAGCGAAAGGCATTCGTCTTCCGCTATCCGATCTGTTGATCGGGGTGACGGCCTTGGAACTCGGCTACAGCGTAGCCACGGGCAATCTCCGCCATTTCCAGATGATTCCCGGATTGTCGGTCGTGCGGCTTTAGTCGAGATGTGGGTAGCAGAGTCGCCACTTCTTGTTCGTTCACTCCAGGGTAATTGCCTTCCGCAAAATCGCGGTAAGTGGCTCGCTCCGTCATCAAAAGCAGGATGAAGTTCGCCCGCGCGCATCCGCACCTCGACCACGGATACGCCCTCACCAGCCGATGCATCTCCCAGTTGATGTCCCGCACATCGCAGAATTTGCCTCAACTCAATCGCGCGTGCCAGCAGGTGTGCTGCGGAGCGAGGGCCGACCGGAAGCGATCTAGAAAAGAATTCCGGCTACCTGTTCAGCCATGAGATTCGCTTTCTCGCGACGCATCTCGTGCGTCATCGATGGATCGTTCTGGACGCTGGAGCTGACGCTCACCAGGAAAGCCTGATCTCGCACCCGGCCCACCACGCTCTCGGCGTATTGCTCTGTCCGGGCCGGGAGGCTGCACATTACGGCCTCGTTGCCTATGGCTGGGAGGGGTGCCGGCTTCGGCCCGCATTGCGCGAGATAGGTGGGGAACTGTTTGGGGATGTCGGTCATGATGTCGACCGATATGCGCAGCAGGCGAACCGTGGATCCTTGCGCTCGCGAGAATTCGCAGACTCCGTCGCCTCGATTGCCGATCTTGGCGGTCACCGTCACGGCGCCGCCGAGAATCCCGCGGGCGGTGGCTTCGTTGATCCAGGGACACTTCGATTGCCCGTGGCAAACCGGAGGGATAAGCATGGCCAGGCCGAGCAGGATCGTGCGAGAGCTTCGCATGTTTTTTCCGCCGCAGATTCTGGGTGCGAGCATGAGTAGGGTGCGGAAAAACTCTTTCACGACGCTGAGATTCTCCCCGCGGCTAAAGCCATTCTCCATTCCAGGCGAACTTATCGGCGCGGCTGAAAAGCGGGCGCCCTTTTTAAAGCGGATCCCGACGGAGCCTTTCCGCAGCAGATTACGATTTCATTGCGGGCTTCAAAGCTTCCGCCTTGAGGATCTTGCCGCCCTCTTGAATCACGTAGAGGCGGTTGGCCTCCAGATCCTTCAATTGGTCGACTTGCCCACTCAACCAGCGAATCTCCACCATGTCGACCTGGGTGGCTTGCTCCAGGCCGAAGTGCATGCGCATGTCATTCTGCGAAAAATAGCTTCCGCCACTGCGTAGTTCGTCCATCTGTACGAGCGGCTTATCCGCGGTCGGCACCGTCTTGGCCGTTACCAGCACGCGGCTGCCGATGCCGGTTCGATTGGATTTCACGCCGACCAGCTGGATCTTGATCCAGTTGCGGTGGAGAGTTGAGTCGCAACGCAGGAGTTGGGGAATCGCATTGACGCAGTTGACAACGATGTCGAGGTCGCCATCGTTGTCGTAGTCGCCAAAGGCGCAGCCGCGCGCCGGAGCGTTCTCCATGATTCCCGGACCGCCTTGGTTGGTGACCTCTTCGAAGCGTCCGTTGCGCAGGTTGCGATAGAGATATTTGTGTTCGGCATACTTCAGATCGGCCTTCGACTTGTCTACCTCGGGATAGACGTGGCCGTTGGACATTAATATGTCGAGCCAGCCGTCATTGTCCATGTCGAAGAAGCCCACGCCCCAGCCCAGCAGCCGCGTGTTGACACCGAGCCCGCTGGGATAGGTGCGATCTTCAAAAACGCCGTCGCCGAGGTTGGTATAGAGCGAGTCGGTGTCGCCGGCAAAGTTTGTCTTCACCACATCGAGATTGCCGTCGCGGTTGTAGTCGCCAATCGAAACCCCCATGCCGGCCTGGGGTTTGGCTTCGGCCGATAGCGCCGCTCCGTTTTCGATGGCCACGTCTTTGAAAGTACCGTCCTTCTGATTCAGATACAGTGTCGCGGGGGCGGAATCATTGGCCACGTAGATGTCGGGCCAGCCGTCGTTATCGAGATCGGAAGCGGCCACGCTGAGACCATAAGTGCCGACGGCGTTCCACATGCCCGACTTCTGACTCACGTCGATGAACGTTCCATTCCCCTGGTTGTGATACAAAATGTTTCTTCCGCCCGCCAGCCCAGGAGGCCCACAGGCGACCACGATTCCCTTGTAGGTGCACGGGCCTTCCTCAGGCAGTGGAGCAGTCTTCAAATCGAAGTCAACGTAGTTCGCGACGAAAAGATCCAAATGCCCGTCGCGATCGTAGTCAACCCAGGTACAGCCCGTATTCCAGCGCGTTTTTGGCCCGGGCTGCGTCAGACCGGCGCGTTCCGTGACATCCGTGAAGGTTCCATTGCCGTGGTTGTGGTAGAGAACATTCTGCCCGTAGTAGGTAACAAACAGGTCGTCATTGCCATCGTTATCGTAATCGCCGACGCAGCAGGCCTGTCCCCACCCGGTGCGGATTTCGAGGCCCGAACCTTTGGTGACATCGGTGAACGTGCCGTCACGGTTGTTCTTGAACAAGCGACAGTGCGGCTCTTGTCCCTTGGCGAATCCTTCAAGGCGCCATCCGTTTACCAGGAAGACATCGAGCCAGCCATCGTTGTCGTAGTCGTAAAAGGCGAGTCCGCAGCCCGTGGTTTCCAGCAGATATTTGTTCTTGCCGACGCCGCCGTAAATCGTTTCGACGTCAAGTCCGGAATCTTTGATGACATCCACGAAGCTGACGCCGAGTGGCGTGCCTTCCAGGGGGGATTTCGGACCCGGTGGCGGAGGCGCCGGCTTGGCGTCGTAGCTACGCTCGCTTGGGCCTATATTTTTCTTGCTGCCGCCTGGCGGGACATTCTGTTGTTGAGGAGCGGCCAGGGCCAGAACGTCCGCGAATGGAAGGACAAGAGCAGTGCGGCTCAGCGAACGAAGAAACTTCCGGCGATCCAAAGGCAACACAATTCCTCCGCTATTGCTGACCGCCGCCGTTGGCGCTGGCAGGCTCCAGGTCGGTATGCATGTGCCAGGGCACGCTCTCAGTCGAGATCTCAGGATGCTTGCGTAGAAAATCGAGAGAATAAGTGGGCGCCGCGGGATCGATTCGCTTGGTGGCATAAAGGGCGGCTTGTTGAGCGGCCTCGGTCTTCATGCCTTTGCGGCGATACAAAATAGCGAGATTGTAATGCGCTGCGACATCGTCAGGATCGATGGCCTGCAGCGCTTCAAACTGGGCCACCGCGTCATCGGAACGATGCTGCTGGTAGTAGGCGATGCCAAGTTCGCGGCGCGCATCGCGCGATTGCGGATACTGTTTTACGACTGCCTGCAGATCGGCGACTTCCGCTTCCGGATGGCCCTCGCGGCGCTCGACCAACGCGAGATAGTAGAGTGCTCGCGCGTAATCGGGATGTAGTTCGAGGGCCTTGTCCAGAGCGGGTCGCGCCGACGAATATTTTTCCCACTCGATATACGTCAGACCCACATTTACGTAGCCGTCGTCGTAGTCGGGCCGCAGCTTCACGACTTGCTCAAAGGCCTCGATGGCGTCGGAGTATTGCTGCTGATCGAGAAATCCGATGCCCAGATTGTTCCAGCGCATCCAGTCCGGATTGTCGCCGGTTGCGGGCCCAGTGGGATCATTCATGCCCATGCTCAAGGTGCGAGCGCGGGAAGCCAGCTCCACGACCGGGTAAAACGGGTGATCCGATCCCAGCACATTATTCAAATAACTCTGCCGCAGGTGACGGTAGTTGACGCGGGCTGTGATGCTGAGCGGACCTGCCGCGTCAGACGGAACCTGGAATTCATAACGCACCAGGGCGGAACGTCCGGACTGAATCGAATTGTCGTAGGCCATGGAGTGGATGGTCGCGACTTTGTGATTGTCGACAAACTCGCCGGAAAGATTCACCGGCCGGTTGGTGAAGCTGTGCGCGCGAGTATCCAGCATGCCGTCGGGTTTCAGAAATCCGCTGTGAAAAATATCTTTCCCGGTAGCGTCTTTTACGACGACCTCGATCCACGCCTCGTAGAGATCGCGAACCTCGGGAATCAGCGAGTGGCCAATGTTCTTGTTCTGGACGACGACGAAAGCCTGCACCACGTCGTTCGGCTCAAGCCGGAAGGGGACTGAGCCTAAAGGCGCGATCATTTTGTCGTCGCCGGCCTTTTTCAGGGCGAAAATGTCCACGTTAAGGAAGGTGCCGCGCTTCAGGAACCCAATCGTCTTCTCCATCTGCTCGTCAAAGCCGTAATAGAACGGCACCGCTGTATTTCCCGCGGTCCAGCGATGCGAGGCCAGCATTCCGCCCTTGGCGCCATAATCGGGCAGAGCAGCCGGTACGCGATACATGTGGCAATTCTGGCAAGTGGTGAAGTCCGCGTGATAAAAAGTCAGCGGATTGCGGTTCGAGAATTTGGAATTCTGCCACTCGTCGTAAACGGTAAAAGCGCGGATGAACTTGTAATCGTTGAGCGCATTCGGCAGGTTAGCCTTATGACAGGCGGCACAAAATTCCGGCGTCTTATAAAACGGCTGCATCACGGCCTGTGCGTGACGCTCAGGATGCTGCAGGATATCGCCGAAGGGAGCCTCCCCGGGGATGCGATTGCCTTTCTCGTCGACCATGACGGCGGGCACACCCATGACATAACCCCCATTCCCCGAGGTCGACTGCAACCGCTGGATCGAATGACAGGTGGTGCAAGTCAGGCCGTCCTGGTCAAAAGCGCGATCGACCTGCGAGTTCTCGGTCAGAGCGCCCGACAACACGGCGATGGGATTGTGGCAGCTGTCGCAATGTCGCGAAAATTCGATGCCTTCGGTGCGGATCAGGATGTTGACGCTCGTCCGGTAAAACGGCGTGCGGAAGGAGTTGGAGTGCAGCGCCTGACGCCACTGCTGATAAGCCTCTTGGTGGCAGTGTCCGCAATACTCCGCTTTGGGAAAGGCGCCGGGCGGAATGAACTGGTTGCCCTCGATGGCAGCGTTGCCCGGCAGCGAGAAGTTGTCCTTGGCGAAACGAAAATTGTAAGTCTGCCGTATCTGATCGGAGTAATTCTTGCGTTCGAGGCTCTGTTCAGGCTGCGCCGACTGGGCGAAGGTAGTGAACTGCAGCGCCGCGATCAGCAATGCCAGGCTGACCGCGAAAATGGCGCCGCCGACAATCATTCGGCTCAGTCGAGGCTTCAATGGCGACCTGCGGGAATGAAACAGTCTTTGTATAGCTTATCCCTAACTGGCGATAAATGCTGCCTGGGAATAATAACCCTGATCGCCCAGCGAAACGCTCTTCCCATCACGGCTGGGCCTTTTTTAGCGTTTCCGCCTTTTGCTGTTCGGCTACGGCTTCCGCGATCTTGCCTTGGCGCTGCAGCGCTTTCGCCAATCCGCGATGCGCCTCGGCATAATTGGGGTCCTCGCCCAGCGCTTCCTGATAGCGCTCGATGGCCTCTGCGATTTGTCCCTTCTGCAGCAGCGAGTTGCCTGTATTCGTGGACACGGTTGCCCGTTGGTGATTCATGGCAACCCGTTCCAGTTCCGCGCCCTTCTTGCGCTCGGCGGCTGCCTCGGTCGGGCTGCCCTGCTGCGCCAGCACGGTCGCGAGTGCCAGGTGAGGGTCGGGCTGGTCCGGCGCTTGACGAATAGCTTCCCGCAGAGCGCCGGCGGCTTCGGGCAATTTGTTCATTTTATGATAAAGACTGCCCAACGTCGCCCAGCCGTCGGGATTGTCGGGGTGCAGCATCATCGCCCGCGAGAGTTCGCGGGCGGCGTCGTCGTAGCGGCCGTCCTGCATATAAATGATGCCCAGCGTGTAAGGCGGCTCGTGGGCTGAAGGATTCAGCTGGGCCGCGGCCTCCAATTCAGGAATTGCGGCTGCATCGTCGTCCTTCAACTTGAGCGCGAGTCCCAGATTGTAGTGCAGCTGAAAATTATCAGGAGCGGTCTTGAGGCCGGAGCTGAGGACGCGAATGGCGTCATCGACTTCATTCATTTGCAGGTAGGCGGCGGCGAGATTCTCGTGCGCGGTAGCATCGTGGGGATTATGAGCGAGCGTACGCTCAAGAAACGGAATGGCAGTCTTGGCGCTCTCCGTCAGCAAAAGAGCTAATCCCAGGCTCGCGACCGCTTCTGCGTTTTTCGGCTGCGCTTTAACCACCTGGCCAAGCAGGGGCACAGCGTCCGCTGTGTGGCCGCCGCGCTCGAGCGCCAGGGCGAGTTGATACTTAGCTTCCGTGGCCGCGGAGCTGAGTTTGACGGCGCGCTGGAATTCCGCGATGGCTTTGTCGTCCTCATTGTTCGCCGCATAAGCCTTACCCAATTCCGTGGCCGCCACTACGTTGTCCGGAGCCATCTGGGAAGCCATGGTCAATTCCGGGATCGCGGCGGGCACCTGTTGTTGCATAAGCAGCACCACTCCCAGATGCAGATGAGCTGCGACCAACTGAGGATTGAGCTGAATGGCTTGCTGAAATTCCCCGACCGCCGCAGGCCAGCTTTGTTGCTGAGCGTGGAGCGAGCCCAAAGCGTCATGCAGTTCGGGGTTCCGTGGGGAGGCGGCAATGGCGGCTTTCATCTCGGCGATTGCCGCCGATACCTGCCCGGTGGCGGCTAGCGATCGAGCATAGGCCTGAAGGACATAGGAAGGCAGCGCGGGAGCGGAATCTGAACCTCGCCTTTGCCGGTCCTCGGCTTCCAGCTTTTCAAATGCAACCACTGCTTTCTTGTATGCGCCGGTTTGCTCGTACGCTAGCGCGAGATTTGTTTGGGCGGCAACATCGCCAGGTTTTAGCGCGAGCGCCTTTTCCAGCTCTGCAATGGCTTGGGAAAATTTCCCGACCTGCATCAGGACGGCGCCCAGGCTGCTGTGGCCTTCTTCAATCTGCGGCATCAGGCGGACGACCTTCTCGAACTCGGCCTCTGCGGTCTTCCAGTCGTTGTTCTTCACAGCGGCATTGCCTGCCCCATAAGCTGCCTGAGCCGTGTTGATTTCGCTCTGGGATCCCGCCAATGGGTCGGTCTGATCGGCGAAACAGATTCCGTTCGCTAGCGCCAATGTAAAAGCGAGCAGGAAGGGAATGGAAAGCGTTCTGCAAGGCTCCGCCCTACGAGTGCGAGTCCGGACTTTGCCAGCATGAATATGCAAAGTCCCCGTGAGATACATGAAGTCCGCCGAGGCTCAGATGAGCCGCAACCACATATGGGCGCGAGTATAGCAGCCTATCCGGCGAAGTTGGCTGCGACGGCTGTTCATGATGGAAGTACGTCGGCAGAGACAAACTCATCGCGTTCGACCACTTCTCCCGTCCGCACTTCGATCGGACGAGAGATCGGACAAGAGAAGACCGGCACATCATAGACGTTCGACATCTGTTCGCGAGCCCACACCAACCTTCGTCACGGATACACGCCGTCGATTCTCGACATGATTCGTTCTGCCCATTCGACAGCACTTGCTATCAGAGATTCTGTCCGCGGACTGGAGGGGAGTCGTGCCGGTCTTCAAGGGTTCTTCAGATGCCGTGCCACGACGATGCCGGCTATGATTGCGAGAACTCGTTTACGCCTTCTTCCACCTACCGCAGTCTAGCATGTTCGCCGTTTGTTCGTCACAGAGACGTTCGCGCAAATCGGGTCAAAGTTAGTTTCGACTCTGAAAGGCTTCGGGAGGAAGCTGGTACAATTACTGCCTGAAAAACAGCGGACTCATGGTTGCAATTCTTGTTCTAACGAACTAAAGTCAAATCAAGATGAGCCGTCAGGTCACCATTGAAACACCCTTCCCAAGTCTCGCGGAGACCGCCCATATTCTTGGGGTCTCGCCGGCTGAGGCGGAGCGCGTTCAGCGAATGCTGTCCGAGCGCAAGCCGCGGAGGCGAGCACGGGCTAACGGACATCGTCCAACCTTGAGATATGCCCGAAAGAGAGCGAAGAAGAGCTGAGCGGTACTCCGTATTCCTGAACATCCCGTACGACAGCGCGTTTGAGAACCTCTATTTGGCTACATCGCCGGTTTGAGCGCGTTCGGGCTGATACCGCGTCGACGCTGGAAATCCCCACGAGCCAGCGCAGACTCGAGCGAATACTTAAACTCATCCAGCACTGTTCCTATTCGATCCACGATCTCTCACGCGTCACAGCTCGACCCGAGAGTGCCTCGGGTGCCGCGGTTCAATATGCCATTTGAACTGGGCCTTGCCGTAGCCGAAGATGCCGGAAAGAGAAGGGACTCTTGGTACGTCTGCGAGACGGTGCCCTACAGAATCAGCAAATCGCTTAGCGATCTGAACGGGAGCGATGTCCGAATTCACGGGGGCACGGTCCGAGGAGTGTTTGGCGCACTATGCGATATTTTCGTACGCAAGACTCGGCAGCCGTCAGTCCAGCAGATGAATCGCATTTACCGCGTTCTGAGAGGAAATCTGCCAACGATAATGCTGGCGCGCGAGACCCGTACGGCGCACGAGTTTTTCCGAGACCTCATCTTCGCTGCCAGAGCGGAGCAACTTGCACTGCTTCGGGAATAGGAGAAGCACTCCGTCGGCTTCGCATTCCAAAGTCGTAGCTGAGCAAACTGAGAGTACCGACCGTCGATCTTAACTGCTTGGTTCCCCGCCATCCGCTGCAATTTCGGCTGAGGGCAAGACGCGTCCGTGGGGTTATATTTTATGCTTGGTAGATGTCCTGCAGAGCAATTGTCTTGACACACAGAGTAATTGTGCTACGGGCTGAGAGCGCCTTCCGTGCCGGGCTTCATAAGATGTTCGACCTTGACATTGAGCGCTTCGTTACCTTTCAGATAGCCGTCAATGTCAGGTTCTGCCGTATATGGGTATAGAGGCGCTCCCCCACCACCGGAGACGATCAAATCCATGCGGTGCGTTCCACTCTCGTCGCTGTGGTCCTCAACCCAGTGCTCGAACAGATGTTCATGGCCGGAAAACAGCAAGCCAACATGATTGGTGTGGAATAGCGGCATGTATTTCGTCCGCAGATCTGTGGTTTGCGGTTCCACCGTCGATCCTCCATGCGGGCCCGACAAGGTGACAGAACGCGATTACCATGACGGCGCCCAGGTTGCTGTGGCCTTCTTCAATCTGCGGCATCAGGCGGACGACCTTCTCGAACTCGGCTTCTGCGGTCTTCCAGTCGTTGTTCTTCACAGCGGCATTGCCTGCCCCATAACACGTCCGGCAAAGCAGCCGAAGAACCGCAAGACGGCAAAGGAAACTCACCATTAGAATTCTGGCGGAGTGCTAGTTCGCGCTCCGCCATTTTATTTCGATCGAGAGCTCGCCCAGAAAGAACGGTTTTTCCACAAGGGTGATCGTGTAATATGACCCCGACAACCGTTCAAGGCTGTCTTGGGCTGCGTGACTGACTGGCCACAGGGAGACTCGCGGTCGACTTCATAAGGGAGGAGTTTTATGGTGACAGACCCAGCCTCTGCCATCACGCGCGAAGTCCAACAGTTGATTCAGCAGCAGATCGACATCCTACGTCTCGAATCGACCCTGACACCTTCCCAGCTTTGGGAGTACCATTCTCGATCCCAAAGAATCACCGCGCTGTACAAGGAACTGGACCAAATCCGCCGAGACCGTATCAGGTACGAATTGAAGGCAGCTTCCTGAACACCCTGGAGCTTTAGGGGTGAAACCGCCATCCGCGAGGTTTGACCGGTCAGACTGCGGATGGCGGCCTTCAAGTTAAATTTAGCTACGGATCGGTTCCCAGTTCTGATTCCGCCGATCCGAACGTTCGGGTCACAGTCCACACTGGCGCGGCGAACTACAACTGTTCACTAAAGGATCGACCTACGGCGAATCTCGCAGTTCGACCTTGTTGTTGCGGTAGGGCGCAAAATTTCTGCCCCAATCTACGCCGACCACTTGAATGTCCAAGCGGTTCCCATCTACGCGAACGATCAAGAAATGATACGGGCTGAGAGCGCCTTCAGCGCCGGGCTTGACAAGATGTTCGACCTTGACATTGATTGCTTCGTTACCTTTCAGATAGCCGTCGATGTCAGGTTCTCCCGTATAGGGGTATAGAGGCGCTCCCCCACCACCGGAAACGATCAAATCCATGCGGTGCGTTCCGCTCGCGTCGCTGTAGTGCTCAACCCAGTGCTCGAACAGGTGCTCATGGCCGGAAAACAGCACGCCAACATGATTGGTGTGGAATAGCGGCATGTATTTCGTCCGCAGATCTGTGGTTTGCGGTTCCACCGTCGATCCCCCATGCGGACCCGACGAAAATGGAGCCTGGTGACAGAACGCGATCACGTTGACATAGCGCTTGCGATCGAGTCCTTCGAGCTGCGCCTTCACCCATTGGAACTGTTTCTCGTCTCCCGCGATATTGGCATCGAAGCCGATGACAAAAGTGTTGCCATATCCGAAAGAATAGGTCGGGTAGCCCAAAAGACGCCGTGGCGATCCATCCGGAGGAATCAGTCGCGAAACTGCATCAAAATAGTTGTGCAATCCAGGTTGCCGTTCGGGTGCGTCCACCGTTGTGGCCGAAGAAACGTCGTGGTTTCCGGGAGCCAAAAAATACGGTACGCCGCCCTCCGTTGTGAGTCGATCAATCAGGGGAATGAAACTCACGTTCCACTCTCTGGCATTCTGTCCATGCACGACGGCATCCCCGGACTGGATGATGAACCGCACAGGATATTCGCTGCTTTGGAGCCGTTTCATTTGTGCCAACATGGAATCCACAATCAACGAGTGTTCGTACTGCACAGCGACTCCATCGCGACGACCTCTTGTGTCGCCATAGGCGATGAATGAGAAACGGGTGATACCGCTCGACTGAGCCTCGGACGGCAGTGGTGTGGCTGGAGGCGTTATTGGATGGACACGTTCGGGTTCCTGGGCTGTCGCTGGGACAGTTGCGAAAAATACGAAGGAGTTCCCCAGAAAAAGCACTACACCACAGCAAATCGCTGCTATTCGTTTAGGCATTTTATTTCCTACGCTCTCGACAGGAATTGCATCTTCGGCATCGAGGACGCTTCATACGCTTCATGCTTCGCAGTGCCAAGTCTCGAGTGTCGCCGTAGAATGCCAAAGCCGTCGCGGAAACGCAAGTTGAGGTCAGATTCCGTCTATGGAGCTTGTTTTTTGGGGGGCTCTAACTTTAAGGACTTCTGGCCTCCCTTCGAGCGTCGGTCCCACGCGAAAACCAAATCATCGACTGTTGCAGTCTATCCGGCGAAGTTGGCTGCGGCGACTGGTCATGATGGAAGTACGTCGGCAAAGACAAACCCATCGCGTTCGACCACTTCTCCCGTCCGCACTTCGATCGGACGAGAGAAGACCGGCGCATCATAGACGAAGGTGTGAAATTCTCCGTTCTCCCCACAGGGGTCGATCCCGGGAGGGAGAGCATGCAGCAGGCGCGAATCGTAGTCATGTCCGGCAAAGGACTTCGCCAGCTTCGCGGGATCGACGCAGGTAATCTTTGCTTTCACTCCGGCCGCGATCATTTCGCGAGACAGTTGCTCCGTGGGAATTTTCCAGACCGGAAAGAGCGGTTTGAGTCCGCTGCCCTGCAATTGCCGCACTCGGTAATCGCGGACGTCTTCAAGAAAAAGGTCGCCGAATGCGACCGCGCTGATACCCTCGGTCGTGGCCCGTTGGCAGGCGGCGCGCATTCGATCTTCGTATTCCCGATTGGTACAAGGCCAGGGCAGATCGACAGCCCAGAGCGGGATCCCAGTTCGCTCGGCCTGTGCTTCCACCAAGCCACGCCGGACGGCATGCATCGCCACGCGATTCGCATGGGAGTTAAAGGTGGTGAGCAAGGCGGCGACCTGGAGATTCGGCTGTTGCCGCAGAAGGTGCAGCGCCCAGGCGCTGTCTTTGCCGCTGCTCCACGATAGCAGGACCTTGGTCACGCTCGAGTCATGGTGAGGGTGGGGACTTTGCAAGAGTTGAGAATAACAAACTCGCACTGCAGGCAGGAGGTCGGCTGGGGAGCCTACAGCATACGAACGGCAATTGACGATCAAACCCGCGTCCGCCGATTCCTTTTGTTATATAAATGAGGTCACCAATCTCACGCCCCATGTGCGCAGGAGGTCCAGGCATGGCGTTACAGACTTTCGTGATTGCAATCCGGGTGCTGCGCAAGAACCCGTTGTTTACCTTGACGGCTGTGGCCACGCTCGCCCTGGGACTGGCTGCGACTACCACGATTTTCAGCGTCACCAATGGCGTGCTGCTGCAGCCTCTTCCCTACAAGGATCCTGACCGTATCGTGATCGCCGGAATGGATCTGCGGCAGCGCCATGTTCGTGATCTTCCATTCTCCAATGCCGACTTTATCGATCTGCGGGAGGGTACGAAAACTGTGTTCGAGGATTTGGCCGGCGTTTTTACTTTTCGTAATGTCACGCCTCTCGAAGACGGTACGCCGGAGCAGACTCATGTGGCATTCGTGACTACGAATTTTTTCCGCTTGTTGGGCGGCCGGATCGTGCTTGGCCGCGACTTCTACGACGAAGACGGAATCCCACAACCTGCAGCGCCGCCTGGAGCTGGCGAGCAGCGGCCGCCGCCGCAGCTGCCGTTGGTGGCGATTCTTAGCTATGAGTATTTTCAGCGACGTTTTGGCGGCAATGCTGCGGTGCTTGGGCATGCTCTGCCGGCCGGCGGGCAACCCAGTCCGGTGATTGTCGGAGTGCTGGCTCCGCAGTTTCGCCTGTACTTTCCGCCAGCAGCGGACCAGGAATCCTCGCCCGACTTCTGGATTGCCAATCGTCTGGGTTACGATGCCGCCGAACGCAACACCTTCGCGATTCTTCCGGTGGGCAGATTGAAAGCAGGCGTTTCGGTCAATCAAGCGCAAGCGGCCGCCGACAATGTGGCGGCGGAGGGTCGCAAGAACTTTCTCATTGACCGAACCGCCGGATATTACATTCACGTCGAGCCCATGCGGCAGCATCTGGTCTCGGAAGTCCGGCCCGCGATTCTGGCGCTGATGGGCTCGGCGATTTTCCTGCTGCTGATCGCTTGTGCCAACGTAGCCAATCTTATGCTGGTGAGGACTTCGGTGCGTGAACGAGAGCTCGCGGTGCGCGCCGCCCTCGGCGCCAATCAGTGGCGCTTGATTATTTCCCTCTTGACCGAAGCATTTCTGCTCACCGCCGTCAGTACGCTGGTGGGTCTGGCTCTGGCGTGGATCGGAATTCAGGAACTGCGCATCCTCGCCCCCTCGAATCTACCTCGCCTCGATCGCGTCCGACTCGATTCGGTCGTGCTCGGTTTTACCGCCCTTGCATGTCTGGCGGCCACCGCAATTTTTGGCATGCTGCCGGCTTGGCGAGCCTCGAGGCCTGGAGTCACCACTCTGTTGCGCGGCAGCGGCCGAAATGCCGGACTCTTAGGGGGAAGCACTTTACGCAATGCGGTCGTCATGGTCGAAGTCGCTCTATCGTTCGTTCTGCTGGTCGGGGCGGGATTGATGTTCCGCAGCTTCCTCGAAGTGCAGCGCGTTGATCCGGGCTTCGATCCGCACCGGCTGTTGACGTTTCAACTTGCGGGGAACGGTGAAGGCGGAAACTCGCCGGAAAAGCGGGCGGTTTCCGTCCGCCAACTGCAAGAGCGTTTGCGGTCCATCCCCGGAGTTGAGAGTGTGACCGCTTGCAGTCCTTTTCCGCTAGCGGGAGGTTTCTTCCCCATCCGGTGGGGCACCGAAGAAGCGCTCGCGGACGCGGGCAAATTCCAAGCGACAGATAATGAAATTGTTCTCCCCGGCTACTTTGAAGCCATGCACATGCGCTTATTGGCGGGCCGCTTTTTCACAGACTCCGACAACTTGCCCGGGCGCAATCTAGTGGTGATCGACGACGTCCTTGCCAGTAAGGCTTTCCACGGCCAATCCGCTGTGGGAAAGCGGATTCTCATACGCCTCCGCACGCCGGAGGCTGAATGGGTCGAAATCGTGGGAGTGGTTGCCCACCAGCATGCCGTCTCGCTGACAGAACCGGGGCGTGAGCAGGTTTACTTTACCGACGCATTCGTAGGATCGGGCCGCGTCGATTGGTGGGCGATGCGGACAGGAAATGCTCCGGCCAATTACGGAAACGCTATTCGCGCTGCGGTAAAAGAAGTCGATTCGCATCTGCTGGTCACCGAGATGCAGCCGGTTGAAGTTCTGGTCTCGCACGCACAAGCTGGCACCCGCTTCTCGTTAATCCTTATTACTGTCTTTGCCATCATCGCCGGCGCGCTCGCAGGGGTGGGGTTATATGGCGTGCTTTCGACGGCCGTGCGGCAGCGTACCGCGGAGATTGGCGTGCGGATGGCCTTGGGAGCGGGACGGGAGGAGATCTTTCATCTGGTGGTCGGGCAAGGACTTCGCCTCAGTGCCATCGGGGTTGCCGCAGGTGTGATCGGCGCATTTGTGCTGACCCGACTCATGCGTGCCATGTTAGTCGGAGTGAAGGCGACCGATCCGGCGACTTTCGGAGTGGTTGCGATTCTGTTCTTGTTCGTTGCCGCCATGGCGTCATGGCTACCAGCTCGCCGCGCTGCGTCCTTGGATCCGGCTCGGGCTCTGCGCGAGGAATGAGGATTCACGATGGCCGGCATGAAGCTCTATCGCACATCCAACGGAGTATTCGTCGAGGAGAACGACAACTACTATCTGGTCCCGGTCGCCGATTGGGACGAGCTGATTAGCAGTCCCCATCTGTTTGCGCGAGTTCGCGAGGTTATGGGCAAAGGGGTTAGGTCGAGTTTCAATGCAGCGACGGTTCTCGCTCCGGTGGCCAGCCAGGAGGTGTGGGCGGCGGGTGTGACCTACTATCGGAGCCGTAATGCACGCATGGACGAAAGCAAAGATGCGGGAGGCGGCAGCTTTTACGATCGGGTGTATGCAGCCGAAAGACCGGAGCTTTTTTTCAAGGCGAGCGGGCGGCGCGTGGTTGGGACAGGGGGCGCGGTGCGTATCCGCTCGGATGCGATGTGGTCGGTGCCTGAGCCGGAGCTGACTCTGTTGATAAGTCCGGCGGGCGAAATTGTAGGGTACACCATTGGCAACGATATGAGTTCTCGCGATATTGAAGGCGAGAATCCGCTTTACCTTCCGCAGGCCAAAGTCTATGACGGCAGTTGTGCGCTGGGTCCTTGCGTGCTGTTGGCGACCGAGCCGCTGGACAAGGCAACCACGATTCAGATGGAGATCGCCCGGCAAGGTAAGACAGTCTTTACGGGGAGCACCACACTGGCAGAACTCAAACGCGACCCGCAGCAGCTAGCCGCGTTCCTTCTCCGCGACAACACATTTGCCCAAGGCGTATTTTTGATGACCGGGACGGGCATTGTTCCAGAGAACGACTTCACGCTGGCGACGGGGGACACAATTCGGATTCGTATTAAGGGGATTGGTACGCTCGAAAATTATGTCGCGTAGTTACGATGGCGATGGGGCGGAGGCCAGGTTGCGGTAGATTTCATGCGGGGGCATGCCGATGGAATGCGCCCACACATCGCTGGCGCCGTTCATTTCTATTTCGGCGGCACCTAGGCGACCGAGGTTGCCTTGGAAGATGTAATCGAGGTTAAAGGCCATGCTTCCCGATCCGATCGATCCGGGTGCGAATCCAAAAGGAAAGGTGCCAAAGGAACCGGAAATCCGTTCCCCGACTCCGATTCAGTTCATTCCCGGTCCGTGGATCCTATTTATAAATCCCACATTGTCGCCACTTCCGTCATTTGGAGAAATATTGAGTCTTGCGCTGGGGACGGCGTAGGTAACGCCGTTTGCAGATGCTCCTGTGCAGGCGATCATTACGAACGAGAAAACGAGCCATGCGAGCCGCTTCCTAATTCCTCATCGGTGAGCTCAGCGAAGGGTGTCGGGCTGACAGCTAGGAAACGCTATGTTACTGATTCCATTAAGCCAAGCATGTTTTGCTTGTTTTCATTGGCAATGAATGCCGTAACTTTCCCTGGGCTTAGATTCTTTTAAGCCCCAGAACGGGTCGAAAAACATGATCATCCGGCAGTGATCTTTCGCCGAAACGCCTATGTACCTTCGAAATCTGTTTCAAACTGCTTCCCAAGCTCAGACTCAGTATGTTTCGACGAATCGGGGTGGAAACCCCTATGACGCGGTTGTCTGCTGAGATCGACCTATGAAATGTCTTCAGACAAATGGCGCTATGAGGCGTGACAGGCTAGGCAAGCTGGGAATGGTGCTTCTCTGCCTGGCGACGATGGTTGGCTGCCAAGGTTTCAGCGCAAGCAAGTCTGCCACCACCACGCAACCGGTGCAGTCTGGCACTCTGTCTCTGAGCGGAGCCAGCCTGAGCTTTGGCGCTGTTACCGCGGGCACCAGCAAGACGATGACGTTGACCGCGTCCAATACCGGCACGGCTTCCGTTACGCTTAGCAGCGCGTCAATTTCCAGCCAATATTTTTCCTTGAGTTCTCCGACTCTGCCGGTCGCGATTATGGCTGGCCAGAGCACGCCGGTCAGTCTCGTCTTTAGTCCCAATGCGGCAGGGACTTTCAATGCCACCGTCACGGTTACGAGCAATGCCTCCGATAGTTCGGCCACTCTGTCGCTCACCGGAACCGGAGTGTCGAGTGGTCTGCTCGGCGCCAGTCCAGCCAGCGAGAGCTTTGGCAGCGTAACGGTTGGCAGCCAGAGCAGCCAGACGGTTACTCTGACGAATAACACTGGCTCGACGGTCAACATTTCTCAGGCCGCGGTGAGCGGCAGCGGATTCACGCTGAGCGGCATAACCACGCCACTGGCGCTCGACGCTTCTAAAAGCGCCACCTTCACCGTTACCTTTGCACCTAAAGCGCCGGGAAACGCGAGCGGCAATGTGACGATCACCTCGGATGCTGCGAATCCCTCGCTATCGTTGGCATTGACCGGTACTGGGGCTGCGCTGGGCGCGCTGGGAGCGAATCCGACGAGTTTGAACTTCGGAGCTGTGCAGACGGGCACCAACCAGCCACTGCCAGAAACCGTGACCAACATCGGCGGTTCGACCCTGACAATTTCAAACGTTGGAGTCAGTGGGACAGGTTTCGCCGTAAAGGGAATTTCTACACCAGTGACGCTCACGGCAGGACAAAGCGCCAGCTTCACCGTGACCTTTGCTCCGGCATCCGCGGCCAGCGCCAGCGGTAGCGTGACCGTGACCTCGAATGGTTCCAATCCAAGTTTGACAATTGCTCTTGCGGGTACCGGATCGACCGCGGCTGGACAGCTTTCCGCGAGTCCGACTCCCGTCGCGGTTGGGAGTGTGTTTACCGGGACAAGCGGAACCGCCACGGGAAGTCTCACCGCGACCGGAGCGAACGTAACCGTAACCGCAGCCAGTACCGGGAACTCGCGGTTTGTAATCACTGGCTTGTCGCTGCCGGCGCTGATCCCGACGGGAACCAGTGTGCCGTTTACCGTGACCTACAGTCCGCTGGTTGCGGGTGCGGATAGCTCCACTCTAAGCTTTACCAGCAACGCCCAGGTTACCACTACGACCGATACGGCTACGGGAACCGGTGCTGCGGCTCCAACTCATACCGTCACTTTGACGTGGACCGCCAGCAGTTCCACAGGCGTTTCGGGCTATAACGTTTACCGTGCGATCTTCGCCAGTTCCTGCGGTGCGTACAGAAAGATTAACGGAGCCACTTTGGTGAGTGCGATGACTTACACCGATTCCGCGGTGACCGACGGCGCCAACTACTGCTACGCAACCACCGCCGTGGATTCGAATAATCAAGAGAGCGGCTACTCCAACGTTGTTTCCGATGTTCAGATTCCTCCTCCGTAATGCTGTCAGGGTTCGCTGTTCCGCTGGCTTTTCGTTCAGATTCGCACGAGAATCGCCGGGTCATTTCACGGTCGGCTTTTTCGAACGCGCGCCCCAATCCTCTGTTCCGGCCCACACTGCTTACCAAGGGCGCGCCTCCGAAAAAGCACTAGCGCCAATCGTCCGGAACAAGTCGAATTTGCACATACTATTTCACATCCGCCGAACGGCCCCCCGTAGTGCATGATGTAGCGATACCCTCGCAGCCATTTCATAGAATGGGCGGGCAATTTTCGTGTTTTGCCCGCTCGCGCGTAGGCTCCACCATGCTTGTTGCGATAATCTCGCAATGGAGAATCTGTGAGGATCGCTGCGATGGCTCAAGCCATGCCGATCTCGCTATTTTCATCTGCCGGCTCGGACCCAATGCCCATAGAAACGCACAAAGCCGATCGGGTACACATTCCATGAACTAAATTGCTCTCCCTTCGAATTTGCCTCTCACATTTTGTTCCGCCATTGTTCACCAGCCCAGCTTGCTTGCGAGGGTTTTCTTGCCGCTGGGCGAATCGAACACATAGTTCTTTTCGACCTTGACCAAAGGAAGCTGGAGGTGTTCAGCCGCAATCGTGTCGCGCTCGCGGGTCAGCTGCTTCTCTTTGGCCAGTAGCATCTTGCGAGCCGCAAGCCATTCATCTCGCGACACCACTTTCGGCTTATCGACTGTGCGCGTTGACATTTTCACCGTTCTTTTCTTTCGCGTTAGGATTGATTTCTTCTGCATGGGTCTTTTTGCGAGACACTCTGACGGCGAGCGCCGCCAGTCCGCCGGTACAGACGGCGCCGGCCACGACTAGTCCCAGGGTTGCGAAACAGAATGGGCACATCGTTCACCTCTTAGGTGGCGAAGTTTTGATCGCTAAGCCGCTTCTATAGTGGTGACGGGTGAGGTGGGGTTATTTCTACAGGGTCGAGAGAAAATCAGCCCCGCTTTTGGAGCAGGAAATCTCTTACTGCGGGATTTTAAGCCAGTCCGATAGCTCGGTCGTAAGCTTGCCGGGGCTTCAGGCTTTCCAAGCTGCCGCAGGTGAGCGCGAACCGCCCGGTAGGGCTGATAAGCAGAGACTGCGTCCTGGTCGATTGCATCCAAAACCATCAATACGAAGGTTCCACCTAGTCGCTCCCTTCACGTTTTCCGGTTGCAGGCGACGGAACGTTTCCAGTTTCTAGTTTCATCGAACAGGAAAACGTCCCGTCCGGACCCCGAATTTCCCCGCGCTGGCTGCGCTCGCGCCGGAGTGTAAAGGATGTCTGGAGACATTTTGCAAAGGATGTCATGAGACTGAAGAACAGAACGTAAGGGTGGGCCAGCCCCCGGGAGTTTAGTCGCAGAGCTGGTGAACTGCGAAGGGTGTTCCACGCGCGATTATCCCAGTTTCCAAATTGGCATTTCGTGCCAGGTTTTATCGACCGGAACAGAATCGCCGGGATTCTCAGGATCGTAATGGACCATCACCGCTTCACCTTTTAGCTCGTCGTCGCTTACAGCAACGTCGCCCCAGAAGCGTTCTTGCGGATTGCATAGCACTACGAATTGATTTGTGTGCGGCACCTTGCTCACCTGATATTCAAAGGTCAGAAATACATAATCCGGAAGACAATAGTTGCTGAAACCAGCGAGCGACCAACGTGCTCTGCGCAGCTCACGATCGATTGCAGTGATGCGGGCCTTCGCGACCGGCCAATTTCTCATGTTGAACATTCGCTTTAGATTTAATGTTCTGGTGATGCTCGGTTTTCTTGGTCCACGCCTTGGGCCTACATAAGCGACATAGACCAAATACGCTAGACGCTCACTGGGAGGAATAGGCAGAGGAAGTAGAAAACTAAGAAAGTAGGGCTATCCATGGATTTGTCCCCGCTGGATCTTGCACGACATGCTCCGCCAAGCATTACATGCCGGGTTTTGGGATTAAAAGACAGCTTAAGTCGTACTACGGAAGTCACCACATTGTGCTCAAAATCAGGGGACGGAAGGCGAAAGATCTGCAGTGAACCCCTGGGGTGGAGAAATTGGGGTACGTCCCGTCTGTCCCCATGTTTCCTGGGTTGTTATCGGCCTTGCGATAGGCTGGTTGACCGTGCGGAGTTCCTTAGGAGCGTCAGACGGCTCGCGGGGGAAGCACAGAATTTGATCGTCGAACGAACACAGCAAATTGGGCAGGCGCTGGCGATTTTGAAGTCGCCGTACGAAAAGGGAATGTCTTTGAACACCATTCGGAAGGCGCTTGCTTGCGTCTCATCGAACGTCATCGAACGGTGGTCGCTTGCGGGACGGTTTGCCAATTGCGAATATGTTTCGAGCAGGCGAGGAGCCGATCCACGCCCGCGGTGAGCTTCGAATTGAAGTCGTCTAACAGGAGAAGCCTCTCTGACGGTCGCCATGGATCGTTGCACTTCACCAGGCGGCCCTGATTGGTGACGCCCTTTACCACCACGGCGTGTTCGCTGTGACCATCCCAGTTAAACGAACCAGAGTCTGCGGCAGCAAATCTTCCAATAGCAACCAGCGGCCCCTTGTTTTTGAGCTCGTCGATCAGTTGCCTCGCCGTCAAAGAACCGGATCCAGAACCTGCCGAATACATTCTGTAGCGCGGGTAGGTAGCTAAGATCGCGATTTTGTCGAGTGCTGTTCGGGAATTCACCAATTCCGGCGGCGCGATCACGGGAGTGATGCCATTGGTGTCCAATACCATTTTGATTGCAGCCCACCAGCATGCGTTCTCCGCGGCAGCAGGGGGAAGCGGCGGGTTCATGATGAGCTGGCCATAAAGCGGAACACCCGGCACATCGTAGTCCTCCGCAGGCGCGGTAAAACCCCCGGGTTGCCATGGGATCTGTACCGGACCAGATGCCAACTGATTGAGTTTCTGCATCGTCTCGCCATTTGGGTTCACGATGCCGTCGCGGTTCGCGGCACTGATATTTTGCCTTTGAAAGGTCTCAATGGCGGCCTGCAGCGACGCCGAGATGCGGCGGTCCTGAGGCAGTTCCCGTAAAGCACCTTCAGCGCCTCCTGCCGACCGGGCAACCCGGTTAAGCAGATTTTGCACCACTTCCTGGTCCGGTTTGGTGTTCCGCGCAGGTGGACGCCCCACCGCAAACTCGATGCTCTCAGCCATTTCACCTCTCCGGCAAGTTCGCGCCTCTCCGGCCTTCAGTATAGTGCCAAAGGCGCAGCATGCGTTACACGCGTGCGTTCTTCTACTCGCCATCACAGGCGCATTTGATCAGCGGGTTCCACACTTCCTGGACGTGGAACCCGGGATCAGAAACCTGCTCGTGAGGCAAAGAACTTCCGGCCTAGAGTGTTGTGAACGGCGCTAAAACTCATTGACGCTCAGTGGTTGGGATAGAACTCCGACGGGTCGGCTGTAGGTCGAGGGTTACCAAGGCCGTTGTTTCGATTGCGAGTTGGGTTCTCATTTCCTAATCATGATGGGGCAAC
>Ga0210406_10001988_pt1 | contig 23913 bp, 17 predicted proteins | sample IncBWC30MmetaG_FD_155454 | JGI IMG/M metagenome (GOLD analysis project Ga0210406, IMG submission 155454) | Forest soil microbial communities from Barre Woods Harvard Forest LTER site, Petersham, Massachusetts, United States - Inc-BW-C-30-M | ecosystem: Environmental > Terrestrial > Soil >...
ACCAGATCATCGAATGTCAGCGGTTTCGGCGCTGATACCTTAACGTAGTCCGCTTTCGCGGCCTTCGTTTGGCCGAGTGTGCTTTGGCCCGCGAATAGAAGGGCGATGATGCTGACCCATCTGAGGGTGCGGGCGAAATTCGGCTGTAAAGGCTTACTTACTGGCTGAGCAACATTTAATAATCTCAATTTCGCTGGCGAGTCATACGGGTCCATGGATACACCACCTTGGGGCAAATTTTCAGCCGGTCAACCCTGGGCGGGGCATTTAAGTTGCCTGAGCATACCGTAAGTTTTCAGTCCCCGTTAGAATATCTTTCAGGGAACTGCAACTAACTCATGAGATTCAAAATGCGGAATTCGGCGAAGGCAAGAGCAGCGATATTCCAATTCTGATTAAACTAGATGAATAACAAGAGCGCTGCTGTTGGGGAGGTCTGCGAACCGTTGCAAAGCTTTTCCGAGGGGCGTAGCATTACAGATGTAACTCCGACCCCGCCGGCCTGCGGGAGAGACATCCCATGGCGGCAGGGCGAGGCGGCCGACGGCGGCTTGCCGAGGGTTCTGGTGGAAACGCCCGTGCCTCCCGTGCTTGGAAAGGAGCCAGTCCACCGGAAATCTACGGATTTCCGGCTAGAGCCCGATTCCATGTGCGAATCGGGTTTTTCCTTTTGGGGCTACTCTGATGACGCTTCGTGACAAATTCGGGCGACAAATTACCGACCTGCGGATCTCCGTCACCGACCGCTGCAACTTCCGCTGTGTCTATTGTCGCTCCGCCGACCCGGAAAATTATCGCGAGCACGAGCAGATTCTTTCCTGGGGCGAATTCGAACGCCTGGCACGCATTTTTGTGGACCTGGGCATTCAGAAGATGCGCATCACAGGCGGCGAGCCGCTGGTACGTGCAGGCGCGGAAGCCTTCCTGCGCAAGCTGCATGAACTGGGCGTTCCAGACATTTCCATGACCACGAACGGCCATCTGCTCGCCGAACGCGTGCCCTCGCTGATTGCCGCCGGTTTGCATCGCATCAACATCAGCCTCGATTCGCTCGATCCCATCAAATTCGAAAAAATCACCCGCACCCGCTCGTACGACTCCGTCATGCGCGGCATCGACGCTGTGCAGGCTTCGCCGCTGGCCCCCGCGAAAATCAACGCCGTCCTTGTCCGCGGTTTCAACGAGGATGAAGTGGAGGCCTTTGCCGCCTTCGCTCGTGACCGCGGCGTGATCATGCGCTTCATCGAATTCATGCCGCTCGATGCCGACCGCCACTGGTCGCGCGAGCTGATGGTCCCTGCCGAGGAAGTCTATCGCCGCATCCACGCGCAATGGCCGCTGGTGCAGATTCCCCACGCGAAAAGCGAAACCGCGCGCAAGTATAAATTTGCTGACGGCGCTCCCGGTGAGATCGGCCTGATCGCCCCGGTCACACAGCCCTTCTGCGGCCACTGCTCGCGCATCCGCCTGACCGCGGACGGCAAGGTCCGAACCTGCCTGTTCAGCAAGGACGACCACGATCTCCGCGCCTTGCTTCGCAACGGCGCCTCCGACGCGGACATCGAAGAGCGGATTCGCGCCATGGTCATCGAAAAAGAGGCCGGCCATCGCATCAACGAACCCGGGTTCGTGCCGCCCACGCGCACCATGGTCTTCATCGGTGGCTAGGCAATTCCGCGCGTGACGCTTCCCCAGACTCCTGCACTTCCACGTGTTATCCTTGCCATAGGCCTATGTTGTCCCGGGAACGGACGGAATCGTATGCCGGAAGACCACGACGACGAGCGCGAAGAGCAGCCAGAGCAACCCCAGCGATTGTTCACCCTCACCGAGGCGGAGCGCACCCGCCAGGAGCTTGAACCTTTCCTGATTGAAGCCATCGGCGCGCGCAAAAAACTTTCCGTGCTCGAACAGGATTTGACCGCCGTTTCCACGCGCATCATGATGATGGGCGGCGTGCTGGTGCCCTACGCGAAGCTGGCGGAAAAGCGCATGGATCAACAGAACCTCGCGGAAGTGATGAAGAGCAACCTGGAAAAAATTCTGTCCACCGGCTGCCTTATCAAGGATCTCGACGTCGGCCTGCTCGATTTCCCTGCCATCCTGGACAATCAGGAAGTGTACTTGTGCTGGAAGCTCGGCGAAGACCGCATCCGCTATTACCACCGGCAGGATGAAGGCTACTCCGGACGCAAGCCGCTGGATCCGCGCGATCTCGGCCCCGGCACGCACTTGCAATAACTTTTGTGGGGCCCACTTTCTGAGGCGGGCCGTTTCTCCGAGAAGCTGAAACTCAGCGACCAATCATGACCACCGAAAACCGATTGAAAGATTCCACCAGCCCCTACCTGCGCTCGGCGGCGCACCAGCCCATCAACTGGTATGAATGGGGCGAAGACGCCTTCGGCCTCGCTAAAAGCCAGGACAAGCCTATCCTGCTCGACATCGGGGCGGTCTGGTGCCACTGGTGCCACGTCATTGACCGCGAGAGCTACGAAAATCCCGCCATCGCGAAAATCATCAACGAGCATTTCGTTCCCGTGAAAGTGGATCGCGACGAACGCCCCGACGTCGATTCCCGCTACCAATCCGCCATTAGCGCCATCAGCGGGCAGGGCGGCTGGCCGCTTACGGGCTTTCTGATGCCCGACGGCAAACCGTTTTTTGGCGGCACATATTTTCCGCCGGAGGATCAGGGCGGACGGCCCGGATTTCGGCGCATCCTTCTCGCCGTTGCCGATGCGTATCAGAACAAGCGTGATGATTTACTGAAAACCTCCGAGGCGCTCGCCGAAGCAGTAGCCAAGGCCGAAGCCTTCGCCGGAGCAAAAGGCGAATTCGATCTCGGCGTCATCGATTCACAAATCAGTTCGCTCACGCAGCTTTTCGACCTGCGAAACGGCGGCTTTGGCCAAGCTCCAAAGTTCCCGCACGCCTCGGCCGTCGACCTGCTATTCGAACGTTTTCGCCAGACCGGCGAAAAGCATCTCCTCGCCATGGCTGAAACCACGCTCGAGAAAATGGCCAAAGGTGGCGTCTACGACCAGCTCGCCGGCGGCTTCCACCGCTACTCCGTCGACGAGCGCTGGCTCGTCCCCCACTTCGAAAAAATGTCCTACGACAATTCCGAATTGCTGCGGAACTATCTCCACGGCTGGCAGGTGACTCGCAATGCCTTTCTGAAAGAAACCGCTGAAAGTATCATCGGCTGGGTAAATCAGGAACTGTCCAATCAGGCGAACGGCGGCTTTTACGCCAGCCAGGACGCAGACTATTCGCTCGACGACGACGGCGACTACTTCACGTGGACGCTCAACGAATTGCGCGCTGCATTGTCCCCCGAGGAAGCCGGCGTCATGGAGTTGTATTACGACGTCGAAGCGCATGGCGAGATGCACCACAATCCCGAGAAAAATGTGTTGTGGATGGCTCGCGGTGCTGCGGAAATCGCCAAATCGCTCGGCCTCGACGAATCCACTGTCCGCCTGACCATCGCCAACGCCAAACGCAAACTCCTGGCCGCTCGCAAGCCCCGGCCCACGCCGTTCATCGACAAAACGATGTACGTAAGCTGGAACGCAATGTTTGTTTCCACTTATTTTAATGCGGCCCGCGTGCTGGAAAGGGAACTCGCGGCAAATTCCGCCGCCTTTGCCTTGAAAACGATGGACCGCATGTTGCAGGAAGCGTGGAGCGAGGGAAACGGCTTTGCGCATCGCATTGGTGGCCCAGCATTGCGCGGTTCGTTGGACGATCAGGTCTTCGGTGTGCTGGCGCTGCTAGACGTTTACGAAGCTACGCTCCACGCAAAATATTTCCGTGCCGCGCAACGCACCATGGACCTCGCCATCGAAAAATACGGCGACGCGGAAAACGGCGGCTTCTTCGATCGCGCTTCCGACGCTCCGGCCATGGGCGGCCTCGAAGTGCGCCGCAAGCCGTTCCAGGATTCCCCGACGCCCAGCGCGAATTCCGTCGCTGCGATGGCCCTGACGCGCATGCACGCCTACACCGACGATGCCAAGTATTTCAACTGGGCCAGGAAAACTCTCGAAGCCTTCGCGGGTATCGCCCCGCAATACGGCCTCTTTGCCGCAACGTATGGCCTGGCAGCAATCCTCTTCGCGGATCACCCCACCCAGGTGGTCATCACCGGTGCGGACGAAGATCCCGCCGCAGAAAAACTCGAGCGCGCCGCGAACGACGTCTTCCGCTTCGGCAAAGCCGTCCTTCGCGTAACGCCTTCCACCTCGCTCGAATATCTTCCCGTCGCCCTGCGCCAGACGTTGCCGCATCTACCCAAAGACAAAGCTAGCGCCCTAGTCTGCTCCGGCAACACCTGCCTGCCGCCCACCACTGACCCCGAAGAATTAAAACGCCTTCTGCAAAAGGGAATCGCCGGCACCGCCGCCGGTTAACTTTTGAGTGCGGGAGCAACGCTCCCGCTTTTACGGTGTAAGCGCTGCCTCCCAAATCAATTTTGGAGGTTGACCGAAGCCCTCAAAAGCGGAGGCTTCGCCTCCGCACTCAAAAAGTACCCTTCCCAAAAGAAAGGGCGCGATGCAATCGCACCGCGCCCTCAATACGTCGGAGGTCTCCAGAATCCTTTACCTCATTTACCTCCTCTATTTCCTACCTTCCCTACTTCTTCGGCCTTGATTCCGGCGGCACCAGGCCATTAGCCCGGTAGTACACCACCAGCTGCCCGTAATGCTCTCCCGAATGCTCGATCAGCCCGTAAGCCAGGTCATACAGCCGGTCCAGATGCGGTCCGCCATCATTGACCGCTTCCATCAACCCCTTGTCGCCCTTGGCCTTGATCTCTGCGGCGCCGTCCTCCACGCACTTCTTCACAAACGCCACCAGCTCCGCCCGCGTCTTCACACTGACGTCCTTGGGGTCGTCGGCGTAGCGCGGCTTCTTCCCCGCGGCGATGTCCGTGAAGTAGTACATGGACGCCGAAGCGTGCACCAGGTTCGCCACAAACGTCCGTGACTCCGCCTGAGGCTTGAATTGCAATTTGTCCTCGGGAAAGTCCCCGGCCATGGCAATCAGCTTCCGTCCGACGTCGTTCCACGCCTCCAGCACGGCTTCCGAGGGGCTGGGAGCCGGTCCCGGCGCTTTCTTCGGGGCTTCCTGCGCCCGCAGGGGAACCAACGCAAAACACACTGCAAACCATACGAATGCGAACCTGGAAAAACGTTTCATAGCTTCTCTCCTTTGAGCGTTGAGGCGAAGGGCTTTCTACCTCTTTCAGACGTATCGCCTCTCCGGATGTTTCACTTTGGTGGGGAAAAGGCAGGCCAACCGGCCCTGGCCGCCCGCCATCATACGTTATTAGGCCTCCGGAAGTCGCGTGAAGGTGCAGGAAAGGGGAGGTTTACTTCTCGCTACGAGGCCAAAAGACCGTACAAAAGGCTTACACCCCGCGTGTTATTCTGATAGGACTTGGTCGAGGGAGTCATCCATTGATTTGGAGTTGGTTTTTGCTGCGGGTCCTGATCGGACTGTCCATTGTGACGGTCCTGTTTTTGTCCCAGCGTTTCTGGTACCGGGCGTTGTGGCGCGTCACCGGACACTGGGGCCGCACCACCCTGCGCGTGGGCGTTCGCCTGCTTTACCTTTCGGGCTGGCTGCTGATCATCGCCTCCCTCGCCGACAATATCCGCCAGGATCACGGGAGGCTCCTGCCCGATCACTCTCCGGTCACTGCGTTCGCGGGTCTGTGGTTTGTAAGCGCGCTTTGTGGATATCTGGCCATCAAATTTGTCCATGGCATCGAGTGGCTCTGGCACCGCTCCCCAAAGTCCCCAAAGTCCGTGCCCCAAGATGCTTCCAAGCTTCCGGCGCATCGCATCGATCTCGAAGATATTGTCCGCGACCCTTCGCGCCGCACCTTTTTCCGCACCGCCAGCGTTGTGGCCGGCGCAGCGCCATTTCTCGGCGTGATGTATGGCTTTGCCGCCGAACGCCTGCGCTATGAGGTTCGGCGAATTGAAATTCCCCTCAACAACCTGTCGGCAGAACTCGACGGCATGCAGATCGTCCAGATCAGCGACATCCACCTGAGTGCGTATATGACGCGCGAGTCAGTTCGCCGCGCCGTGGATATGGCCAATGAAGTTGGTGCCGACCTCGCCGTCGTCACCGGCGACCTGATCACCGGCATGCACGATTCCATGTGGGACTGCGTCGAGGAAGTGCGCCAGTTGCGCGCGCCGCTCGGCGTCTATGGTTGCAATGGCAACCACGAAATTTACGCCCGCGCGGAAGATCTGGCCGAGCGCCTTTACCGGCAGGCCGGCATGAAGCTGCTTCGCCGCGAAAATGCCATCATCAACTACAAGGGCGGGCAACTGAATCTGATCGGCGTGGACTACCAGCGCGAACGCGGTCCCAGCGGCCGCAAACAGCAGATGCTCGCGAATTTCGAGCCGCTGGTGCGCCGCGACATGCCCAACATTCTGTTGTCGCACAATCCGAACACCTTCAATCGCGCCGCGGAATTGGGCGTTGAACTTTCACTCGCCGGCCACACCCACGGCGGCCAGGTGCAGGTCGAAATCCTCGACGTCAGCCTCAGCCCCGCGCGCTTCATCACCGATTACATCGCCGGCCTCTATCACCGGCCGCTGCTGATGCCAGACCAGCCAAAGCGCATGGGCGAAACCATCAAGCTCATGCCCAACGCCCCCAACGGCCTCGCCGCTCTCTACGTAAATCGCGGCCTCGGCACCGTCGGCGCGCCAGTCCGCCTCGGCGCACCCCCGGAAATCACCCACATCGTCCTCCGCCGCGTCTAAGACCGCTGTTCGCACGCGGCCAAACTCAGTTGTTGCGCTCGTTCTGATGTGACTCACTTTCTGTTTGTGAGGCTCAGTCAGCAGGCTTGCTGAGCGTGGCCGTGGGCCTGATGGGCTCTCCCGCAACCGCTGAGAGTGTGTTTAGCGATGGATCTGAAGGAGCTTCGAGTGTCGGCGAAAGTTCGTCTTTGCTCATTGACGGGAACTTGCCGTAGGTCATCCCGCGCCATAACCACTCCATCGGGCCAAAGCGATATCGCTGCAACCACCAGTTGCTGAACACCACCTGTGCGCCATAGAGAATGACTGTGGGAATCAACCCCACCGCCGGTCCGATTCGGCCATAGAGACCAGTCGTGTAGTGGTAGAAGACCAATGTGCACAGCACGGACTGCATCAAGTAGTTGGTCAACGCCATCCGCCCAACGGCGGCAAATGGAAGCAGAATGCGCCGCCAATCCTCGTTTAGGAAAAGAAGCGCCAGGCCTGAAACATAACCTGCAGCCAAGACATGCGATCCAGGCAGCCAAAGAACTGCGGCAAACCAGCCCCACAGCGAAACGGTGCCGGGGGGAACCACCGCTTTCACGCTCGCCACGAATATACTGACGATCAGCCCCACGGGGATACACCACGCGCACACTCGCTTCAACACCGGCCTGTATTCCCCGAGCCGTTGCACGATCCCGGCTCGCCACACCCACATGCCAAGCAGAAATAGCGCTGTCGCATAGATCGCAAACAGAGTCGTGGGCAGCTCCTGCTTCCATTCCACCCAGTTTTGCGCAAGGATCTGCCGGACCGTTCCATGCGCGTAGATGTTGACGACTGCGTAAAGCTTTTGCATGTCCGGCGGTTTGGGATCCATCCAGTGCGGGCGAAATCGGCTGAAGAATAGGGCCAGAAAAAACGTGGCGGCCACGACGGGAAGCGCAAACAGGCTTCCGGCCCACCACAACAGTGTTTTCTGCTGGCGTTTGCGGAAGAGCAGCAAAATGGCCCCGGAAAACGCATACGTCAGCAGGACATCGCCCGCCCAGATCAGTAGTCCGTGGATTAGCCCGAACAGCGCCAGCGCCAGCAGGCGCCGCGGATAGAAGCCCATGAAGCGTACGCCGCGAGCCTCCGCCCGGCTCATCTGAATGGCAAAGCCCATCCCGAACAGGAATGAAAAAATGGAGATAAATTTCCCTTGGATAAATCCGTCGATGAAGAGCTGAGCCAGAACGTCGGCTCGGCTGTGAAAGAGGACCCCGATGTTGTCGTAGCAGTCGAGCGGCGCGAAGAACGCGCGCATGTTCGCCGCGAGAATTCCGAACAGTGCCATGCCCCGCAGAACATCGATAAAAACGATGCGCTCGGAGAGGCTGACCGGCCCAACCCGCTGGGTGTCTGGGTTCATACGCCGTCCTCGCAGCGGCTATGATGATATACGCGCCGCCACCGGGTAAAGTAACAGCCGGCTATACCGGCCGGAGCAGGTTTTCCAGTCGCGTTTCCAGTTTACGCCGCAGGTGCTAAAATCTCCTCGATCAATCCATGAACATCAGAGAGAAGAACTACTGGCTGGACACGGTGGCGGAGCCTGCCACGGGTGCGGCCGTCACCTTGCCCGACAGAGTGGACGTCGCTATCGTTGGGGGAGGATTCTGCGGCCTCTCAGCAGCACGGGTGCTGGCCCAACGCGGCGTGCGCGTGGCGTTGCTCGAAGCCGAATCGCTTGGATGGGGCGCAAGCTGCCGCAATGGCGGCATGGTCTTGACCGGGCTGAAGCTACCAGTGCCCACGTTGATCAAGCGCTACGGCCGCGAAGCCGTGCGGCGCATGTACGCCGCTTCGCTCGAATCCATTGATCTTGTCGAGCGGATCGTCAAAGAAGAGGGAATCGACTGCGATTTTTCACGCTGCGGCCATCTGGAAGTTGCCTGCAAGCAATCCCATTTCGATGATTACGCCGTGGCCGCCGCGCGTATCAAGCGCGAGTTCAATCACGAATTGCGTATCATCCCGAAGAACGCGCTGCAAAGAGAAATCGGCTCACAAATCTATTTTGGCGGCATGGTGGATGAGACCAGCGCCGGCGTGAATCCAGCCCGCTACGTGCAGGGCCTCGCGAAAGCCGCGAAGCGCCACGGCGCCTTCCTTTTCGATCACACCCGCGTCACACACGTTTCTTCGCATTCTAATGGCGCCAGCGGCAGCTTCCGCGTGGAAACCACCCGCGGCACGCTCACCGCGAAAGAAGTCTTGTTAGCCGGCGGCGCTTACACCACCGACGCCACGCCTTCCCTCCGCAAAAAAGTGATTCCCATCGGCTCCTACATCATCGCCACGGAAATTTTGCCCGACGCCCTCGCCGCCGAAGTCAGCCCGCGCAACCGCATGATCTACGACTCCAAGCATTTCCTCTATTACTACCGGCTGACGCCCGACAATCGCATGCTCTTCGGTGGGCGCGCTGCCTTCTTCCCGGAGTCCGAAAGCACGGTGCGCAAAAGTGCCGAACTCTTGCGCCGGGGCATGATCGAAGTCTATCCCCAGTTGGGCGACGTAAAAGTCGAATACGTCTGGGGCGGCACGCTCGATTTCGCGATGGACGTGATGCCGCACTCCGGAAAAATCGACGGCATGTATTTCGCCGTCGGCTTCGCTGGCCACGGCGTGGCGGCGGCGACTTGGATGGGCGCAAAACTCGCGAGCGTCATCTGCGGCGACCCCGACGACAATCCCTTTTCCCGCATCGCGTTTCCCGGCGCGCCCCTCGGCCTTCGCAGCGGTAACACCTGGGCCCTTCCTCTAGCTGGTGCCTACTACAAGATCCTCGACTGGCTAACGTGAGTTAGCGCGCGTTTCCGTCGAGCTGCGGCTTCCTCCATTGTCGACCGCTAAAGAAAATTTGTCATCCTGAGGCTATCCGATAAGGATAGCCGAAGGATCTCAACGCTAACATTGTGCAAACGCGTTTAAGTTGAGGTCCTTCGGGCGCAGACTGCGCGCCCCTCAGGATGACAATTTATTTTTCGTGTTTGGAAAACGGATAAGTCGCGACAAGTAAAAAGCGCGGGCTACCCCGCGATCAGCTTCTTAATCTGCGGAAACACGAAGTATGCCACCACGCCCAGCGCCACCGGCACCGGCCCCCACTTCAACGCAAACTTGTCGCTGCCCACCAGCGCCACGATGGTCATCAGAATCGGCGCAATCACCACGTAAGCCAGCCCCGCGTTGCCCCAAGGGATTCGAAACGGCCGCGGCATTTCCGGCCGCGTCTTCCGCAATTTCCAAGCGGCCATCACCGTCAGCACAGTCACCAGGCTCCGCAGCCAGATGTACACGGTCAGCAACTGCGCCAGCGTATGAAACGCCAGCAGCGCGTAAATCCCCGACGAAATCAAAATCGCGATCCACGGCGTGCCGTATTTCGGATGCTTCGTCGCAAACACCGCCGGTAGGTAGCCGTCCTCCGCCATCGATGACGGCATGCGCGTACTCGTCAAAACCGTGGCATTCAGCAGGGAGACGTTTCCCAACATCGCGGCAACCGTCAGCGCGAATCCCAGCAAGCTTCCCCCGATGAGCATGCCCGCCGTCGGCAGATACGCTGTGTTCCATTTATCCCAGTTCCCGAGCGCCGCCAGCGATAAAAGCGCCGGCAGAAAATACGTGGCCATCGAGAGCGGCACCACAATCGCCAGTGCAATCGGAAAAGTCCGCTGCGGATTCTCAATCTCCTCCGCCACGCTCGAACACTGCTCGTAACCCGAATACAGCCACAATCCCAGCGCCAGCCCCACGCCGAAAACCTGAAACGGCGGCACGTGCGGCGGAACAAACGGATGAAACGGATTGAAATGCCATTTCGTTGCCGCGATCACGCACAGCACCACCACCGGCACAAGCACGGAAAATTCCAGCACCGTGGACACGATCCCCACCATCTGAATCCCACGAATATTCACATACGCCAGCAGCGCAATCAGCGCCACGGAAACCAGATAATGTTTCCACCCCACCAGCGACGGAAAAAAGATCCCCAGGTAATCGCTGAACAGGACCGCGTAGCTCCCGCCCAGCAGCCACGAAGCGCTCCAGTTCCACCAACCCGCCAGGAAACCCCAGAAATTTCCGTAGCCCGCGCGCACCCAGCGGTAAAATCCGCCTTCCACGGGAATCGCCGTCGTCAATTCCGCCGCCACCAGCGACACCGGAATGCACCAGAAAAGCGGAATCACCAGCAAATACAGCAGCGTCACGCCCGGCCCGCTCGTCGTCACCATCTCTTCCATGCCAAACGGGCCGCCCGTGGTGTAGGCAAACATCACGAACACGAAGTAGAGCAGTCCTGCTTTTTTTGCTGCTGTTTTGGCTATGCTCAAGGGTTTGCCGGAAGTGTCCCCACGCAGGTCCATTTTCAGCCCGCCGCAAGTCCACGCAGTGTACTCCACTTGGCGAACGATTGCTGGACTTGCCCCGCGGAGTGCGCGACACTCGGCGCGCCCGATTTTCGAGTCTGACGGCCGATTTTCGAGTCTGACGCCCGATTTTCGAGTCTGACGCCCGATTTTCGAGTCTGACGAATGATTCTCGAGTCTGACGAATGATACTTCTCATCATGGGAATCACCGGCTCCGGAAAAAGCACCATCGGCAAACTCCTGGCCGAGCGGCTGGCCTGGGTGTTTCTGGAAGCCGATGAGTTTCATTCACCCGAAAACATCGCCAAAATGCACAACGGCATTCCGTTGACGGACGCCGACCGCCTGCCGTGGCTCGATGCGATCCATGCCAGGCTCGTGGCGCTGCACGCGGAAGGGAAAGATATTGTCCTCGCCTGCTCGGCGCTTAAGGAAAGCTACCGCCAACGGCTCGTGAAAAATCTGCCCGTAGAACTTGTCTACCTGAAGGGCTCGCCAGTTCTCATCGCCAAGCGCCTGCGCGAACGCCGCGGCCACTTCGCGGGAACGTCCATTCTCGCGGGGCAGTTTGCCGACCTCGAGGAGCCGCGCGAAGCCTTCATCCTTCCCGCGGAATTGCCGCCCGAAGAAATAGTGCGCAAAATTCTCCAGCATTTTTCTCTCTCGCCAAAAACCTCCATCGATGCCGCTTCGCTCCTGGAAAAACTTCGCTGGCGCCTGCTTCCGTTTCTCTTCCTCTTGTACGTAGTCGCCTACCTGGACCGCATCAACATCGGCTTTGCCGCCCTGCAAATGAAGGGGCAACTCGGTTTCAGCGACGCGGTCTACGGCCTTGGCGCGGGGATTTTCTTCCTCGGCTATTTCCTGTTTCAGGTTCCGGCAAACCTGGCGCTGGAGCGCGTCGGAGCCCGCCGCTGGATCTCCGCCTTGATGATCTGCTGGGGCATAGTCTCCGGCTGTATGTTCACTGTTCACTCCGTCGCTTCTTTCTATTCGCTGCGATTTCTTCTCGGTGCCGCCGAAGCCGGATTCTTTCCCGGCGTAATTTTTTACCTGCGCTCCTGGTTCCCCACCAGCGCCAGAGCCGGAGTCGTCGCCCTGTTCATGACCGCCGGCCCTATCTCCGGCGTAATTGGCGGTCCGATTTCCGGCTTGCTGCTGGATTGGAATCACCTCGGAGGTCTCGTCGGCTGGCAGTGGATGTTTCTTCTCGAAGCCATTCCTGCAGTTCTGCTCGGTTTCGCGGCCTGGTTTTTCCTTGCGGACAATCCCGGCCGCGCGCCCTGGCTTTCTCCAGCAGAAAAATCCTGGCTTCGGCAAACTCTCGCCGGAGAAGCAAGCCCCGCATCGACAGCTTCAACAGAACATCCGGGTCTGTGGTTCGTGAACGCCCGCCTCTGGGGATTTGCGCTCGTCTATTTCGGCCTGAACACTTGTACCTACGGGATCACCCTCTGGCTGCCAACCGCCCTGCACTCGCTCACCGGTCTTTCCAATTTTCTCCTTGGACTCTTATCTTCAGTCCCCTATCTTGCGGCTGCGATCCTCATGGTCCTGATCGGCGCGCACTCGGACCGCACCGGAGAACGCCGCCGGCACATCGCATTTTCCGCGTTTGCGGGAGGCATCGCCCTCGTCGTCAGCGGCTTTTCGCCGGGCATCGCAGTCAGCGTTTTTTGCTTTGCCATCGCCCTGTCTGCGTCTTCCTCGATGGCCGGTCCGTTCTGGGCCATGGCCTCCGGCTCCTTCACGGCTGCCGCGGCGGCGCGCTCCATCGCTCTGATCAACGCCATCGGCAATCTCGGCAGCGGCTTCGGCCCCTACTGGATTGGCCATCTTCGCCAAACGACTGGCTCGTTTCGTACCGGTTTGTTAAGTGTCGCAGCATTGCTTACCCTCGCCAGTCTCACCGTCCTATTCCTTGATCGCGATCCGCGGCGCTCAAGCTAAAGCAGGCAATCCGCCCCTCAGCGTCCGCCGCACAAATTGGCTCCTTGCAGATTCTCTTCAGTCACGAAATAATCCTTCTCTTGCACTTCAGGAGCGTTTCTTGACCAGATCAACTCGCCTCACTCTGTTCGTCGCCTGCCTCTTCGCTATCGGCACTCTCGCGCTTCACTCGCGCGTCGCGGCGGATGAAACCCCGCTCTATGGCTACTCCGCCGAATCCTCCCGCGCGGAGCGCCAGTGGGAAGAAAAACTTCGCGCCATTCCAAGCCCCGACAATATGCGCGAGTACATGCGGCGGCTCTCCGCCCGCCCGCACAACGTCGGCTCGCCCTACGACAAAGACAACGCCAACTGGCTCGCCGCAAAATTCAAGGAGTTCGGTTTCGACGTGCAGATCGAATCCTACGACGTCCTCTTCCCCACGCCCAAAGAACGCCAACTCGAACTTCTCGACTGCAAGAGCTCATCCACCACCGATTGCGCCGTGAAATTCACAGCAAAGCTCGAAGAGCCCACCCTCGCCGTCGATCCCACCTCCGGCCAGAAATCCGAACAGTTGCCCACCTACAACGCCTTCTCGAAAGATGGCGACGTCGTCGCGCCACTCGTCTACGTCAACTACGGCATTCCCGAGGATTACGAACGCCTCGAACGCCTCGGCGTTTCCGTCAAAGGCGCCATCGCCATCGCCCGTTATGGCCACTCCTGGCGTGGCATTAAGCCCAAGGTTGCCGCCGAGCACGGCGCCGTCGGCTGCATCATCTATTCCGATCCCCAAGGCGACGGCTACTCTCCCGGCGAAACCTTTCCCAAAGGCGGCTTCCGCCCCAGCGACGGCGTACAGCGCGGCAGCGTGGCCGATGATCCCATCTTCCCCGGCGACCCGCTCACTCCCGGCGTAGCCGCAAAAAAAGATGCCAAGCGTCTGAAGATCGAAGATTCGCCAGTCATCACCAAAATTCCCGTGCTGCCCATTTCCTATGGCGACGCGCAACCGCTGCTCGCCGCGCTGACCGGCCCCGTCGCGCCGACCGAGTGGCGAGGAAATCTTCCCCTCACGTATCACGTCGGCCCCAGCATGCTCAAAGTCCGCCTGAAAATGAAATCGAACTGGGATCTAAAGCCCATCTACGACGTCATCGCCAGAATTCCCGGCAGCACGAATCCCGACCAGTGGATCATCCGCGGCAATCATCACGACGCGTGGGTCAACGGTGCGGAAGATCCCATCTCCGGCCTGGTTGCGGAACTTGAAGAAGCCCGCGCCTTCGGGGAACTCTTGAAGACCGGCTGGAAGCCCAGGCGCACCATCATCTATTGCGCGTGGGATGGCGAAGAACCCGGCCTGATCGGTTCGACCGAATGGGTGGAAGACCATGGCGACGAGTTGATGAAACACGCTGTCGTCTACATAAACTCCGACACGAACGGCCGCGGCTATTTCGACGCCGAGGGTTCCCACACGCTCGAAAAATTCATCAACGATGTTGCGCGCGACGTGCAAGACCCCGAAACAAAACTTTCCGTCTGGAAGCGCGCTCAACTTCAGGCCATCTCCTCCGCCACCACCGCCGACGACCGCGCGGAAGCCCGCAACCGCGCCGATCTGCGCATCGGCGCGCTCGGCTCCGGTTCCGATTACGGCGCCTTCGTGCAGCACGATGGAATCGCGTCCCTCAACCTCGGCTACGGCGGCGAAGACGGCGGCGGCATCTACCATTCCATCTACGACGATTTCTATTGGTTCACTCACTTCAGCGACACGGAGTTTGTTTATGGCCGCGCCCTCGCGCAGACTTCCGCCACCGCCGTCATCCGACTAGCCGATGCAGACATTCTGCCTTTCGAGTTCACTGATTTCGCGGACACCATGCAGACCTACGTCAAGGAACTCAAAACCCTTTTACAGCAAAAACAGGACGAGATTCGCGAGCGCAACAAGCAAATTGAAGAAGGCGTTTTCCAGGCCACTAGCGATCCCCGGCATCCCACCGTCGCGCCCAAACCCGAAGAGGTCGCCCCGTTCATCAATTTCGCGCCGCTCGACAACGTCATCACCGAGCTTGCCAAGGCCGCCGAGGCCTACAAGAAAGCCTACGACGAAGCCGGCACGCGTGGCGACCTGGCAACGGCCTCCGCCTCAGCGCAAGAGCTGAACCATCTACTGATGGAAAGCGAACGCCGCCTGACCAACCCCGACGGCCTTCCGGGGCGCTCGTGGTTCAAACACGAAATCTACGCTCCCGGCCAATACACCGGTTACGAAGCAAAAACCATTCCGGGTGTACGCGAAGCCCTGGAACTCAAGCGCTGGAAGGAAGCCGAGGAGCAAGTCGGCGTCGCCGCGAAAACGCTGCAACAGGAAGTCGCGCTGATCAATGAGGCCGCTGCAAAATTATCCGCGCTCCACTAAAGCCGCCTTTTTTTGAGTGCGGGAGCGAAGCTCCCGCTTTTGCGGTGTAAGCGCTGCCTCCGAAATTAACTTTGGAGGCTGCCCATAACTCTCAAAAGCGGCGGCAGAGCCGCCGCACTCCAAAAAAGCCATCCCGAAATCCGCTATAATTTCCGCGCGATTCGCTCGCAAGGAGACCTCTCATTCCTTCCTACAACCTCGCCATCGTCGGCTTCGGGCACGTGGGGCGCGCCCTGCTGCGCCTGCTCATCTCCAAAGAAAGTGAGTTGCGCCGCAAATATGATGTTCGATGGCGACTCACCGGCATCGCCACACGCCGCTTCGGCTGGATCGCCGAGCCCGAAGGCCTCAACCCGATCGCGGCGTTGAGCAGCCATTTTCCCCAACTAGCCAATCCGCCGCGCAACGTCCGCGAATGGCTCGAACGTTCCAAAGCTGATGTGCTCTTCGAGGCCAGTTCGCTCAACCCTCAGTCCGGTCAGCCCGCCATTGATCATCTCGTCGCCGCGCTCGAAGCCGGCGCTCACGCCATCAGCGCCAACAAAGGCCCGCTCGTCCACGATTACCAACGCATCGCCGCGCTCGCCAAAGCCAAGGGCAAGCAATTTCTATTCGAATCCACGGTCATGGATGGAGCGCCCATTTTTTCGCTCTTTCCCCTTGGACTCCCTGCGACGGAATTGCGCAGTTTCGCCGGCGTTCTAAACTCCACCACCAATGTCGTGCTCACCGAAATGGAAAAGGGCCGTTCTCTCGACGAAGCCGTCAAGCGCGCGCAAGCGATCGGCATTGCCGAAACCGACCCGACAAACGATCTGGATGGCTGGGATGCTACCGTCAAGGTAGCAGCGATCGTCAATGTGCTGATGGGCGTGCCACTGCGCATCGAACAGGTGCAGCGCACCGGCATCCGCGAACTCAGCGAGGAAAAAATCCGTTCCGTCCGCGCGGCTGGCATGCGCTACAAGCTGATCTGCCGCGCCGAGCGCCGCGGAGATGGCGTCGAGTGCCGCGTAGGCCCCGAACTCCTGCTCATGTCCGATCCCATGGCCAGCCTCGAAGGCACCAGCTCCGCCATTCGCTTCGACCTCGACGTGATGAGCATTTCTCTCGTGGAGCACAATCCCGGCATCGAAGCCACCGGCTACGGCCTCCTGGCCGACTTTCTCCGCGCCGCCAAATCCTGAGCCTGTCGCACCGACTCTTACTTTTGAGTGCGGGAGCGCAGCTCCCGCTTTTACGGTGCAAACACAATCTCCCAAACCAATTTCGGAGACGAACTGTAGCTCAAAAGCGGCGGCAGAGCCGCCGCACTCCAAATAACTGCTGCAACACCCAACCCCTCACCCAGCTCGCACCCCATCCGGCACTGGCTTCTCCGGCATCGCCAGCACCGGCGCAACCCCGTCCGCGTATCCGATATCGAAGAGCATTCCCTCCGATACTTCCCCCGCCATCTTCCGCGGCTCCAGATTCACCACAAACAGCGCCTGCTTGCCCTCAATCTCCCGAGGGTTCTCCCTTTCCTTCTTCATCCCCGCCAGAATCGTTCGCCTGTGATCGCCAAAGCTCACCGTCAGCTTCATCAGCTTCTCCGACCGCGCCACCTCTTCCACCTTCTCGACGGTGCCGACACGAATGTCCAACGCTTCCAGCGCCGCAAACGCCACGACGGGCTTGATGGGTGAAGGTGTGAATTCGCTCATGGCTCACCCGCGAAAACGCGCTGCGTACAGCGGCGTAGGAATCGAAGCGTCGCAGCGTTCATCCCGGATCGCCGCGTCCGCCACCAACCGCACCGGAATGATGCCGGCCCAAACGGAAAGCGCGTAATCCGCCACGTCATCTTCCACGCCGCCGGTGCGCACCTTCGCGGAAACTTCTGTGAGCGGCAATTTCAGGATGCTCGTCGCCTTCAGTTCCTGCTCGTTGGGTTGCCGCGCATCTTCCCACCGTCCGGGAATCAGCTTCTCCGTGAACGCTCGCAGCGCCGCCAGTTTTTCCACCGGGTCGCTGATCAGCGTGGCCGTGCCCAGCGCCACCACCGACCGGTAATTCATCGAATGATTGAACACCGACCGCGCCAGCACCATCCCGTCCGTCAGCGTCACGGTAATGCACACCGGCAAGCCACCGCCGGCCCCGCGCAGCATGCGGCTGGCCGCCGAGCCGTGAAAATAAATCCCATCGCCTACCCGCGCGAACATTGTGGGAATCACAAACGGCTGGCCCTCCGCCGCAAAGCCAACGTGGCACACGAGTCCCTCGTCCAGGATCTTGTAAATGGCCTCGCGATCGTACACGGCGCGGTTGGCTTCGCGCACAACCCGCGTGCGGTCGCTCACGGCAAACGGATCAGGCATGGAAGACCTCGGAATGAAGCACGGCGCGGAGTTGATAGCCGGCGCCATCGCGGCATGAGTGGATTACGACTGTTTCGATGGTATCACGCGGCTCGAGCAGCGTTGCAGCGTCAAGAAAGAACGGCCATGAGGAAGGGAATAGTCATTTGAATTTTGGGTAATTCGAAGGTGACTGATCCGGGCGGCGCAGGAGCTTGTGCCGCCCGGATCCGAGGCATCTGAAATCGCCGCTTACTCGGGCAGGACGACCGCTTTGTCTTTTTGAATCGCGTCCAGAGTCGCCTTATCCACATTCAAATGAGCCATCACGAGCTCCGGTGGCGTGTGAGTGAGCCATTCCGAGAGCGAGAGATCCTGATAGTAACTGCTCTTGAACATCTCCAGGAAGATCAGGTCCGTATCCCCCGTATTCTCGATGTAATGCAACAGGGTTTTTTGCACGTACCCGACGTCTCCCTCCTGAAAGTCCATGGTGCGAGCCTTGTTCCCGGTCGACACCACAGTCATTCTCCCCTTGCCCGCAATGTAATACTGCCATTCGTCGGCGTTGGGGTGCCAGTGCAGTTCCCGCAGCCCTCCCGGGCGAACAGTGACCATTGCCATCGCAACGTTAGTCGAGGCCTTGAACGTGCTCGAATCGACGATGCGCACCTCCCCGCCTTTCGTGCGCTTCGTCGGCGGCATTTCCATCGTACGAAAAGCGAAATCGGTGGGAGACTTCCCAAGCGCCCCACCTGCTGCTCTTTGGTCCTTCTCCAGTGCTCCGGGAACAGCAGTCTGGAAAATGAACAATTCTTCCTTGGGGAGATTTTTCAAAGCTGCTTCAGCAACCCCGAAGTTCTTTGACAGCACCTCGCGCGGCAGATGCGACACCGAGTCGCTCAGCAGAACGGTCTCTGACTCCGAAAAATCTCCATCGTCGAATACCAGCATGAATTCCGTGCCGTCCGGATCGAGGCCTTGAATCGAATGGGGAATCCCGCTGGGGAAATACCACAAATCGTTTTTCTTCACATCGGCAACAAAACTCTTGCCGTCTTTATCAATGGCCGTGATCCGCGCGCTCCCGTAGAGCACGATCGCCCATTCGTCCGCCGTATGCCAGTGCAGTTCACGAACACCCCCGGCTGTGAGTCTCATGTTTACGCCGGCCAGAGTCTTCGAGACGGCTAGTTCCCGAACGGTCACCTCGCGTGACCATCCTCCTTCGTAAGTCCGCTTGTTCGCAAACGAGAACGGGTATTTGAACGTTTGAACCAGGCTTTTGGAATCGGTCGCGGGTGGCCACTGGGAATCCGGATTTTGGGCATCCAGCGGCGCATTCTTCGGGCCCGGATCGTTCTTACTTCGGTCCTGTTTGGAATTTCCCTGCTCTTGGCCTGTTACTGCACCTCCAGTGAGGATGCCGGCAGCCGCAAGAGCCGCCGAACCTACGCCGATAAATCCCCTGCGTGTAAGTACCTCTTTCTCTGTCTTTTGCTCAGTTTTTTCCTCTGTGCTTTCGCTCATGCGAGCTACCTTTCTGAATCGAGTCGGTTTCCGTCACAACACTCGAAATCAGACCTGGCGTTCGATGATTCGATGAAGTGAACGCAGGGTTGGATGCAACTCAAAAGGCCGCGAAGATGGAAGCCACGACTGAAGGATCCATCCCGAGTGCGGAGCGCTCACCAAGCGAGGAATAAATTCACTTTGAACTGGGTACCCGTGGCGGGATTAACTCACCGGTGATCTTCATTTTCCAGCGGTGATTCAAAAAAAGCAGGGCCCCGATAGGAAAACTACCAGCGATTGTCCAAGGCCCATATAAAGGCCGAGCAGCCGTGGCGCACGGTATTTGAATAGCGACAGGAGTGAACGCCCACTCGCCGGTTACCCAGTTGACGCTCAATCTTCCCACCCCAACCAGCACGATCAGCAGCCACAGCCATTTCATTCTTCCGAGTTCCGTTCGGGCGCACAAAAGGAAAACATAAAAAGTGAACAGAATCGAGGAAATGGCCGCCGCCAGGATCAGGTATTGAACCGCGCTCTTACCGAGAAGGCTGAATCGATTGAGATTTTCCAGCGAGTCTGCTGTCTGAGTTACCTTAATACCTAGAAGAGAGGAATCTTCCCCCTTCTTCTTCGTCACTACCTTCGCCAACAACCATCGATCGCGCAGCTGATATTCAAGGGTGATCTCCGAGGTGGAGTACTCCTTGTTGTGGTAAAGGCGCACGCCCACGACTTTGCTCGACTCCGGCCCTTCAGCCGGGAACATCCCGGACAATTGGACTAGTTTTTCCCGATCATCCGATTGCGCCGCGCTGGCGTCCAATTGTCGCTGAATCTCATCAATTTCGCCGCGCCGAAGCATTTCGACATACTTTCTGGCAATGGTTTCATCTTGTGGGGGGACCAACTTCTTCATGAAAAGAGAGTCGTCGCAACCCGAGAGAAATACGCAGAATGCGAAACCGACGAGACACTGAAGACGCATCCACCTGTCTCCTTACCAACCTGCCTGCCGCCTAAGTGGATTCAGTTTAAGCATGCCCAATCTTTCGGGCAACGGCCAATCGCTGCCAGGAACTCGATTGATGAGTTCTGAGCAGTGGGTACCGGGGGAATCAAGGATTCGATGTCTGGGCTATTGCGTGCGGGAAACCCACGAACAAGGGCGAATGCGCCAGCTTCGCAGTACAACTGCCCCCACCACTGTGAGAAACTAATCAGCGGAAGATTGTGATTTTACTTTCGCCAGAGAAACGAGTTATGACCACACCCGGTTTGAACGTGCGCGCTACACCCGCTTTGGATATCGCCTGGGTCCGCTCCCAGTTTCCCTCCCTGAAAACGCAGGTCAACGGCCAGACCGCCGCGTTTCTTGATGGCCCCGCCGGCACCCAGGTGCCCACGCAAGTCATCCACGCGATCCAAAGCTACCTGCTTACGTCGAACGCCAACACTGGCGGCGCGTTTCTCACCAGCCACCGCACCGAAGAAATCATCGCCCACGCGCGCGCCGCCATGGCCGACCTTTTCCTCTGTGAAAAAGACGAAGTGGTCTTCGGCCAGAACATGACCACCATCACCTATGCGATCTCCCGCGCCATCGCTCGCGACCTGAATCCCGGCGACGAAATCCTGCTGACCACGCTCGATCACGACGCCAATTATTCCCCCTGGAAAGCGCTCGAGGAAAAAGGCGTGATCATTCGTCAGGTGGACATTCGCGAAGCCGATTGCACGCTCGACCTCGACGATCTGAAAAGTAAGCTGAACGAGAAGACACGCCTCGTCGCCGTGGGCTACGCCTCCAATTCCGTCGGCACCATCAATCCGGTCGCCGAAATCACGCGGCTCACCCACGCCGCGGGAGCGATGATTTATATAGATGCGGTCCACTACGCCCCGCACGGTCTGATCGACGTCAAAGCCCTCGACTGCGATTTCCTCGTCTGCTCGCCCTACAAATTCTTCGGTCCCCACATGGGTGCGCTCTACGGCAAGCGCCAGCACTTGCAGTCCTTCCGTCCCTACAAGGTGCGGCCGTGCACCGATCAGATTCCCGATCGCTGGGAAAGCGGCACCCAGATTCACGAATTGATCGCCGGTATCGGCGCAGCCGTGGAATATCTCGCCGAACTCGGCCGCCGCTGTGACTCCAGCGCGCAAACCCGCCGCGAAGCGCTCGCCGCGGCCTATCACTCAACGGTCGCCCATGAAACGGGAATCATCTGGCGTCTCATTGAAGGGTTGAAAACCATCCCCGGCGTCCGCATTTACGGCATCACCGATCCGCAGCGCTCCGCCGAACGCTGCTCCACGCTTTCCCTGCGCATCGGCGATCACCATCCCACCGCCATCGCCACTTTCCTGGGCGAGCGCGGCATCTTCACCTGGGACGGCAACTATTACGCCCTCAATCTCAGCGAACGCCTCGGCGTCGAATCGCAAGGCGGCATGTTACGCATTGGCCTGGTCCACTACAACACCGCCGAAGAAGTCGACCGCCTCCTCGCCGCCCTGCGCGAATTTGCCGCGAAATAATTTTCGATGCCCTCGCCGACGATTTGAGAGAAACGCCTTTTACGGCCCCAACAAACGAAATGACGCACCGAAAAATTCGATAAGGAAACGTAAACCCCCTCATGACAAAACGACCGAAACCTCTCGTACTCACCGTCCTCGACGGCTGGGGCTTCCGCGCCGAAACGAAAGGCAACGCAGTCGCCCTCGCGCGTAAACCCACGTACGACGAACTGCTCCGCAAATTTCCCAACACGCTGATCCAGACCTCCGGCCCCGCCGTCGGCCTGCCCGAAGGCCAGATGGGCAACAGCGAAGTCGGCCATCTCAACATCGGCGCCGGCCGCATCGTGCACATGGACATCACCCGCATCGATCTCCTCATCGCCAACAAGCAGTTCCACCAGGTCCCGCTCTTTCAGCAAGCCATGGAGCGCGGCCGCCAGCGCCAATTGCATTTCATGGGTCTGCTCAGCGATGGCGGTGTGCATTCGCACATCAACCATCTTTTCGCCCTCCTCGAAATGGCCAAGCAATGGAAGGTTGAAAAGGTCTTCATCCACTGCTTCATGGATGGCCGCGACACCCCGCCCAACAGCGGCCGCGACTACGTCCGCCAACTCCAGCATAAAATGCGTGAATTGGGCGTCGGTGAAATCGCCACTCTCGTCGGCCGCTATTACGCGATGGATCGCGACAACCGCTGGGAGCGCATCGAACTCGCCTATCGCGCCCTGGTCCATGGCGAAGCGGAAACGAAATCCAACGACCCCGTCGCCGCGCTGCAGCAGAGCTACGAACAGGGCGTCACCGACGAATTCGTCAAGCCCATCGTAATCACCCGCGGCACCGGCCCAGCCGCGCCGCCCGTGGGCCTGATTCGCGACGATGACGCGGTCATCTTCTACAATTTTCGCGCCGACCGCGCCCGCCAGATCACCTACGCTCTCGAAGCCCCCGACTTCGACAAAGTCGCCGACCCCAAACGCCCCAAAAATCTCTTCTTCGTAGGCATGACCAAGTACGACAAAAACTGGCCCTGGCTCAAGTGCGTCATCACGCCAGAAAAACTCGAGCAAATCCTCGCCCAGGTCTTCCAGGAGCTGCAGTACAAGAATCTCCGTTGCGCCGAAACGGAAAAATACGCGCACGTTACCTATTTCTTCAACGGCGGCGTCGAAAAGCCATTCACCGGCGAAGAGCGCATCCTCGTGCCCTCCCCGAAAGTCGCCACCTACGATCTAAAGCCCGAAATGTCCGCCGAAGGAATAACCGACACCGTCGTGAAAGCCATAGAAAAAGGCGAATTCGACGCCATCATCATGAATTACGCCAACGCCGACATGGTCGGCCACTCCGGCAAACTCGAAGCCGCCATCAAAGCCGTCGAAGCCGTGGATGCGGGCCTCGGCCGTCTCTATCAAGCGCTCAAGCCGCGCGGCGGCGCGTGGATCATCACCGCCGATCACGGCAACGCCGAAACCATGGTCGATCCTACGACCGGCGGCCCGCACACCTACCACACCACAAATCCCGTCCCGTTCATCTGCGTCACCGAAAACGATGCGCTCCAACTCGCTCCCGGCGGTGCCCTCCGCGATATCGCCCCCACCATGCTCGGCATCCTCGGCGAGCCCGCCCCCACCGACATGACCGGCCGCGACCTCCGCCTCAAGCCAAAAACCTAAATGAACCGCACCACACCAGAAAACACCAAGCTCACGATCTGCGTCTGGCACCCCTTCACCGAATGGCGCCCTCCGGCTTCCCTCGCCGACGCCATTCGAAAGCGCTGGCCTGCCATGCGCGTCGTCCATCTTCTGGACTACGACCGCCTTCCGCAAGAACTCCCCGACACGGATATTTTCGTTGGTTACTCCCTGCGCGTGAAGCAACTCGCCGACGCCAAAAAACTAAAATGGATTCATTCCACCGCGGCCGGCGTAGCGCAGCTCA
>Ga0210406_10001989_pt1 | contig 23913 bp, 17 predicted proteins | sample IncBWC30MmetaG_FD_155454 | JGI IMG/M metagenome (GOLD analysis project Ga0210406, IMG submission 155454) | Forest soil microbial communities from Barre Woods Harvard Forest LTER site, Petersham, Massachusetts, United States - Inc-BW-C-30-M | ecosystem: Environmental > Terrestrial > Soil >...
TCACAAAAGGCATCGGCCATCACCACCTGACAGATGGGATACCGACTAGCCTACACCACAATAGGTGGTATTGCAATGTTATTTAGGAATCGATCTACTAGTCAGCTTGCCACACCGTGAGGAACTGGGATAGCGATTAAACGCACCCAGAACCTGGTTGAGAATGGGTAATACACAATCGGATCGCACAACTCTATACGAGGCAATGAGTTCGCAGAACTGCTGTGTCAGCGCCGGCGAACAAGTGATCCGTTTTAGCCGGTGTCGGCCGGAGCCAGTGATCCATCCGAGAGACCCGGTCGACGGGGACGCGGTAAGAACTCTACAACAGTTTCTAAATTGCCTTGCACGCGCAAGCACGCTTCACGTATAACCCGTGCGAGAAAACCCAGTTGAATTCTTCCCCACACATTCCCTTACGACAGCGCCGAAGTCTACCTTGCTCAGGTGGGAGGGAAATGCCGAAAGAGTATCGCGTTCGTCAGGTAAATCGTCTTGAGAATGTAGGATCACCGGCTGTGAGAACTTTCCAACCACTCCAGCGCTCAGGCCAAGGGGGGCCCTGCATGCGCTCTCGGGAGCGGCGGTTCGCAGCGCGGAGGAATTGCTACCTGCCTCTCAATCGGTCGAGACGAATATCCACACCACGGGAATTCCGCAGTACGGGCAGGAGTGGATGGCGCGGGAGCAGCGGCTCTTGAACTAATCATTCGGCTGGGAACAAACTCGCAATCGCGACTGCTTTGTCTTCGACGGCGGCCGTCGTATTTGTGTGCTCCGCGACCACCGGCAAGCTCTCTGGCACACCTCTAAACCGGCTAAACTGGCTCCCTCTTAAATCGGCGCTAACACTGCTGCTACCCTTGATTGATCGCAGTCAGTAGACTCCCGCTAGATCCGACTATTTGTAGCCCATACCGCGAGTACGCCGCGCATGTCGGTGAAGCTTTCCCCAACGCCCGGCATGGGATTGTTTTCCTAGAAACGGAATTAGCTAGGAGCTTCCACTATGAAACGACGGGAATTTATCAAAACAGCTGTAGTCGCAGCGTTTGCGATCGCGCCAAGCATCCCAACGCCGAATCTCTTGTCTGAGACCCGGCGATTGTCGGCAAAGTAAAGACAGGTTGGGCTACAACGTTGGGCTGCCAACCCACGCGCGCTCACTTCCGGCATCTGCCCGACCGATTTCGATCTTCAAAAACTCGTCGCAAAGAGAACTTCCGACTCCAGCGAAATGCGTTGGACTAATGTTCTATTCCGTGTTGATGCAACCGGCGATGCAATTCAGCGCGCGCATCTCCAAAGAGCCGCAGAATCTTGGCAAATCGCTCGGCATCGGGCCTGGTTGCGAGATTCTCCACCCAGACTTGACATCCCTCAATCAGAGTGAGGAAATAAGCAGCCGCAGGAGGCGAAAACAATTCCTGGCCAGGAACCACGATATAAACCGGGGAAGTGTGCGCCACCTTTCCAGGAACCTGGCCAGTACCAAAAGAGCTATACCGTGATGTGCATCGTGCGGCAATCCACCCGGGTCCAGGCACTTGTACTTCGTCCTTCAAAATCAGTTCCCTTGAACCTTCCGGCTGCTCGCGGGACGCGACCACACGGCCATTGAAAACCACCTCGAGTCGGTGGATTGGAAAGAAACACGTTGCGCGTGCTTCCACCTGCAGCTTTCCTCCGCCTGAGCGAAACTTTATTTCCTCGCCGGGTGCATGTCCGTCGACTGCGAACAGCAGGAGGGGCCCGGTTGTCATGAAAGTGTTGCCACGACGGACTGCTTTTGACCAACTCCCAAAATTAAACTCTTCATCTCCCAAATAGACATACGCCCGATTGGCTCCAACCGCCTCGTTCGCACCCATCTTGTCGGTGCCCCCTACCGCTGGAAGTCGATAGCCACAATTTAAGTAGCGATACCAGTCCAGGCAACGCAGGGTGTTAAATCCGTCATTGTCCGGCCACAGTTCTATCGCGTCGAGCTTGCCCATGATAATGTCAGCTGCAATTTCACCTGTTGGATAAGGGAAATGCACCCCAACGGCTAAGCCTTCCCGCTTCCGAGATTCATCCGCCCAGTCCGCCAGACTGGACCATAAAGGGTCGCCTATATAGCTCTCTTCTGGACCGCTTGCCGACAATGGGTAGACGGGCTTTCCATGAACGCCCAGCAATCCGATATGCCCCAAAATGTGTTGTCGGTTTTCTGTGCCTACCCAAACGATCGTTTCACCGTCCTTAGAGGTCAGCGGGCCGTACGAAATATCACCTACGTTGGTGAAAAGGTCTCCCAATTGTGCTGCCAGGACGTTGATCAGGTTCAATCCCTCTGCCTGTCCTTCTAAAACACCTGTGGTGGGAGTAAGAAAATGCACATGAGTGTCTGCGCTGACCCAACCTTTGGAGCGAAGATCAACGAGTCGAGGAATTTCCAAATTCAGTTCCCGTTGTCCAGCCCGAATATCAAGCTTCTTTCGCACCGCTTGGTACTCATACCCTTTCGTTATCTCCACGTATACTTCGCCCACAGGCAGTTCAACCTGGAAGGTTCCATCCACATAGGCGAAAGAGGCGTCGCCCAATTTCAGATCTGCACCATAATCTTGAAACCAGGCATCATTGATCTCAGTGCGATGACCATAAGGCGGAATGTATCGCCCGTCCCGGGACCGAAAGGCTAGCCGGACTGGCGTGGGATGGCCGGTAGAGGCATCAACCACTTTGCCATGTAACCAGGTTTTCTCGGCTTCGAGAATCTCTACTCGAGCCCCTCTTGGAGTTGCTTCGAGTTCTTGACCCTGAACGACCTCTTCGAGCTCGAAATCGTATCTTTTCCCGTTCCTGACGTCCTCCAAGATGAGCGTAGCGGCACGGCTCGCCGAGACCTCGGCGTACAAGTACCGCCCTCCGCGTGTAGGCTTAGCCTGTTCGCCCAGCCCCGCTTCCGGGGAGTCGAGCCAGGCTGTCCCATCGAACTCACTCAAGGCATAGGTTCGGGCAATCTGTCCTAGATCCACGCTCACTTTCCACCGGTCCTGATGCTCTGCCGTGGCCTCCGGTAAAGTGAACCTGTAAATGCTTAGGCGTTCACGGCGCAGCGGAGAGGCGTTGCCGTGGAATAGAGTAAGACCACAGACAATGAGCGGGTCATCACTCGTGGCTTGTAATCTTATTCCAGTGAGCTGACGCTCGGGATCAGGATTAGGCAGGGCACTAATCCAGGGAGCGAGGAATGAGTTACCCGTAATAGCCATTTGAAGTCGCCCCCAGTCTTCCGCATCAGCAAGAGAATCGGTTAGACCTGTTGGAAGCTCTTCGTGACAAGCCAGGGCGGAAAAGCATAAATGTCCCCAGGAGCCCGATGGCGCACTTACCTCGAATCGCCGACGCAGAGGAATGGTCTTTTCAACTCCATTTTCGTACACCAAAATGACTTCGACGAGCCGCTGACCAACCTGCTCAAACGCGTCAATATCGGATGGCGCGTGCCCGTTTTTGTCCCAATCGCAGAACGCCGCTACGCAGAGGAAAGTCGCGTGCTGTTGGAGCGGAATCTGCACGCTTCGAGTGGAGTTCTGACTAGATCGCGTGCTCAACGCTAGCCATCGCTTGTCGTGCAGGGTTTCCGGCCCAAGCTGAAAAGGGATGCCCCGAAAATGTTGATTCCCCCCTGCTATCCGGATTAGGCCGTCGCGGGCTGACTCGTCGGCTAGGGATCTGGCCTGAGGGCGTGGACCAAAATCACTCGACGAACAGTTATAGTGCCGGCTCAAGTCAAGTGGTATAAATTTGCTTTCGTCGTACTTCAGAGCCGATCCACCTGTATCGCTACCCTGAATGTCAACTCCCCCGATCATCAATTTTAGGGTCGGTACGCCAGCGCCAACTGTACGCAAGAAGTTCCTGCGCGACCAAGTCTTCTCGGTGGAATATTCATCCTTCATTATTAAGTCTCCTGGCGAGCAGAAATTCCCGCTGCTGCAACGCTTCAACTGCTCCTGCTATCGACAGCGCAGTCGAGGGCCGAAGTGAGAAAAATGCTCATCCACGTGTCCGATAGACACGGTGGAGTTGAAAGTACCTTGGAGTGTTTATTTTGTTTTGACCCCTCGCGAAAGAAACAATTATATTTTCGTTTGGCCGCAAATGGCAAGGGAAACTTGTCTATCTGTCAGATAATCGGGCTATCAGCGTTGACGCTCGCGATTCGCGGTTAGTGGCCGACGTTGGAATGGGAGAAAGGAGCTTCAGGATTATGACAAGCAATATTTCTCGTTTTAGTCCTTTCGTCGCGACCCGGCGTTCCTTTGTTGTGCAGGCAGGAACAGCGATTGTCGCGGGTTTGAAAGGACTCTCTGCTAGTGAACAACAGGCGCGTTCCCCTAAATCCTCCTCGTATTTGGACGTGCTTCGGAAGCCAGACGCAGTATTTGCGTACTCCGAACTTGATCATGCGTCGCCGTTGGTTCGTACCGGCTCCGACTGGCGTGGAAAATCGGTTGAAGTTGAAACGGCAGAGGCCCAGCACGAACTCTCAATTCAGGTCGCATGCCCAGATTCCCGCCTCTCTCATCTGCACTTGCGCTGGCGAGCGGAGGTGAGCCCAACCTTACTGTGCCTGGGCGACAGCTGGGAGCGCAGCTACGGTGACTTGGGGTGGCGGGGGATCGTCCCTCACCAGGTTATGCCGTGGTATTTCCTGACCTTTGATGGAGAGTACATCCATGGCTACGGGCTCAAGACTGGTGCTGGCTCGCTTGGGTTTTGGCAGGTGGACCCGGAAGGTGTTTCTCTGTGGCTGAATCTATGCAACGGTGGTTCGGGTGTCCTGCTAGGCGAGCGTCGTCTGGCCGCCGCCACAATCGTTGCACGCAAAGGAGAGCGGCATGAAGAGCCTGTCCTAGCAGCCCGGGAGTTTTGCGGTCGTATGTGCCCAAACCCCAGGCCTTTTAGGGGACCGTTTTATGGAAGCAACGACTGGTATTATGCGTACGGCAACAGCTCACCCGAGCAGATCTTGCATGATGCTGATCTCGTCGCCTCACTTCGACCTTCGAGGGCTGCTCGTCCATTTACGGTTATAGACGAAGGCTGGGAGAACAAGTCTCGATTTACCGACATGCCGGGCTTGGCCGAGGAGATTCGAAAGCGGGGAGTCCGCCCTGGCATTTGGCTCAGGTTACTTGAAGCTCCAAATACGGCATCTTCAAGTTTGCTGTTGCCCGGCGCCCGCTTCGGCAAGCGATCAGACCGGGCCTCAGAGTTCGCCTACGATCCGACAATACCTGAGGCGCGCGAAGAGATCTCCAAGCGCATTCGCGAAATCGTCTCGTGGAAGTTCGAGTTACTCAAACACGATTACTCAACCTATGACCTGCTGGGCCAGTTTGGTTTTGAAATGGGTGCTTCGCCCACGCTTCCGGGGTGGTCCTTCTACGACCAGACCCGGACTAACGCAGAAATTATCGTAGATCTGTATCGTGTCATCCGCAGCACGGTTGGCGATGAAGTCATCGTTTTGGGGTGCACCACAGTGGGACACTTAGGTGCGGGGATCTTCGACTTACAAAGAATAGGCGACGACACTAGCGGTGAGCACTGGGAGCGAACCCGCCGGATGGGAGTAAATTCACTCGCTTATCGCTTGCCTCAACACAGGAACTTCTTTGCGGTGGATCCCGATTGCGTCCCTGTAACACTGGCGATTCCGTGGGAGAATACTCGTCAATGGCTGGAATTAGTAGCCGGATCCGGAACGGCCCTTTTTATCTCAGCAGCGCAGAGCGCAGTGGGATCGGAGCAGAAGCGCGCTTTGTCGCACGCCTTTGCGTTAGCGGCCTCGAACGAATCGGCAGTACAACCGATAGACTGGTTTCACAACACAACCCCGGAGAACTGGAGATTTCAAAGCGATTCCCAATCCATGCAAGGCAAGGTTCGCTTTAAATGGTGCAGCCTTGACGGTGCCTACCCATTTCAAATTTAGAAAGAGTGGTGCGGCATAGTACGTCGGCGAGGTGCTTGATGGCGTGACCCTTCAATGATATAGGGATGGATCATCCTGTCGCCGTCACCTGGCGCACGTGACCTATCCATTACGGTGTCGCTTGCGCGCCCCTGACTTCTCGCCCCTGCAAGCATATCGTGAAATCAAAATTCTTTGCAAATCTGGTTCTCCGAAACCGATGATGCGCTCACGAGTTCTCGCGCATGCGAGATCTAATATACCTGGGTAAATGAATCCGTTATTAGTATCGTTGTAATTGTTTGATACTCACCTAGGATTAAGAGGCAAGCAAAAATAAGTCAACCTTCAACATTTAACCTTGCAACCGAAGCCGCCCCGGCAGACTACGCTCCAAGGCGATCAAATCCGATGGCCAGGCATATTCGATGTCACGGCCCGATCCGGAGATTTCTACAGAAAAATTTTGGGAGCGGGCGAAAAAGTAGCCCAGCTCAATCGCACTAGCAGCAAGAGAAGTACATACAGCCGTGGCTGTATGTACTACACCCGTTACGATGAACCCAAGAACGAACGATGCCCCTCCACACTCATTTTTCTGCTGCGGTCGGGAACGGTTTCGGGTACACCCTGAATCCGCCTTGCCAGTGAGGGAAGGAATAAATCAAATTCGTGCCTGTCGCTTCTGCCGAGAAGCGTCCTGCCCTGCGGTCCAGAAGTCGACGGTGCGAGCGGTCTATATTTCGTCCGGGAGTTGATTGCAAACATGACCCCCGATTCCGAAATCGGTTGTACCGGCATACGATTTGTGTGAGAACGACCCCTTGCTCACGCCCCAACAGGTCGCCGAACGATTGAACACATCGCTTGATTGGGTCTAGGATCACTCGTCAAGAAAGACGCCGCTCTTGCCAGTCATACGTTTTGGCGATGGCCTGCCGCGAGCAGGAATGCTCCCGCTATCGGGCAAGCAAGATCGAAGAGTTCATCCTAGAACAAGAACGATTCACCAACACTCGGCGTAGAAACTCGGGGTGTAGAATGGCGCGACCCACTTGTTCCCCCACAGAAATTGAGGAACGAAATGGGTAAATCGCACCAGAGGGGTTGGGTCGTTCTCCGTGGCAAGAAGTGGTACGGCTACTGCCGCAGGACGGTCCTCGATCCAACCAACAACGAAGAGAGGGTTGAAACGCTTACCGTCATTCTCGGCCAGAAGTCTCAGATGACGAAGTTTCAGGCAAGGGAACGCCTCGAACTTGAAATCGCGAAACAGAGCGGCCAGAATCCGGGAGGCCGCGTCATGAACGACGGCGCTGTCACGTTCGGCTGGTTTGTGCGGCACCGGTTTTTGCCCCTGAAAGAGGCGAACTGGAAACCGGAAACCGCCAAGGTGAAAAAGTTGCTAATTCAGAAGGATCTGATCGACAGCTTTGATCACATGCCGCTGGAGAGCTTCGACCGATTCATCTTGCAGGTCGATCTGAACAAATTGGCCAAAACCAGGTCGAAAGACAGGGTGCTGCAAATGAGAGCTTACGTGCGAGACATTTTTGCCGAGGCAGTCGAGCAAGACTTCCTCGTGAAAGATCCTGCGCGCAAGGTCACGGTTCCCTCGCAGTTGCGCGACACAGACAAAACCACATTAACGTGGGAACAGCTACGGAATGCGCTTTCGCATCTGTCGTTGCGAGATCGCATTCTGCTGGAGCTCGACATGACGAATGCCCTGCGTCCCAGCGAGCTGTTCGCTCTTCGCTGGAAGTGCTTCGACCAAGCGGATCGAAAATGTACGTATTCGAAACCGCCTACAAAGGCGCTATTCGGCATTGGGGCAAAACCAAGAAGAGTTTGGGACGCGTGCACCTGCCGAAGGAACTGGCGGACGATCTGTGGCTCTGGAAGCAGGAGTGTCCGGACTCGTCGCCTGAAGCCTTCATTTTTCCAGATGCCGAAGGCAGATTCATGGACACCGGCAACTACCGCCGGCGGGTGCTGCACAAATTGGCGAAGGACCTCGAACTGCCGAAGCTGACCTTCCAAGTGATCCGGCGCACGATAGCGACGCTGGCGCAGAAGAAGGGAACGGTGAAGGACGTTCAGGGACTTCTCCGGCATTCCCGTGCGGCCACAACGACCGACGTGTATATGCAGGAAATCCCGGAGAGCGTGCAAGCAACCGTCAACGCGATTAATGCTGAACTCAGAGTGAAGCCGGAAGAAATTCAGGCGGCGGGCGAAAAATGTTTTTGAAATTTGCTACCAAATGCTACCAACCGATCGGTCGGTAAATCTGTAAGTCATTGAAAATATGGTGGACCTGGCCGGGATCGAACCGGCGACCTCTTCCATGCCATGGAAGCGCGCTCCCAGCTGCGCCACAGGCCCATTTTTGAAGGTACCTACGCACCGTCCGTTTTGCGGACGACCTCAAGCATTCTCGCTGACCTTACGTAGATAGTCAACGCGAGGGGAATCTGGGGAATCTGGGGAATCTGGGAGAATCTGGGAGGTGGGGCGTTTTTGAAATTCAAAACGGCCCACTACCGAATTCTGGGCAAGATTTCTTCCGTGCTTTCCACAGGGCACTTCTGCCATAATTGATTGTGCACCCCACCTGCACCATTTTTCAAAAACAATTTAAAGCGAGGAAGAGATGCCAGCGAAGTACATCTTTGTGACGGGCGGAGTTGTGTCTTCTCTCGGCAAGGGATTGGCCGCGGCTTCCCTGGGCTGCCTACTGGAGAGCCGGGGGATGAAAGTCAACCTGATGAAGTTCGATCCATATTTAAACGTCGATCCGGGAACGATGTCGCCCTTTCAGCATGGCGAAGTTTTCGTGACCGACGACGGCGCCGAGACCGATCTCGACCTGGGCCACTACGAGCGCTTCACGCACGCCAAGCTTTCTCGCGACAATAACTGGACGACCGGGCGGCTCTACGAGCAAATCATCGCCAAGGAGCGGCGCGGCGATTATCTGGGCAAGACGGTGCAGGTGATTCCGCACGTCACCAACGAGATCAAGGCCGCGATGAAGAAAGTCGCGCAGGATGTGGATATCGCCATCGTAGAGATTGGCGGGACGGTGGGCGACATCGAGTCGCTGCCGTTCATGGAAGCGATCCGGCAGATGCGGCAGGAACTGGGGCGCGAGCACACGTTATTTGTGCACGTGACCCTGGTGCCGTTTATCGCCGCGGCCCAGGAGCTTAAGACCAAGCCTACGCAGCACTCAGTGAAAGAACTTTTAAGTATTGGAATTCAGCCGGACATTTTGCTATGCCGCACCGATCGTTTTCTCGCCAAGGATATCAAGTCGAAGATTGCCTTGTTCTGTAACGTCGCGGATGAGGCGGTGATTACGGCGAAGGACGTTGCCTCGGTGTACGAAGTGCCGCTGGTATTCGCCAATGAAGGCGTCGATACGCTGGTGCTGAAGTATCTGCACCTGGAAGCGAAGGATCGCGATCTGTCAAAGTGGGAGGACATTGTGCACCGCGTCTACAATCCGAAAGACACGGTCACGATCGGCATCGTAGGCAAGTATGTCGAGTACGAAGATTCGTACAAATCGTTGAAAGAGGCGCTCGTGCATGGATCGCTGGCCCACAACCTGAAGCTGCAGATCAACTGGATTGAGGCAGAGGGTCTGGAGAGCGCAGAGGGCGACAAGAGTTACGAGGCGCAACTCGAAGGTTACGACGGGATTCTGGTCCCTGGGGGCTTCGGCAAGCGCGGCATTGAAGGGATGTTGCTTGCGATCCGGTATGCGCGCGAGAAAAAGGTTCCGTACTTTGGCATTTGCCTGGGCATGCAGACTGCGTGCATCGAATTTGCCCGCAATGTTGTCGGCCTGGCGGAGGCAAACTCGAGCGAGTTCGATCCTGCAACGCCGCATCGCGTGATCTACAAACTGCGCGAGCTTCGCGGAGTGGAGGAACTGGGGGGGACGATGCGACTGGGGGCGTGGCCTTGCAAAATCGAGCCCAAGACGCTGGCACACCGGATCTACGAGAAGCTCGAGATCAGCGAGCGGCACCGACATCGCTACGAATTCAACCGTGAGTACGAAGAGCCGATGGTCGCGGCTGGGCTGCGAATCTCCGGTTCGACGCCGGACGGAACTTACGTCGAAATGGTGGAATTGCCGGGCCATCCGCATTTTATTGGTTGCCAGTTTCATCCGGAGTTTAAGTCGAAGCCACTGGAGCCGCATCCGCTCTTCCGCACTTTTGTGGGCGCTGCCTATCAGTATGGGTTGAGACGACGAGCGGAGAAAGAAACCGCTGCGGTGGAAATGTTCCACCGGCCGGAAAAAGCGCGGGTCTAAAACGAAAACAACGACGCCCCGGATTTTTACAGATCTGGCCGAGTTTTCTCGATATTTGTTGAATGATTGGTGTAAATCCGGGGCTATATTCATTCTCGATGACGGTCTCGTTCAAAGTCGGCGATATTCATGTCGGATCTGGCGATCTGTTCCTCATCGCGGGACCGTGCGTGATTGAGAGCGAAGAGCACGCGATGCGGATGGCGGAGATTATTAAAGGCGTGACGCGAGCGCTGGAACTGCCGTTTATTTTCAAAGCGAGTTACGACAAGGCGAATCGCACTTCAATCCGAAGCTTTCGCGGGCCGGGACTCAAGGAGGGACTGCGCATACTGAAGAAAATTAAGAATGAACTGCAGGTGCCGGTGCTGACCGATGTGCATGAGACAGCAGACATCGGCCAGGTTGCCGAAGTCGCGGATGTTTTGCAGATTCCGGCGTTTCTCAGCCGGCAGACCGATCTGGTGGTGGCCGCGGCATTGAGCGGACGGGCGGTAAATATTAAGAAGGGCCAATTCAATTCGCCGTGGGATATGAGGCACGCGGTGGAGAAATGCCGCGACGCGGGCAATACTCAAGTCTTTCTCACCGAGCGCGGTGCGAGTTTTGGATATCACAACCTGGTCGTTGATATGCGAGCGCTAGCCATCATGCGCAAGTTTGCGCCGGTGGTTTTCGATGCGACCCATTCGGTGCAGTTGCCTTCATCGCAGTCGGAAGGCAGTGGTCCGGCGGTAAGTGGCGGGCAGCCCGAGTTCATTCCTCTGCTGGCGCGCGCTGCGGTTGCGGCGGGGGTGGACGGAGTGTTCATGGAGGTCCATGACAATCCAAAGGAAGCGAAATCAGATGGGGCGAACGCGTTGGAGTCGACCAAACTGCGGGGAGTGCTGAAGGAATTGCTGGCGGTGCGAAAGGCGTTGGCTGAAGCGCGCGCCACGCCGTGAAGGTCAAGATTATTTTTCTAGGGTTTTTCAACTGAGCCATGAAGCATGTTGCCAATTGGGCTTTGAACGTTGCCGCGCCGCGAGGGGCGACCTATGCCGATGTCCGCCTGGTTGCGCAACGCAGTCGTGCGCTCACCACCAAGAACGGAAAGGTCGGCTCCGCCTCCGACTCCGAGTCGGTGGGGATGAGTGTGCGGGCCATCGCCGACGGAGCTTGGGGATTCGCTGCTTCCGCGGATCTGGGGCGTGGCGCTGTGGAGGCGACGGCTGCGCGCGCCGTCGAGATCGCGCGCTCTTCGGCGCGAGTGAAGCGCGAAGATGTGCAGCTGGCGGCAGAAAAGCCGGTGGCGGCGGAGTGGAGCACGCCGTATAAAGTTGATCCTTTCACGGTGTCGGTCGAGCAAAACATTGAGCTGCTATTGAAGATTGACGCGGAGCTGCGTTCGGTGGCAGGAATTACTCTGGCGGAGACCAATCTGAACTTCAATCGCGAAGAGCAGTGGTTTGTGTCGTCGGAGGGCGCCGACATTCATCAGACCAAGCTTTCGACGGGCGCGGGATACGCGGCGTATGCGTTTGCCGGGAGCGAGATACAGAAGCGGTCGTATCCCAACTCCTATGGCGGACAGTGGCAGAACAAAGGATACGAACTGATCGAGGAATTGAAACTGGTGGAGAACGCGCGGCGCATTGCCGAAGAGGCAGTGGCACTGCATCATGCCGATCAATGTCCGGAGGGGAAATTCGACATCATTCTCGACAGCTCGCAGCTCGGGCTGCAGATTCACGAGTCGGTGGGACATCCGATTGAACTGGATCGCGTGTTGGGAATGGAAGCGAATTTTGCGGGAACATCGTTTCTGACCATCGATAAGCTCCGCACGTTGCGTTACGGCAGTGAACTGGTGAATGTGGTCGCGGATGCCCGCCAGGAGCATGGTCCTGGGCTGGGCACTTTCGGTTTCGATGACGAAGGAGTGGCGGCGCAGTGTACGCCGATCATCACCGATGGGTTGTTTACTGGCTATCTCAGTTCGCGGGAAACCGCGCACACGATCGGCGAGAAACGGTCGGGGGGGACGCTGCGCGCGGAAGGATGGAACCGCTTGCCGATGATTCGGATGACGAACATCAGTCTGCTGCCGGGGAAAAAGCCTCTGAGCCTGGAGCAATTGATTGCGGCGACCGATCACGGCGTCCTGCTGCAGACGAACCGCTCGTGGTCGATTGATGACAAGCGCTACAACTTTCAATTCGGTTGCGAGATTGGGTGGGAAATCAAAGGCGGTAAGCGCGTGCGGATGGTGAAGAATCCATCCTATTCGGGCATTACGACGGAGTTCTGGAATTCGCTGGATGTGATTTGCTCGAGCGACGAGTGGACTTTGTGGGGAACTCCGAATTGTGGCAAAGGACAACCTCAGCAGGTGATGGGGACGGGACACGGGGCGGCGCCGTCGCGGTTTCGTGGGGTGAAAGTGGGGAGTGCGTTTAAGAGCATGTGATGTTCGTCACAGAGATTGTCTGGGAGCATTTGACCCGCGAACTGGCGAGGAAGCTGACGGAAGTTAGGAAGATGCTCGCGTCATTGCTCCAGAAGGACGAGATTGACCCTTTAAGGGCTAAATAAGTGCCAATTGCTAGATGCTCACTCAAGAAAAAGCCGCTGACATTTTCGATCGCATCAAGAAGCTCTCGTCCGCGGACGAAGTCGAAGTGCTTTTCTCTGGCGGACGATTTGCGCTGACGCGCTTCGCCAACAATACGATTCACCAGAATGTGGCGGAAGAGAATCATGTGGTATCAGTGCGTAGCGTCTTCGGGGGCAGAACGGCGCGAGCTTTTACCAACAAGTTTGATGAGGAGAGTTTGCGGCGGGTCGTGCGCTCGGCGGAGAGTTTGGCGAAGGTGCAACATCCTGATCCTGACCTATTGCCGGTGCCGGATTGGCAAGAGGCTGGCAGTTCAGGTGCAGGCGGGACGGGTGATTCGCCCGTCCCCGCACGAGCCAGCTCCACGCGATCCTTGCCCTCTCGTCATTTCGAAACTACCGCTAGCAACACCCCCGAATTGCGCGCGGCGGGCGTCAAAAAGATGGTGGGCGTGGCAGAGCGGCACGGGCTTACCAGCGCTGGAGTTTTCTCCAGTGCGGAGTCGTTGGACGGCATATTTAATTCGCGCGGTTTGAGTAAATGGCACACCCAAACGTCGGCTGAGGTTTCGATCACCATGCTAGCTGCCGATTCTTCCGGCTGGCAGAAGTCAGGTTCGCCGGATGTGGCGAATCTCGATCCGCTGGCGCTGGCCGAGATCGCGGCGCAGAAGGCGGTGAATTCGGCGCGTCCTCGCGAGATTCCAGCAGGGAAGTACACGGTAATCCTGGAACCTGCCGCTGTGCTCGACATCGCGGGGTTTATGTTCTGGGATTATTCAGGCATGGCGATTCTCGACCAGCGCTCGTTTCTGACCGGACGGATCGGTACCAAGCTGTTCGGCGACAACATCACGATTTTCGACGATGTAGCGCATCCTTTGCAGACGGGGTCACCGTTCGATGGCGAAGGAATGCAACGGCAGAAAGTGGCGCTGGTCGAAAACGGAGTCGTGAAGCGAGTTGTCTACGCCCGCTCGACGGCGGGAAGAATGAAGCGCTCGGAATACAAAGATAAGGTTGGTCCGATCACGGCGACCGGCCACGGCTTCGCGTTGCCCACCGAAATGGGAGAGATGCCGCTGAACATCGTGTTCGCTTCGGGGCACGATCCGCAGAGCATCGAACAGATGATCACTGCGACAGAACGCGGAGTGCTGGTGACGCGGCTGTGGTACATCCGCGAGGTGGAGCCCTTCGAAAAAATGTTGACGGGAATGACGCGCGACGGGACTTTTTATGTGGAGAACGGACGGGTGCAGGGCGGAGTCCGGAATTTCCGCTTCAACGAGAGTTTGATTCACATGCTGTCGAATGTGGAAGCGACGAGCGTGCCGGTCCGGTCCTGCGGAGAAGAGTCGTTTGACATGGTGGTTCCGGCGATGAAGGTTAAGGATTTCAATTTCACCGAAGTTACGAAGTTCTAGACAGCCTCCGCACTCCCCACTTCAACATTCGGCAGGGCCGATTTCTCCCGCCATCGCGGTCCGGCATTCACCGGGATTTGACCCGGTTTAGACCGTTAGTCCCCTGAAAGAATAGGCTGGTTTCGGTTCGCAAACGGTCCTCGCAATCTCTCCTAATTCATTCAAAGAAAAGCAGTTAGCCCCGTTTGTTCAATGACTTCGGTAACTTTATTTGCCCGATTCGCAGGTGTACGCTGCCTGTGAAGTCGAAAGAAAGTCCGGAGAGCAAAAGAAAAGAATGACGCTCCCGGAAGGAAGGTTGTTCTCAGCGTGGCAGCCGAAGGCACATCACCGATGACCCAGAAGCAGGCGAGCCCGGGGCATTACGAAGACATGCAGAGTGCGCCGCGCTTTCCGCTACATCTGCCCGCGTCCGTAAAAACGCAAGGCAGCGCATACTCGGCGGAGACCGAGAACATCTCGGCCAACGGTGTGCTATTTGCGATGGACAACGACGTCGCGGTGGGCTCGCTGGTCGACTTTACGATTCTATTGCCGGCCGAGATCGTAGGCGTGCGGCGGGATGTGCAGATCGACTGCCGGGGCCGAGTGGTGCGCAGCTTCGAAGATCGGGGCCGGCGCGCGGTGGGCGTAGTGATTGACGAATACCATTTCGAACGAGAGTAGACGCAAGGGACTGAATGGCAACCATTCCGGTTAGCAGGGAAGAAAAACTCGGAGCAGGCGAAGACGGCGGCAATGGCCAGTTCGTTCGAGTAATTCTGGCCGATACCCAGGCCATCTTCCGCGCCGGCTTGCGCAAGGTCTTCGCGCTCGAAGACGACATTCGCGTTGTGGGGCAGGCGGAGACGCTGGTGCAGACGCAATCCGCGGTTGCGAAATTTTCCGCGGATGTGCTGATTTTTGAGGCTGCCCTTACGCCGAATCCAGTGGAAGCCGTTGCGAATCTGCTTCGCCAGAACCCGCCGTTGCGCATCGTAGTGGTGACTCCCGGCGCGGACGAAGATTTGACCCTGGAATTATTCCGCCGGGGCGCACACGGTATTGTGTCGCGTGAAGTAGAGCCTGAACTGTTGGTGGAGTGTCTGCGCAAGGTGGTGGCTGGCGAAAACTGGCTCAATAGTCAGGGAGTGCGCTGGGTAATGGAAGCCTATCGCAACCAGAATAACCGGCCCACGGGATCGCGTCCGAAAGTGCAATTGACGCCGAAGGAAATGCTGATCGTTTCGTGCGTGACCCAGGGAATGAAAAACAAAGAAATTGCGTTACGCGTGGGCACTACGGAACAGGTAGTGAAGAATTACTTGCGCAAAGTATACGACAAACTTGGAGTAGCGGACCGTCTGGAACTGGCGCTTTACTGTCTGAATCATCATGTGGTGGACAATACCAAAGTGCCGCCGCTACCGGTGTCCCCTGCAAACGGCAATGCAGCCAAAGCCGCGGCAGCGGGTGCGTCCGACTCTGGCTCGCCTCTTACCTCTGCTGCCGAGACCGCAGGTAGCGCAGGGTTTCCGCAAAAGGTTTCCTAGGCCAAACTCTTCTCATTCATGCTGTTCCTTTCAAGTTGCGGTTTAGACGAGTTCACCCTTAGAATTGAAAACGAACGAAAGAGCCCGCGCGAACGTCAAGATTCGAGGCGAAGTGATACCTTCTGTAAGGGGCGTTCCTTCCAACCGATTCTCGCCGGAGAGATGGCCGAGTGGCTGAAGGCGCACGCTTGGAAAGCGTGTTTACTCGAAAGGGTAACGTGGGTTCGAATCCCACTCTCTCCGCCATGTTATTGAAAATAAAAGATTTACTAGAATTTAGGGGCCCACTCTCAGGCTCTCTCTTCGTCTTTGGAATGAGTCACATGCAGTTTTGCAGCCCAGCTGCGTGCCGTTAAGGTTAAACCGACTGCTAAATCGATTCATACAAGCCGTCTCGATACCGATCCGGCCAACTTCCTCGAAACCCGTTTCTGGATAACTTCCGGATTGCCCCACGATTGGGAAGTTATCGCATGGTGGCTCGAATCTAGTGGAGATTGCGGGCACTTCAGCAGCTCCAAGGATGTGGCCGCCTTCTTCTATGGGGACTATAATGACGCGCAACTCATGGGGCTCACGTCTGGGACAAAACTCGGGCCGTACGAAATCCAATCCGCGCTGGGAGCGGGCGGAATGGGCGAAGTCTACCGGGCGCGCGACACGCGGCTCGATCGCACGGTGGCGATCAAAGTTCTGCCCTCGCATCTGTCTTCCAACGCTGAATTGAAGGCCCGGTTTGAGCGCGAGGCGCGGGCGGTCTCCTCTCTGAATCATCCCCACATCTGCCACTTATATGACGTTGGCACGCAGGACGGCACTGCGTTTCTGGTAATGGAGTATTTGGACGGCGAGACCTTGACGGACCGCCTGAGAAAAGGTCCGATGCCGCTGAAACAGGCTTTGGAGTATGGGATTCAAATCGCGCAGGCATTGGTCATTGCACACCGGGCCGGAATCCTGCATCGCGATTTGAAACCGCAGAACGTCATGTTGACCGCGAGCGGAGCGAAGTTGCTCGATTTTGGCCTGGCCAAGACCGCGCCCGCGCTCGGAATAAGTTCTGCTGTCAGCGGCATGACGCCTTCGATTCCGACGATGACGATTGCGGAACTGAGTTCTCCAGCCCAGCCCCTGACGCGACAGGGAACCGTGGTGGGAACGTTCCAATACATGGCTCCCGAAACTTTGCAGGGATGTGAGGCGGACGAGCGCAGCGACATTTTTAGCCTGGGATGCGTGCTCTACGAGATGGTGACCGGGCGCCGAGCCTTCGATGGCAAGAGCCAGTTGAGCGTGATGACCGGGATTCTGGAGAAAGATCCGGAGCCGGTAAGTCAAATTGCGCCGGCATCGCCGGCTGCTCTGGATCACTTGGTCAAAAGCTGTCTGGAGAAAAATCCACAGGAGCGGATCCAGACAGCGCAAGACGTGAAACGGCAGTTGAAGTGGATTGCGGAGGGCGGTGGCATAAGTTCGAAAGTGTTTGCCGCGCAGAAACGTCCGTGGCTCTGGTGGGCCGTGGCCGGGATGGCATTGCTGGTGGCGGCGGGAACGACGGCGGCGTATATGAGGGAAGCATCACGGCCAAACCCGGTGATGCGCGTGTCAATTTTGCCTCCCGAGGGGACGTCATTTGTCATCACCGTGCCGGCATCAGGACCGGCGGTCATCTCCCCAGACGGAACGCGGGTGGCATTCACGACGCGCGATGCCAAGGGAAAAATCCAGCTCTATGTGAGGACGCTAAGTTCATTGACGCCGCAGGCTCTGTCGGGCACGGAAGACGCGATGTATCCATTCTGGTCTGCCGATAGCCACGACATTGGATTTTTTGCGCTGGGCAAGCTGAAGAGGATCAGCGCCAATGGCGGCCCGGTGCAAATCGTGTGCGACGCGACCAATGGGCGCGGCGGCGCATGGAACAAGGATGGCGTAATCCTGTTCACGCCTTCGGCGCAAGGTCCAATGCTGCGCGTTGCGGCGAACGGTGGAAAGCCCGAGCCGGCTTCGAAACTGGATGAATCGCACGCCGAGAACAGCCATCGTTGGCCGCGGTTCCTGCCCGACCAGAAACATTTTCTATTCTGGGGGCGCAACGCCTCCGGCACGCAGCAACAGGATCTGTACGTCGGAGAGTTGGGCTCTCTGCAGGCGAAGTTGATTATGAAGGGAGTCACCACGGCTTCCTACGATTCCGGCTACCTGCTGTTTATGCGCGAGCAGACGTTGCTGGCCCAACCCTTCGACGCCAAACGCATGGAACTATCCGGAGAAGCAACTCCGATCGCGGAACACGTGGCCGTGAACGGAGCGACGGCGGTGCCGGAGTTTTCGACCTCCGAAAATGGAATCCTGGTTTACCAGACGGGCGAAGCCAATGGGGCGTGGGATTTGCTTTGGTTCGAGCGGGATGGCAAACCAGGGGGAGCCGTGGCACAACAGGACCGGTGGTATTATCCGGCGCTTTCTCCCGAGGGCGATCGGCTCGCGGTTTCGCTGTTCAACGGGACGTCTGGAATTGCCGATCTGTGGGTGTTGGACCTGAAGCGTGGAACCAAATCACGGCTCACGTTTGGACCCGGAACGCAACTCTCGGCAGTATGGGCGAGAGATGGAAAGACCCTCTATTACGCCTCGAACGCAAAATCACTGATGCATATTTATTCCAAACCGTCTGACGGAAGCGGGGCGGAGCAGGCCGTGCTGGAAGATCCCGATTCAGCCGACGTTCCTTTCTGTGCATCGTGGGACGGGCAATACTTAATCTATTCGCACCGGAAGATTCCCAGTACTAATCTGGACTTGTGGGTTTTGCCGTTGAAAGGCGGAGGAAAGCCGTTTCCCATTGTGCAGACGCCGTTTGACGATACCAATCCGGCGATTTCGCCGACCGGAAAATGGCTGGCGTATGAGAATAGCGAATCGGGACGCAACGAAGTGTATATCACGCCATTTCCCGGCGGCGGTGCCAGATGGGAGGTATCGAATAGCGGGGGCGTGGATCCGCTGTGGCGCGGCGATGGGAAAGAAATGTACTTCCTCGACCCCTCCGACAATCTGATGGCGGTGGACATCGACAGTTCCGGCGCAGTGCCGCGTCTGGGAACACCGCACGCGCTGTTTCAAGCCACGGGCGTGCAACGCCAGGTGGGAACTTATGTAGTGACCGCCGACGGGAAAAAGTTCCTGATCAATAGCGGAAGCGTAAAGGGCGGGACTGAGCCCATCACGGTGGTGACGAATTGGACCGCCGATTTGAAGAAGTAGGTTGAGCCAGGTGTTCTTGAACCTTAAACGGCAGCGTGAACGCGACGAGTTGATGTCAAACCGGAAGTTATCGGTTTCGTCCGTCGATCAGTACCCATAAACGCGCTTGTCGGCATCAACTTGTACCGGTACGCTGACGCCGCGGCATTGGATCTCCCTCAACAGGAAATGAGCCGGTAGAGCGGTAGAACAGCAATGTTCCGGCCGCCTTGGTCAATCCCTTGATCACCGAGCCGTGATCCGTTTGTGATCCGTTAGCACTGCTTGCCACTGTCTTCCATCGCTCTTACGGTGCCCGCCGCGTTCTCTATGTTATTGAAACTACGTTATAAGCTGAATTCGAATCCCACTCTCTCCGCCAGATTTATCTACCTTATAATCAGGCACATACGATTGCACACCACCGTGAGGAACTTCTGCTTCTTCCCCAGATAGATCTCGTCTACACCATCTGCCGCAACGCCGGCTTCCTCCGACTCTGCGCCCATGGTCACGGCGATGAGTGGTGGAAGATCGGAGAGCCCGTTCTGGCGCGCCAGTTCGCGATCCCGCGCAGCCTTCGCGTACCCTCGCCTTTTCTCAAGTAGGGCATCACGCTTTCGTTCGGCTTCTTCCCGGTCGGTTTTCTGTTTCGTTAGCAGCTTGCGGAGTAGGGCCATGATTAGATACCCAACGTGTTACTGCCTCAACTACTGCAAAACTAAAACTAAAGTACGGATAGGGGTAGTGGAAGCCGTCAATGGAAACATCAAAGCGCTGCTGCGCCGTGGTCGGGGTTACCGCGACTTCGATTACCTGCTGCTGAAAGCGCAGCGCTTGGCAGCCACCAAGACCGAATTCGTCGCTTTCCAGAAAGCCGCATAGAATGCACTTTCTTACAGATTGTCGTGCAGAGCCGATTTTTACAAGGTATTTGTCGGGATGTTGAGATTGGCGAGTTTGACGCGGAAGCGCTTCGCTTCCGGTCGGTTCAGGACATGCGATGAATGGAAGGTCGAAGTCGATTTCCGACAAGCCGGTTTATCGTCCACTTCCTGAGTAGATTGATCGACCCGAATCTCTCAGTGCATTGGCCTGTTGCCAACAGTTGATCTTTCGGGTAATGGCATTTCGCCGAGTCGTTTGCGGCTTCGGGTTACAAAGTCCGGGTTGCTGGGTGACTCGTCCTTTGCACTCGTGTAAGAGTGCCGCTGCGCGGCTAAGGCAGTTCTTCCTGGGCGGCATAGCCTTCAAGACACTGAGCTACTGGCAAAGCCTCCTGAAAGGACCCATTCTGGAACGTAATGGAGGTTCTGCAATCGGGCCAACTTCCCTATCGGCTCCGGATGTAAAGAAAATCCTCACGGCTTATGATATGACGATGTTATGGATGCAGCTTCTGCTCTAAATCCGGCACATACAGCGGCTGAGCGTCGGCTTCCAATCGATGCGCCGCCGCCAGCGCCAATTCATAGGCGGCTCGTGCCCTGTTTTTGTCGCCTAATGCCGTCTCGGCGTCTCCCAAGGCCATCTGCGCCAGCAAATTCTCCGGCTGCAAAGCGACAGCCTTTTTTGCCGCAATCAAAGCCTCCGCGGGCCTATTCTCCCCCAGCAGGATATTCGCCTTTTGGACTGCTCCCAACGCCGCCGCTTCATGCACATCGAAATCGCCATGGTAAACAAACACGCTGTGATCGATCTGCTCCGTCATCGGCATCCACCGAAATCGCTCGAAGACATTCAACTGATCGCTGGGCCAGTCACAAGCTTCGAGATCGTCTGCGCTTAACAGGAGGTTGCCGTGGATGGTTTCCGGCACGTCGACCGGCAGTATCTCCCATCCGGTATGGGCCGTGGGGAGCGGGTGGCAGGGAATGCCGTAGGCTTGCGGACGAAGATCCGGATAAGCGGAATAGGCCAACCAGCACTCCTCACCAGGATGGGCGTCGACCCATTGCTTGATGTGTGGCAGCTGCTGCGCCCAATCCACACTGGAATCGCTCAGGTATTTATGTGTGTTTGCCGCTCCGCCCCAGGCTTCGTTGGCATACGCCATCTCTGCCGGGAATATCGCCATTGCAGAAATGACGTGGAAAACGACCAATCCTCCACCGACCCAAATCCAGCGTCGGCTATGCTGCGCGAGCGCTGTCAGACCCGCTGCTGCCAGCAACGCAGCCAGTGGATACAAGAACAGAACATGGCGAGTGCCGATGTTCATACGGCTGAGAATCGCCACAGCCAGATAGATAGCGCCTGGAACAACCAGGTACGCCAATTCTCTTCTCTGCCTGAGCCGCCTGCTGATCAGCGCAATACCGGCCAAGACCACCAGACCGATCAAGCCCAGAGAGGTCTTGATGGACAGCGCTACTGGAAAGTACCACCAAACGCCGTGAGCATAGTCGTGCCCTAGCAGGAAGATGGGATACTGCTGCGCTGCATAGTGGATGTCAGTCATCCCCATCAGGTAGGATTCCGGCAGCAACCGCCAGTTGGCGAAATGTCCTATCACCCAACTGTTCATTCCCTTGAGGGGTGCGGCGTATTCGCTCAGCGTCGGGTTCATCACCAGCCCTGCCGGTCTGGCCGCATAGCGAAAGCCGTAGAAAGCCCAGAGCACCACAACCGCCAGGACCACGATGGCTGCCAATCCGCCAAAGAGTGTCCCAGCCATCCGCTTGCGCCGTCCCCGCTCCGCACAGGCGACCTCTACCAGCGTCAATCCCAGCAGCATTGGGGCCAGCAAAATCCCGCTATGCTTGGCCGACAGTGTGAGTCCAGCGGCCAAGCCGGTCAGCAACAGAGGAATCACCGATGGCCGCCTTGCGTAGCGGTAGAAGCAATAAATTGTGGCCAGAAAGAAGCAAGCGACTCCCATATCGGTCGTGACCAGATCACTGTTGGCCAACACATTGGGCTCGAAGACGACCAATAGCAAAGCCAGCAAACCAGCGGGCTCGCCAAAGAGCTCGCTTCCCATCAGAAATACCATCACTGAGAGGCCCACGGCAAAGACACCTGCCGCCAGGCGCATGCGGAAGAGCAGGCGATGGCTTGGGCCATCATTACGTTCCATAAAATCACGGCCATCCCGATACGCCTCTGACTTGAACCATCGCTGTTGCAGCGGAGGTACCCAAAGCTTCTCCTGCAGCAGAGGCAGTGTCGCCACCAGCTTCACCAGCGGTGGATGCTCGGGATTCAAACCGTAGTCGCCGCTTTGCCACATCGTGTAGCCGGCGAAAATATGGTCGCCCTCATCGAAGGTGAGCGACTCGCCATGAACGATGATCGCAACCAGGATCATCTGCAAGATGATCAATCCGCCTGCAAAGGTCCAGACGGGCATTTTCAATCGATTCATCAACCATCCGCCTCCAAAGATTTACGACTGTAATGCAGGAGCTGATGAAAACGCTATGCGCAATTATTCCCGCCGCCATTATAGGGAGTTTCAAGAAGGACCATGTTCCGGACGATTTCTCCGCACTTGGCCGCGTAACGTGCCACCCGGCAATATGCCATTGGCTTGATTTTCGCTCGCGATTGAAAAACAGGAAGCGCGCTTGACTTTACCGATGCTCACTCTGGACGAATGCAAATCGCCAATTCAATTATCGACCAATGATTTCAAAGCAAGTTGCCGAATAGTCGGCTTTCCAGACAAGTACCCTTTGGCTTAACTGCTGCCAACAGAGCAATGCGCTCACGGACGAGGAAGCATAGTAAGGGTGGGAAACCTGATCCACAAACCGATCCACAAAATGCCAGGTCTTATACGACTTCGGTGGTCTTAGGCGTTCCCCACGGGTTGTAAGTCGTTGAAAGACCTCAAAACGGTGAACTGTCACGGCAGAGGCCGCCGATTCGAGTCGCCTCATCTGAAAGGCAGAATGCAAATCACTTAAAATCAGTTCTCTGGTTTTCCATGCACTTACAAGGACTAAGTTTGCTGACCGTGCTCGGTTAAGTCCTTCGTTTGCGGTTTGTGAACGGGTTCGAATCCCACTCTCTCCGCCAGATTTTCAATGACTTGAGCTGGGTTCCGTGCCGTCACCCGTGCCGTTAACTACTAAGCGTGCTACTTTCCCCGATGCGGTAGACATTTCATCCGTCACCACGGTGCCGTAAACGTTCATCGTAGTGCGGATGTCGGCGTGACGCATCAATTTTTGCTGGACTGCTATTGTGGTGCCCACGGCATCTAGCCAACTGCGGTAGGTATGACGCAACGTGTGGGTTCCGAACGTCTCAAGCTTCGCTGCTACCGCCGCGTCTTGAAACATCTTCCACGTCCAGGGATAGGACCACGGCAAACGGCCTAGCTGCGACGGGGAAGCGAAAACCCAATCCTTGGGACTGCCAAATTGCGTGGACATTTTCCAACCCTTCAGTACGGCTGGCCTGTCGGATTTTGCGAAGCGCGGCTTCGATGGCATGCATCGGTCTTGAGTGGTATCGTATCGCGAAGGGTCGAACGCGGAACCCAAGGTCGAGAATGTGATGAGCTCTGCGCAATAACACCTCAAACCGACGCACGAAATAAAACTCAGTGATGCCGCGACCGTGGTGCAACCGGCGGGATCTGAATCCAAAAATGTAACCGCTATGACAGCCGAGATGGGGAAGACCGGAATCGACGTCGTAGGCGACATGCCTTGGGGTACACACTTTTGTCTGTTCTACGAGACGCTGACGGATCTCCTCGAACCATTGGTCCTCTACTGCAAAGCTGGATTGGAAAGCCAGGAGTTCTGCCTGTGGGTCGTGGCTGCACCCCTTACTGAGGAAGACGCGACGCATGCG
>Ga0210406_10001991_pt1 | contig 23908 bp, 25 predicted proteins | sample IncBWC30MmetaG_FD_155454 | JGI IMG/M metagenome (GOLD analysis project Ga0210406, IMG submission 155454) | Forest soil microbial communities from Barre Woods Harvard Forest LTER site, Petersham, Massachusetts, United States - Inc-BW-C-30-M | ecosystem: Environmental > Terrestrial > Soil >...
CATGTGGTGACCGCGAAGGCGGGCATTGTCGGCTTCACCCGTGCGCTCGCCAGTGAGCTCGCTGCCGACGGCATCACCGTCAATTGCGTGGTGCCCGGCCTGATCGGCACGGCGCGGGCGAAAGACAAGCCGGAACAGGCGCATCATCTGACCCATCAGACCCTGACCGGGGAGCGCGGCAAACCGGAAGACGTCGCGGCGATGGTGCGATTTTTGTGCGGCCCGGGCGCGCGCTACATCACCGGGCAGGCCATCCACGCCAATGGCGGGGCCTATCTCGGCGCTTGATGCATGGCCCGACCGCGGTTTTGCACATCGACTATCGGTTAAATGCGCTCGGCTGTTCTGGCTTTTGATGCTAACCATTGGCGCATGAACCAGCACGCCAGGGTCGACATCCGGCACTCCACCTGTCCGCACGACTGCCCGTCGGCCTGTGCGCTCGACATCGAGGTGATCGAAGGCCGCAGCATCGGCCGGGTGCGCGGCTCCAAGCTGCAGACCTATACCGCAGGCGTCGTCTGCGCCAAGGTCGCGCGCTATGCCGAGCGCATCCATCATCCCGACCGGCTGACGTATCCGCAGCGCCGCACGGGGCCAAAAGGCTCCGGCCAGTTCGCGCGGATTTCGTGGGACGAGGCGCTCGACGAGATCGCCGATCGCTTCGATCGGGCCGAGCGCGAATTCGGCGCCGAATCCGTCTGGCCTTATTACTACGCCGGCACCATGGGCCTCGTCATGCGCGACGGCATCAACCGTCTGGCGCATGTGAAAAAATATTCGCGCTTCTACCAGACGATCTGCGCCAATATCGCGCGCGTCGGCTTTGCCATCGGCACCGGCAAGATCGCCGGCGTCGATCCGCGCGAGATGGGCGTCTCCGACCTGGTCGTGATCTGGGGCACCAATCCGGTGAACACCCAGGTCAACGTGATGACGCACGCCTCCCGCGCCCGAAAGGAACGCGGCGCGAAGATCGCGGCTATCGACGTCTACAACAACGACACCATGAAGCAGGCCGACATCAAGATCATCCTGCGCCCCGGCACCGATGGCGCGTTCGCCTGCGGCGTGATGCACGTGCTGTTCCGCGACGGTTTTGCCGATCGCGAGTACATGACGAAGTACACGGATTGCCCGGCCGAGCTCGAGGCGCACCTTGCGACCCGCACGCCAGAATGGGCCTCTTCCATCTGCGGCGTGCCGGTCGAAGAGATCGAGGCGTTCGCCCGTCTGGTTGGACAGACAAAACGCACCTTCTTTCGTCTCGGCTACGGATTTACCCGCAGCCGCAACGGTGCGGCGCAAATGCACGCGGCACTGTGCATTCCTGCGGTGACCGGCGCCTGGCAATACGAGGGCGGCGGCGCGTTCTTCAACAATTACGCGCTCTGGCGTTTCGATGAATCCATCATCGAAGGCCATGACGCGATCGATCACGCAACGCGCCTGCTCGACCAGTCCAAGATCGGGCACATCCTGACCGGCGACCCGGACGCGCTGCAGGGCAAGGGGCCGGTCAAGGCGATGCTGATCCAGAACACCAATCCGATGGCGGTCGCGCCCGAGCAGGCGCTGGTGCGCGAGGGTTTTGCGCGCGAAGATCTGTTCATGGCGGTGCATGAGCAGTTCATGACCGAGACCGCGCAGATGGCCGACATCGTGCTGCCGGCGACCATGTTCATGGAGCATGACGATCTTTATTATGGCGGCGGCCACCAGCACATTTCGGTCGGGCCGAAGCTGATCGATCCGCCCGGCGAATGCCGTTCCAACCACGAGGTGCTGCAGGGCCTCGCCCGCCGCCTCAACGCCGTGCATCCCGGTTTTGAAATGTCGCCGCGCGAATTGATCGACGCCACGCTTCAAAAGAGCGGCCACGGCGGCATCGAGCGACTCGAGGCCGATCTGTGGCGCGACCTGCAGCCGGACTTCCGCACCTCGCATTACCTCGACGGCTTCGCGCATGCCGACAACAAGTTCCATTTTAGGGCGGACTGGGCGCATCCGCCGTTCGGCAAATTGATGGGCGAATTCGAGAAGATGCCGGCGCTGCCGGATCATTGGACCAGCATCGAGGAGGCGGACGAGGCGCATCCGTTCCGCTTGGCGACCAGTCCCTCGCGGAGCTTCCTCAACACTTCCTTCAACGAAACGCCGTCGTCGCAAGCGCGCGAAGGCAAGCCCTCCGTGATGATGCATCCGCTCGATGCCGCAGCCCTCGGGGTTACGGACGGCGACGCCGTCACGCTGGGCAATATGCGGGGCGAGACCACGCTGATCGCAAAGTTGTTCGACGGGGTGCGCCGCCGCGTGCTGATTGCGGAATCGATCCATCCGAACCGGGACCATGTCGGCGGCCGCGGCATCAACATGCTGACCGGCGCCGAAGCCGTCGCGCCGATCGGTGGCGCCGCATTCCATGACAACAAGGTCTGGGTGAAGAAGGCCGCAGCTTTAGCCTAAATCTCCCTTTAGATCTCCCTTGCGGTGTCAGCGATCCCGCCACAAATGCTTGGGGTATGACGAACAGGCGAGCATGGCAAATGACTGACAACAGCGTGATCCGCGAAAAGCGCGGACAGGCGTTCTGGATCACCATCAACCGGCCGGAAAAGCGTAACGCGCTGAATGCCGGCGTGATCGGCGGCATCGCATCCGGCTATCGCGAAGCCCATGACGACGAGGCCGTCCGTGTCATCGTAGTGACCGGCGCGGGCGACAAGGCGTTTTGCGCCGGCGCCGACCTGCAAAACAGCGGTGCGGCGTTCGCTTCGGATTTTTCGCGGCCGAATGTCGACTATGCCGACCTGCTGCGGCTGTCGCAGAACGCCACAAAACCCTCGATCGCGCGGGTCGGCGGCGTCTGCATGGCCGGCGGCATGGGCTTGTTGTGCATGACCGACATGGCGGTCGCGGCCGACCACGTGATCTTCGGGCTGCCCGAGGTGAAGGTCGGCGTGTTCCCGATGCAGGTGATGAGCCTGTTGCAAGGAATCGCGCCGCTGCGCCTCGTCAACGAATGGGCGCTGACGGGCGAGCCGTTCGACGCCAACGCCGCGCAGGCCGCGGGACTTCTCAACTACGTCGTGCCGGCGGCCGAGCTCGACGCCAAGGTCGAGTGGCTGATCGGCCGCATCGCCGACAAGTCGCCGACCGCGATCCGGCGCGGCAAATACGCGATGCGCGCGATCGCCTCGATGTCGTTCGACCAAAGCATCGCCTACACCGAAAGCCAGATCGCGCTTCTGGCGATGACCGAGGACGCCAAGGGAAGGCCTGAAAGCCTTCGGCGAAAAGCGCAGGCCTTTGTGGGCGGGCAAATAGCTCGGTTAACCAGCAGCTCCCAGCTGAGCCTTGAAGAGCCCGCGAACTGAATCAATGATTTAGGACGCGCGTCATTCCGACGGGCGACCAGGGGCTATTTTTGTTCGCTCCTCACGGCGCTTCTTGGAGCCTGAGATCAGCTGTTTACGCGTGCGCTTGGCGTAAGTTGGCAGTTGGTGTGGGGATCGATGGCGGGCCGCGGCGCGTAACTCAGCATCTGTGAGATCGCTGTCGGCACCTTCGGTGAAGCCACCGTGGCGGAAGGAGGTAAATGAGAGTTCGCTTCGAAGCCTAGCTGCTGCGACTATCTTTTTTACGACGCTCCGGAGGTAACGCAGATCCTTGCGTTCCGTAATCCATGGGAGCGGAGTACACGACCTGCGATGCTCATGATTGCGCCGAAAGACCAAACCCGAAACCATCGTTTCCTTGATGGCGTCGAGCTCCGTCATCAACTCGGGGAAAAGGGGCTCGCAAGTTTCGTCGAATAGGGGCCACCAGGCTTCTTCGCCATTCTTCGGATGCACAATCTTCACGCTATTCGGCCGCTCTTTTGGCCGATAGTGCGAGATTTCGAAGGCGCCGAACACGTGTTCTTCCCGCTGCAACCACTCCCAAGTCAACAACGCGGCTGTCCCGACTGAGCCGTATCCGAGCTTGTTCGCGGCCACCCTAAATGCGACGAGTTCGCTCCAAGTCGCCGTGGGTGTCTCACGTACAGGCTGGCCAGGCGCGCGGGTTTTTAGGCCCATGCATGAGAATGGATTGATCGCTGGCACTTTCGTTTCTTGAGCGCGTTGACCAACAAACCAGGCGCGCCTGCAAGCCGTCATGGCTGCATTTGCAGAGCGGCGACGCTCGCGCTTAACGACGTTGCCGTCGGCGTCTTCGTCTTCCACGACGAGCAGCTTCGCGTAAATTGCGTCGACGAATCCTTTCGTGAAGTCAGAAATCTGCTTCGAGCCCGCGCGGCTACCATCCTTCAGCTTGTGGTTGGCAAAAAGTGCCAACCCCTGTTCGTATAAGCGCTGCGTTTTGTGATCAATCTCTTTCCATTTTTGATGTATCTTGAAGATACTGACTAGCCAATCGAAAGTGCCGGGCGCAGGTGAAGCTGGAACCATGTCGGTCAATCCTCTTGAACGCCAGCTGTCGAAGGCGGGCAACAGAACATTTTCGGCTCGGTCTACGGCGGGCGCATATTCCTCCCCTAACGCTTCAGCCTGGACGTGGCAGCCCTGCTTGCGTGCCCAAGTTGGCGGCTCAAAGAAGTATGCCCATCGGCCACTCTTCAGTGGCTTTCGTCGGCAGTAGCGGGGAAACTTCAATGCAGCGTGGGGTAGTTTCATACGAGAGAGACCAAGTCTTGTCCTTCTAATCTATCTGGACCCACGGACTTGCCTGGTGCCGTGACGTTGTCGATAATAGCCTTCGACCAAACTGGCTCTCGAGCGCGCCCAACTCCGTGATAGCTGATTGGCGGTGGTGCCTCCCCGCGGCCCACGGCGCGTGCGAGTTCACCTGTATCGCGGTAATCCAAGTAGGCGGCGGCCATATCCGCGCGCATGAGTGCAGGCCACGTGCCGATCGGTGGATAACGGGCAGGAAGGGCGAAGCGTCGTGCCATGAGTGTTGGCTCACGCGTTAATGGGTCATTCGTCTAAATTTCTAATTCATGCCACCGACGAAATCGTACGATCTTTGGGAGGACCGTCTCCTGGTACGTGACTTCATAAACTACAAGTTTAGGTAGTTCAGCTTGCTCTCGACCTTTTTCGGCGCCCTTTGCTTGCATGCTTCCTCACTTTCTAGTCAACCGGACCTTCGACATAGAAAACGAGAAGGCTTCGGAGAAAAGGGGGCGGCCAAGAGCTAGTGTGGAATCGGGTGATCTGGGGTGCAAATAGGATGGGTGATGTAAGCAGAAAGGAGCGATCACGGCTCTCGTGTACGGTGGCACTGGCAAGCCCGGTAGAATGCGCGCCGAAAGGCGAGGCTGAAGATAGCAGTGCGCCGCTGTTGGGCCGGCAGTAACCGATCCGTCTGAGCCGCACCTACGCTGGAATTAAGATCGTCGAGCACAATGTGCGAACTCTTCGCGTCTCGTGGGTCGCCGGCAGCGCCGCCCAACCTGGTCGCACATATCGTTCAGGCGGCTTATACTCCTCACGCGTCTGACGCCTGCATCAGCGACACAGCTTGGCGAAGGTACGGCGGCCGACTTTGCGATACGGCGCAACTGCCTGAAGGGGACGGCGACACTGATCGACATGTAGCGTGTACCGTTTCGGATGACCGCAGATAATCGCAAGCAGGATTGATAGATCGTAACGCGGCGGGGACCACGGACTGTGGGCACATTTGCACGTTCCTATGCTCGCCCGCTGGGTGAGAGGCATGTGATTTTAGCGGGCTATCAACGGTCAATCCGACAAATCTGTCGCTCACCTTACATTGAACCCGCTACAAGTCTTACCATTGTCGGAATGACAGGCATCGCTAGATATCGCTGTACCTTTGCGCATGCGGCATGCGCTGAACTGGGCTCTCGTGAACCGAGCCGCGCGGCGTCTCGGCCACCGGCATACTGCACTTCGCGGGGCTCGTCCGGACGGGGCGCTTAACCCGTTAACCGAGTGTTCGACCGAGCCGGTTGTTGAGGTCCGCCACCACGCCGGCATCGTGCCGGTCATGGTCTACGCCTTTGATCTCTAGCCCGCGCCATTGCCGCAGCCCGCGCTCGCGCTCGCCGGCATCGCGCGGAGGTTCTTGCTGCCATAACGAGAGACTACGGCGATGGTGGCTCGTCTTGCGCGCTGCTGCTGCTGGCGTGTTGTCATGGCGACAATCTCGCGTTCAATTTTCGCAGGACCCTCATCTCGGCATCAAGCCCCGTTGCCGCGAGCAGGATGGAAAACAACTCGCGAGCCTCCTCGCGGCTCAAGCCGCTGATGTCCCGCGAGCCGTGTTCGGCCATGAAGGCCGCATATCGTTCCCTATTCTCCTCGTGACGACGCGCAGCGGCATCGAGGAGCGCGGCAACCGCTGTCATTGTCCCTCTCTTCTGGCGCCGTTACCATATGTATTATGAGCTTAATACATACTATACACATGGTGGGCGTTCGGACAAGCCGATGCTAACGAAAGGGGACTTTTTCAATGATTCCGGTGCGACGGCGGATGGTGGCGAAATTAGCTAGCGCGGTGCAGAGGCTGAACCTGATTGCGCCCTTGGATTGGCTGAAGCGAATCGATGCCTGGCGCCGGCATCAGCCGGACCTTCCGTCGCGTTCCGAGGCGATCCGGCGGTTAGTCGATCTAGGTCTTGAGGCCGGGGAGCGACGCGACAAGCCGAAGCCGAAACCGTGATCTACAAAGCAAGAGCCGCCGAGCGTCCTCGGCGGCCTGCATCGTGGTTTGAATAGGTTACTAATCGGGCTGTTCGCTAAGACCTCACGGGTTGCTTGCTTTCCTTGGCACTACGCCGATGACCACGATGCGAGGCGCATAAGACGCGCGGGCCCAAAGCGCTGTCAAACCGCGCCCTCGCGGAGGCTAATGCGCGAACAGATTCCAGATCAGCGCCAGCGTTAAGATCAGCAACATGCACATGACGGTGCGGCGGCCGATGCGGTTCATGCAGGGTTATCCGCCCCGATCACCTCGTGATGCTGACCGCCGACGAAGAACGTGACGTATGGATGCGTGCGCCATAGGACGAGGCAAAGGCATTGCAGCGGCCGCTGCCGGACAACGCGCTACAGATCGTCGCGCGAGGTGCCGATAAAGAAGACCGCGCGGCCGCGTGAGAAAGTCATGCCATAGGTACCGGCATGTGCCGTCCCTTACTCGAACGTGAAACCGCACGATCCGGCGATCTAGCGAAAGGTTTCATTTTTTTGCCGCGTCGGGGCAGCTGCTCGGCACCGAGGATCAGGTAGCTTGTCGGCGCCTCCCTGCGGGACCGGGCTGTCGGCTGCGCTGAAGCCCCGCTTCACGGGTCTTCACCCTTCGGGCTTCGATCCCTGGCGCAAAGACAGCCGTGCGGATGCGCAGTCCGTTTCCCCCGAAGTGCGTGCGGCGTCACCGCCATTAAGAGTGAGAGTGCTGACTGGGTCTGCCGCGACGGGTTGAAGGTCGGGAGAGCGGCTTCCGGCGCCCGTCGCGGAGAACCGCGATGTCCAGACACACCACACGAGTCCATGCCGGCAACGACCGCGCGAGCCTTTACACCGAAATCACTGACAAGATCATCGCCGAGCTGGAGGCCGGGCGTATCCCCTGGGTGCAGCCATGGGGAACGGCGGCAATCAAGGCGCCGCTCGCCATGCCGCGCAACGCTGCCACGCAGCGCGGATACTCCGGAATCAACGTGTTGATCTTGTGGGGCGCCGTCATCGAGGGCGGCTTCTCCGGAAAGGGCTGGCTGACCTTTCGCCAAGCGCTCGGACTCGGCGGCCATGTCAGGAAGGGCGAGCGGGGAACGACCGTCGTCTATGCCGATCGCTTCACGCCGGACGACGAACGTCGGCGCGCCGCGGAAGCCGGCGAGGAGCCAGGCGCTATCCCGTTTCTCAAGCGCTTTACCGTCTTCAACACCGACCAGTGCGATGGCTTGCCCGAGGAGATTGCGGTGTCGGTTGTCCCGCCGCCACCAGGTCAGATTGAGCCTCGCGCCGAGGCATTGATTGCAGCCACGGGCGCGGATTTCCGCATCGGCGGTGCACGCGCCTACTACAACACGACGGGCGATTTCGTGCAGGTGCCGCCGCCAGGGGCCTATTTCGAACCGATCAATTGGCATCGGACCGCCTTCCATGAACTCGGTCATTGGACCGGTCATGCGTCCCGCCTCAACCGCGACCATTCGGGTTCGTTCGGCTCAAAATCGTACGCGCGCGAGGAGTTGGTTGCCGAAATGGCAGGCGCGTTCACTTGCGCTTCGCTCGGCATCGTGCCGACCGTGCGTCACGCCGACTACATCGGTTCCTGGTTGGAGGTGCTGCGTGAGGATAACCGCGCTGTGGTGCGTGCAGCAAGCGCAGCATCGAGGGCTGCCGATTTCCTGCTCGGCTTCTTGACGCAGGCAACCGACTCTGGCGCCGCGGGCAATGCGGAGGCCGCGCTACGCTTCTTTGTCCCTGTCGATGCGACCGGTCCTGCGATTCTCGCCAAGATTCTGGAGCTCTATCCGATTGCGCGCATCGCCGATCGGGCAGCGGCGTGACATGTCGCGCAATGCGGCTGAGCTGACACATCGCCTCGCGCGCGAGGCCGAGGCGGTGTGTCGTCACTACCTCTCCAACGGACGTCGCGTTGGTAATTACTGGCAGGTCGGCGACGTCAGGAACACGTCCGGCCGCTCGATGTTCGTCCGCCTGAAAGGCGTGGACGCCGGCGGCCGCCCGGCGGGCAAATGGACCGATGCGGCGACCGGCGAGCACGGCGACCTGCTCGACGTGATCCGCGAAAGTTGCGGTCTGGTCGATTTCCACGATGTTGCTGACGAGGCACGACGCTTTCTGAGCCTGCCACGATCCAAACCGGAATCGGACTATCGACCTCATTCGTCTCCAGCGCCGACCGGCTCACCGGAGTCGGCGCGGCGTTTGTTCGCCATGTCGCAGCCGATTATCGGGACGGTCGTGGAAACCTATCTACGTGGACGCGGCGTCACCGAGCTGCATGGCATTGGCAGTCTGCGGTTCCATCCGCGCTGCTACTATCGTCCCGAGGTAGACGCCCCGACCGAAACCTGGCCCGCAATGATCGCTGCTGTTACCGATCTGAAAGGCGCCATCACCGGCGCGCACCGCACATGGCTCGATCCGTCCGGGCGCGATAAGGCGCCGGTCGACACGCCACGCCGGGCGATGGGTCATCTTCTCGGGCACGCGGTCCGCTTCGGTCCGGCAAGCGACGTGATGGCGGCAGGCGAGGGCATCGAGACCATGCTGTCGCTCCGCTGCGTCATGCCGGATATGCCGATGGTCGCAGCCCTCTCGGCCGCGCATCTCGGAGCCATCCTGTTTCCGGCAACACTACGTCGGCTCTATATCGTCCGTGACGACGATCGGGCCGGCGATGGCGCGGTGGCAAGACTACTCGACAGGGCGCGGTTGGCCGGGATTGAGGCGATGGCCCTGTCGCCGCGGTGTAGCGATTTCAACGAGGCTCTGCAGAACCTCGCCATCAACGCGCTGCGTAGAGCTTTGCGCATCCAGCTCGTTCCCGAAGACGTGGCGCGATTCTTGAGTACGAGGGTTTGGACCGGAATAGAGGATGAGGCTGGTACTCCGCCCTGACGGCGCGCCGTCGATCCTGGAGCCTCTCCTGTTGCCGGAGCGGGCCGCGCTCACGGCCTTTTTGAGAGGGCGACCCTGCGGCAAGCGGTCCGGCCACGCAATGGCGTGAGCCGGCTATTTTCCGTCGCGCCCCCTAAAGGGCGCTTTACATCGCGAGGCAAAATAGCCGGCTCCCGCCATCCTCCGCTTTGCTTCGGCCGCTTCGCTGCGCTCCGCGGTGCAGGTCCGGACCGCCCGCCGCCTTTCGTCGCCATGAAGGCCGCGATGAGCGCGACCAATCCGACGAAGGGAAGCCATCATGACGATCGATCACGACGAACAGGCCTATGAGCCGCTGCATGCCACATCCCCGACCGATCACGTCCTCACCGAACTCCAACTTCACGGCTATCGTCCATTCCAGGACGAACCCGACCCAAGACCACTGCCCGAAGCCCGCATCGTCGCTACCGCTGTCGCCGACATCTTCGACGCTCTCGTTGCGAGCTTGAGCGAAACCCGCCTCGAACCCGACCTCGAGGATCTCTTGTGGTCGACCGTCAATCTCTTCCACCGCGCCAACGAGCGCGTCGAACGTGAACTCGACGACAACGAACAAGCGCAGAAGCGCACCCAACGCGACCAGGATGGCTCCGAAATCCGCTCGGTCGAACTGGAGCGTCTCACTGCCGAGGGCATGACGCTAATCGAGCGGCGCAACAGCATGGAATACTTCCGCGACCAGGCGGCCGAACACTTCGCGCGCCACACCGGATCGCACTGGCATCCGCGCAGCGGCTCGATGGTGAACCACCGCGCCCTGACCTCGGCTGTCATCGACAGTCGCGACTTCCTCGCCGCCAAGCGCCGAGCTGAGACCGACGTGCTATTGCCTCCCGGGCCGAAGATCGCCTTCACCGGCGGCCTCGACTGCAATAACCATCGTCTGATCTGGGACAAGCTCGATCAGGTCCACGCCAAGCATCCGGATATGGTGCTGCTGCACGGCGGTTCGCCGAAGGGCGCCGAGCGTATCGCCGCCCGCTGGGCGGACCACCGCAGGGTTCCGCAAATCGCCTTCAAACCCGATTGGACCAAACATGCCAAGGCAGCACCTTTCAAGCGCAACGATCAGATGCTCGACGTGCTGCCGATCGGTGTCATCGTCTTCCCCGGCACCGGCATTCAGGAGAACCTGGCTGACAAGGCACGGAAGCTCGGCATCCCCGTCTGGAAATTCGGCAATGGTGGCGCGTAAGCGCCACCTCTCCTACCTCGCATATAATGTACGCATTAAACTCGCTTGCGCAGCTGTAACGGTTGCTTTCTCCGGTCGTAAAGGGCTGCCGCCCTTGCCGCCTTGCGGAGAGGGCGGAAATCGGGTGGCAGACCGCAGGTCTCTGCTCCAAAGTCCATCGCATCGATCGACCCGATCGTCAGTTGAGACGACGAAGCAAAGAGGAGATAGAACATGTCGAGAGAAGATGAAAACAAGGCCATCGTCGGCCGCTGGTTCACCAAGTTCTGGGGTGAGACGTGCGATCTCGGAATCGTCGACGAGCTCGCCGCGCCGGATATGCTCCTTCAGTACTCACTGCACGAGCCACGTCGGGGACAGCAAGACATCAAGGCTTTCATGACGGATTTCCGTAGCGCCTTTCCCGATCTCAATTTCTGGGGCGCCGCCGATCTCATCGCGGAGGGCGACTATGTGGTCGGCCGCTGGGAAGGTGGTGGGACGCACACCGGCCCCGCGTTCGGCGATTTCCTGGCCGGCTCCTTGCCCGCGAACACCGGTCGGAAAATGCGATTTACGGGTACGACCGTTCTAAAGCTGAAAGACGGCAAGATCACCGAGGAAATCGGGCTCGACGACGGCGTCACCGCGCTGCAGCAGCTCGGGCTGATCAAACTTGCCGCTTAGCTAACGACAGTCGAAAAGCCGGCCTTCCTGATTGCCGTCTCGAAGGTCGGCAACGGCGGCACGTCAGGGCCACCGTTCAATGTGAGTCTCCATCGCAACAGCGACCGGGCTGCCCTCCCGCATTGCTTGTTCCTACCTGAAACTTCACCGTAAGGGATTCCAAACACCGGCGGGATCGGTTATTCCTCGGACCACGCCGTGGTGGTGGTGGAAGGCGCGACCCTTGCAACCTTTGTCTCGGGACCCACCACCATGATCATCATCGGCGTTCTTCTCAATGTTGTCGGGCCCGGTGTCTTCTGTTGGGCACTGTTCGCTCTCGCAATCCACGCGTTGCCTTATTCGTCGGCATAGCTGCGGCGATCTACACATATCAAACCGGAGCAGGTCCGTTAGGGGACCATCATCGTTGCTTTCGTTGCGGGTGGTTTCACACTCGTGCTCGGGCAGTACGCCTTCTCCGTCGCGCGCTCGCCCATTGTCCGCCTTGTCATTGGGCTGCTATTCGCGGTTCCAGCGGCACGCGCCGGGTATGATGTGACCCTTGCCCTTGCACACGTGGGTATTCCCTCGGAATGGTGGCGGCAGTCGTTCGCTACGCTTGGCGCCGTGGTCGTCGGCAGCACCGCCTGGGCGCGCGTGTCGATCTTGACCGAGCCCGCTGTCAGACCTGGCGTTGCATTCGGCCCAGCCCAGCCGCCGATCGGGGCGACGACCAAGGGCAGGTGACTCTACGGGTCTATCGTCTCTCGGTTGGGATCAGCGCCGATCGGGTCGTCTAACATGACCGCGACATCGTGGTCCTCTCCCACACTTCGACTGAGCCGGGTGATCTCGTCAGCAGACTACGATCCGGTGGCTCGGAGCGTTCTCGTTGGTCCGGTCTGCGCAGTGACACGTGGCCACCTTTCTGCACGCCAGGCTTTCTTTTCCTTCGCCTGGAACGCAGGGCCTCTTGTGTGGGCCGATCGCTAGCTGACACGTCTCCAAAATGCTGTTCAGCGCACGCGAGCACCTGGCCTCTGATTGGCTTGATCTGGCCGAAGGCCGGCTACGCCTCGATCGCCTGAACCGCAATGGCGGCGGTGAGACTTTCTTCCCCTGGGCTTCGCCCATTCCTCGCGAGGCAAGAAAGTCTCACCGCCGCCATCCTCCGCTGCGCTTCGGCCCGAGTGGGTGCGGCGTCGATCGCCTTCGGCTTTCAGATCGCCATCGAGGCCGCGGTGGTCGCGGGCTCGGAAACAGCAAGGAGAAGTGACATGGCTAACATCGGCTCATTCAAGAAATCCGGCCAGGAATTCCAGGGCGAAATCGTCACCCTGAGCCTCCAGACCAAGGGCGTCCGCATCATCCCCGAGACTGACCGGACCAACGAGAACGCTCCGAGCCACCGGGTCTACGTCGGTCGCGCCGAGATCGGAGCCGCCTGGTCGAAGCGCTCCAACGAGGGCCGCGATTATCTCTCGGTCAAGCTGGACGATCCGAGCTTCAACGCTCCGATCTACGCCAACCTCTTCGACGACGAAGACGCCGAGACCTCTACCCTGATCTGGTCTCGCAGCCGCAAGCCCAACGGCGACTGAGCCAGGCCCGAGCGCAGCGCCCCGCTCACCAGAGCGGGGCGTTTCGCTGTCGCAATGTCTGACGATGGCTGCGCCAGCTAGCCGCCCGCGATCCTCGCGCTGCGCGCCATGACAGCTTCATGTTCTCGCGGATCCATACCAACCGAAACACGGCCTTCAGCCTTTTCGTTTCGGCGCTTTCGTCCGCTCACCGCGCGCTTCGTCATCGGGCTGCACAAGATCAACGTGGTTGACGCCGAGCGCATGGGCGAGATGGAAGAGAGTCACCACGGTAGGGTTACGCCGTCCCCGCTCGAGGTCGCTGACATATTGCTGGGTGAAGCCTGAGATCTCGGCGAACTGCTCCTGGGTGAATCCCTTCTCCTTCCGTAGCTTCCCAAAATTCCGGCCCACGAGCTTGCGCATATCCATGCGCGCAAGTTGCGTCTTTACACAATATGGGGTTTATCTCTTATAATATGTATTTGGGAGCAAGCCGCTTGCGCCATCTGGAGCACGGCAAAACGATGGCATAACCTTCGTTAGCGGACCCACGTATCTCCTGACGTCACCCGCCGAGCACCAGGATGCCGATTCAAAAACCCCCGCTCGACCCCGATGTCGCCGACATGGCGCCATCCGCTCCGACATTGACGGATTACGATCAGGAGCATCTGGTGACTTACCTGCGGTTGCTTGACGCTGATGCCGAGGGTGCCGACTGGCGCGAGGTCGCGCGGATCGTGTTGCATGTTGATCCAGATCGGGAGCCGGATCGCGCGAGACATGCGTTCGACAGTCATTTGGCTCGCGCCAGATGGATGACCGAGCACGGCTATCGGCATCTACTGCGTGCTGGTAACCCTTAGATAAAACAAATCACTTCGATCCGATATCTTTGCAGAGCGAATATTCTTTCGGATTCTCGTGACCGTGTTTCCGCATCACGTGATGCGGACATAGGGGCTTCCAACAACCTTCGATTGTTAAAATGATATCGCGCTCATCCTGACCGGCGCACGTAACAGGAGAAACGAGGCGATGTCTCATTCTGACTGGCGATCACCTGCAGCCTATGATCGCGCCGGCTTTGCCTGGGAATACCTTCGCCGCAATCCGGAGTATCACCGCGATCATCGTGAGCTCGCGCATTCGAAACCTGATCCTCTCGTAATCACAGCGTTCAGGAGGAGATGGGGCGTTTGCTTTTGTGACTGACCCGGCGGGGTCGTCACAAGATCAAGCCGTCTTCTGGGCTCCGGAAGCTCTGCCCACAATCGTTCCGGTTGTTCGAAGCACAGCGGCCTTCAGCGACCATAGCGTTAGCCTGGCGGGGCTGTCGGCCGGCGAATGCCGGCAGGCCGCGGACGGCTGGCATCTAGTGCTCCGCCTGCATGGCGTTGAACATCGGCTATGGCTAAGGGAGCCTCCGGAGGAGGGCATGCCTTATGCTGCCGAATTGCCGCTTGATGAGGAGTTCGAGCTGCGCGCCCATTCCGCGCGCCGGCTTTGGCGGGTGCTCAAAGGGCGACCCGCTGGCCCCGCATTTCAAGAACTGTCCCTACAGCGGCGACAGCGGCTGGCGCTCGCGCTGCGTGCGCTCGACGCCAGGGCCGAAGGTTACACCTATCGCGCCATCGCGGAGGGACTATTCGGTGCCAAGCGTATCCCAGAGCGGGCCTGGAAAACTCACGATTTGCGCAACCGCACCATCCGCCTGGTGCAAACCGGTCTTGCGCTGATGCGCGGCGGCTATCGCGAACTGCTCCGTCCGAGCCGCCGCAAGAAATAGCTGACGATGTCGGCGAGGAGGGGGTGCCGCAATTCGGCACCCCCATCATCGGCATCCCTCTGCGCTTGCCTCCTCCACCATCATCACCACAGACGCGCCGCGAATCGCCGTGGCACTCCATGAGACGACGGAGCCTCTGATATGCCCGATCCAAACGCCGGCCTGCCGCCGCGATACCTGCGCACGCCCGAAGCCGCGCGATTCCTCAGCCTCTCAGGGCGAACACTGGAAAAGCACCGAACCTATGGCACCGGTCCCGCCTATCGAAAGCTCGGCGGACGTGTCGTCTATGCGCTCGAGGACCTGCAAGCTTGGGCCGATCGTGGCGCCAAGACATCGACCTCCGATCCCGGCACCGGGACCGTGTTGCCCGCTAAGCGCCATGCTGCGGAGCTGCGGCCCTATGCCGGCCAAGCGCGCCGCTGATCGCTGAGGGGGGAAGTCGCGATGCGGCGCAGACACACCTCAGAGCGCGAGCAGCTCGATCTGTTTTGTGCGCTCCCCGGCGATCTCGCTGCCCGCGACGCGCAAGACCTGATGGCTTATCCATTCTTCTCGCTGGCCAAGTCGAAGCGCATCGTCCCGATCGATTTCCGCGCCGGCAAGATCACCATTCGCGTCCTGCAACTCTCCAGCATTATAGCTCGGCAATTCTCCCACGAAGAGAGAACAGCATGAGTGACCTCACACACGTCGAACTTCTTTGGCTTGAAAAGCGCATCGAGAACTGGATTCGCTTCGGCCGCCATGCCGAGGAGCAGATTCTCGATAAGCGACGGCGGATCCTGTCGTTTGCGCCGGGCAGCATCTTTGCGTTCGTGCGTTGGACCTCAAGCGACTTCGGCACCCTCATCTCGCGCATCGATATCATCAGGGCGGTCGCGCCCGGCCAGCGCTGCGCGACCGTGCCCTATGTGCGGCCCGGCGGCGACATATTATTGCGGCTGTCCGGTTGGCCCAAAGTCGAACGCGTGTTGCAGATTGTCGATGCCGTCGAGGCGCTCGGCATCGATCCGGCCGACGCAGCACCCGACTATTGGCATCACGTCCACAATCGTCTGTCCGTCAATGAAGTGCCGCGGTCGTACACACGCTCGCGCCATCAGGCCTGGCTTCATCGGCGAAGGATTGCGCCATGAAGGACCGCGTGACGACGCTTCTGACGGTGCTTGCGGCCGCGACCGTCGCGCTGTCAACGATCGGGGCGCAACCAGCCACACATTATATCTGGAACGCCTCCGAGAGCGTCCCCGTCGGTCTCTACTTGGTGCGGCCCGCCGCCAGACTCGCTGTCACCGAAATCGTCGTCGTCGAACCGCCAGAACCCCTCGCAACATTCCTTGCAGAAGGCGGCTATCTGCCGCGCGGCGTTCCCTTGCTGAAGCGCGTGCTGGCGCTTCCAGGCCAGACCGTTTGTAGGGATCAACTCATCATCACGGTCGACAAGACCTGGGTAGGCGAGGCGCGCGAACGCGATAGCCGGGGCCGACCGCTGCCAATCTGGCAGGGCTGCCACGTCATCGCCGACGGCGAAGCCTTCCTCATGAACTGGCAGTCGGCAGATTCGCTCGACGGGCGATATTTCGGCGCGCTGCCGACGAGCGCCATCATCGGAAGGGCGGAGCCTCTTTGGACCGGCGAGGAGGAATGACCTTGCCGCAAAACTCCAAGTCTTCTCTCATTCCTTTGTTTGGTCAAAACACGGACCATTCCTCCGTCCCGGCCGAGATTTGCAACGCCGTCGCGCGGAGCGGCGGTCAAGGGCGGCCGCAAGGCCGGCGCGCCAGCGCGTCACCCTTGACGGTCGCGAGCACGATGGCAGCCTTGCGATCTCTCGGGACGATCGTGTGCATCGTGGCGATCTTCGCATCCTCGATGCTGGCGAGCAGCGAAGCGCATGCTGAACGAGCGTCGCCGGCCACCCATCGGGTGAGCGGTCTATCTATCAATCCGTTCGCTGCGTTTGTCACCGAAGCGTCCAAGCGCTTCGGTGTGCCGGAACATTGGATACGCGCGGTGATGCACGTCGAAAGCAGCGTAAAACAGCGAGCGCGGTCATCCAAGGGCGCTATGGGCCTGATGCAGATCATGCCAAAGACCTGGGCCGAATTGCGCGCTCGCCACGGTCTCGGCGCCGATCCCTTCGATCCCCACGACAACATCCTGGCCGGCGCCGCATACATCCGCGAACTCAGTGATCGTTACGGCGCGCCTGGGTTCCTCGCCGCCTACAATGCAGGACCTGCACGCTACGAACGTCATCTGGCGACCGGTCGACCGTTACCGGATGAGACGCGAGCCTATGTTGCGACGCTCACCCCGATGCTCAAGAGCACGCGAGCCAACGTTCCGATTGGTGCCGTCGCAAGGACATTTGCCTGGGCTAACTCCTCGCTGTTCGCGACGCGTACCGCAGGCATCTCACCTGATGGCAGATTGTCGGCTGACATGCACCAGAACCGTTCATCACGCGCCCACGCTATTGTCGACCTATCTGCCCTCATACCGCAGTCGGGCAACCTGTTCGTACGCCGTGCTAGAGAAATTCAATCGCAATGATCGAGATCGTGCTTCAGCGTAATCTGTCGTGGGTCATCGCATGCTCTGATGTGAGGCAGCGGGAGCGGGAGATACCAGCCACGGATGGCGAGATAAAAACGCCGACGTCCGTCGCGCTGATAATGGCTGGGGGAGTGGGAGAAGTAGGGCCTCGCATCAAATCGCCAGCCGACGTTTTCTCCGAAGCTCCAAGTAAATCAACATTTCCGGCGCCATCCCTTGTTCCGAGTCCATGGAGAACACGATGAAACGCGCGAGGACGAACTGCTGATACGTCCGGGTCGCATCCGCGATAAGGGACGCGGAGCGGCGAGACTAAAGACCTTCGTTGGCGAGGTCATGCGGGCGGCCAGGAGAGCCGGGTATACGGGCCAGGGTTTCGGTCGGGAAAAAAGAGGTAGTGGTTCCAGCTTCGGCAGAGGCCGGTCCGCGGCTTTAGCTCTGTCGCTCCGCTCTCCCTCACGTCGGGTTTTGATCAAAGCGCGCGTCGTCCGGCATCGGGGAAATAAATTCCGCTCGGCGCCACTTGTTAAGCACGTCGCTTACCTGAAGCGGGACGGCGTCGCCCGCGATGGTGTGAATGCCCGTATGTTCGATGCGCGATCCGACGCCGTCGATGAGCGCGCCTTCGCTGAGCGATGCGAAGAGGACCGCCACCATTTCCGTTTCATCATTTCGCCGGAGGATGCGGCCGAGATGACTGACCTTCGCGCCTTTGCCCGTGAGCTGATGGTCGATGCCGAGCGCGACCTCGGCACAAAACTCGACTGGATTGCCGTCGATCACTGGAACACTGACAATCCACACATCCATGTCCTGGTCCGCGGACGCGCCGATGACGGCCAGGACCTCGTCATCAGCCGTGACTACATCAGTCGGGGTTTTCGAGCCCGCGCAGAAGTGCGCGTTACCCTCGAACTCGGGCCGCGCAGCGAGCGAGAGATTCAGTCCGCCCTGGAGAGGGAGGTCGAAGCCGAGCGCTGGACCAGCCTCGACCGTGCCTTGCGCGACATCGCGGACGAAGGCGCGGGCATTGCCAATCTACGTCCTGGCGCGCCGGACAGGGATCCCGAGTTCCGCCGCCTTATCCTCGGCCGAGCCGCCAAGCTCGAGCGCCTCGGCCTTGCCGAACGGGTAGCCCCGGCTTGCTTCGCCTTGAAGCCTGGCCTTGAACAGACGCTTCGCGAACTCGAGATTCGTGGCGACATCATCAAGACGATGCAACGGGCCATGGCCGCGGTCGGCCGCGAACCCGACGTTGCCGGCTTTGCCCTCCACGGCGACGACCCCGGAGACCCCGTGCTCGGTCGCCTGGCGGCGCGTGGTCTGCATGACGAGTTGAAAGGCTCCGCCTATGCCGTTGTCGAAGGGGTGGACGGCAGGACGCACCATCTTCAGTTTTCTAACCTTGAACTAGCGGGCGATGCCGCACCCGGCGCGATCGTCGAGGCACGCGCCTATGAGGACGCCCAGGGCCGGAAGCGACTCTCGCTCGCGACGCGATCGGACCTCTCGCTGCAGGAGCAGATCAGCGCGCCGGGCGCGACGTGGCTGGACCGACAGCTTCTCGCGCGCGAGCCTGTCGTGACAGGTGGGGGATTCGGAGCGGAGGTCGGGGAAGCCATGGAACGTCGTGTGGAGCATCTCGCTAGCGAAGGGCTCGCGGGCCGGCAGGGACAGCGGGTCATCTTCTCGCGCGATCTGCTCAACACCCTGCGCAGCCGAGAATTGAACGACGCGGCGGGGAAGATTACCGCCGAGACGAGGCTTGTCTACCGCCCATCGGCGGAGGGTGAGCACGTCGCGGGAATCTACCGCCAGAGGATCACCTTGAGTTCTGGCCGGTTCGCGATGATCGACGATGGTCTCGGTTTCCAGCTTGTGCCCTGGCGCCCAGCCCTGGAGCAGCAGCTTGGCCGCCAGGTGTCCGGCGTGATGTTGCCGAGCGGCGGAGTCGAATGGAGCTTTGGTCGAAAGCGCGGACTCGGACTCTGACATCTCCAGTGAGGTGAGGCTTGCCAACCGCGATTACTCCCTGAGCATCAGTAATTCTACGCCATGCTACGCTAGGACATCATGACAGGCATCGAGCGATTGCAAACCGATCTGTTTTTCTGTTTCTGCACCCGACCGCGCAAATTGGGGATGGGGGCGAGAAGCGATGCCGTATGTCGAGGCGACCGGAGCGAAGCTCTATTTTGAGGAAAGCGGTTACGGCTATCCAATCATTTTCATCCACGAATTCGCTTCCGACATGCGCGGATGGGAAGCTCAGGTGCGCTATTTCTCCCGCGGCTACCGTTGCATCGCCTACAACGCAAGGGGATACGTACCAAGCGATGTCCCTCAAGATCTATCGTCCTATAGCTGGGAACTTGCGGTGGACGACATCGCCGCTTTGATGCGGTGCCTTTCGATCGACCGCGCCCATCTGGTTGGCTTGAGCATGGGCGGATATACCGCTCTGCAGTTTGGGTTACGCGATCCGGACAAAATCAGCGCGATTGTAGCAGCCGGCGTCGGGTCCGGCTCCCATCCCTCGCACCGTGACGCTTGGTTAAAAGAGACATCTGTTCTCGCGCGGGTCTTTGGCGCGCACGGCATGGTTGTTATGGCCGAGCGGATGGCGCGCGGTCCGGCCCGCATCCAACTGAAGTACAAGGATCCGAGGGGTTGGCAAGAATTCATCGTCCGTCTGCGTCAGCACTCACCACAGGGAATGTCGAACACGATGACGCGCTGTCAGGCGTTGCGGCCGTCAATGCATGATCTGCGCGACCAGTTGTCAGGGATGAAGGTTCCGGTGTTGCTCGTCGTGGGCGATGAGGATGTCCGCTGTCTCGAAACCAACCTCATGCTGAAATCCTCACTCCCCAACGCTGGACTCTGGATTTGCCCCAATACCGGCCATGCGATCAATCTTGAAGAGCCTGCGGCATTCAATGCCCAGGTCGAAAGCTTTCTGAGCGTCGTCGAGCGCGGGAGCTGGCGACGTCGATACCTGTCAACCCTGAGTCGGTCGGAATTTCGCTCGCACCAGCAAGCGTGTCGAGACGATTCACCCGGCCGCGTCGATCAGAATCCGACGCTTAATTTGCAAGACGGATGATGACCCATCCAATCGACCGGGATTAACGAGCTCTCGGGTAGCCAAACTAACCGATCGCGTCCTTGACGAGTGTCCACGATGAAACCCAGAGTTGGCGTTTATCTCTCAGAAGGCATCGCCGAACGGCTGGCGGAAGCGGCCAAGCGTCCCGGTGCGACAAAATCGGCGCTCGTCGAAGCAGCCCTCGATCGCTTCCTTGGCTCTGAGGACGATATCGGCGATACCGCGACAGTGGCGCACCACTTCGCCGGGTTGAGCCGTCAGCTCGAGCAGCTCGATCGCAATCTTAGAATCGCGAATGAGACGGCTGCGCTTCATGCGCGGTTCCATCTCGCCGTGACCCCGCTAGTACCGGCAGCCGCGCAGCGGGCTGCATGCGCGCTCGGAGCCGAACGATTCGAAGAATTTGCCGCGCAAGTGGGAAGGCGGGTGGATCTCCGAATCCCTCTCATACGGGAGACGATTGACAGGGGCAGCGCAGTGAGGGCGGACGCTTTTGCGAGCGACCCTGCGGAGGAAGAGCCGTTAAGCGCCAGATCTACGACCTACGAACCAGGTGTCCCGGCATCGACTGCGGTTGATGACGCGTCAGCGCACATTGCTGCCGTCCGGGAGGACGGCAGCAATGGTGGCTTTCCAGGCCGTACAGGCAGCGCTTTTCACTGACTCCGACATCGGCCACGGAGTCGAGGAAGGCGAGGCGGCCGTCGCCCAGCAACGACCTGTACCAACTTGGCTTGCGGCAGCTAGACGGGCGGCGAAAGACCCGGCCGAAAACCGGTCTCTGATCCTGCGCGTGTTCCTGCCATTTGTCGCCGGCTATTACATCGCCTATCTGTTCCGCACGATAAACGCGGTCCTGGCGACTCCACTGGCGACGGAATTGGGGCTCGGTGCCGACGATCTCGGCTTGCTTACTTCGGTTTACTTCCTGACCTTCGCCGCTGCTCAGATTCCAATCGGCATCCTCCTCGACCGATATGGTCCGCGGCGGGTCCAGAGCGCGTTAATGGTGGTCGCGGCGGTCGGCTCTACGTTGTTCGCGGTGTCGGACCATTTTCTGATGCTTCTGGTAGGCCGGGCGTTGATAGGTCTGGGTGTTGCCTCTGCCATGACCGCGGGATTGAAGGCACTCGTTCTCTGGTTTCCTGGGAATCGCGTGCCGCTCCTCAACGGGTTGATGGTGATGCTTGGCGCGCTGGGTGCGGTAACAGCCACACTGCCGGCCGACCTGTTGCTCGACTGGATCGGCTGGCGCGAACTGTTTGGTCTGTTCGCTGGGCTGACTGCCGTCAGTTCGGTAGTGGTCTATCTTATCGTGCCCGAGACTGCACCGGTCGCAAGCGGCGCGGTCTTGGTTGGTCTGAGAAGGGTATACGCCGATCCGCGCTTCTGGCGTCTTGCGCCACTCTCGGCATCCTGCATCGGGACGGCTTGGGCTCTACAGGGGCTCTGGGCGGCGAAGTGGCTCAGCGATGTGGAGGGCCTCGATCGCACAGGCGTGGTATTTCATTTGTTTGCCATGGCTGTCGCGCTTAGTTTGGGTGCCATTCTGCTTGGGGTCGCTGCCGATCGGCTACGCAAGCGTGGTGTTGGACCACACCTGCTCCTGGGCCTTGTTGCGACTGTGTTTATTGCAACTCAGTTAGCGTTGATCCTGCGCTTGCCCTTACCGTCATATCTACACTGGGCCGTTGTAGCGGCGGTCGGTGCGGCTACTGTGCTCAGCTTTGCGATTCTGGCGGAATATTTCCCGAAAGAGCTGGCCGGGCGGGCCAACGGGGCGCTGAATTTGTTCCACATTGCTACGGCTTTCGCTGTGCAATACGCGACCGGCGTCGTGCTTCAGCGTTGGACGCCTCAAGCTGGGCACTATCCCGAAATCGCTTATCAGACAGCCTTTGCTCTCAACCTCGCGTTTCAGGTCGCAGCATGGATTTGGTTCATGTTCCCGCGAGTCAGAACCTATTCGCGACAAGGCTCAAGCCAGAGCCGTGGTCGAATTTCAAACCCGGAAGGCGTTGCGGCCAATTCACTGATAAAATCGGACGCGACGATGTATATGTGAGCGGACCGATGATCCTGTGATTAAAGTCGAGCTGTTTGAGTTGGCGACCGTGTGTGAATAGGTCGCAAGCAACATTGAAGATCATCTGATAGGCGGGTAGCTGGTCGCCCACGAGGCCCGCTGAGCGTGAAGGCGCGCGATGGCCGAGAAAACGATCAAGGAGGATAAAGATGGCGCTTAATTGAGGCGGCCTTACCTGTCGCGGCTCAAGGCTTTGCCGATGGTCGTATCGGTGTCGAAGCTCGCACCGATGGCCGCCTCGGATCGATCCAACTCACGTTGCGGCGGGTTTCTTTATTCGGCCTTTGCCGAGACATTCCACGCATTTCGGGGGAAAGATTTTGCGACCTGGTAGCGTTGGCTGTTTGACCTTCTGAAACCCCGTGCCATCGCAGGCGGGGCAAACAACCTCCGTCAAAACTTCACGCGGTCTTTTCATCGCGATCAATCATTAAAACAAAGCAAGGGTTGGAATCATTTTCGCGAAGATAGCGGCTAGTCGCAACCGCGCAACGTAACTCGCCTCTTAACCTAACCGGTCAACGTTACCGCTGCAGATGAAGTCGCCTTGTCGAGCGTCACCTTGATCAGCCCATTCCCCAGACGACGTCCGCTTTGGAACGCACAACGGACTCAAGTCGGACATCGCACTAAGTCCGAAACCCCGCACAAAGGCAGACATCGACTGTCGCGACCGCGACGTCCGTTCACTCGCCGGACCTGAACCCGATCGACAGGTCTTCGTCAAGTTCAAGCATTTATTGCGCAAGGCCGCCGCGCGCTCGTCCGAAACCATCTGCGTCACAATCGGCGAAATCCTTCGAGCATTTACGCCCACCGAATGCGCCACTGGCTATGCCCAATCCTAAAAAGCATCATGCTCTAGTCTTCGTCCGGCTCGCGCACGACCGGCGGTTCGTCGGCGCGGTCCTCTTCATCGTCGTCCTCTTCGTCTTCATCAGGATCTCGGGGCGGCATCGAGTTGCCCATGATCATGAAGGAACTCCAGCCGATCAACCTGGTGGAAAATTCCTCGGGGATATGTGGGGTCATGTTGTTGCTCCTCGGGTTTGGACCTTAGGGGATTTTGACATCGTCAGTGCGGCGAGCTACGTCCGAAAGGTGCCCACAAGCGGAACGGAAGCAGACGCAATCACTTCCAAGGCGCTGAACGATTTCGTTCAATCGGTGCTGGATGAAGTCTCGGATCACCGCCATGGCGCGTTCAGCTTCGGGCATTGCCGGCATTTAGCAAAGCGTTCGAGCTGGACGAGGTGCGGTGC
>Ga0210406_10001992_pt1 | contig 23881 bp, 17 predicted proteins | sample IncBWC30MmetaG_FD_155454 | JGI IMG/M metagenome (GOLD analysis project Ga0210406, IMG submission 155454) | Forest soil microbial communities from Barre Woods Harvard Forest LTER site, Petersham, Massachusetts, United States - Inc-BW-C-30-M | ecosystem: Environmental > Terrestrial > Soil >...
GGCTCGTTGGGCGAATTCGTCGAACTATGGGTATAAGAAACTTATCATTAACTATTGGCTTTGCTTTTTGCTTCGCGACGCAAACTTTCGCCGCGGAGAATTCGCTGTTGGCGCGTATCACGGTCTATTGGCCGGGTGAAGGCCAGGTCCGTGCTTGTTCAAATGGCGCGCGACTGCGCAACGGACATTGCGCCGTTGATCCAAAACGGATCCCGTATGGAAGCCACATCTTGTTTCCGGACGCGAATTGTGTGGCGGTCGACAGCGGTCCCGCAGTGGTAAGTCGCGCAGCGGCCCGCGCATGTGCCCGGACTCCCGCGCAACGCAGTGCGCTCGTCATCGATCGATTCTTTGAATCCAAGGAAGCGGCGCTTTCTTGGGAAAGATCCCATCCGCACTTCATGACCGTCCGAGTACTTGGGCCCGGCTCGCACGGCAAATCAACCGAAACGATGGCGGACATGAACAACGCAGAGGCGACGCCATCACTTGATGCGATCAAAACAACTCCGAAACACAGCGCACCGTCTCTCCCAAAATTTGATTCTGCAAAGCTCCGGCTCGGCCTTCCGCTCGATTCCGTTCTTGGACCAGCCGAAAGCCGAACATGAGAAGAACAACCCTGATTTTGTTACTCGGATTAAGCGCGTTGCCTAGTGGCTTTGCTCGCAACGTTTCTCAACCGAACTCGCTGCTGGCGCGCGTCACGGTTTATTGGGCCCGCGGCGGCCGCGGCTCCGACCGATATACGCGACAGCACAAGTCCGCGACCGGCCTCCGCCTCCAGCAAGGACATTGCGCGGTCGATCCCCGAAAGATCCCCTACGGCAGCAAAGTGATTCTTCCCGATGGAACAGCGCTGAGCGCGGTGGACACCGGCACGGCCGTCCAGAATCGCAAGGCCGCGCGAAAGTCCGGCAACACAATCACCGAGCGGAACGCAATCGTGATCGACAAATTCTTTGAGACCAAAAGTCAGGCATTGATGTGGGCGAACTCGAATCCGCCGTTCGTAAGCGTCAAAGTCGTTCCGCCGAATGCTCCGGCAGTCGCGAAACCGAACATTACAACCGCGCAGCCAATTGCGTTAGGTCCAACGCCGACACCGAGCCGTGTTTCGTCAAATGCGCCGGTGCCTGAAAACAGAATTGCGTCGAATAGCCCGAGTGGAGCGGCGATTAGAAATCCGTTAGGCCGGCTCGGCCGTTAGTTGTAGCCGCGTCGCTGTGCGACGGCCCCGTCGGAGGCAAATTGAAATCTAAGCGGCCCGCAGGGCCGCGGCTACACTTAACCTTTGGTGTAGACGCCGATCAACGGACGCGGCGAGGGAATCTTCGAACGAAAATCGCTCGCGAATCCGCTCTTGGTCCGGATCTCGACATGACCAGCGCCTTTGTTGTTATTGTAAACGAGCACTGATCCAACCGGCGCCTTGTAGGGATCCCGCACTGGCAGCTTCTTGAAGCCGTAATTGCTGACCAACTCTTTGGCCGCATCTTTTGCATTCGCGGTTTTCGGATACGAACTGACCGCGCCAGAGGCAACTAAAGCTTCTTTCACATAATGCCAGCACTGTTCGCGCGAATGCGCATGTGCGCGTTCCTCGGCAATCGTCGCGGCTCGAGCCAATTTCGAGCCGACTGACGGATCCATTTGTGCATACGGACGAACGAGTTTCTTCGGCGCGTAACCGGTGAGGATCTCAACCGAGTCGGTTTTCCCGTCGGCATCTCGGAAGAGGAACTTCGGTTTCGCGGACGTGACCATTTGCCCGTGAGCAACGCTCGCGGCGAGCAAGATCGCTCCGGTTATCAGCATTAAACGAGGGGAACCGATGATAGTTTTCGGCATAAGAAAGTGCCCCCTATCGAGCAGGATCGCTGCCCGTGCAACCCATTTTTTCGGAAAATCGGCGCCCTTTGGATGGCCACTCATGCTGCTCAAAAGGACTAAAATTTCTAGAATGATGACGCCAATTGAAGCATCCGACTGCGCATTTTTTCGTCTGGCAGCCCGCCGACTCCGCCCTGAAGATCGTCCTCCAAATGCTTCGGGTTGTTCGTCGCGGGAATCGCACAAGTGACCGCGGGATGGGCCACAATCCACTTCAGGAAGAACTGGGCCCACGATCGGCAATCAAAATCCGCCGCCCAATCCGGCAGCGGCTTCGAGCGTACTCGGCTGAACAGATCGCCGCCGCCAAAGGGACGATTGATGATGACGGCGACTTGCCGATCTCGGGCGAGGGGAAGAATGCGTTCCTCAGCTTCGCGTTCCATGATCGAGTAGTTGATCTGGAGAAAGTCGACTTTCTCGCTCTGCAATACCTTCTCCACTTCAGTGAACGCGCTCGCGCTGTAATGAGTGATGCCGATGTAGCGAAATCGGCCTTGCGCTTTCCAGTCGCGCATCGTTGCGAGCTGCGTGCCCACGTCCACGAGATTGTGCACCTGCATTAAGTCGAGCCGTTTGGTCTGCAATCGCGACATCGACCGTTCCATTGATTCGATTCCGGCTTCTTTGCCGCGCGTCCAGACCTTGGTCGCGAGAAAAAGTTTGTCGTGGAGTCCGAGTTTGGTCGCCAAGGTTCCGATCACTCGTTCGGCCCGACCGTACATCGGCGAAGAATCAATAATGCGGCCTCCGAGTTTCACGAACAGTGACAGCACATCGCCGAGTTCCTTTTCGTTCGCCGGCGTAAGATCGACACCGAATACGCTCCAGGTGCCGAGACCTATCACCGGCAACTTCTCACCGGAGGATGGAATCGCACGCGTCAGCATCACTGATGATTCTGCGCGCGTGGCGCCGATCGGCAAAAGAAACGCGGCCGCGGAGGCGCTGATCAATTTGGTCGCCTCGCGTCGCGTCATGTTGTTCATTGATTGAAAAGATAAACCTGCGTTCGTAGTCGCCAACCATGAACAGAACCACCCGCCGCCACTTCATCAAAACCACCGCCGCGACTGGACTTGCGCTCAGTGCCGGGTCGGCGTCGTTATTTGCTGAGAAAGCCGTGAAACAGATGCGCATTTTGATTCTCGGGGGAACCGGATTCACCGGACCCTATCAGGTGCGATACGCGCTTGGCCGGGGACACAAAGTCACGACATTCAATCGCGGCAAAACCCATCCGGGAGAATTGCCGGCCGAGGTCGAGCAATTGATTGGCGATCGCAACGGCAAACTCGACGCTCTGAAGAATCGCCAGTGGGACGTGGTGATCGACAATCCGACAACATTGCCGGCCTGGGTGCGCGACGCTGCGCAGGTATTGAAAGGAAACGTCGATCGTTACGTCTTCATCTCGACCATTTCCGTTTACGGTGAACTCAAAACCGGCGTTGACGAATCAGCGCCAACCGAAAAATACGAGGGCGTCGATCCCTATAAAGAAACAATCGAAGCGATGAAAGCGTCAGGATTCAAGACCTACGGGCCGCTGAAAGCACTCTCGGAAAAAGAGGCCGAGAAATGGTTTCCGGCAAAGACGTTGATCATTCGTCCGGGACTAATCGTTGGTCCGCGCGATGAGAGCGATCGTTTTACCTACTGGCCGGTGCGGATCGACCGCAGCGGCGAGGTGCTCGCGCCCGGCAATCCGGACGATCCCGTCCAGTACATTGACGCGCGCGACCTGGCCGAATGGACGATTCGCATGGTCGAAAATCGCGAGACCGGAATTTACAATGCGACTGGACCGGCCAAGCCGCTGGGCATCGGCGAAATGCTTAATGGGATCAAAGACGCAGAAAAATCGAATGCGAACTTCGTTTGGGCGAATGAAGACTTTTTGACGCAGCAAAAAGTCGAGGCTTGGTCGGACATGCCGGTCTGGGCAGGCAAAGAAAGCGGAATCGCGCGGACGAAGATCGACAAAGCGCTGGCGAAGGGTTTGACCTTTCGTCCGCTGGGCGATACCGCGCGGGATACGCTCGCCTGGTTCAAGTCGCTGCCGCAAGATCGACAATCGAAGATGCGCGCCGGGATCACGGCGGAACGCGAAGCTGAAGTTCTCGCCGCCTGGCACAAACAAGGGAATAAATTGAATCAGGAATCCAGGAACCCAGGAAAATAAGATTCATGGTTTCCTAGCTTCCAGATTGAGTCTTCTTTGAAACGCATTTTTTCCAAGATTGTTGATGTAGCCGAACGAACTTCGCGCGCTTTGGCTCGGGTTCTTTTTCCATTTCCTGATCCTAGCCGGCTATTACATCACGAAGCCGATCCGGGACAGCATTGGTGCGGGCAGCAGCATGGACGCGCTGCCGTGGATGTTCACCGCGACGCTCGTCGCGATGTTGTTCGCGAATGCGGCCTTCGCGGCAACTGTGTCGCGGATGTCGCGGCGGAAATTCATCCCGCTCGCTTACGGATTTTTCATTGTCGTGTTCGTGCTGTTTTTCATCGCGATGCGAAGCCGTCCTGCCGCCGAGCAAGTATGGATTGGCCGCGGTTTCTTTGTTTGGGTCAGCGTTTTCAATTTGTTTAACACCGCCGTGTTCTGGGCATTCATGACTGACCTTTTCACGGTCGAACAAGGTAAGCGCCTCTACGGCTTCATCGCCGTCGGTGGCACACTCGGCGCGATCCTCGGCGCCTACCTCACCAAGCATTATGTTAGTGAGATTGGACCGGCGAATCTTCTCGTTGTCGCAGCGGCGATGTTTGCAATCGCCGGCTTCCTCGTTCGTTTTTTTCCCAGTGGTTTCACGGTGGAGGACAGAACCGCTAAACCCGAAGCACCAATTGGTGGATCGGTTTGGTCGGGTATCAGCCACATTTGCCGCTCGCCTTATCTGATGGGCCTCGCCGCCAGCATCGTGCTTTACACAACAACTTCGACGTGGGCCTATTTTCAGCAGAGCGAACTTGCAGGTGGAGTGTTGAAAACCAGTACCGCGCGCACAGAATTCTTCGGAAGCCTTGAAATCTGGGTCAATAGCATCACGGTCCTCATCCAGATTTTCCTCACCGGTCGTTTACTCAAGTGGTTTGGAGTTGCGTTTACACTTGTAGCGCTGCCATTCGTGAGCCTGGTCGGTTTCGGTGCGATGGGGGTCGCGGCCAGTCTGGCGATGTTAGCTGTCTTTCAAGTTGCGCGTCGCGCGGCTGCCTACGCGTTAATGCGACCGTCGCGCGAGATTCTCTTCACCGTGTTAAAGCGCGAAGATAAGTACAAAGTTAAGAGTGTTACGGACACACTCGGCTATCGGACCGGCGATCAGCTAGGCTCGTGGTCTTATCGCGGCTTGCACGACCTCGGTCTTGGTCTGAATGAGATCAGCTGGTTTGCGGTTCCAGTTACGGCGGTTTGGATCGTACTGAGCGTCTGGCTCGGGCGCAAACAACGCGTCCTGGCTGAAGCGCAAACAAAGACTGAGCGAAGCTCACAGCCCGGTAATGTTGCCAAGCCGGAGCCGGCTTGAGTTGCGCTCGCGTGCGTGAGGCGCGAAACGTAATTGAACAATCAACTAGAGGAGAAAACTATGGCGACACGAAGCGGATCCGCAGTCTGGGAAGGAACATTGAAGCAGGGCAAAGGGACGATGAAACTCGGAAGCGGCGCGTTTGAGGGCCCGTACTCATTTTCATCCCGGTTCGAGGAAGGAAAGGGAACTAATCCCGAGGAACTGATCGGCGCGGCTGAAGCCGGCTGCTATTCCATGGCGCTATCGTCGAATCTTGAAAAAGCCGGACATCCCGCCAAACGGATCAGCACCACTGCGACTGTGAAACTCGAAATGGTCGGCGGCGGACCAAAGATCACGACAATTGATGTGAAGACCGAAGCAGACGTGCCGGGAATCGACGACGCGAAGTTTCACGAGTTGGCCGAGCAGACAAAGAAAACCTGCCCCGTCTCGGTGGTCCTGGCTGGCGCGCAGATTAATCTCGATGCAAAACTAGTTCGTTAGATGTAATGATGGCGCTCTGCCGTTTCCAAGGCGGTCTGCATTTGCGAATGAGCCAGCTCGATATCGCTCGATTTCCAGAGATCAATCGCCTGCTTTGTCGCTGACATTACTTCCTCGTCGATTGGATGCTGACTATCTGGAAATAATCCTTCGGCGTAAGCGATCGCGCGGTCCGTTTTTTCGCGGGTCAACGCCGTTGCGATCAATGGCCAGAGCGCCATCCAATCGAAACTGTACGGATCGTCCATTCCATGCCAATGCTCGAGCGCTTCATTTCCTAATCTTTCGCAATCGTTCGGGCATTGTTTTTTCCAGGCAACCCAGGCCAGGTTCGCCTTGGCCATGGCGACGTATTCGACCATCGCCAGCTTCGACGCGAGAGCGAGCGTTTGATCGGCAAAACATTTTGCAAGATCGACATCTCCACTTCGTCGGTGGGCGACGGCCAGATACGTCAGGCACCGCGCTTCTGCGACAAGATCGCCAAATCGACGACATAACTGGAGTGCCGCATCGCAGTGGTCGATTGCCGTCACAAAATCCCCGCGAAAAAGATTAACCAGACCGAAAACGAAGCGTATGTGCGGCACTTCCGACAAATCCCGCGATGCTTCGCTCGCCGCGACGGCACGTTGGGCCAGACGAAGGCATTCTTCGGACGGTCGATAGCGCGAGCCCGTCAACAGCGCGAGCGACTGCATAAGAAAAAATTTGCTGCGCTGAATCGGTGTGCCGTGTGTTTCCGCCACACTCTCGTATTGATTGGCCAGGGCTCGCATCGCCGCGGCCATTCCCTGCCAGTAAAGCAAATGCATTCGTTCCAACTGAATCTGGACTTTTTCTTCCCACCACCGGCTGTTCGCGTTTCGCCGGTCGTTCTCCAGCTCTTTCTCCGCCAACTCGTAAGAGCGGGCTGCCTCTTCGTAATGTCGTTGCCAATTATGACTGTGGCCGATCTTGCGCAGAATTCGCGAACGCGGAACCGCGGCTGGGCCAGTCAAGCAAGCTAGACTCCGATCGAAAGCGGCCCGGCTTTCCTCATGCTGGCCGGCCAAAGTCAGAATATCGCCCAGTCCCTCGTTCAGCCGGGCGCCGACTTCCCTTTTGGGAAAAGTAGCCTCGCTCTCACGAACGCGATCGACCTGCGCGATCGCCGAACGGTAAAATGCGATTGCTTCGGTGTTCGCAAACGTCGCCCGGGCGCGGTCGGCCGCGCGTTCCAGGTAGGGGATCGCGCGATCAGGCGCGTCCGCCTTTTCGAAATGATAACCCAATGTTGCCGATAGATCGTCCAGCCGTTCGGGGAAAAGCTGTTCCAACACTTCGGCAACGAGTTTGTGCAGTTCCTTGCGTCGCGCCACGAGCATCGAATTGTAGGCGACCTCGTGCGTGATCGCGTGCTTGAACAAATATTCGCGGTCTGCTTTGTCGTCCTCTTCTTTTAATCGAACAAACTCGCGACGCCGCAGCTCGTTCAGCGCGTCGACGAGCTTTGTGCCTTGGTCTCGTTGGAGAGAAGCCAGCACACGTTCTTCAAAAATGCGTCCGATGACGGACGCGCGCTGCATTGTGAGTTTCACTGGCGGTTGCAGGCGATCGATACGCGTCATCAACGTGCTCTGGAGCGTTTCCGGAACATCGACGGCATTTATCTCTCGCGTTGCGACCAGGCGGTTCTCTTCCGTCACCAACGCCCCGATATCGATCAACGATCGAATCAGCTCCTCGAGGAAAAATGGATTTCCGTCCGCGCGATCGAGAATAAACTCGCGCGTTTGTTGATTGTCGATCTTGAGCAGCTGCTCGAACAACGAGCGGCTTTGTTCGGGCGTGAGCGGCCCCAATTCAATCTTTTCAAACTTGCCCGCGAAGTCTTTGGCAACGCGCTCGAGCAAATCGGTCGCCGGATTTTCGTCCGGTCGTGCGATGCAAATGAGGAGCAGCGACGCTTCGTTGATTAGCGGGGCCAAACTTTCGAACACTTCCAGCGACGACGGGTCGGCCCAGTGCATGTCCTCCCAAATTAAAACCAGCGGCTGACGTTTTGCTCGTGCGCGGATGTAATCTTGCACTCCCTGCAAAATTCGAGCCTGTAACGCTTCGGTCGAAAGGAACGTCACTCGTTCTTGCATCTGCTGGTCGAGCGGCAATTCGAAGAGCCGCCCCAGATATGGATAGACTTCCAGAAACGTCTCCGGCAGTTCTTGCTCGATCGCTCGTTTCAATTTCGCTGCGGCCGCGCCCGGTTCCGCATCGGCCTCGATTTGAAACAGATCGTAAAGGACCGCGCGCGACAGCCAGTAGCTCATTCCCGCGGTGTAGGAGAGCGCGCGGCCTTCGGCCCACTGGAAGTTTTGCGCAGCCGCCGCGCGTGCTTCCGAAATGAGCCGACTCTTACCGACGCCAGCCTCGCCAAAGATCGCGCAAAGATGTCCGCGACCCTCCTCGACGGAATCGAGCGCGCGTTTGATCCGGGCGAGTTCTGAATCGCGACCCACTAACTCCGTTTGTAAACCTTCGATTCCGCGCCGCGACTTCATTGTCGCCTTGGCGCGGATCAATCGATGCACCTGTACCGGCGCTTCTTTTCCTTTCAAGGTTAGCGGCGGAATTTTTTCAAACTCGAACGCGTGGGTCGTTTGTTGATAGGTGCTTGGCCCGACAAAAATTTCGCCGCTCGATGAAGCATCTTCCAATCGCGCAGCCAGATTGACCGCGTCTCCCACGACGGAATAATCGCGACGGGTTTCGGCGCCGATCTGTCCGGCGATGACCGGGCCGCTGTTAATTCCAATATGAATGCCAAGCCCCGTGCCGTGCTTGCGATTGACCTCCTCGATCACCTGCATCATTTCCAACGCGGCGCGCAGCGCTCGTTCCGGATCGTCTTCGTGTGCAGTCGGCGCGCCGAACAACGCCATGATCTCGTCGCCGATAAATTTGTCGATCGTGCCTTCGTATTTCTGCACGACTGGGACGAGTGATTCGAAGCAGGCGTTCATCAAGGCGCGAACTTCTTCCGGATCTTTTTTCTCCGACAACGTCGTGAAACCGGAAATGTCGGCGAAAACAATCGTGACCAGCTTGCGTTCGTCTTCCGGTGCTTGCTTTTCCGCGGTGGCGCCAATCCGCGATAGTTGCTGACTCAATGCCGCAATCGCTGGATCGACAACTGCGTCGCCGAGCGCGGCGCGTTGCGCTTCCAAGGCTGCGATGGATACCTTTAGCTTTTCAACTTCGCTCTCGCGATTGGACATGGCCTCTTCAGCCGTGTCTAACAAACGCCGCGAACCGAATCGAGCGACAATTGTCGGCAACTGTCGGACAAATCTTATTTGGCCAACTCGTAGAGATATTCGACGAACGACATTACTGCGCCGTCGAAGCTTTGGATTTTCGGGTTCGCGGATTCGATCACGTAATATTCGTCCGGCGCGTGCGCACCGCTGCCATGCCCAAGACCAAAATGTCCGGCGGCGAGCTTGAGCGGCTCGCCGGTGAAAACGTAACCGGGATACGAGCCGGCGTTGCGCGGCCAGAGCAGTGCGTCGATTCCGAATTTCTTGTAGGCCACAAGCTGCGCCTTGATCAACTCCGCGTCGGGCGAAGTGCTCGTCGGGTCGTAGCCACCGGTCATATTTACTTCGATATCGCCGAAACCGTGTTTGGCCAGGTGCGCTTTCAATGCCGCGAGCGCGGCGGCCGCTTTCATGTCCGGAACAAGTCGCATGTCGATCTTGGCCACCGCGCGATGCGGCAAAATCGTTTTGCCGCCGGGACCAGTGTAGCCCCCGACCAAACCTTCGATGTTCACCGTCGGCTGCGATTCAAGCCGTTCGTTTGCTTTGTCCCACGGGAGATCGTCGACCCAGGCCTGAGTGCTGAATTGTTTCTTCGCCTGTGCTTCGCTCCGGATTCTCGAAACGCGCTGAATCATCGCCCGCTCTTCCGTCGTGATCGGTCTGGGCCTTGGATAATCATCGATCGTTATCTCGTTGCCATCCGCGGAGACAAGCGTGTCGAGCGCTTTCACCAAATGCCACGCCGGACTATCGATCATCGCCTTGAGTGACGAATGAATGTCCTTAGCCGGCCCGCGTCCCCACTTTTCGCCGCTCGATACAAGTTCCAGCTCGATCACGCCTTTTGAGCCGAGGTTTACAGTTACGATTCCATCCAGATCCTGCGCCGCCGAAGGCATGAACACGCCAACGCATTTTGAGAGCGCTGCCTCCACTTCGGGTCGCTGGGCAAGTTGTTTGATGTGTGGGGAGCCGATTTCCTCCTCGCCTTCCGCTACCATAACCAGGTTCACCGGTACCTTCTTGTTCGCGCCGCGAATCGCATGAAGGGCTGCGAGAAACGCAGACTCGGGTCCTTTTTGATTTACCGCGCCGCGGCCGACAATCGCTTTTCCAAGCGGCGGCTTGTCCACGATCTGCGCGTCCGTCGGTGACGATGTCCACTCCGCCGGGTCGAACTGTTTCACGTCGTACATGAAATAAAGCCCGACTGTTTTCGGCGCGCCGGCGTCGAGGGTCGCAAACACGCCCGGCTTGCCATCGGTGTTAATCACGTCGGCTTTTTGGAATCCGGCGTCGCGCGCGAGCTTCGCCATGAATTCCGCGCCTTCGGGATAGCCGCGGTTCTCGGCGGCGATTGATACCTGCCCGATCCAATCTCGCAATCGCTTCACTGCTTCGAAATGGCGCTTCGAGATTTCGGCTTTGATGTCGGCGAGATCGTCTGTCGCTGCGAAACAATGATTCGCTGCGAGAATGAGGGCTATCAGTGAAATAACGAATTTCGTTCTCATATTATTTAGAGGGCGAGGCTTTCCTGTTTTGGAGCGGAGGCCGTTGCCGTCAGTCCACTGAATTTTTTAACAAGTTCATCGAGCTTGGCCACGTAATAATCGACGTTCTCGTCCCGGTTTTGGGGATCGAAGTCGCTCGCCAGCCGGGCCGCTTCGTAGGCCGGCATCTTTTTGGGCGTACTCTTAATATAATAGGATACTTGATCGCCTGGTTTGTAGGCCCGACCACTGACCAGGGCGAGCTCGTAGGCCGCCGCCCGGTTGCGGGCTGAGCCGGCGATCTTGGCCCGATACTTCTCCAAGGAATCTTGAAGCGTGTCGGTCTTCATTAGCATGTCGATGTGCCATTCGCGGTTCCGGATCTTTTTCTCGAACTCGTTCCGAAGAACGACAATCTCGCCGCTCTTGTCCTGCATGATCAGCCTGATCATCTCTTCGAGAAACACGCGCTGGAATTTCTCGAGTCCGCGTGACTTCAGGGCACCGCCCTTGATGATGACGTCGCCGTCTTTGGTCAGCAGCGCATAATTTTTCGCCTTGTAGCTGAACATCGCCTCGAACTGTTCGTCGAACTCGACATCGATGCCGGGCGGCAATTCCCTGGCCAAACCTTTCTGCAGCTCTTGGATTTCATTTTCCGTGGTGGCAGCTGTCTTGGCTGCATGGCGTTTCGATTTCGCAGGCGAGACGGTCCGAGCCGGACTGGCGTTTGCCTCCACAGAAGCGGGCGGCACAAAATAAATTCCGTCAGTATCGACCTCGATCACCTTCGCACCGTGCTCGTTCAACCAGTCGATCATCTTCCTGAGCAAATCGCGGCCGATCTGCGTCACTCGGGCAGCGGCCTCGAAGTCGGCAAAGTGTCCCTGGGCGAATCCGAGATAACCGTAAAAGCTGTTGATCAGGATTTTGAATGTGTTTTGAAACGCCTCGAGATGTCGCTGTTCCGACGGATTTTTCGCGGCGCGCATCTTCGCCTTGGCCTCCAGTCGAAATTTTCGCAGATCGGTCAGCAAATGGCGGAAGATCTGGAGGCGATCGCTTGCCGGAAAACAATCGAACTGGAGCATGATCGACGGGTAAAGCGACGCGACGTCGCAATGCCAGACGTTGCGGGCGACGCCGGTGAAAAAAATGTCGGTGTAACCGCCCTCGAATGTTTGCGGAATTGGCAGCTCGGGAATCGAATGCCGTTGCCGAAAATATTCGCGCAGAAACAGCGCGTTGATCCGGGTCGCGTTGCCGCGCACGATCACGTCCTGGTAATTGTAGGGAAAAATCTGCGCCTGGATGAAATAACTCGGACTCAGCAAGTCCGACATTGCCTTCGTCTCGCGAACGCCGCAGAGCGCGCGCCTTCGGAATCGCTCGGCGTTCTTGAGATAGGCGCGCTCGAGTTCCTTGCCGGTCAGCGGGGAGATTTCTTCGCTGTCGCAGAATCCGAAATGCCTGGCGACATCGGCACGCTCAAAGCCGGTCAACGTTCGCAATCCGACGTCGTAGAATTGTGCGAGCAGAAAAGTGTCGACGAAATGCCGGCCATCGAGCGCGAACTTCGGATAATCGATCGTTTTCTCGGCAATTTGGAGGCGGGACGGCCGCGAATGCAAAAATCCGCCGCTCCGGCCCCAATCCAATTTCGCTTTTAGCTTTTTCGCCCGCCCAACGAGATACGAGAGGTGAATGCGGAACAAATCGTGGCCTTCGATCACGTCCGGATCGCGTTCCTTGATCAGCGCCGTTAACCGTTTGATCGCAGCGTGCTCTGATTCCGGCAGCTTTTTCGGATCGACAACGATCAATTCTTCCCAGCCGGTGTTGTCCGAAAGCGCGATGCTCATGATGTGGTCGCCTTCGGAAGAAGCGAGCACTTCGAGCTGCAATCGTTTCAATTCTTCGAACGCCAAATCTTTAAACAGGGTGCGGCCGGTAGCAGTGAGATAGTGCTGGACTGGATCGGTGAACGCGAAGAAATCGCGGCCGGCATTCTTCAATCCGTTTCGGAGCGCGATCAGTTCCTTCCAACTGTCGACCGTGATTAGCCAGCTGAAGTTTAGATCGCCTTTGAGCTTCTCCGCTTCGATCCCGAGATCGACAACGTCGCTGTCGGCCCAGACAAACGGATGAAACGGCTCGACGTCAGTCGTTGTCGATCCATCTTTTTCGCGCCGGTGCACTTTGACGGTGCCGGTTTCGCCCAGCTCGACGGCAACGATTCGCGACGTCGGGTCCGCACCGAAAAGGATCTCGTTCTTCTCGAATTCCATGAATCATCCACAGATTGCGCAGATTTTCACAGATTCAAAACCGGAAGATTTCTGGATAATCTGCGCCGATGGATTCGACTTGGCTCGCCACGGCGTCTGCGTAATCTGCGAACATGAGAATCTTGGCGCTGCTATTCGTTTTCATCTTGGCCACGCGTTTCGGATTCGCGCAAGAATCCCCGGCTGAAAAAGCGGCGGTCAGCGAGTTGCCTTCGTTGCTCTCGATTTACAAAGACATTCACGCGCATCCCGAGCTTTCGGGCCATGAGGAAAAGACCGCGGCGATGATGGCGAAGGAGCTGCGCGCAGTCGGCTGCGAAGTTACCGAGAACTTCGGCCGGTACGATAATCCAAATCTCAAATGCTATGGCGTGATCGGGATCATGAAGAACGGCGGGGGACCGACCGTGCTGGTCCGGACTGACATGGACGCGTTGCCGGTCGAAGAGGACACCGGTTTGCCCTACGCTAGCAAAGTTACAACGAGAGACGATAACGGTCGCGACGTCCACGTAATGCACGCCTGCGGACACGACGCGCACATGGCGGCGTTTATCGGAACAGCACGCGCATTGCAGCGATTAAAATCACAATGGTCTGGGACGGTCATATTTGTTGCGCAACCGGCAGAGGAAGCGGTTGGCGGTGCGCGCGCCTTACTTAAGGGTGGACTTTATAATCGTTTCGGCAAACCCGATTTCGCGCTCGGCTTTCACGACAAGGCCGATTTGCAAACCGGACACATCGGCGTGACGCCCGGCTACACTTACGCGAACGTCGATTCGGTAGACGTGACGGTTCGCGGAATCGGCGGTCACGGCGCGTATCCGCACAGGACTAAGGACCCGATTGTGCTTTCGGCGGAGATGATCAACAGCTGGCAGACAATCGCGAGCCGCGAAAATAATCCGCTCGACCCAATCGTGGTCACGGTTGGCTCAATTCACGGCGGCACCAAACACAACATCATTCCCGATGAGGTGAAGATGCAGTTGACCGTGCGCACGTATAAACCGGAAGTGCGCGATCGCGTGCTTAAGGCCATCGACGAAATCGCGAAAGGAATTGCGAGCGCCGGTGGTGTCCCGCCGGATCGCGTACCGATCGTCACGGTCCTGAAGGACCAGGCGACGCCCGCGACTTATAACAATCCGGATCTGACCAAACGACTCGTTGCGGTCTGGAAGAAAACTTTAGGCGACCAGAATGTCGAGATAGTCGATCCGACCATGGGCGGAGAAGATTTTTCGGAATACAGTTTGCCGGACCACTCGATCCCCGCGGTCGATTTTCATATCGGCGCAGTTGATCCGGAAAAAATCGCGCAGTTCAAAAAAGAAGGGAAAGAGCTGCCCAGTTTGCATTCGAGCAAGTTCGCGCCCGTTCCCGAGCCGACGATTCGCGTCGGCATCGTCGGAATGACCAGCGCGGTGCTGGATCTGATGAAAGGAAAGTAACGCGCGCTCTCGCGGGCGGCGCGTTATTTCACGCGGATGTTCTTGCGCAGGAACGTCGGAACGTCGAGATCCTGACCTTCCACGATCGTCGGCTCGCTTTTTTCGAATCGACCGCGGGTGACTGGTTCGAACTGCATCACTTCCTGCTTCGCGGGAGCGTATTTCTCCTTCGCCGGCTTGGTTTCCTTTTCGATGACCGGTTTTTTCTTTGGCGGAATCAAACGCGGCGCTGGCTTTTTAATCGAGGGTGCGAGCGGCGGCGGCATTACCGCGGAGGCGGGCTGGGGCTGCTCGAATGGAATCAGATCGCCGGCAGGTGGTGTAGTGGCGGCCGTGTCGGCCGCAGATGTTTCCATTGCGCCCGATACGGGCGCCTCTATATGGGGCTGGATCTCGACCTTCGGCGGCGCCTGCGACGGTTCATCGATTTGTTCCAACGCGGCCGGCGGCGGGGCGAGAAACGGTTCAGGAATCGGCGGGGGTTCAATTGCGACGGTATCGTCGTCTGCCGCGAGCGAGCTAATGATCGTCACGCTCAATCGATTTCCCATTTTTCCGTCAACGGCCGTGCCGAAAACGATTTGAGTGTGATCACGGACGTGCTTTCCAAGTTCGCGCATAAGAATCTCCACTTCGGACAACGTCATGCCCGGCCCGCCGGCAACTTGCACGAGAACGTGCGTCGCTTCGCTCAGCATTCGACCTTTATCCATCAGCGGGTTCTTCAGCGCCTGGGTCAACGCATCGTGCGCGCGATTGTCAGAATCGGATTCGCCAAAACCAAAGAGACAGCGACCATTTTGACTGCGCAGCGCGGCAAACAAATCGTCGAAGCCAATGCGAATCAGTCCCGGCCGCTGAATCAAACTCACAATTGACCGCACACTTTGGCTGATTGTCATGTCGGCGACCCCGAACGCCTGATGAATTCCCGCTTTCGGCGCAACCATGTCGCCCATGCGATCGTTCTCGAAACAAATCACGGCGTTCGCGACTTCATTCAATCGCGCGAGCGCGTCCTGGGCCTGCGCAGCTCGCCGTTTTCCTTCAAACGAAAACGGCAGCGTGGCGAATGCGATCACAAGACAGCCAGTCTCTCGCGCGAGTTGCGCGACGATTGGCGCCGCCCCGGAGCCGGTGCCGCCGCCAAGCCCGGCGCAAATGAAAATCATTCGCGCGCCCGCGATTGCCTGGCGAATTTCGTCCGCCGACTCGATCGCGGCTTGATATCCGAGTTCAGGATCGCCGCCGGTCCCAAGTCCACGGGTGCTGGTCCGGCCGAGTTGCACTTTGCGCGCCGCGACTGAACTGGCGAGCGCTTGCACGTCGGTATTGATCGCGATGAGATCGTTTTTGTCCATGCCGTCGAGCAACACCCGATCGAGCACGTTCGATCCGGCGCTGCCGACGCCCACGACTTTGATGGGGATCGCTTCCTCCTGCCGCTCGGGCAGACTGTAATTTTTGCTGAGTTGGATCATGTCGATCTTTCTGTTGTCATCGCATTCCGCTGAAGAACCTTCCGAAAATTCGCGTGATGCCGCGGCGGGGCCGGTCGATCTGCACCGCCTGCGCGTACTTGAGCAAACCGATCGCGGTCGAGAATTGCGGGTTCTCGGCAGCTGAGGTAAGGCCTGAGGTCGTCTGCGCGTGAGCGACATGGGCCGGCATTTCAAAGACTTCGCCGGCCAGATGATCGATCCCGCTGAGCAAACTGCAGCCACCGGTAATGAAAATTCCCGCTCCGATGTAATTGATGAACGGTTCTTCTTCGACAGTGCGTTTAAGCAATTCAAAAGTTTCGCGCAACCGCAGGTGAATGATGGTGTTGAGCGTTTCGCGCTCGATTTCCTTGCCGGCAAAACCGGAATCGTCCTTGAGGATAATGGTTTCGCCGGGCAAGCAATTCCCGAGAACACAGCTGCCTTCCTCGGTTTTCAATTTCTCGGCGCGTGCCATCGGGATGCGCAGTCCCATTGAGATGTCGTTGGTCATATGGTCGCCGCCGACTGCGAGCACGCCGGTCTGCTTGACCGCACCGTCGACATACAAAATGTAATCGGTCGTGCCGCCGCCGATATCGACGACAAGCGCGCCAAGATTTTTTTGGTGTTGGGTCAGCACGATTTGAGCGGACGCCAGCGGACTGAAGACAACATCTTCCACTTCGAGCGGCAATTCCTTGACACAGCGGATCGTGTTTTGGATTCGCGTCCGGACGCCGTGAATGATGTGGAAGTCGGCCTCGAGCTTTTGTCCGAGCATGCCAACTGGATTGAGCACGCCGTCCTGACCGTCCACGTGATAATGTTGAATGATCGAATGCAGGAACGCGTTCTGCGCCGGAATGCTCACTTCGCGCGCGTTGATCTTCACATCTTCCACGTCCTGGTCGTCGATCTCGTCACGGTCCGCCGGCAACACGACGCAGCCGCGATTGTTGAACCCTTGAATGTGTCCGCCGGCGACCGCGACGTAAACGCTGCGAATCATCACGTCGCTTTTCTGCTCGGCGTCGACCACGGCTTCGTGGACGCACTTCATCGCGGTTTCAAGATCGACAATCTCGCCTTTGCGGACGCCACGCGACGGCGCCTGCCCGACTCCGAGAATTTTCAATGTTCCATCGGGACGCGTTTCGCCGACGACGACGCAAATCTTCGACGTCCCGATTTCTAAACCTACGATGAGATCACCACTGGCCATGTTGTTTAATTTTTCTTGAAAGGTTGAGATGGAAAAGCGCGCTTCACCGGCGACGCACTTGGTGTTGCGCTGGGAGACGGTTTCGCTGCGGAAGATGTAACTGAACTCTGCGGCTTGGGGTGGGCTTTCGCGGCTGCCGGTTTTTGGAGCGCGGCCAACGGAATGGCTTTCATCACTCGCGGCGATTCCTCCGGATTGATTGTTTCGTTAATCACTTCCACTGCCGGCTTCGCGAATGTTACCGGGATGTTGCGCTGCACGAGCAGATTCACGGTCGCGATCTCGCGGTGTGCGTCGTCGGAATAAATCAGGAACTGTTCCAGACGTTGCAACTGCGTGTCGAGATTATCGAAACCGAACGTGACTTTGCTGTGGTTCTTATCGGTCACGACCAGGCAATAACCTTTCGAAACATCGATCTCGCGGATTTGAAAACGCGTTTGCATGAAGCTACGGGTGCTCAACCGCAGCAACTCGAGAGCGGCTTTCGTTTCCGGAGTTTCAACGACCTTTCCGGCCTCGAGCGATTCGCTGGCGCAACCCAAAATCAGCGGCAGCCCGAGATATTCCGGCAGCAGCTTCTTCTCTTTCATCAGAACGCCGCGCGCATCCACTAAAAATGCCGCGTCGGACGCGAACGGATCGGCGACTTGTTTTTCGCTGGTGATCCAGGCGATCGGCTTTCGTTCGACAATCCGAATGTCCATTTCGGACGGAAGCTTGCGGACGACTTCCACTTCATCGACTTGCGCCAGGTCCTGCAAACGATCGTGCACCCGCGCGAGATTGATGCGGAAAATGTTTTCGCCTTCGTGGATGTCGGCGACACTCAGGATCTGCTCGCGCTGCAACGTGCCGTCGGTCTGCACTTCGATGTTGCTCAACTTGTAATCGGGATTGTCCAAAAAGAACCGTTTGGCCGCGAAACGCGCACCGACGTAGATGCCGCTGATCAGCGCGATGACAATGGCAAATTTCGAGAACACGATCAGCACACGCCGGTTGCGGTGCGCGATTGCTTTCCGCGAGCGCACTTTGACATCGAGGAGATGTTGCTGGCGGCGTTGACGAAAGCTGGAAAGCCTGCGATTGCGCGCGCGGGGTCGTTGCTGCCGTCTCATCGTCCAGCGCGCTCCTCTCTCGCGCGGGAAAGCTCGATGATGCGGAGGCAAAGGTCGACGTAACTGATGCCTGCGACGGCGGCCGCTTCCGGCAGCAAACTCGCTTCAGTCATTCCAGGGATGGTGTTCACTTCGAGCACGAACGGCTCGCCATTGTCGGAAAGGATCACGTCGACGCGGCCGTAAACGACCAAACCAAGGGCGCGAAATGCCGCCAGTGCCAGCTCCTGAATTTTCTTCGTCAGCGTCTTGTCGATTTTCGCCGGACAAACATGCTCGGCGCTCGCGCCAGCCTTCGGATTCAGGAACGGGTACTTGGTATTGAAGTCGTAAAAACCGCCCTTCGGAATTATTTCAATAATCGGCAGGGCTTGATCACCGAGAATACCTATCGTCAATTCGCGGCCAGATACAAATTTTTCCACCAACAATTTACGATCGAACTTCGCCGCCTCGTTCAACGCCGCTTCGAGCTCGCTTTTATTTTTCACGATCACGATTCCAACCGTGGAACCTTGCCGCGCCGGCTTGACCACGAGCGGCACCAACATTTTCGGCCGCTGCCCGGCGTCGATCATTTCCGATTCCGGCGTGACCACGCCGCGCTCGAGAAATTTTTCCTTCGATAAAATTTTGTCGAACGCGACCCGGCTCGCTTCCACGCCGTCGCCGGTGTAACCGACGCCACGTTCCTCGAGAATTTTCTGGAGCTGGCCATCCTCACCAAAAGTTCCGTGGATGCAGTTGAAGGCGAGCTCGACATCGTTCGGCAACGGGAAATTCTCGTCCCGAACATCGACATCAACGACGTCGATCCCGCGCGAACGCAGTGCTTTCGAAACGCCGCGGCCGGTCGCCAGCGAAACGTCGCGTTCCGATCCCGGCCCGCCCATCAGAACAGCAACTTTCTTCGGTAGCTCTTTCATAATGCGGCTCGAACCATCAAGCCGGCTCTCCCACGATTTGCACTTCGGTTTCCAATTCGATTCCGCGCTTCGCTTTCGCCTCTTTTTTGATTCGATCGATCAACTCGAGCATGTCGGTCGCGGTCGCGCCGCCGTCGTTGACAATGAAATTGCCGTGCACTTCAGACACGCGCGCTTTGCCAATCGCAGAGTTTTTCAGGCCAATTTCATCGACCAATTTCCCAGCCGGACAACTTTCAGGGTTTTTGAAAATGCAGCCGGCGCTCTTGGCGATCGGCTGAGTCGTGCGCCGTTTCTCCTGCGATTCGTGGAGGCGCGCTTCGATTTGTTCGCGTTTTGCCGGCGTGGCGCGAAACGTCGCCGAGACGGCGAAGTTTGATTCCAACAACGGAAAATGGCGATAGTGGACTTCGAGTTCGCCCCGTTTTTTGTCGTGGGCGTTTCCTTCGGAATCGAGATAGCGAATGCTGACCACGTTTTCGAAAGTCTGCGCGCCCATCGCGCCGGCATTCATTCGCAACGCACCGCCGACCGCGCCCGGAATTCCTTCCATCCATTCGAGTCCGCCCAAATCCGCGCCGCGCGCGGCGTAGGCGATCTCCTTTAGTTTCGCTCCGACCCCGGCAGTGATTTCGCCGCCCTTGATGTCGATCCGGTCGAAGTCGCCGCCTGAAGGATGAATGACGACGCCACGGATTCCGCCATCGCGGACGAGCAAGTTCGAACCACGTCCGATCACGAACAGCGGCAGATTTTCGCGACGGCAAAACCGAATCAGTTCGGCAAAAGCCTTTTCGTCGCGCGGCTCGACCCAAAACTGCGCTGGACCGCCGACGCGCAGCGTCGTGTGTTTGGCAAGCGGCTCGTAAAGTCGAACGTCGCCGGCTTCGCCAACGATCTCTTTGATTTTCTCCGCGACGACCAAATCGGCGGCAAGAATCGACAATTGTTCGTGGATGTTGCCCGCGCCGAGACTGAGAACGAGGTCGTCGGTGTCGAGCATATTTCCGATGTCGCGATGGACCCATTCCAAGCGCGGCTGGTAACTCACGCCGCGATGTCCGTGGGCCGCAATTTCGTCCGCGATCATTTGGCCGGTTACGCCGGGAATCGGGGACTCGCTCGATCCGTAAATGTCCGTGATTACGACCCGATCTGCTTGATCGAACGCCTGCCCAAATTCTTTGCGCAACAGCCTGGTGCGCGAATAGCGATGCGGCTGGAACATCGTTAGCACGCGTTTGCGCCCAACCGATCGCGCCGTTTTCAACGTCGCTTTGATTTCGGTTGGATGATGTCCGTAATCGTCAACCAGCAGGAAACGCGGGCTGTCGTACTTGATTTCGAAACGCCGGCGGGCGTGACGAAACTTTGTCAGCGCTTTGACGATTCTTCCAAACGGAACGCCTAGCTCGGTCGCGAGCGCGACCACACCCAGTGCGTTACGAACGTTATGTTCGCCGGGAACGCTTAAGGTAATTTCGCCGAGTTTAACTTTGCCGGCGCGCACGCAGAACGTTGATTCAAAGTTCCGAAGATCGACCTCGGTCGCGCGATAATCGGCGCTCTCGGACAAACCGTAGCAAATCACGCGGTCGGAAGATCGACAGATGCGGGTCGCGTTCGGCTCATCGGCGCAATAGAAGATCTTGCCACTCGTTTGGCTAAGAAGCTGACGGAAGACTTTCTCGATCGCGGCGAGGTCGGCGTAATAGTCGAGATGTTCCTCCTCTATATTAAGTACCAGGGTGTGCTCGGGGTGGTAGAGAGCGATCGTTCCGTCGCTTTCGTCACCTTCGGCCACAAAGTATTCGCCTCGGTTGTCCCAATGCGAATTCGCCCCAAGAATCGGGATTTCGGCGCCAACATAATGCGACGGATGCAGCCCACCCTCACGCAGAACGTGCGCCGTCATCGCCGAGGTTGTCGTTTTTCCGTGCATCCCGACGATCAGGATCCCCCGCTTCCCGGACATGATCGCCGCCAACGCTTCGGCACGGCGCACCGCGGGCTTTCCTTCTTCGCGCGCGTGCTGCAAAACTGGGTTCTCGGGTTTGATCGCGGACGAATAGATGATGAGCTCGGCGTCGTGCGCGTCTTCGGCGCGGTGTTGCCGATGAAATTTGAGGCCGAGACGTTGGAGCCGCTCCGTTTCCTGTGAATCTGACTTGTCCGAACCGCTTACCTCATGACCGATTTGAAGCAGGAGGCCCGCGATTCCGCTCATCCCGCTCCCGGCCACGCCGATCAAATGCACACGATGGCGTTCGCGGGTCAGGAATTTCCCAAGACCCTCGTTCGCCGAAGCTGCGGCGGGCCTGTCGACATCTTTGGTCATGACTGAGTGAATTTCTCCATCGTGGTGGCGACGCGACTGGCCGCGTCGCGCGGGGCAAGGCTCGCACATTTTTCTGACATGCGCCGGACATCCTCCGGGTGGTCGACCACTGCGCGGACCTTCTGTGAAAGTAATTCGGGCGTGAGCTCCGATTCTTTCAAGACAAACGCGGCGCCGGCGCGCGCGAAAATTTCGGCGTTGCGTGTTTGGTGATCGTCCGCGGCGTAGGGGAACGGGATGAGAATGCTGGGCAACCCGAAGAACGCGAGCTCCGCCAGACTGGCTGCGCCGGACCGCGCGACCGCAAAATCGGCCGCGCTGTAAACTTCCTCCATGTGATGATGAAACGCCGCGACGACAGCCGGAATTTGTTCACGCCGATAGTTGTCCGCAACAAGCCGTTCATCTCGCGTGCCGGAAAGATGAATGACCTGCATCGGAGCGTTTTTGAGGAGCGGCAACGATTTGATGATTGCCTGGTTGATCCCGCTCGCGCCTTGGCTTCCACCCATCACCAGCATCGTTGTCACCTGCGGTTCCAGCCCAAGTTTTTGCCGTGCTGATTGACGATCCAATCGTTGCAGTTCATTTCGAATCGGTGTGCCGGTTATTTCGGTCCGCGTTTTGGGAAAAAATTGCGCCGCTTCTTTGAAGCCGAGCAGGACCGCGCCCACCATTTTTGCGGCAAGCCGGTTGGCTTTGCCCGGGATCGCGTTCGATTCGTGAACAAGCGTAGCAATTCCTCGCATGCGGCCGGCCAAAATCGGCGCGGTGGAAGTGAACCCGCCCATGCCAAGGACGATCTGTGGCTTAAATTTTTGGTAGATCGATCGGCAAACCGAAAGACTCTCGGTGAATCGCCGGACGAACCCGAAAATCCGCGGCGAATAGACCGAAGGAAATCCGACTGTCGGCAATTTCTCGAACCGGAATTGGGAGCGCGTGGAAAGCGCGAGACTGTCGATCTCCTTTTCGGAAACGAACAACAGCACTTCGTGTCCGCGCTCGCGCAAAACTTCAGCGACGGCGATCCCGGGAAACAAATGTCCGCCCGTGCCGCCGCATGCAATGATCGCGTTCATCAGTGAGTGTCGACGTTAAATTCGCGGCGTTATTCGCACTTGGAGCGCGGTGCGCTTCTTGTTTGACGGTTCCAAAATAGCCTGCCGATAAATATTGAGCAGGAGGCCAACTCCAAAGAGACACCCGACCAGGTTCGATCCGCCGTAGCTGATAAACGGAAGCGGCAGGCCTTTGTTCGGCAAAAGCGAAGTCGTGACCCCGATGTTCACAGCGGCTTGCAGCGCGAGCAGTGAAACCACGCCGGTCGCGGTCAGCAGTCCGAAGCGATCTTTGGCATGCAATGCGACCATGATTCCGCAAACAATCACGACCACAAAGAGAAACACGACCAGCAAACTGATTCGCAGCCCAAGCTCTTCGCCGATCATAGGGAAAATGAAATCGGTGTGAGCGTAGGGGAGGTAGAGCATTTTTTGCCGACCGTTGCCGAGCCCGAGGCCGTCCATTCCACCGCTGCCCCACGCGATCAGGGCCTGCATTTGCTGCAAGCCCGCGTCTTCTTTGTAACGCTCGAGGTTGGTAAATGCGATCAGGCGCTCCATGCGCGCGTGAGTTGCGCCGATGAAAATCACGCTGCTCCCCAGAACGGCGAGCAAGCCAAGGAGGATCGGATTCGTTCCGGCAACAAACATCATCACGAACGTGGTCATGCCGATCAACGCCGTCGTTCCAAGGTCAACTTCGAAAAGAATTAACGCGAGCAACGCGCTGACGATCGCCAACGGAATGGCGAACCCAAAAAGCGGATGGCCGGCTCCTTTTTCATAACGCGCGAACCACCATGCCAGAAAAAACACCGCTCCGAGTTTTGCGATTTCGGACGGCTGAAAACCCACCGGGCCGAGGCCAATCCAGCGCCGCGAACCGTTGATCCGCATTCCAAAATGCGGAACGAAGCAAAGCGCGAGCGTGACTGCGGCGACGGTGAGCCAAATCCACCATGTGCGCTGCCAGAAATGATAATCGATGAGCGCCGCGGCAATGCAGACAATCAATCCGACGCCCAACCATCCTGCCTGGCGTTTGAGAAAAAATAATGCGTCGCCGTGACTGTCCCGCGCGAAAGCGCTCGTGCTGAAAAGCATTACGATGCCAATGACCAAGAGTCCGAGCACCGCCACGAACAGGAGATAAGCGCTTTTGCGACGCATTTAGGTTAGTCGTTCTTTTTCGCTGGCTTCGCCGGGATTAAAAGCTTCTGTCCGATCTTCAATTTGCGCGGGTCATCGATGTGATTGAGCGCGACAAG
>Ga0210406_10001994_pt1 | contig 23867 bp, 27 predicted proteins | sample IncBWC30MmetaG_FD_155454 | JGI IMG/M metagenome (GOLD analysis project Ga0210406, IMG submission 155454) | Forest soil microbial communities from Barre Woods Harvard Forest LTER site, Petersham, Massachusetts, United States - Inc-BW-C-30-M | ecosystem: Environmental > Terrestrial > Soil >...
GCTCCCAGAGCACCGCGGGATCCTCACCCACGAGGTTCGAACGGAGCAAATAGTGGCCATCCTGCAGCTCCGCCGCTATGAGCTTTGCTCGGTCGACGCGAAACTGAAAGCTGTGGCGCGTCACCGCTTGGCCTTCGCTCGGGAGTTGCAGGTGCAGGAAACGAAAAGCGCTGCCCGCTTCTTTCCGTGCGGCGCCAATGCGTAACAACAGCTGATCCCGTCGCGGACCGCTGCGCTGCATGGCTCGCAACTTACGCAACAAGCGAGCCAGCTTTTTCCTCCGCATGGCTCTCTCTTTGGCACGCCGGCCTTCGCTTTTGGCCAGCACATAGAGTTCGCCGTCCTCCGTAAACAGCTTTACGTCCACCGACTCGCGCACCTTTTGCCAGGGCAGATCCAGCCATTTCTTCTCATATTGTCGGACCTTGCTGCGCGGCGTCCCCACCAGGTAGAAGATTTCGCGGTCCGAGGTGCGCATCTCCTTCAGCAGCTCTTCGGTGGGAATACCTCGATCCATGACCCACACCCGCCGCGCTTTCCCATAGTTGCTTTCGATCTTCTCGAGAAATCCGCGTAGCGTCGTGCGGTCCGCGGTGTTGCCTGCCATCACTTCGTAAGCCAGCGGAAAGCCCTCCGGCGTGATCACCAGCGCGATCACCAGCTGTTTGCAATCGAAACGCTGATCTCGGCTGTAACCGTATTGGGCTTTGGGAATCTCTTCCCCTTGGCCTTCGATGTAGGTGCTGGTCAGGTCATACAGCAGCACGTCAAACTGTGCCTGGAACAGATCCTGCCAGCGCCCCCGCAGATGTTGAAATAAGGCCGCTTTGCGCTCCAGAAGTCGATCCAGGCAGCGATAAAGACGATCCTTTTCGGCCACCGCAAAATCCGTCCGCATCAATTCCGCCATGGCACTTTGATCGAACCACTGGCGGTGCACGTGAAACTCACTGCCCGGATCAATCAGTCGATTCACCACCAACAGCTGCAGCACCTTGGCCCAGGACACCGTCTCTCGTTGCACTTTCTCCGCTAACTTTTCCTCCCAGAACTCCTCCAGCCGCAGTTGCCGCCACAGTTCGCATCCCAACCAGCAGTTACCGAAGGCGCGCGGCCGACGTAACTCCATCTCGCTTAGTCTGACCTGAATACTGTCGCTCGATGCGGCTGGAATTTCCCGGTCCTCCGGGAACAAGCTCAGCGCCGTATATTGTTGGTGCGTTCCATCGAAGACTTGCAGCGTCTTGCGCCAGGTCGCTTCCTGACTATCGTTAATCTCCCCCAGATACAACACCGTTCGTTGCACCGTGTGATTCTGCGCCACGCGGCGGTTCTCCACGACGCTGAAATAGCGATGCTGTTTGCCGTCCTTCTTTCTGACTTTGGCGCGAAGAAACATCGTCCTCGCCACCATGCCAGAACTGCCGCACCTTTGAAAAGAGGGTGGGTCGGCACCACACGCCTTTTCCGGCAAGCTCCGTTGACAGCAAAGTAGTTACTTGAAATCCCGCGCGGGATTTTTGGAAAAGCCCCCCGTTATTGCGAAAGACAGGTTAGCGGAACCCAGACCGTTCTTCTCGTCCTCGGTGGTGGCAAGAAAGGACTTGACCCTTATGCTCACCTCTTGAGCGCCGTAGCAGGTGTCGGTGGAACCATCCGCATTCTTACACGGATAAGTACGTGCAGCCCAATACATCTTGTGGACGAATATAGCACTCGCCACTGTTGAGCACCGATCAGGTCAACCAGCACTGCTGGGGATCAGGAGTCCGCGCCGGCTGACCGTTGCGCAGGTACTTTCCCACAGTGCGTCGCGAGACCTGGATCCCGAGTTTCAGTTTCAGCTCGTTGGCAATTCGCTCCTCGCCCCAGGAGACGTTGTCAGCAGCCATCTGTCGGATCACTTCCCTGAGGTTCTCCGGCAAGCGTGGGCGTCCGGTCGGCTTCGACTTCGAGCGCCAGAAGAGCCGGAACCCACGGCGTTGCCAACGAATCAGTGTATCTGGCTTGACACTCACCAGCGTATTGCGCCACTGGAACATTCGGCCCAGCGTGGCCTTCAACCAGCGGGTGGTATCGTCTGCCCGGCGGAGGTTAAATAACCTTGCGCTCCTCGAAGAGCGCCAGTTGTTTGCGGAGAAAGAGATTCTCTGCCGCCAGGGAGGTGTGGGAGCGGATCGCGAGGGAAGCCAGCCTGACCAAGTCGAAGCCAACCAAAGAGGTAATCGCGAACAATGTGTTCGGTGAGGGCGACCGTGTTCTCCGATTTGGGGCGGAGCGTATGCTCCCCGAAGTCTGCTTTCAGGTAATGCTTCGCAAGGGACTCGAAGATTCCGATCTACCCAGCAAGTCGTGGCAGCTAAATGGCTCCGCAACGTTACGCCATTCGCGCCGGACCACGCCACGCAAAGATCAGGCGTCCGGTGGGGAGCTCGATGATGTCCCGATTGTCGCGAACCGGATCGGAATTCCACCGCAAGGTCAGCGGCTCACTGAGGTAGAGGACGCTAACCCGCTCATCAGCGAGCGCGTTGACGTCGTCGGCGGCGACTAATTTGGCCTGCCCAAGCACCCAGTCACGGTTGCCCTCCTGATCCTGCCATTGTCTGTCTTCGTAGTGGGCGCGGGTATCGAGAAAGGCAGCGCTGGGATTCAGCTCCAGGCAAGCGTCACCAAAGGTGCGGACATACGCCAAGGTTGTATCCTGCCCTCCTGGGTTGTTCTCGCTGTCCCTGATGCTGGCGTCCAAAAAACGAACGTAGGGCGAATAGAGTTGCAGGCAGACGAGACCTTCGACGAGGTCGAGCACGGCCCACGTCGTGTGAAAAACTCCCCACGTCCCTCCCAGGATCTCCCGTCCGGGTTCGAAAAATCCGAGTGCGATGCGATCGTTATTGGTAAGCGGGCGGACGTCGCGCACGCCGGCGCGGCGCACAAGGACTGCCAGATCAGGAACCGTTGTTGCTGGATCGAGATAAAAAGCTGACACAATTGTGCGGAATTGCATCAAGCACACCTTTCAAGCTGCTCGACTAGGGTACCTCTTTGCCAACGATGGTCGCTTTGTGGCCGTTAACGTCAATCGCCCGCAGCGCGTCCGCCACGTCAGCCTTTACTCCATTTTGGAATTCCATCACGACGGGGCGGGGTTTCCCTCCGACGGGGTTGTCTACCGCGACTTGTAGTGTTCCCCGCACCTGCGCTTCCGCCTTGGCAAATTGTCGATCGGACTTTTCGAAGATATCCAATCGCTTGATCTGTTTGAGCGTACCGTCTGGCAGGATCTGATCGATCTCGCGACCACCGAGTTCCTCTGCAAAAAGGGTGCCCTTAGGAGCCGCCTTCGCCGCCTCCAGCTCACCTTCCGCGCCCTTGATGGTACCCTGAACTCGCTCGACAAGGTGATCGTTCGCTTCCACCTGACCGGTTTCCATACTCTTTAAAGGCCCATCAGCGACGTTGCGAGGGTTCTTGGCGAGGCGGGTGATCGTCGGGTTGTCGGGGTTCGCGTTGGCGAAGTCCATAATCTCCTTTATGACTCTTTCTATCTCTGAACGCACACCCGGGAGTTTGACGACCGCCGGACCGAAAGGCGGTTTAGCTGGCGGATCCGGGGCCGGGACATTTTTCTTCGCGTCGGCCGCGATGAGGTCCTGAAGTCCCTTTTCCAGAGATCCGCCACCTCTTTTCTCCATGGCGTCCATGAATTTTCGAAGACTGTCGAACTCCGTCGGCGTTGGATTCGGCGGATCTTTGAAGATCGACGCCGCCGTCCCGTCGAGGCGAGCACGCGCCTCGGGCGAGAGCGCGGCCCGCTTCGCCATCATGTCCGCCGGCACATTAGGCACCGTATCGCAAACTCGACAGATAACCAGTTTGTTCGGATCATCGGAGATCTTCTGGGTAGGTTTCCGTTCCGCTGGGTCGGGTTCCTTGGGCCTCTCGCCGGCTCCTTTGACGGGCTCGCCCGCTTCGCCGACCCCGGCGCGATACGCTTTGAACGCCTTTGCCAGACGCGAAGCTATGGCCCCGATCCCGACAAGAATGAAGACGATTGCAGTGGAGATGGCGCTGCTGGAGAACATGGACAAGTAGATTTCGCGAGTCGCGGCGGAGATTCCGTCGCGAGTGGCGCTGTACCAGGCCTTGCCCATCTCCGCGAGGCCAACAACGACGTCAGCGGCGATCACTCCCGCGCTGATGGCCAGGTAGGCGGGGACCACAACGATCTCGGCGGGGGGAACAAGAGGGCGATGATGAACGCCCAGACCAGTTGGCGCAGGACGCCCAAAACATGATCGAAACGATCGACGCCCCCGCCGCCGTAGATGACCCCCTTGCACTCCTCCCAGAGTTTTGGCCCCTCATTCAGCAGCACGGGATAAAAGAGCAGCAGCGAGTACACGAGATTGATGAGCGTTGTCACCCAGTTCTCGAGGAAGTGATTGCCCGCCGCCTTCATATGGCGCCAGACTCCACTCCAGAAACCCTCACCAGGCGCCGACGCGGGGATTTTGGGGGGATCCTGTTTAATGCCGCCTTCAAGAATGAGTTCGGCGGCCTTATCACCGAAAGACTTTTCAGGCGCTGCGCTCTGCCGCTGGACGGTCGTCCGCCGTCCCGAGGAGGCTGCCGGCTCCGGAGTTCCCCCCTCCTGACCCTTCTGCACGGCGAGTTGGTCGGCCTTGGGCGGCACCTGGCCCGCCAATGGTTCGACCTTGGCGACAATGAGTTGGGCCACCTTCTTCGGATCCTTGGCGAGTTCGAAAAGCCTCTCGAGAAAGCCGCTCTTGAGGAGCTTCATGATTTCCCAGAACGTTTCGAGCGCCGATGCAATTTTGAACGGTAGTAAGGCGACATTCTCAAGTACATCGATCGCCTTGTTCAGCGCCGCCTGCAGGACGTCAAGGGCCTTGTCGATGGTTTGCGCGATCCGATCGAGAATCGCGTCAACCGCCTTCTCCAGCGCTTTCGCGGCACGGTTCACTGCAGAAGACTTGGCTGTATCAGCGTGGGTGCGGAAGCGCTGCGATGTGGGTTACGGCAAACGCAAAGGTGAAAACGGCGAGCGGCCTAGGAAGTCTGCTTCTGAGCGATTCGCTGAATTTCTCGACCGGTGACGCTACCAACGAACTGGATCGGCGGCTCTTGGGGGGTATTGCGTTCGGGCCCGTGGCGATCCGGCGTCAGACCCTTGATCCTGTCGGATCCCGCTACCAGGACCAGCCAGGTCAGAAACACATCCAGCCAGGACGGTCCGGAAATATCCATGGCGCTCAACACACGGAAGTCGGAACTGAGCCCGACAACCACACACGCCAGGAGGCCGCAAAACACAAAGTACAAAAGCCTCCGGCTTCTTGCTGCTTCGTACTTTGCCTGCGCGCCGCTAACCATGGAAGGTTCAGGAAAGCGGGCCTTCCACGGTGGAACGAACGACAGCAGGAAGAACACTCCTTTAGTGATGCGGTCTAGGGCGAACGCCGCCAGGACCAGAATTGCCGTCACGCTTACAGCATCGTGTGCCAATGGCAACCTCCAACGATGAACTTCAGGAGAATGGCGAATAACCGCTTTAGAGGATGGTTGCGATTGGGGAAAAGAATCGCTGGTGCGCGTCTTGCGGCTTTGGGCACGCCCACGTACGAGATGCCGATTTGGCCGACAATTATACCCCGAAATCGGACTGCGGCAGACATTTTTCCGTCCGGCGTCAGTTCGTTTCAGGTCCCTTTCACATTTCATCCAGGAGTTGTCGCGCCAAAGGACTCAATTGGAATGCGTCCTCGAGCGGCTCTCCCCTTAATGCCCAATACTCAATTTGATCACGGTGAAGATCCTTGTTTGCAACGAGAATCTCGCGCAAGGAATTCCAGGCGGTCTTGACTCGCGGGTCACCGGCGGCAACGAGATCATTGACTATATCCAGCATCAATTCAGCGAGCAGCCGCTTATCGACATCCCCATACCCAGACCGTTGGTAGGCACGTACATAATTGCAGAAGAAGTCGTATGTCCTGAACTGTTCGGGTAGCTCATAGACCCAGTCCTGGGTGAACTGATCTCCGGGAGGAAGCCCAAGGTCTGCACATAACTTCCGGATTGAGTTTTTGATCTCGCCGCTCATGGTTCTCCTGGTGCATTTCTATTAGTTAGGGTGGGCGGAGTTATAAGGAAACGCGGTCCTCACAGACCCGTCGGGTTTCACTACGACTCTGGCCATGTCTGGCCGCAATTCTGTACCATTTGGAAGAAAACTCCTACCCATCCTTGCAGGAACAGGAACGTCGTATGTTCCAGGACCTTTTTGGGCAACGTCGGCGATGAAGTCAGCTGCCGCTTTATCATCGAGCCACTGTCCGATCTGATGCCCCTTGGCCGTGGCTCGGTCGATCAACTGCTGAGGCTTAAGCCTTTGGGTGTGATCGAGGAACGTGTGTCCATATGTGGGCCCACTCTTCGGGTTTCCCCATTTGAACTTCGCGTCGGTCTCCATGAGGTCCTGAAGTCCCTTTTCCAGGGATCCTTGACCTCTCCTTTCCAGGGCGTCCATGAAATCCCGGAGGCTGTCGAATTGCTGCGGCGTTGGATGTGCCGGATCGGTGAAGATCCCCGTTGCCTTTTGGTCGAGGCGAGCACGCGCCTCCGGGCTGAGCGCCGCCCGCTTCGTCATCAGGTCCGCGGGCACACCAGGCACCGTGTCGCAAACGCGACAGATAACCAGTTTGTCCGGATTATCAGAAATCTTTGGTGCTTCCTTTTCGCCTGCCGGATCGGTTTCCTTCGGCTTCTCGCCGGTTGGTTTTACCGGTTCACCGGCTTCGCCGGCTCCCGCCCTCCAGGCTTTGAATGCCTTTGCCAGGCGCGAAGCGATCGCCCCGATGATGACAAGGATGATCACGATTGCCGTTGAGATGGCACTGCTGGAGAACATGGACAAGTAGGTTTCGCGCGTTTTGGTCGAGATGCCGTCGCGTGTGGCGCTGTACCAGGCCTTGCCCATCTCCGCGAGGCCAACAACGATGTCCGCGGCGATCACTCCCGCGCTGATGGCCAGGTAGGCGGGGACCACAACGATCTCGGCGGGGGGGAACAAGAGGGCGATGATGAACGCCCAGATGCCTGTTGTGGCGACGAGCCCCGCAATGATGTTGACCAGTTGGCGCAGGACGCCCAAAACATGATCGAAACGATCGACGCCCCCGCCGCCGTAGATGACCCCCTTGCACTCCTCCCAGAGTTTTGGCCCCTCATTCAGCAGCACGGGATAAAAGAGCAGCAGCGAGTACACGAGATTGATGAGCGTTGTCACCCAGTTCTCGAGGAAGTGATTGCCCGCCGCCTTCATATGGCGCCAGACTCCACTCCAGAAACCCTCACCAGGCGCCGACGCGGGGATTTTGGGGGGATCCTGTTTAATGCCGCCTTCAAGAATGAGTTCGGCGGCCTTATCACCGAAAGACTTTTCAGGCGCTGCGCTCTGCCGCTGGACGGTCGTCCGCCGTCCCGAGGAGGCTGCCGGCTCCGGAGTTCCCCCCTCCTGACCCTTCTGCACGGCGAGTTGGTCGGCCTTGGGCGGCACCTGGCCCGCCAATGGTTCGACCTTGGCGACAATGAGTTGGGCCACCTTCTTCGGATCCTTGGCGAGTTCGAAAAGCCTCTCGAGAAAGCCGCTCTTGAGGAGCTTCATGATTTCCCAGAACGTTTCGAGCGCCGATGCAATTTTGAACGGTAGTAAGGCGACATTCTCAAGTACATCGATCGCCTTGTTCAGCGCCGCCTGCAGGACGTCAAGGGCCTTGTCGATGGTTTGCGCGATCCGATCGAGAATCGCGTCAACCGCCTTCTCCAGCGCTTTCGCGGCACGGTTCACTGCATCGGTGGCGCTTTTCACCCGATCGTCTATCCACGCCCTCGCCTTCGCGGCCGCATTGGGAAAGGCGGCCAGGGCGACTGTTACCAGGCCTTTGACGAAGTCGCCGAACGCCTGGATCATCCCCACGATCGCGGAGCGTGCTGCCTCGATGAGCGAATGCACCGCCTTCTTGGCTGTATCGATGATGGTTTTGACCGCCGCACGCAGCTTGTCGAAGATAGCGGTGATCGCGCCCCGGATGGCGTTGAATGTATCCGAGATCGCGCCCTTCGCGCGGTCCCACCAGCTGCGCGGCTTGTTCTCTTCCTCCTTCTTCTTGGCCTCCGCGTCGGCTTCGGCCTTGGTCTTCTCGGCTTCGGCCTTCTTGTCCGCCTCATCGTATGCAGCGTCCGCGTCGCGATGGGTGGCATCGACTTTCTGACTTATCTGGCGGTCGACCTCCTGCCGCTTGGCGCTTGACTTGTCGTCGAACTCGGCCGCGATCTTGCGGTTCTCCTCGCTCCATTGCTTTCGAGCCCCGCCCACGTCGGCTTTTGCGGAGTCGCGCAAGGCCAGTTGTTCGGCGCGCGTTCGCGCGTTCTCGTCAGCCAGTTGGCGCGCTCCGTCGTCCTGTGCTTGCTTGACTGCCCGTTGATAGATCGCCTGCTGCTGTTGGTAGCCGGCATCTTGCTCACCAACAGGGCCGGAAATCATCGGCGCGGCCCGCTCATCGAACATCGCGCGTTCGTTCGCCGTCAGCTTCGGAGGTGCCTTCACAGGCGGGCTCGCGGCGGGCGCCCGCCCCGGCGCCGGCCGGTATGCGGCCTTTGACTTGCTTGGCGGGACGGTGGGCGCGATGGCCTCCTCGCCGAAGTGGGCGGGGATGGCGGAATCGGCTTGGGAACGGCCGGCCTGGACCGATCGGCCAGAGGCCTCCCGTTCCCTGGCGTTTTGCGCTGGATCCGCATCGCCGTCGAGCGCGATGCGCTGACGCTCACCGGCCGAAGTAGATAGGTTCGGGTCGCTGGTAGGCAGCGAACCGAAGAAACTGTGCAGGCGATCGGTCAGCCAGCTCCACCAGCTGCCAGAATCGTCTGTGGTGACTGGCTCGTCCTTGGGAAGCGGTACCTGGCTGCCGGGAACGGGGCCTGCGGTCTGCGGCGTAGGAGGCGGTGGAGCAACTTTGTTGCTGGCCGCAACCGGCGCCGTCGGTGTTTGGATCGGCGGAAATGCCGCGCGTGCAGGCACGGGAGGCGTGGCAACGGCCGGCATTCCCGTTGGCGTATCGATGACCGGCACTGCGTCCTGCGCCGCGCGCTTTTCTCGCGACTGTACTGCCGGCAATTTCGCCTTTGCGGCAGTCAAAGCCGCAGCGAATCCGGTTGCCGGAGCTTTGGCTAGCGATTCTAAGATGGCGGTCGAACTGCTTGCGTCAATCTGAACCGCCGGCGCTGTGGGAGCTTCCTTCCCGGGGGGGACAGGAGCTGTTGGCGCGCCCGGACCGATCGGTTCCGCTCCGGCCCCGGCTTGATTGGTTGCGCGCGCAGATTCGGCAGCATTGGCGCCGGCAGATGCACCTGCTGCGGCCGTAACGGGATGGGAGGGTCGCTTACTGCTTGCAGTTCCTGTTCCGTTGGAGTTCGCAGAGTGAGCCGGACCAGACGATTCCGGAGTCGTTGGAGCGGCAGCGGATGAATCTGGCGTAGCGTCCACTCCCCGCGCAGGAGGAGTTGATGCTGGAGGAGACGCTTTTCCAACAGGTTGTTGTGATGTTTGGCGTGCGATTTCCTTTCCGGGAGCACCAACACCATCGGCAAGAGCCAAGTGTTGGTTTGGGGAGTTTGGTGCAGCTGCTCCAGCCGAGGACGAAGGACCCGTAGCAATTGGAGCCACCCCGGATGTGTCTGGCGCAGCGCCCACCGCCCGTGCAGGAGAAGCTGGAACTAGGCTACCTGACAATATATCGGTAGGCGCCATAGCTCGAGAAACCGGAAGAAGTTCATCCGATATTGCGCTTCCCGCCCCCATTACATTCCCGGGATCAAGGCGATCCATCACGTCAGGTTGGCTAGTTAACGGAGGTGCCCCCCATTGTCCTAGAGGCGTCGTGCTATTTGACGGTGTGGTCATAGACGCCGCGGAAGCGGAACCGCCAGCAGCTAGCGTGGAAGCAGAAGCTGGAGCCGGCGTCGCCGGGGGACTTGACTGAGGCAGGATAGGGGCCGATGCTGCTGGCACAGAAGGCGAACCCACAGAACCCGCTGATGCCTGGGTCGGGGCGGCTGCGGATGGAGGTGCGGATCCGGGCGGCACCGAGGGAGCTGCGGAAGAGGAAGGATTGCTTGAACTGGGAACTACGGGAGACTCCTGAATCAGCCGTGCCACCGCCTTGTTGCCGAGACTTTGCTGGAGAATGCGGAGTGACGCACGACGCAACAGTTGCTTCTGAGCGGAGGTTGGGGAAGTTGCTTGATACGAGCCGTTCCGATGATTGCCATCGCCGGAACCCGGCGCAACGGCCAATTGCCGCTCCGGCTCACTGCCTAACTCCTCTCGGCCGGCCTTTTCTCTGGAAGTGTCCTCTGCAGTCTCAGCCCCTGTCTTTGCCCAAACGCGCGACTTGAGCACTTTTTGTGCCGCGCGGTTTCCGAGTGCTGCCTGTAAACCATCAATCGGATGCCGCTGGCTGGAGATAAAGGTGGAATCCTCGGCAGCGGAGCCCCGGCGTTCAAGTTCCCGAGACTCCGAATCCTCCTTCTCTTTCGGAGGAAGAACCGCCGGCCGGTCTGCTATTGACCCTTTCATGAGGTTTGTGTAGAGATCGCTGTGTCTGTCGCGATGATCGTTAGCTGCGGGGGCTGCAGCAAGAACTCGATTCCCTCGTTCGCTTCGAATCTGGATCGAGACCGCCCTCCTCCGGTTTCTAAGTTCCCTGGTTCGCGTCGCCTCCGATTGCCTTGCGATCCGCCCTCATCATGAGATGGATCAAGCTTTGATCGAAGCACAGCCTCAGAACTGAGGGCACTTCTATGGATGGAAGGCGCACCTTCTTTGTCGTTGTCCTTCTCTCGATCCGTTGGGGTGGCTTGGCGAGATATTTGGGCTGCGGAAGCGGGCTGGAATTCAGATTTGGACTGGCGCATCGCAATCGACCCTCTTCACATACCGAAGGCGGGCGGCGGAGCGTACCGCAGACGCCGCGTAGCATGCAGTTAACGGTGTTCGCACCATCTGCTCTCATGGTCGGCCTCCTGGAGCTAGGTTAAGGGACCGACACCGTAACCTCGCCGGGACTGACGACTTGAATTACACCAGCCCACATGCACATAAGAGTGCAAGTGTTATCCAGAGTGGGATTTCCTCCTAATATCACGGTCGGGGCACCCGGCACCCAGGGTGACGTCGTAACCGGGATGCACGGCATGGGAGTGAGCACACCGAATGCCGCAGCAGTAGCGGCGGCTACTGAGGGATTTGCGAGCGACATGCACACGCCGAATGGCATGATGTTTACCATGGGTACGTGGTCCATGATGTTGGCATCTGGCTGGTTTCCGGTGTTGACCCGGTTTACAGGTAACACGACCAGATTGCTGGGCGCCATGCCCATGGCGCATTGAAGAATGGCTCCGTTACACACTTGTTGCGGCACGTGACCTCCGTGGACTCCAACGCTCTGACAGAATGTCCCGCCCGTGTTGCGGTAACAGTTTCAGATCCTGCGACCTGGGCGTTTTGCTGCCAGGGATCGGTGAGTGCGACGCTTCCGCATGAGAATTCGTTCGCCTTTGAATTTTGCGTCTACCTATCTCGCTTTTCCTATTTGGCGCGCGAGAGCGCTTCTATCCGCCTTCATCATGGCGTGGTGCTTTTTCTTTTCTTCGTCTTCTTCTTTCGGTGTCTCCGGTTGCCGCTGTGCATCGCCGGAGTGGCGGCTGGCCATTACTGGTGACTCTTCTTCTTTTTCGCTCCGTTGAGCTGGGGTTGCTTGCTCCTGCTGCATGACGGCGCGCGCGGTTTGTTCGGCCTCCACTTCGTGGGGATCACCGGGCTGGCTGACCGACATCGCCCGCTTGACTCGATCCCCATCTTGTTGCACGACGTGTGTGAGTTCGTGAGCAATCAGTTCGCGTCCGGTCGAGCTGCCAGGCTCGTAGGCTCCTTGTCGGAAGAAGATGTCCTGCCCCGTGGTGAAGGCACGCGCGTTAAGAGACCGGTTAAGGGAATCGGATTGAGCGTCGGCATGCACCCGGACTCCGCTGAAGTCGGCGCCCAGCGCCCCTTCCATCTGGCCTCGCACTCCTTTGTCCAGGCTCTGTCCGCCGCCGCGTTTCTCTTGGATGGCATTTTCCACTTTGCCATCGACGTGATCGTCGCCGGCCGCTTCTCGGGCCAAGGCCAACACCCGCTCGACGTAGCGGTTTCCGTATTGCCTTTGCAGTTGCAGGAGAGAGCGCTCAGCGCGAGCTGGTTGCGAAGCGGTAGCGCGATTCAAGGTAGCGGCGTGAGCCGTCGCACAAGAGTTGTCTCCCGCGCGGCATGCCACCCTGTCGACCACATCGCGCTCCACAGCAGGAGTGGTCAACGTCTCCGGCTGTTCTGTTCGGTCTGCATTCAAGCGCTGGAGAGATCCCACTGGGCCGGGTGACGATTCGAAATCTCGTTCAGACATAACATAACTCCTTTCGGTCACAAAAGCGTTTGCGCCAAATCCCGATACTCCCCGAACTCGCCATCCACGATGACCTTGCCCATCTTTTGATATTCCTGCCAAGTTGCCCGGACCAGGTGCTTCATCCGCACGCAGCCTCCGTCCTCAGCACCGAGGAAGGCTGCCGAGAGCGCGATGTTGCGGATGTTTCCTCCGGTAATTTCAAATCGTCGTGCCATGAAATCGAGATCCAGATTCTTCCGCGGTGTGTTGTCGGGCCATACCCGTTGCCAGATCGCCAGGCGCTGGTCAAAGTTGGGGAATGGAAACTCAATCGTAAACTGGATACGACGGACAAACGCGTCATCCATATTCTTGCGAAGATTCGTTGCCAGAATGACGGTGCCTTCGTATTCCTCCATCCTCTGTAGGAGGTAGTTGATCTCGATGTTCGCGTATCGATCGTGCGAGTCGCGAACTTCACTGCGCTTTCCAAACAGCGCATCAGCCTCGTCGAAAAACAAAACTGCATTGGAGGTGGCCGCTTCGGCAAAGATGCGAGAGAGATTTTTCTCCGTTTCGCCAATGTACTTGCTGATCACGGTGGAGAGATCGATCTTGTAAAGGTCAAGGCCGAGTTCCCGCGCGAGGATCTCGGCGGCCATGGTTTTCCCCGTGCCAGAAGGCCCGGCGAACAGCAGGCTAAGTCCTTTACCCATCGACAGCTTGTCATCGAAACCCCACTCATCATAGACGATCGAGCGATACTCGACGGCGTTACAGATTTCTCGAAGTTGCCGGAGTTTGTCCGCGGCCAAGACAATGTCGGACCACGAATAGTGCGGGTTGATCCTCGTAGCTAGCGTGGCGAGCTTGCGGTTGGACTGCAGACGGCAAGCCTCGAGAAGGTCGGCCATGTTCGCCGATGCATTTTCGGGGTCGTGTCGGCGAGCCAGGTTTCGAGCCGTAACTGTAGCGTCCCGAATCTGTCCGCCAGTGAAGCGGAATTTATTAGCCAGCCCGGCAGCGTCAATCTCGGTCGGTGCGATACCTTCCAGCGCCTTTCCCCAAAACAACAGTCGCCCGGCGTATGCCGGACGAGAAAATTCGATTCGTACAAAGGGCGGAAGGTGCGGAGTGTCTGCAGGCTCCCAGGTGGTTTCTCCGGCGAGGAATACTATTCCTGTGCGTTCTTGCAAGTCCTGTAGCAGTAACGAGAGACATGCGCGCTGGTCGTCGGAAAGCAGAGCGTCAAAGCCGTGCCAGTAAACCGCCGCATCCTGAAGCACGGCTTCCCGGTCAATCAGGCGGACGATCAAGGCAAAGTCCGTACCAGCCGACGCTACATGCTCGGCATTGACGACAAGAAGTTTCAAACCCGCCTGCCGACAGAGAGCTCCGGCAGTCGACCGTTTTCCTACGCCGTAAGGCCCTTGGAAATATAGATTCAAGCCGCTGTTGCCTTTTTGATGATTGACAACGAGCAACTTCAAGTGGCTCAACAACTCGCAAGGCAGGACCAAATCTTCCAATCTCTGCTTGGGCTCGACCAGGGAGACGTGACGGCTCAGCCGGAGATCGATCTCATTCCGTCCAAGCAGGTAATTCACAATTCTTTCATCCAGTTTCAGATACCGGTTCAGTAAAGGCGCTCTGGGATTGGCTGTATCTTCCTGGACCACAATCAACTCATACTTGAGTAACGGAGCGGCAACGCCAAACCGGGAACGGGCATCCAGCTTAGCCGAAAAAGACGGACACAGCAGGTTCAGCACCAGATCAACACCAGGGCGCTTCTTGGTCACATCATCCTGCAGGTAAGCGTAGAGTCGCTCGTAACGCAGGTCGATCTCCGCAGCCAGGCAGACTAACAGAGCATCGACATCGAACCCGTTCAATTGGAAGCGATTTGCGAGGTTCACTAACCGCAGCGGAATGTCATTGTCGATGCTCGCTTTTCTCCGGGCGTCGATCTGCTCCCTTAGCCGTCCAATCGCTGCCCTGACGTCTGCGTCCGCATTCGCCGGTGGGAGAACTGCCCAGCGAGGCAAACCAATGGGCTGCGCCATAAGGGCGTCTACTTCCTGTTCGGAAATGTAAAGTCCTTGAAATTCGTCGTCCTTATGCAGCTGCCGAGCACGACCGACTTGCGCTTCTATGAGCAGATCGATGCGCTCAAGCTCAGCAAGTACATGTTCAAGTGAATTACCGTACGGTTCCCCAGCCGATATCGCGCCGCTCTTGCGCACGACGTCCTCATTCCCGCGGGTGTCTATGGAAACGGATCCGGGTACGTGATCGGGAATCGTTGCTTTCATCTGGCTCCTAGAACAATTGGCACCCGTCCGGCCGAATTACCACCTGGAAACTAACCCTCGGCAATCGAGTTGCCACGTTGTCGTCACGTCTTCTCGATGAATTAGCACCCACGCAGTGGCAGCGGCAACCGCAGGATTCGCTGGCGACATGCACATGCCAAACGGCAGGATGTTCTCCAAGGGCACGTTGTCCATAATGTTTGCATCCGGCTGGTTTCCAGTATTGACACGGTTCACCGGCAGCACCGTCAGGCCGCTCGGCGCCATGCCCATGCTGCATTGAAGTAAGGCTCCGTTACAGAGCTGCTGTGGCATGAGATACTACCTTTTCCGCCTTGGCCGATTCTTCACACTCCGGCCAGTCGTCACGATGAATGTTCGGATTCACAACCTTGTTCTCGAAGTCCAGCCAGATGCGGTTGTCGTTGCGGCAGTCATAGCCCCTGCATGGCACAGGCCGATTCTCTCGCACAGTGCAGCGGCAGGTGCCTTGCTCCATGTGAGTGCAATAACCGTCCTTGCCGTGCGCGATCATGTATGGATATCCGAAATCCCACTGAACTATTCCTTCGCGTACGTCCTGCTTGGATAGCGCAAATTTCAGCCGGCAACAGCTTGCTTTGCAGAGATGGACACGATTTTCGCAGTCGATCATTACCTCGCCTTCAAAAGCATATTTATCTTGCTCGGGGTCCTGAAGCATTACCCCTAAACCTTGCTCTTTGAGCTGAGCAATTAGCCGGTCTCCAACCAGCCTTTTGCGCTCATCCAGCTCTTCGATAGTGATGATCCCTTTCTCACAGAGTAATTCAATCAGCCCGTACAGAAAAACCGAGTTCTCCAGTGTTTTGTTTGTACCCTGGCTCAAGCGGACGTGAGTGTAGAACAAGCCTTCGGCAACTTGCCGGCGGAGGTTACTCGATTCTGTTACCACGTTGTCTCTGTCACTGGGCTGAGACATGGCATCACTCCAAGCACGATGCTCGCTTTTCTGCGGGCGTCCATCTGCCCCCTTAGCCGTCCAATCGCTGTCCTGACGTCTGCGTCCGCATTCGCCGGTGGGAGAACTGCCCAGCGAGGCAAACCAATGGGCTGCGCCATAAGGGCGTCTACTTCCTGTTCGGAAATGTAAAGTCCTTGAAATTCGCCGTCCTTATGCAGCTGCCGAGCGCGACCGACTTGCGCTTCTATGAGCAGATCGATGCGCTCAAGCTCAGCAAGTACATGCTCAAGTGAATTACCGAACGGTTCCCCAGCCGATATCGCGCCGCTCTTGCGCACGACGTCCTCATTCCCGCGGGCGTCTATGGAAACGGATCCGGGTACGTGATCGGGAATCGTTGCTTTCATCTGGCTCCTAGAACAATTGGCACCCGTCCGGCCGAATTACCACCTGGAAACTAACCTTCGGCAATCGAGTTGCCACGTTGTCGTCACGTCTTCTCGATGAATTAGCACTCCCGATCGCCAACATCCTCTGCGAGGGCCGATTTCATTCTGACTAGCATTGACCTTTGCACGCTGGGTAAACACCCGCAGGCCGAGCAAATCGCGATGAAAGATAAACCCTTCGAAGCGGAGCAAGAGCCGCGAGTATCAATGACTTAGGCGGAATCAAAGTGATTTGCTACCGTCACAGAGAACAGCAACGCTCCGGTTCAATCCTGGGAACAAATCCGCCGGTTGGTCACAATGGGTCCTCTCGCCTTGACAGCGTAGGCCAAGAGCAATGCGGCGTTCTCGGAGCGTCCCTGAGGCCGGCTTGGCCCCGTGTTTAGGACAGTGTACCAGTCGCTCTGCCGTTGTTACATGAGAGTGACAAATCGTAGTGACAGCATCTGCAGAGCAATTCAGCTTGAATCAATTTCCCGCATCTACATACACTGCGGTCTTCCAACACGTGAATCATTTACGCCCACACTTGCTAGACGCGGCTTCACCGCATCAAATTCAGGCGTGCGTTGTACCAGTTGTGGTACACGCAATTCTTGGTACAGGCTGATCCTGACTTTTTGTTTGGCGCAAACCCCTTTATTTGTGTTCATGCGAGAGCAGAGGCGAACACCCTCGACGTTGGTTGTGAGATTGCAATGGCTTTCTGCCGTGGACGGTCGGGGTTGTCTTGGGTACCTGCAAAATGCTGCTGTCAGCGAGTTGCGTAGGTCGTTAATGCTCGGTAAAGGCTACGAGGGCGAGGATTCGACCCAAGGCGAAATCGAGGGCAAATATGCCAACTACTTCCAGCTTGGCCACAATGCCTTTGAGTTCTTACTCGATTTCGGACAGCTGTATTCAGATGGAAAACAAGAGCGCATCCACACCAGGATCGTGACTAGTCCGCCGTACGCCAAGGAGTTGTTGAAAGTGCTTATGGAATCTGTCGAGCAGTACGAACAGAGTTTTGGACCTATCAAGCAAAACGAATAGCCCCGGATTTCCGAGGAGTTTCCGAGATGGGTGACTCAGAGGCAGTGGGTAGGAATGATTTTCAAGCGATCTGTCATGAAGGAAATGCTCAGATCGGCGGCACGTTTCTCTCCTCCGAGCAGGCTTTCAAGGTGTCAGCAGCGCACGACACCGGACATGACCTTTCGGTCTGACCCGGTAGAACGAGTGTGGGCATGATAGACGACCTAGACAGAGCCGTAGAGGAATTGCTGAAGCGCGAACTGTCGCCCGGATTGGTTGAGCAGGTGGGCATTAGTTTTGCTGCGCCGGATAGTGAGTTCCCCCCATCCGCTGTGACTCTGCCGGCAGTAGACCTTTTCCTCTACGACATCCGCGAGAATCTCGAGTTGCGCAACACCGGGTGGATCCTCGAACACAGGGATGACGGTACGGCTGTAAAAAAGCGCAATCCCGTCAGAGTTGATTGTTCCTATCTCATCACTGCCTGGGCGAGTGAGAGTTCGACAACGCGAGCCCTTGATGAACACCGCTTGTTGAGTGAAGTCATGAAGGTTTTGCTCAAGCATCCCACGATTCCCGAAGTGTTGCTGCAAGGGAGCTTGAAGGGACAAGAGCCCCCCCTCCCCTCCAGCACGCTTCAACCTGGGCGTCTGCAAAGCGTCTCGGAGTTCTGGCAAGCGCTCGGAGGCAAACCGAAAGCGGCGTTGAACTATACGGTCACTATCGGCGTTGTTCCAGATCGCCTGCAGGTTACCGAGCGGCCCGTCATCGACAAGTTGGTCAAGATCCAGCCCGGAACGGAGTTGGCCCCGTGATGAACTGGCAGGTGCGTCGACATCAAGTTGCCATCGCCGGCTGGGTCGTCGATGGTGCGACGGGGAAGCCCGTTGCGGGAGCCGGGGTGGAGATCACCGCGATGCCTGCGGCTTTCAAAGAGAGGCTGAAACACGTGTCTCTCAGCTACGGGAAGCGCTGGACGAGAGTGGTGGAAAGACCGGACAGGACTTGCACAAGGCCCGACGGGCTATTTTATTTCCTCGATCTGCCCGATGGGAACTATACTCTGCGCGCCGCTATCCCAAGTTTCGGCAGCCGCTATGGCAAGGTGCAACAATCGGCGGTCGTCTCTCATGATGCCAAGGGCAACACAAAAGTAGCATTCGTCAAGTGTGCGCTGCAGCCTACAGCCGTGAAGGGGCAGATCACGGGATCCGGCCACAAGTCTGGCGTGGTCCTGGCCGAGGTGCGAGTCAAGGGCAGCGGGGAACGCACATTCACCGACGCGCAAGGGCTGTACGCGGTGACGGGTATCGAGCTCGGGAACCGTACGTTGCTGGTGCATGCGCAGGGGTACCGCTCAGAGTCTCTGGCGGTAACACTCAAAGAACCGGGCGCCTCCGAAACACGCAACTTCAACCTGACTCGAGAAAGCGGGTGAGGCAACGTTCCTACAGGTTCGAGCCATGAGGCCAAGTTCGGCAGGAGAGCAATCTCAGGGATGCGGTTGAGAACCAGCGGTCCACGCCAGCATGGAGGGCAAGCAACATGAGCGCGAAGAAGCACACAACGGACGGCGATCCAGCGGACGGCGATCCAGCGGACGAACCGGATCTGGAGAACGTCGAAGACGAACGCCAACCTGATGTCCCTCCGCTACAGGATGTACAGCGGAAACCAACCGTACAACCAAAACCGGAGCCCAAGGCCCCGGCCAAGCCAAAGCCTGAAGTGGAGTCTAAACCTAAGGAAAAACCGGCAGAAACAAAGACCGTGGCAGAAACAAAGACCATGGCAGAAATCATGAAGTTCGACCTGAAAATTCGAAGACCGCGCCGCTGATTGGTAGGTTCCACAGAGGTGCGATCTGTAAGTCCCGTGGGGTAGAGCGATTTCACAATCAAGGAGCTATCCGAATGCCAGAATATTTGTCACCGGGTGTATACGTTGAAGAAGTTCCGTCCTCTATTAAGCCAATCGTCGGTGTCAGCACCAGCACACCGGCTTTCGTCGGTATCGTCCCGGATAAGGTACAGATTCCGGAGGATAATCCGGAGTTTGATCCGACAAAGCCCACCGACGAAAACAACAAGAGCTACCGGACATGGACTTTTCCCTATGCCGATGCGGACTACGACGCTGCAAAGAAAGCGTTTGAGACCCTGGCTCAACCGGGAGTAAGACCACCACGGCCGGTGAGCCCCAACCCCAAACCGGAGGAATTGAAGGCTTTTCGAGCCGCACGAGAAAACCTGGCGTTAGCGGCGCGCCGCAGTTCTGTGAGTGACCTGGCCGAGCAGGGCAAGCCTGTGTTGTGTACAACGTTTGCCGACTTCAAGCGTTCTTTCGGAGATTTCTCCACCGATCCGAATCAGAACAAGCTGGTGCACGGAGTTTATGGCTTTTTCAACAACGAGGGCACTCGCTGTTATGTGATGCGATTCAGGGACCTCACCAGTCTGCAAAACCCCACGGCGCTGACGCCCCTGGACGCCATCGATGAGATCTCGATGGTGGTAGCTCCTGGGATCACAGATGAGGTCGTGCAGAGCAATATCATCGACCACTGCGAGAATCTGCATGATCGCGTCGCGATCCTGGATGCCCCGCCGAATCCGTCGGACTTGACCGAAGGCAACATCAAGGTCATGACCAACACCGATTACGGCGCACTCTATTTCCCGCGCATAAAAGTCTTCGACATCGTCACTAAGCTCACCAATCCCGATGTGGAAGAAGGAGAAATTTATGTGAGTCCGAGCGGACACGTCGCCGGCATCTACGCCCGCGTCGATCATACGCGAGGCGTCCACAAAGCTCCTGCAAATGAGCCAGTTCACGGTGCCCTTGGTCTCGAACATCAAATCAGTAAAGCGCTGCAGGATGGGTTGAACCCGGGTGGGGTCAACTGCATCCGCAATATCAACGGGAAAATCAACGTCTGGGGCGCCCGGACCATCGGTGGCGACTTGAATGCGGACACGAAGTACATCAGCACGCGCCGCCTTCTCATCTTCCTGGAAAAGTCCATCGATCAGGGTACGCAATGGGTGGTGTTCGAGCCCAATGACCGGGCTCTGTGGGCCAAGATTGTCCGCAACGTCGGCGCCTTCTTGACCAACGTCTGGCGCGACGGAGCCCTCTTCGGCAGTACGCCGCAAGAAGCCTTCTACGTCAGATGCGACGATGAGACCAACCCGTTTGATGAACGGGAACTCGGCAAAGTTACGACCGAAATTGGGGTGGCGATTGTGAAGCCAGCTGAATTCGTCATCTTCCGAGTCCAGCAGTGGGCAGGGCCGCAGCCGCAGTAAGCAAAGAAATCGGACCACCGAGCGGTGTACTGAAGGTCGACATGAACACCGGCACATCAGCCAAAGACAAGGACAGATACTCGCAGAAAGCCCCTGGCGTGTACCTGGAGGAGAAATTCCGCGAGCCGCGCCGGGACGTCTTTTCGACGGGTGTGCCAGTGTTCATCGGGTTGTTCAGGTCAGCGCCGGGGGAATCGAAGCAGGTTTCCCGCGTGCTCAGCCTTTGGTCCCAGTTCGCATGGCTTATCGGGAAACCATATCAGAACTGTACTCTTGGCTACGCCGTCCGAGGGTTCTTCCAGAATGGAGGAACCCAATGTCACGTCATCGTTCTCGAGGACTTGCAGCTCCACAGCGTGCAAGACGCGCTGGACTTAGCGGCGACGTTCCACACCGTCGATCTGGTTTGCGTGCCGGATCTCGGTGAGCAGAGATCGGCAGCCCTGGAACTGCAACAACTCGTGGTAAACCACTGCGAGGATGTGGGAAACCGTTTTGCGATCCTCGATTCCTGGCGAGACGACAAGCCAGCCGACGTCTGCCAGCAGTGGAGCAACATCGACGGGAACAATGGTGCAATTTATTACCCGTGGATCGAAGTTGGTGGGTTCGAGCACGGGACGATTGTGGTTCCGCCCTGTGGCCACGTCGCCGGGGTCTATGCGCGAACGGACAAAAGCCGGGGAGTACATAAGGCACCCGCCAATGAGGTCCTCGAGGGAGTCGTCAAGCTGGAGCGGCACCTGACGAATGCCGACCAGGATGCGCTAAATCCCAACCGTATTAACTGTCTGCGGTCGTTTCCCGGCCGTGGGATTCGGGTTTGGGGAGCGCGCACGTTGAGCGGCCACGATGCTTGGACCTACGTCAACGTTCGGCGATTGTTTCTGACAGCCGTTCGCTGGATCGAGTGGCACATGGGCGATGTGGTTTTTGAGCCCAATGACGCAAAGTTGTGGGCCCGCATCGACAGTGAACTCCAGCGCTACTTCCTGGACCTTTATCAGCAGGGTGCGCTTCAGGGCAGAACGCCGGCAGAGGCCTACTACGTCAAGTGCAATGCCGAGACCAACCCGCGTGAAGTCATTGACTCCGGCAGGGTTGTCGCTGAAATCGGCCTAGCCCCAACTACACCTTTTGAGTTCGTAATTGTTCGATTAATTTACGGTGCAAGTGGAGTAAGCATTAAGGGTCCCGCGCGGCCCGAACAAAATCTATAAGGAGGTAAGGAGAGTCTATGCCGACAGGAGACAGGAAAGATCCCTATCGTGGATATAACTTCAAACTGGAAATCGATGGAATCCAACGCAATGGATTTCGGGAGTGTTCTGGGCTAGATGCCAAGTCAGATCCCATCGATTACCGTGAAGGTGACGAAAAAGTCTACACCAACCGCAAGTTGCCCGGACAAACGAAGTATTCAAACATCAGCCTCAAGATGGGCAAGACTGACGACAAAGATCTTTGGGAATGGCGCAAGAAGGTGATCGACGGGAAGACCGAGCGTAAGAATGGGTCGATCATCCTCATGAATGAGTCTGGCGAAGAGAAGGTTCGCTGGAATTTTGTCAACGGATGGCCGACGAGTTGGGTTGGACCCAGCATGAATGCCACCGCCAACGAGGTCGCAATCGAAACCATCGAGATCGTGCATGAAGGAATCACACTGGCGTGAGCGTACAAACTGAGTTTCCATTTACGCTGCCTCGCGGCTACGTCGATAGCGAGGGAAATGTGCATCGCGAAGGAGTGATGCGCCTTTCCACTGCGTTCGATGAAGTGGCGCCCATGAAGGACCCGCGGGTTCAAACGAATCCCGGGTACCTGGTGATCATTCTGCTGTCACGAGTGATTACCCGCCTTGGCGATGTGACCCACATTAATCCCAAGGTGATCGAGGGTCTGTTCTCGGCGGATTTGGCGTTTTTGCAGGATTTTTACCGGCGGGTCAACGAAAACGGCCACAGCCGTCTGGGCGTCACGTGTCCGCACTGCGAATCGAAGTTCGAAGTGGAGACCAGCAGCGTGGGGGAATGATTGGCTACCCCTCCGAGGCGTTGTACGAAGAGGTAGCCTTCATCGCCTACTATCTGCACTGGCCGCATGGGCAAATCATGTCCCTGGACCACGGCGAGCGGCGCCGATGGGTGGCCGAGGTATCGAGGATCAACCAGCAATTGACTCAGTACGCTAAGTCGGAGATCTGATCCATGGCTACCGGCGATCGCAAAGACCCCGTTCTTGGATTCCATTTTGCCGTCGAAATCAGCGGCCTGTTTGTTGCCGGGTTCAATGAAGTGTCTGGCTTGCAGGCGGAGATTGAGATCCAGGAATACCGAGAAGGCGGAGTTAATGAATACATCCACAAGCGCGCAGGACCAACCAAATACCCCTCGAACCTGATTCTGAAAAAGGGCGTTACGGACAGTACCGAACTTTGGTCGTGGTATCGCGACGTCATGAGTGGCACGGTTCAGCGCAGACCCGTTGATGTTGTGCTGATGAGCAGCAGCGGTGAGGAAAAACGCCGTTGGAAATTGCAGAACGCCTACCCGGTGAAGTGGACGGGCCCTGATCTCAAGGCGACAGCCTCCGAGGTAGCCGTCGAGACTTTGGAACTGGCGCACGAAGGACTGACGCCACAGTGAGAAATCAAGAAAGAGGTATTTGGCTCGTATGCCGGATCATTCGGAGCAGCGTCAGGAAGGCACGACCAAGGAAACAGCGGGCGGAGATCCATTGCGCCTTGGCTTCAGCGTCTATGCTCGCCACGCTGGCTTTCCGGGTATTGGTTCCATCCGGTCCTTCATTGCCAGGAGATTCGCGCGGTTTGGCGCTGACCGTTCATCACTCGGAGAGCGCATCCAAGGTCGCTGGACCATGGGCCAGGGGGCGTGGCACGGCTGGCCGAGTCTGCAATGGCTGCAAACCTACCATGGGAGTCGCGTGAACCGAGTTGCGGCCGCGCACACCTCGCCCGGACTCGCGCACGCGGTTGCCCTTGGGACCGCGGTCTACGTTGATGCTCACAGCCAGCGTCACGAACCTCTGCAGTCCGACCTGATCCCTTCCGCAACGGATGCTGCAGCCAGGAATGACTCACAAGGCGCACCTTCGTGCGAACAAATCGTAGCCCCTTCGCAACAAGAGAACCCGGCAACGCCTGTCCTGCGCTCTGCCCAAGGGAAGACGGAGAACATCAGCAGAGAAATGGTTTCAAGGACTTCGCTGTCTTTGGATCATGATTTATCCGCGAAAGCCGGCTCTGCTGCGGCCAATAAGACGCAAGGAGAGGTTCGAACAAAGTCATTGGCAGCGCCTCC
>Ga0210406_10001995_pt1 | contig 23844 bp, 17 predicted proteins | sample IncBWC30MmetaG_FD_155454 | JGI IMG/M metagenome (GOLD analysis project Ga0210406, IMG submission 155454) | Forest soil microbial communities from Barre Woods Harvard Forest LTER site, Petersham, Massachusetts, United States - Inc-BW-C-30-M | ecosystem: Environmental > Terrestrial > Soil >...
AGGCGAATGGAGCATTGCATTTCTTTCTGCCTCGAGCGACTGGGGCGCCCTTTTTTCTCAAGACTTCGCCCGCAATATAGATCCATTGAGGTTGGAAATAAACTTGTGACTCACGTTGCGCCCATCGATTGGCGCCACTGCGGCGTAGCGCACAGCTTCATTTCACTTATGTCACATTGATGCTCGAGTGGGCCGCGCGCAGGCGGCCGATCGTCGCTAATACGCATTTCGGTCGTTCACGACCATCAACGCGGTTCTCGCAATGATTTTCACGTCCAGCCACAACGACCAGTTCTTGAGGTAGTCCAGGTCGTACTGCACGCGCCGGCGCATTTTATCGACTGTCGAGGTTTCGCCGCGCAGGCCGTTGACCTGCGCCCAACCAGTGATGCCGGGCCGCACTTTGTGACGAATCATGTAGCCGTTGATCAATTTTCGGTACACTTCGTTGTGGGCCACGGCGTGGGGTCTGGGCCCGACAAAACTCATCTTGCCCTCGAGCACATTGAATATTTGGGGCACCTCATCCAATGACGTACGCCGCAGGAATGCGCCCAGGGGTGTGACCCGGCAATCCCGTTGAGTTGCTTGAGCGACCTCCGATCCATCTTCACAGACCGTCATGCTGCGAAATTTATAGATCAATATCTCCTCGCCATTCAGACCGTAACGACGTTGTTTGAACAGGATGGGTCCGGGCGAGGATTGTTTGATCGCCAGCGCGATGGCGAGCATCACCGGCCACGTCAATATCAGCGCAATCAAGGCGAGTGCGACATCGAACGCGCGCTTCCAAAAGCCGCTCATCCCCTGTAACGGCGAATCACAAATCGAAAACGCCGGCATCCCGTTGATCTGCACGCATCGAGCTTGGACGAGATCGAACGCAAAGATATCGGGTACGAAATAAACGGAGGCCGTCGTATCGCGCAATTCTTTGAGCAGCTCTTCGATACGGGGCGCTCTCGACATGGGTAATGCGAGATAGACCCTGCCGATGCAGTTATTTCGGACGAAATCGGCAAAATCCCGCGCTGAGCAATTGGCGGCGACCGGTTTGTCGAGGCCTTCAATTACCCGTTCGGCGCTTCGGAAATCGAGAAAGCCGAAAAACTTCCCGCACGCATTACTGCTGTCGATGCGCCGCGCCAGTTCGGCGCCGACGTCGTTGGCACCGATGATGATATATCGTTGAACCACCCCTCGGTCCGACGCCAGCCATTGCGCAATCGGAGTTTTCAGCGAATCCACGAGCAGCAATGCCACGGGCGTCACCAGAAACCAACTCACGATGACGTCTCGCGGGAACACATGAGCGAGCCTGAGCGAAGCGGCTAGAAAAACCAATACGGCGACGACACAACCCCATTCGAACAGGATGCGCGAAACAACTTTGCGGGCGCGTTCGGTGCCTTGGCGTTTCCCCAGATCCAGCGGGCTGAAAATCTGCGCGGAGATGAGGAAGGTCACGAGCCCAAGTCCGGACGATTCCAACGACCAGGAATGACCACGGATCAATGTGCAAATGGCGAGCGTCAGGACGGCGACGAGCGGAAGCGTGCATTGCTTCAATATCGTAACGTGTGCGGGCTCGAGGCTGCCGAAGCGAACGGCTTTGTTTTGCGGCGAGCCATTGCAAGGCTGCGCAGAGGCGCGATGATTGATCTCGGGCAGGCGGACCCGTAATTCATTGACGGGCGAGCTCTCGGTGCTTGCCGGTAATTCGGCCATCGCAGCATTCCTAAAGGGTTACCCACTCTTTTTTGATTTTGCGTACGTAGTATATGGGCAAAAGATGTGGTACGACAGAGAGCGCATTATGTTAATAGGGGGTGCCTTTCGATGTCGCTTGCACTAAAACTTCGCGCGTGCTCGATGTCGGAGTCACCGAAGAGGAGTTCACTCCATCGGATAACTATCTCGGCTGGAGCGACATTCGAGAGCTGCTGCGGACTCTGACCGCGGCGCCGCAATTTTGCCGCTGTAGGACAGGGTGTCCGGCGGGCGGGGCACCCCCGCACGGCGGTGGAGGCGTTGACATAACCGTTTTGGATTCGAGGGGTGCATCACTTAACCCTGTTTGGCGGGCTTCGAGCGTCATTACATCGTTCGACACACGGATCTGCCTTGTATACTCTGGCGCAATCTGATGCTTTGGGCAGGATCAGACTGAAATCAAAACAAGCCGCTCCGCTTCGGCACTGGCGCTGCGAACGGGGAACCGGTAGTAGTGTTACGGAGGATGACCGTATGAAGCAGTCGAACTCTTGGTGGGCTTCCGCCGGACGGCGGCCTGCGGTCCTTTCCTGGGTGGGCTTGGCGATTCTGTCGGCGATGAGCGCGCCGTCGTTCTCGCAGGCCGTTCCGGATTACCGGCTGCATCCCGGAGACAAGGTGGTCGTTGGGGTGTACGACGATCCCAAGCTCCTGCCGCTGGAGATTACCGTCACACCCGATGGAAAGATTTCCTACCCCCTGGTCGGCGAACTACTGGTCGGCGGGAAAACCGTCGAGCAAGTTCGTCTCGAAATGGAAACCAAACTCAAGAAATACATCTCTGACCCGATCGCGACCGTGGTCGTGACCGATGTGAAGGGCAATGTCGTGTACGTCATCGGTCAGGTCACCAAACCGGGTGCGATCGTCATGAACCCCACCATCAACGTGTTGCAGGCATTGAGCATGGTAGGGGGAGCCAATCCCTATGCGAAGCTCGACAGCATCATTGTGATCCGTAGTTCATCCGGCGGACAGCGCGTTCTACCGTTCAAATATGGCGCGGTCAGCTCGGGCAAGGATTTGGCGCAGAACGTACAGCTGGAGAGCGGTGATGTCGTGGTCGTGCCCTGAGCGATTTCAGGTAATGCATCGGAGGCAGCGCGCTGTCTCCCGATCGCTGTGCGCAACGGCAGCGATGGCGGCTGCGCCGGTGTTTGCCGCACAGGTTTATGTGCAGCCCGTGGTGACGATTTCCGCGGAAACGGATTCGAATCTGGATTTGCAGCCGGCCTCGCAGGGTCCGGTTCGGAGCGTCGAAGGATACATTGCCGACGCGGCTGCGCTCATCGGCATCGCTACCCCGAACTCTTACAGTACGATCAGGCCTAGAATCGATTATCGGGACTACCCGGCGGATTCGGCTGACGACCGGCTGGAGGAGGCCTTGGATTTCAATTCGGCCTACAAAGGCCTACGCAGCAAGGGCAGTGTTTATGTCGGCTATCAGCGTCGCGATGAATTCAATGCTGAATTATCCTCTGCGCAGTACGACCTATACAATCCGGTGCAGCCTACTGCGCCTGAAACCGGCAGATCGCGCGTCGGGGCAACGCGTCAAAGCCTGGTCCTGCTGCCCGACTATAGCTACAGCATCTCGCCGCGCATTGCGGCGGGTGTTTCGGCGATTTACCAGAAATTGAACTACTCTCCGGACAATACGACCGCCGCCGTGGACTTCGACTACTACCAGGGTAAGGCCTATTTGCGGTGGACATTGGACCAGAAAAACGATCTGACAGTGGGTGGCTATGGTTCAAAGTATCAAGCATCGCATTTCGATTCGCGCGCCACAGCGGGCGGCGTATCCGTGGCTTTGGACACGAACTGGTCGCCGCTGCTGTCGACCAGCGCCTCCGTCGTTTATCAGCGCACCAACATCGACACGGCCATTCCGACGCCGTTCAAAGACGTGGCCAACCCCTGGGGTGCCGCCTTCAGTGCCGTCTACAAAGCTCAAGTCAGTCAATTCAGGATGGACGTAAGCCGCTTGATCACGCCGTCCGGCGGCGGCGGGATATACGTCAACGACCAGCTGCAGTTCGAATATGACCGAAACTTCAGCCAGCGCCTGGTGTTTACCGGCGCTGCGATCGCACTACGCGACCGCGGGCTGACGAGCAACGTGAGCGGCGATGATCGGACCTATGTTCGGACGGTGGTGGATTTGAAGTGGATGATGACACGAACCTGGTTTGTGCAGGGCGGTTACCAATACTTCTGGCAGAAATATCAGCTCGATCCGGACGGTGCTTCGAACAACCGGATTTACATCAGATTCGGCTATCAAGGTCTGGGGCGCCAGTTTTGAACGACACGGGGAAATCGCCGATGCCAAGCGCTGTCGCTGGTAATTATTTTGGAGTGCTGCGGCGGCGTTATATCTTCGTCGCGACGATTCTGCCGGCCGTGCTGTTCATCTGTGTGATTGCCGCGTTCGGGATTCGTCCGGAATACCAGGCCACGGCTACGATCATGCTGGAACCCTCGTCGGTGCCGAAGGACATCATCGAATCGACCGTTCTCAGTTATTCGGACCAGCAGATCCAGATCGTTCAGGGGCGTGTGATGACTGTTGACAGTCTGAAGCGCATCGTACAAGAGATCGATCCCTATCCCGACCGGCCCGACTTGACCGCGGAGGACAAGGCGCAGCGCATTCTCGAAGACACCACTCTCGAGAAGGTGGATCCAGTCACGATGAAACCGCAAGCCGAATCGAACGCGTTTTCGCTCCACTACAACAACCCGAAGCCCGCGCTCGCCTTGGCAATCGACGAGCGGCTGGGGCAATTGTTTTTCACGTATAACCAAAGTATTCGCACGCAAGCTGCGGGCGAGACCGCCGGATTTTTGCAGAAGCAATCGGAACAACTGGTGCGGCAAATGCGCGACGTCGATGCGCAGCTCGCCGCGCTGAAAGGCAAGTATGGCGAGGCTCTGCCGGAATTCCTGCAGCGCAACCAGTCGACGATTGAGGATACGCAACACAGGCTCGACGGCCTGGAGCAGCAGGTTCTGATCGCGCAGGAAAAAGAATCCGTGCTCAGCGTGCAACTCAGTCAGATGAGCCCCAACCTGATCACGCAATCCGGGGATCTCACCGACATTGCCACTGTGCGCGCCAAATTGACCGAAGCCGAACAGCGCTATACGCCGAATCATCCCGAGGTGAAGCGCCTGCGCCGCGCGCTGGAAACACTGATGGCTCAGAACGGCGGTTCTGTACGCGGCGGTGTAACGCAGGGGTCCAACAATCCACAGTACCAGATGGCCGCAACTCAGCTGCTGGCTTCACGCAACGAACTGGCCAATCTGAAAGCGCAGGAGAATGCGACGCGCGCCAAGCTGGAGCAGTATCGAGGATTGGTGCAGCATACGCCCGCCTCGGAACGGGAAGTCGTCGAAGTTCTGCGACGCAAAGAGGCTCTGCAGAATCAGTATCAGCATGTACAGGACCGGTTGCAAAGTGCCAACCTGGCCGAGACCTTTGAGAGTCAGCAGGGCGGTGAAAGATTCACGCTGCTGCGCGCCCCCGTCGCTCCGAGATCGCCGGTCTACCCGAATAGACTCGGCCTGATCCTCCTCGGACTGGTTATCGGCGCCGCGCTCACGGGTGTCGCGGTGGCAGTTTCCGAGAGCATGGATAAGAATGTCAGAACTGCGCAAGGTTTGACGATGCTCGATGACATCCCCGTGCTCGCGAACATTCCGGTCATCAAGAACACGCGCGACAGACGCCGAGGCGCCATCAGGTTCGGTTCTTTCGTTGCGGCCTATTCCATCGCTGCGGCGGCCGCGGGCGCCGTGATAATATTGGCGCTGCATCGATAGTCGCTTGGCGTATTCGTCAGCACTCACACCGACCGGGTATGTAGGTACAAATGTCGATCGTTGAACAAGCGCTGGAGAAGAGCCGGGCCGAGCCACGAAGCGGCCCGTCGCGCCGCGCCGGCGATGACGGTGCGCAACGCAGCGCCGGCCGGGCGAAGCAGGCCGCGGCCATCGATCCTGCGCTTCGAATACGGCCGCTGGCGGTCGCCCTGGATGCGGATCTGTGCCGGGAGCGCCGCCTGCTGTTGCATGGCGCGGCGGAGAAGGACGGCGCGGCCGTTGCCGCCTATCGCATGTTGCGCACCCGATTACTGCATCGTGCGCGAGCCCATCAATGGACCACGATCGCAGTGACCAGCGCCGGTCCGAATGACGGCAAGACCCTGACCGCGCTCAATCTCGCGATCAGCATGGCGCGCGAGAAGAGTCGCGAGATCGTGCTTCTCGACATGGACATGCGCAACCCGAGCGTATGCCGTACGCTGGGCATACACCCACCCCACGAGCTTCGTCACTACCTCGAGACCGGCGAACATGCCAAAGATATGTTCGTCTCGGTGTGCAGCGAAAACTTGATGATCTGCGGCAGTACGACGCCGACGGAGCAGGCGTCGGAACTGCTGGCCTCGCCGAGATATGACGACCTTATCCGCGTCGTGAAGCAAGGCACGGTCGAGCCCATCGTTCTCATCGATCTACCTCCGGTGTTGCTCACTGATGATGCATTGGTGGTTGCTCCGAAGGTCGACGCCGTTCTCGTCGTGGTCTCTGAAGGGCTTACCAGCAAGGCTGGTCTTGCCAAGGCATTGGATCTCCTATCGGAATTCCGAATTGCAGGTGTGGTGCTCAATCGAACCGTCGAAACGGTACCCAGCTATAACTATGGTTACGAGTCCGACGATCCCAAAGGCGCGGCGGGTAAGGGAACCTGATCCGACAGGAGTTGGACCAGCGTTCGGTTGAATGCGCATCTTGATTGTTTCCTCCGACACCTTTCCGCCGATTCGTGTGGATGTCGCAGTGCTATTCGGGGTGGAGTTGGCCGGGCGCGGTCACGAGATCGACTGGATTTTGCAAAGCGAAGCCGCATGCGCGCGTCCTTATGTGGCTCGCTGGGGAGGCGGCCAGGTCTGGGTCGGCGCCACGGATTTGGGCCGGTCCCTGTTCAGACGGCTGAGGAAACACGCACTGGGCATTGGCAACGACTTCAGGTTGGTCGCGCGTCTGCGCCGCACGCGGTACGACGCGGTAGAGGTAAAAGATAAGTTTCTGGCAGGCGCGATCGCTGCGATTGCCTGCCGGGTATTTCACACCCGATTCATTTATTGGCTTTCCTACCCGTTTCCCGAACATTATCTATTGCGGGCCAAGGACGGGACCGCCCGTTATCCCCGGCTGTATATCTTGCGCGGCTTGGCATTCAAATGGCTGCTGTATCGATGGTTGCTGCGCGCAGCCGATCACGTTTTCGTACAAAGTGAACAAATGCGGGAGGATATCGCCGCGGAGGGCATACCCTCTCACAAGATAACCGCAGTGCCGATGGGGATCAGCGTCGAGATGTGCGCCGCAGTCAACACACCCGCGAGCCGCCGCCTGCTTCCCGAGCATGTTCCTTGTGTTCTGTATCTCGGTACGCTGAATAAAGTCCGTCGCCTGGATTTCCTGGTGCGCGCGTTTGCCAAGGTGAGAGAGTCCGTACCAACGGCACAATTGTATCTGGTTGGGCGAGGCGAAGATCCCGAGGATGAGGCGTTCCTGAAACACGAAGTGGTGCGGCTCAATCTGGAGTCGTGCGTGGTATTCGTGGGGCAATTACCGCAGCCGGAGGCGCTGCAATACGTGGTGGAGGCCGACGTCTGCGCTTCGCCGTTCTACCCGACGCCGATATTGCGATCCACCTCTCCAACCAAGCTCGTGGAATACATGGCGCTAGGCAAGGCCGTCGTCGCCAACGACCATCCGGAACAGAAACGGCTCATCGAGGAAAGCGGCGGGGGGCTCTGCGTCGCGTATGACGAGCAAGCGTTCGCCGACGCGATCGTGACTCTGTTGCAGAACCCCAAGACCGCGCAGTTCATGGGCGAGCGCGGGCGTCGCTACGCCATCGAGCACCGCTCCTACGCCGTGATCGCCGATGCGGTGGAAAGGCGCATGCTCGACATCATTGCGGACCGATGCTAGGCGTCGCCAAGCCGAGAATCTGCATCGTCAACCCCTTCGAGCATGGTGGCGGGGCTGAATATCAGATTGAGCAATTGATCGACGCCCTGGTGCGCGCGGACGAGTACGAGATTCACTATCTCACGCATTTTGTCGATGAGCGCGACAGAAAGCGTAGCTACCAGGTGTCTCGGATCGGAAACGGCGGGCCGATCCCGCGGTTCGGATACCTCATGGAGGCGCGGTCGCTGTACCGCAAACTGCGCGACATCGATCCCTGCATCATTTATCAGCGGGTTGCTTGCGCCTACACCGGCATTTGCGCCTTCTACTCGCGACGGCACGCGACGCCGCTTCTGTGGCATGTCGCGCACGACACGGAAGTCACGCCGCAGTTGCTCGAGAAGGCGCGAAATGTAGTGCGATTGCGTCTGGAAAAGTGGGCAGCCGAGTCCGGCGCCAGGCACGCCACACGAATCGTGGTGCAGACCCGGCATCAAGCGCACCTGTTGCAGAAGAACTACGCCAGAGCGGCTGACGCCGTGGTCCCCAATTTCCATCCGCCGGCTGCAGAGACATTGGACAAGTCCGGACCTCTAACGGTGATTTGGATCGCGAATCTGAAGCCGTGGAAACAGCCCGAGGTTTTTGTTCGTTTGGCGAACAGCTTGCGCGGCTGCTCCGAGGTTCGTTTTGTGATAGTGGGCGCCCCGGCTCCAACCTCAGGCAATGAGCGCTGGCGGCAGGCTCTCATGCGGGATATCCAAAATACGCCCAATTTGCGATATGTGGGGCAGAAAAGCCACGCGGAAGTCAACGAACTGTTGGCGTGCGCGCACATTTTCGTCAACACCAGCGTGCATGAGGGGTTCCCAAACACCTTCATTCAGGCGTGGTTGCGTGATGTTGTCGTCGTCAGTTTGCAGGTGGACCCCGATCACTTATTGGACCGTCGCGGCGTCGGCATCGTTGCTCGTTCAGAGGCAGGCCTGGTGACCGCAGTGCGCGGCTTGATCGATGATCCGGATGCTCGTGCCGCGTACCGTGAGCGCGGGCGCGCTCATGCGATTGAACATCACTCGTTGCGCAACGCAGATGACTTGGTGGGTCTGCTGCGCTCCTACCGGCGCGAGCCATCACGGTAACTCATGTGATATGGCGTCGGCGGCCGCCTGCGCGGCAAGCGCATTGGCTGCGGCGGTCCAATGGCCGTCGATCGGTAGAAAATCCAGGCGGGTACCGGAGCGAAGCGCCGCCGAGAACGCTGCGTCCATATGCACGACCGCAAATCCGTCGTATGCGGCGCGGTCTGCGAACGAATCGACGTCACGGATCCCTCCCGCGGCGACACCCTGCTCGCGGCGATAGCCGGGCGCCAGCAAAAAGATCACGCGCGCATGGCGGGTCATTTCGAGTTCGTGGAACGATTTGAGCAGGAATTGCGTTGCGGCGCGCTCGAATTCTTCGTCACTGCACCCTGTTCCCCCCGCAGCGACATCCGGGCTGGGTCCTTCATCGGGGTTGCGCCGCCAGCCTTTGGGCCAGTTTGCGGATACGCGCAGATTGTCGAAAATATATCGGAATAAACTCGAGTCGTTGAGCATGTGCTTGAGGCCGGAGGGCGACCGCCGTTCAACCAACGCCACCGATATCACGCCGTCCGAAGACCGCAAATAGTGCTGTCCCAGCCGCGGTACGCAGCTGTGTTTGAGGTCTGCCGCCGTCAGCAAAACGAGCAGTGTGTGCGCATCAAAATTTGCACTTGCCCAACGCGCCGCAACAAGGTAGTCCGCCAGGGAAAATCCGTCCACCCCCACGGCGTAGGTGGGCGTGTGCAGCATCGCCCCGAGGCGCTCGGTCAGGGTATCTCGCGGATCGATGGCGTCGGCCTGGATATATGAGTTGCCGATGACCACGACGGCCCGAGGATCCGGCGCGAAGTCATACGAAGAACGAAATCCAAAATTGTTGAGGACACCGGAATTTCGGAGCTGAAAATTCCAGGCGCGGGAGTAGGTGTACGCGAAGTACGGTTGGCCCCGAAGAATCGGCTGTTGCGCATCAACCGCGCCGAGGTTGTACCCTGTCGAGACGGGCAGTGCATGTAGAGTCAGCTCGGCGAGTAGAGCCACCAGCAGGAAGCCGAACAGAAATGGTGGCAGTGTGTGGCGCATGTCAGAAATTGAAGTAAATGAACTCGGAAGTGTGATGCGATGAACTGATGATCGCCAACAACACGATGCAAAACAGCAATGCGCCCGAGAAGAACCATGCCGCTCCGCCCTGGGCGTTGCGCATGCGTAGGGTCGACGCCTGGCTCGTCGGGAACAGCCACACAAGGGCGAATCCACATGTGAAGAACGCGCACAAATAGCCCAGGGAGGTCTGGGGAATCGAAATGCCGCGGTAGATATCGGCAAAGCAATCGGGGGCGCAATGCATCGATTCCGGGTGAGCCATGGCTTGCAAGACTCGCGCGGCGCTCGAAAATGTCGTGGCGCGAAAAAATACCCAGGCGATCACGACGCAAAGAAAAGTAATGGCGGCGCCGGCGGCCTTGCCCAGGATCGCAACAGTCTTCCCGTAGGACGGAAGCGCCGGTGTTACGGCTCGCCAACCGTGGTTGATCAAGAGATAGGACCCATGCAGGCCGCCCCACACCACAAACGTCCAGTTCGCGCCATGCCACAAGCCTCCGAGCAGCATGGTCAGCATCAAGTTGGCGTAGCGCCGCGCCGCGCCGCGCCGGTTTCCGCCGAGCCGGAAGTAGAGATAGTCTCGCAGGAAGTTCGACAGCGTAATGTGCCAGCGTCTCCAAAACTCGATAATGCTGGTCGACTTATACGGTGCGTTGAAATTCAACGGTAGGTTGATCCCCAGCATGCGAGACAGGCCGATCGCCATGTCCGAGTAGCCGGAAAAATCAAAATAAATTTGCAGCGTATAGGCCAAAACACCGGTCCAGGCAGCCACGCAACCGAATTCGTGGCCGTCACGCGCAGCGTTGAATATGGGCGAGGCATATTGGGAAAACTCGTCGGCCAGCAGCACTTTTTTTGTCATGCCGACGGCGACGTTGAAAAGACCGGTCAGAAGGTTGTTTGCCTGTAGACGATAGGTTTCCGCGTGGCGAAACTGCGGCATCATCTGACTGTGATGCAGCACGGGCCCGGAAATGAGATGCGGGAAATAGGAGACGAAAAGCAGGTAATGGGTAAAATTGCGCTCGCGTACCTTGCCTTCGTAGCAGTCCACGAGGAATGCGATTTGGGTAAACGTGAAGAACGATATGCCGATGGGCAGAACGACGTTCAATGCGCGAATCTCGGCGGCGGAGGCGGCATGCAGAATGAAGTTCAGGTTGTCGATGAAGAAATTCGCATACTTGAAATAGCCTAGAACGCCGAGATTGAGAGCGACGGCCGCGATGAGCCGCAGGCGAAGAACTCGTTCGGGAATCGTTGCCACGGGTGTTACGCGCAGGCCAAACCAATAGTTGATGCAGACCGATGCGATCAGCAGCGGTAACGCCGATATGCTCCAATAGCCGTAGAAGAATAGCGATGCCAGGGCCAGCCACATCGCGGCCGATTCGCGATTGCGCCGGCCTAGAAGAAAGAATACAAAAAATGTGACGGGAAAGAAGCCCAGCAGGAAGGCATAGGAGTTGAACAGCATGGAATTCCGGCAACGCCTATGGGGTCCCCTTGAGGGGTCGGGCCGGCACGCCGCCCACCGCCGTGTTGTCCGGAACATCGTGAACGACCACGGCATTCGCGCCGATGATCACGCCGTCGCCGATCGTGATGCGGCCCAATATCTTGGCGCCCGCGCCCATTTGCACACGATTGCCGATTCTGGGCGCGCCGAACGGATCCTCGTATCCGCTATTGCCGATCGTGACGCCGTGACGAATCAGGCAATCGTCGCCGATGACCGTGGCGCCGTGAATCACGATGCAACCATGGTGCTCGATACACAGGCGTCGTCCGATGGTGGCGGTGGAACCGATGGTGATCCCGCAGAAGATTTCGGTCAATTTGCTGAGAATCACGTAAACAATGGTCCAAGGTGCGCGCAGAATCTTGTTTCTGACCACATATCTGGCGTGACCGAACCGGTACACGGTGAGTGCCCAAAATCCAAGGCCGAGCAACCCTTCACGTTGCGCTTTGAGATCCTCAAGAAGCCTGATCATGCTGGATATTGTCGTGTTCTTATAGACGGTAAGGGCGGCAGCGTGCGACATTAACGACTATGCCGCAGATATCGAGAGAAGCACAAGGCCGCACTCCGACGATGTGACGAATCTCGAGCTTTTTGTGCGTCAAACAATGTGACAAAAGACTTAGGGTTAACCCACCGCCAGTCTATCCCCGTCCGAGTGCTGTCGCTGCTCGTCGGGTCGGTGGCGTTGCTTGCAGGCCTGTACGGGCGATTCAAAGGCATCGGTACCTGGCCGTTGGGCGTCGATGAGTACTATATCTCGCGGTCGATCGACAACGTCATGCGGAGCGGACTCCCGCATTTCACTTGCGGCGGATATTACACGCGCGGTCTGCTCTATCAGTATCTGGTGGCCGGCATGCGCTGGTGCGGAATGCAGCCGGAGTTTGCAGGCCGCTTGCTTGCCGGGATATGCAGTTTGGCGGTGTTGCCGGCGGCATATGGACTGGCCAAGCGCGTTGCCGGTTCTCAGGCGGCCCTGGTGACGATCATCATCCTGTGCATTTCCGTTTGGGAAATCGAGATGGCGCGGTTCGCCCGGATGTATGCGCCGTTCCAGGCGGTGTTCACCTGGTACGTGGTGTTCTATTTGCGCTATACCATCGATGGGAACAAGGCGGCGCTGTCCTGGCTGGTTGCCCTTTCCGTGCTCGGCGTGCTGACCTGGGAAGGCGGAGTGCTGCTCGGAGTCGCCAATCTTCTGGCGGTGGTGTTGACGCACGACCATGGGCGCCTGCGAGCCGCCGATTGGCGTCGATTCGCCGGTCTGGTCTTGCTGCTGGCGTTGCTTTTCCTGGTTACGCGAGATCTGCGCGGCTTTGCCGGGGCGCCCGCGGCGTATGCCGGCGATGCGGGTAATCCGTCGGGTCATCTGCCGGTGGCCGCCGGCGGGCTTGCACCATTGTGGCAGCATCCGGCGTGGGCTCTTGCATCCTTGTTACCGCTTGGCCTTGTTGTCGGTGCGCTTCCATGGATCTGGTCCTATCGCCGACAGTGGATGATCGCCGCCGGCCTGTGCGTCGTTCTGGCAGCGGCGGCCGTGCATCTCTTCAGTGTAAGCGGTGGCGTGCTCGCTTTGATGCTGCTCGCCAAGTTGATCGATTGGCATGACTTGACCGCCGGGCAAGCACGCCGTTTCGCGCCGGCGCTGATTGGATTGCTGATTTTTTGGCTGGCATTCGATCATTGGACCGGAGGTCCGATGATTTACGCGGCGGTCAGCGGCACGGCGGCCAAGGGGCCGCCGCCGGTCATTCATGATTTGTTCGGATTTCCCGACATCTACGACGAAATCATTCGGCCGTGGGGCCACACGGTGCCGATACTAGCGCTGGGACTCGCCGCCGCGCTCGCCTTTTGGTGTTGGAAAACAATCACTACCCGAAGCCCGGTACCGGATTCGATCGCGGCGCTATTGAGCTTGATTGCGTTGATGGCACTGGCGGTCGGCGCCACTGCTACCGAGCGCATCGAAACCCGTTACACGTTCTTTCTTTACCCGTTATTCATCGTTTTGTCGGTTGCGGCGCTATTGAAGCTGGTACAGTCAGTGAGCGCTTTCCGTCGGGCGCCGATCGTGTTTGCAGCGGCCGTACCACTGCTGGCTTTCAGCGCGACCGAGGACTTTCAGCCCCGGCACATCGCTCATGTGGATTCCGCAGACATCAATTTTCGCGTCGGAATGTCGGCGGTGCGCGCCGCTCACTATTACCCGCGCGATGACATGCGTGGTGTCGGTCAATGGCTTGCGATACACGTCCGGCCGGGCGACGTCGTGATCACGGGTATTCCAAGCCTGGAACAATACTATGGCGGTTTTGACTATTTCTTCCTGGGTGAGGAAGATCTGCGGTATGAGGCGTATGTCTGCCAAGATGGCAAGACGGAGCGTTGGACCAATCATCCGGTGCTCTATGGCGAACGCGCGTTGAAACCGATCGTTGCTTCGGGGCGTCGGGTGTATGCCAGCGTATATCAGGACGTCGAAGATCGCTTGCGGGCTGTAGCCCAATCGGAAGGATGGTCTGTCAGGAGTGTGCGGACGGCTGGATACGGGCAGACGGATGTGCTGCTCATTGCAGTGAACGCTGGCGTCATGAACGCGCCATAGGCGGAGTGATTTCCATGCAAGCGATCGTGCTATTGATCATCTGCTGCGTCACGTTGAGTGACTTTCTCGTCAAGCTGTTTGCTCTACCGACGGTGGTGCATTTCCTGCCCGAAGTCCTGTCGGGCATCGTTGTGCTCTATGTGGCGATTGCGGGGACTCGTGATCGTTTCCGCTTGGTGGCCCCGAAGTACTGGTTGGCCTTCGGAGCGTTCGCCGTCCTGATTGTCTGCGGCGTCGTCAACAACGGCACCGGAACGGGAGCGATGCTCAGCGGCATGAGGTTCTACTTGCGCGCCATTCCGCTGTTTTTCCTGCCGGCGGTACTGCCCACGTCGGAGCAGCAGCTGAAACGACAGCTCAATTTGTTGCTTGCCTTGGCGATGCTGCAAGTGCCGATTGCGGTGTATCAACGTTGGATCGTCCTGAGCGAGGGTCGATACACCGGCGATTCAGTCCAGGGAACCCTGACGGATTCGGGAATATTGTCGATATTCCTGATCTGCGTGGTGCTGGTGTTGACCGGCCTGCTGCTCAAGAGGCGCATCGGCAAACTGAAGTACGCCGTGCTGGTTGCGCTGGTGCTCATCCCCAGCGTCATCAACGAAACCAAGGGTACGCTCGTGTTACTGCCGATGGGACTCCTGGTGACCTTGATCATGGCCGGCGAGCCGGGAAAGCGCATACGGTACGCCGGCTTTGCATTGCTGGGACTGGTTGCGTTCGTCGCATTGTTCATACCGGTGTACAACATGATGGAAGCGCATAATCCTTACAAGAACGAGAAAGACGTCACCAATTACTTCACGAACCAAGAACTGCTCAGTCGATACATGAGTTCGGATGTCTCCGGCGTCGGCACGACCAAGGACGTGCGTCGCGGCGATGCCATCGCAGTCCCGCTGCAATTCCTGTCCCGGGATCCGGCACAGCTGGCGTTCGGACTCGGCATCGGCAGCGTGTCGCCGTCGAATTTCGGCAAAAATTTCGAAGGTTCGTACTTTCAGCTGTTCAAGAAATTTCTCATCACTTCGTTCACATTCTTTCTCCTGGAGTTCGGAGTTTTTGGGGTGACCATGATAGCCGTGCTGTTCTGGCTGGTATTCACGGATACGCTTGCGGTCGCACGCATCGACGATTCACTTGCAGGGGCGGTTGCCGTCGGTTGGACGGGCGTCGTTGCGCTGGTCGCCCTCGGAATGGTCTACACCATTTTTCACGAGTTTGTGTCGGTCAATTATCTGGCGTGGTATTTTTCGGGCGTCATTTGCGCGCGCCGCGTATCCTTGACCTATAGAGGCGAGCGGGCGCGCAATCCTGTGGCGCGGCCGGAACTCAATCCCGTGACTTAGGAAAAGCTGAATTGAAGATCGGGATCATGCTTCGGCACTACGAGCAGCAGGAAGGCGGCGTGAAGGTCTATACGCAAAGGCTGCTGCCGCTGATCTTCTCTTACGGTGCTCAACACCACTATGTACTGATCTATCAGAACCCGAAGTTGGTCGGGACTTATGCACAGTACCCAAACGTCGAGGAAGTCTCGGTCGGCTTGCCGGGAACGGTTGCGTGGGATCAGATAGCGGTTCCGTGGGTTGCCAGAAAGAAGCAGCTCGACTTGATATTCAATCCGAAATTCACGATTCCATTCTTCACGAAGGCCAGGAAGATGTTCGTGCTGCATGGGTCCGAATGGTTCGTCATTCCCGAGCACTTCCTCAAACACGATCGGTGGTATTTCAGGACCTTCGTGCCGCTGTATTGCCGCTTTTCCGACTCGTTCGTGGCGGTGTCGAATGCCGTGAAGGCTGATGTCGTCAAACACACCGGTGTCGACCCGCGCAAGGTATTTCCGATACACAATGGATTCGACCCCGGTCTTTTCCAGCCTGTGCGCGACGCGGAACGGCTGCGGGCGGTACGCCAGAAATATAAACTGCCGGAGCGTTTCATTCTTTGGTGCGGACAAATCGAGTCGCGCAAGAATGTCGCGCGGCTGCTGCGGGCGTTTGCCCGCATCAAAGGTGACGTACCGCACCAGCTGGTACTTGCCGGCGAGCAGCGCTGGAGCACCCGCGCCGAGCTGCAAGTGATACAGGAGCTGCGCCTCGAGGACCGCGTCTTTTTCCCGGGATGGATACAGCACAGCGATCTGCCCGCCGTCTACAGCCTGGCGGCCCTGTTTGCGTTCCCGTCCCTTTACGAAGGATTCGGCATTCCGCTCATCGAAGCCATGGCCTGCGGGTGCCCCGTCGTGACGGCCAATACCTGCGCCCCACCCGAGGTCATGGATGGATCGGGTTGGCTGGTCGATCCGCTCAGTGTTGAGGATATTTCGGCGGGGATGAAGAGAGTGCTGTTCGACTCCGAGCTGCGCGCCGGCATGATTGCCAAAGGGATCGATAGATCCAAGGCGTTCAGCTGGGATCAGTGCGCAAAGCAGCTGCTCGCCGTGTTCGACACACTCGAGCAATCGGGCACGGCATGACCAATCGCGGAGGAATCGACCAGGTGAATACCGAGCCGTCATTAAACCCATCCAGCACGGCCCCGACCCGCAGCGGCGTTGGCTTCCTGCTCGCTTGGCATGCGCTGGCGTTTGCGCTCCTGCTGCTGCTGCCGGGGGTGAAATCGCATACGGCATTTTGGTCGGCCGATAATCCCGAGCAAGCGGCGACCGTGCTCGCCGCCGCTTATCTGACCGGCATTCTCCTATTGATGATCATCCGTTCACTGGGTCGGCCGGTGGGCGCGGTGCTGGCGGCGAACGTCACTTTCAGCGTGTTCTGCCTGACATTCCTTTATTTCCTGATGAGCAAGCCGGCACCGGGGGGGTCGCGGTCGATAATCCTCGCGGTGTTCGGCGCAGCGATTGTGCTCGCGTCGCTCGGCTTCGGCCTGAGACGTTTCAGAATGCCCGTACTGACTCTGCTCGCCGTCGCCGTGGCTGCGGTGCTGGGTATCGAGCTCTATCGCGCCTATGGTCCGCAGCATCTGCACATGCAGAGGACCGAATCCAACATCAGCACCGCTTTCTATTCGCTTCATACGGTGACCTACCGCGACAGCATTCCGGGCACGGAGGTACGCGGCGGCGGTATCAGCTTGATCGGCGATCAATACTTGCTTGCGACCGGCGACGGTCGCATGTACGTCTTCCGGTGGCAGAAGGGAAACGACGCGTTCTCCATCAAGCAATTGCCCTATACCGTACCCGCCAACATTCAGGAATTCACGGCTGACGCCAACCCCGAAGGCTATGCGGGCAAACCGAACGGCGGCGATGCCGCAGACAGGCTGCAGGGGGTGCAGACCTGGCAATTCAGAGTCGCGGATGTTCGTGTTCAGGAGCAGGGGGACAATGTTCGAATCTTTGCGTCGCATCACTTCTGGAAGCGCGCGCAGAAGTGTTTCGTAGTTCGTGTTTCCAGCATGTCCGGGACCCGCGAAGCCTTCCTTGCCGGCGATCCCAGCCTGCACTGGGATACGGTCTTCGAGGCCACGCCCTGCGTTCCGCTGCGCGGTGAAAGCAGCGTTCATCAGAATAATCCTTTCGCGGGCATGGAGGTCGGTGGGCGGCTCGGCTTCCTCGGCGATCAGCGGTTGATGCTGACGCTCGGTGATCATGACTTCACCGGCATCGAGAGCAAGCAGATGTTCGCACAGGACCCGCAGGTCTCCTATGGAAAGACGATCTTGATCCATCTGGATGATGGCACGAGCGAAATGTACAGCATGGGGCATCGCAATCCGCAAGGCCTGTATATCACTCCGGAAGGCGCCATCTGGAGCACCGAGCACGGGCCGCAGGGCGGCGATGAACTCAATCTCATCGTGCACGGCGCCAACTATGGCTGGCCGCTCGTGACCTACGGCACCGACTACGGTTCAGCCGCGTGGCCCTTGAATCGTGTGCAGGGCCGGCATGACGGCTACCAGCAGCCCACCTTCGTCTGGGTACCCTCCATAGGGGTATCGAATTTGGTACGAATCGAGCAGGATCGCTTTCCGGTGTGGAAGGGCGATCTGATGGTCGCTTCGCTCCACGGACACGCCCTGTTCCGCATTCGCTTGCTAGATCAGAGGGTGGTGTACTCCGAACCGATCGAGATCGGCGAGCGTATCCGTGACCTCATCGAGGGGCGCGATGGCAGGCTGGTGCTCTGGACGGACACGTCCAGCATCATCTCGCTCACACCGGCTGAAGGAACCGGGGGTGCCGTGCTGTTCGCAACGACCTGCGGCGGGTGCCACAAAGCGATCGACGGCATGACGCACGCCTATGGCCCGGATCTCGCCGGAATCGTCGGCCGCCCGGTGGCGTCGGCCTCTGGATTTCAGGGATACTCGGCCGCGTTGAAGGTGCTGCACGGCAAGTGGACGAAGGAGAGGCTCGATGCTTTCCTGAAGTCTCCGCAGGGCGTGGCTCCGGGTACCGCGATGACCTTTCAGGGTGTGAGCGATCCTGCCCAGCGTGCTGCCATCATCGACTACCTCGCGGGAACCCGGCACTACTGATCAGGGCTTCCATCGTTCGAGCCAGCCCTGCGCCATCAGCACGGTCCACAGCTGAATTGACCAGTCTGTAAGTCCAGCCTGGTGCTGACGCCAGCGGCGCTCGATCACGGTCGGCTCGAATATACCCTCTCGGCGGAGTCGCGCGGGATCAAGCAAATGCCCGGCCCAGTCCTTGAGCGGCCCTCGAAGCCATTGCGCGAGTGGAATCGAAAAGCCACCTTTCGGGCGGTCGAATAGATCCGTCGGCACGTAGCGGGCGAGTACCTGGCGCAGCAGCCATTTACCCCGGCCATCGCGACAGTGCACATCGAGGGGCGTGTCCCAGGCGACCTCTGCGACTTGTGGATCAAGGATCGGAACACGGGTCTCCAGACTTACATACATCGCCGCGCGATCTACTTTCACGAGGATGTCGTCGGGCAAGTACTGGCACGTGTCCATGAACATCATATGCTCCATCGCCCCCACACCGGCCGGGTGGTTTTCGTAGCTGCTCAGAACGGTCATTGGCTCGCGTGAGCCGAGCACCACGTCTTCCGGGCAATGCCAGAAGGACGAATAAGTTCGGTACAGGTGTTGGAAGTTCTTTGCGAAAAGCTGTGGCGAGCGCTCCTTGATTCGATCAGCGAGATGCCATTGGCCGCGCCATGGACCGACCAATGCCGGTGCCGCAAGAACCTCGATCCACGGCAGGGGCAGGCTCCCCACCGCACCCCTCACAACTGCTCGCATTGCGGCCGGTACCCGCTGCACTCGACGCCAGTAATCGAGGGTCGTCGTATAATGTTGGTAGCCGCCGAACAGTTCATCGCCACCATCTCCGGACAGAGAGACCGTTACCGCCTGCCGGGCGAGCTGACTGACCAGATAGGTAGGAATCTGAGACGAATCCGCAAACGGCTCGTCATAAATGTCTGCGAGCTTTGGAATGACGGCCAGCGCGTCTCGAGCGGATACCATGAGTTCCGTGTGATCGGTGCCAAGATGGGACGCGACGCGACGGGCGAAAGGCGCCTCATTGTATTCCTGCTCTGCGAAGCCGATCGAGAAAGTGCGGACGGGCCGTCGACTTGCATGCTGCATGAGAGAAACGATCAGCGAGGAATCGATCCCTCCGGACAGGAACGCCCCAACCGGCACGTCCGCAACCATTTGCAGATTGACCGCCTCGGCGAGTTCTCCATGCAGGCGCTCGACGGTGTCAGCATCGCTCACGCGGCGCGTTCGCGCGCCGGCCCGTGCGACCGGTCGAGCGGACCAGTAGGCCTTCTCTTCAATGGCAAACGATTCCCGTCGCACGCGAATACACACAAACGAGCCGGGACGCACCTTGCGAACTCCATCGTAGATCGTATGCGGCGCAGGAATGTAATGATGGCGCAGCATCAATGCCAACGCATCGCGATTGAGCTGCGCATTCCAAGCTGAGTGGGCCCGAAGTGCTTTGAGTTCCGAACCGAAGAGCAGGGTCTTGCCCAATTGGCCGAAGTGCAGCGGCTTCTCACCGAACCGATCGCGGGCGAGATATAGCGATCGCTCCTGGCGGTCCCACAGCGCGAATGCAAACATCCCTCGTGCGCGCCGCAGGGCCGTTTCCACACCCCAGCGCTCCATGGCTTCCAGCAGCACTTCGGTGTCTGAAGCACTGCGAAATTGATGACCCGTCCGCTCGAGGTCCGAGCGTAGGGCGCGATAGTTATAAATTTCGCCGTTGAAGCTGATCACCATCCGGCCGCTCGCCGAATGCATGGGCTGCGCCGCGAGCGGAGACAAGTCGATGATGGCCAGCCGGCGGTGAGCCAGTCCGACGCCCGCCGCCGGGTCGTGCCAAATGCCTTCTCCATCGGGTCCGCGATGCGCGATCGTATGCGCCATTCTGCGCAATTCTTCGGCTGCCTTGTCGCCGGCCAAAGACCCGAGACCCAAGAATCCCGCTATGCCGCACACCGGTCAGCCTCCCACAAAGCATCGACGATGCGCTCGCATGATGAAATCCTACCACCTTGGCAAGAGCGCATCGGAATTTCAAAGCGGAAATTGCGTCGTGCCATCTTAACTTAATGCTTTGAGCGCGAGCCCGAAGATCCTCGTCGCCCATTGCACATATGCTATTGTTTTTGAACAGCGCCGAGCATAACCACAGACGGGATTCATGATTCTGTACTCTCCTCAACAAGCGCGGCGTTCAATATTCAAGACGATCCGCTTTCGTGCCATTTCGCAGGTCGCGACGGTCCTAAGCTACATCGTTCTCGTGCGCGGTATGCAGGAGCACGCGTTCGGTATCTACAATCTATTTTATTCCTTCATTCCGGTGATAACGACGCTGGCATCGTTCGGCCTCGAGCAGACATTGCGGCGATTTCAGCCGGAATATCTCCGCACGGCGAAGCCTCTGGCGAGCGCGTGGCTCGTGAGGACTGTCGCCGGCGCGCGCTTCGCCTCCACGGTGCTCATGCTTGCGATCATTCTGCTCGCCTGGAATGTGATCGCAAAACGACTCGATTTGACCGGTTATAGGACAGACTTCGCAGTTTTCGGCGTTCTCATCATCCTCTACCTCCAAACGACCATCCTGCAACTGTCCCTGGCTTCCCATATGATGCACCAATATAGCGTCGGGTCCGTCGCTGCAATGTCCGTCGGAAAGCTGCTTGCTTACCTGGCAATCACTGTCTTCGGGTCCCTTACCCTGCGCTCAGCGATTCTTGCAGATATTGCCGCCTATGGCGTTGGGTACATGCTCCTATCGGTGGCGCATTGGCGGCTCCGGACCAAGACACCGCAGACTGCCGGCTTTCACCTTGACGCGTCCGAACGAAGACGTCTTACCCGCTACGCCGTATTCAATCATCTGAATGATGCAGGTTCACTGCTGGTGTACGGTCAGACCGATAATTTCTTCATCGGCGCCATGCTGTCGCCGGTGGCCGTGGCGGCCTACGCGTTCTATGCGAGGTTGACTGAAATGATCAACAACCTGATGCCGCAAAAGCTGTTCGATAATGTCATACAACCGATGTTTTTCGCGGTGCCTGCTGCCGAATCCCATACGCGCCTATCTCGCTATTTTACGTTGCTCATCGATCTGAACCTGGCACTGCAACTCCCGGCCATCTCCTTTGTGATCGTTTATCACGGCGAGTTGGTCCAGGTGTTTTTCGCCGGGAAATATCTTCAGTACTCCAATCTGTTCCCACTGGTGCTGGCCTTGTCGATCGTGCCAAGCAGCATGTCGGTGCCGATATCACTGGTTGCCCAATACCACGAGCGCGCCGGCTTGATGTTGGCGAGCGAGTTATTCGGCCTATATCAGGTCGGAGCAATGCTCGTACTCATACCTGCGCTTGGATTGTATGGAGCCGCGCTTTCTACCGGCACATTCCATGCATTCCGGAACTTCTGGATCTGGTGGCAAATGCGACGTGAGGTGCAATGGCGTAACTTCAAAGGAGTGCTGACGATGGGTCTGCTCGTTTGGGGGAGCGTGGTCGCTGTCTGCAGTCTGCTGCGCATGTTTCTGACGCCGTTGCCTGCGATCGCGCAGATGGCCATCGGCGGCGTGATCTGTGGCATGGGCGCGCTCGCATTTCTGAGGAGCTCCGGGATCTCACAGTCGGATCGTGAGATACTCGCAAACCTGATGCACGGTCGCGAGGCGCGCTTGCTGCGCTGGCTCGGTCTCGCGCCTCAGACTCAGGCCTTGGGCTCTTGAAGGTATAGCACGATGCCCGTCCGAGTTCTCACCAAGGAAGAAGACTTCAGCGCCCTGCAGTCAACCTGGCAAGAACTGTTCGACAGCAATCCCAATAACAGCCCCTATCAGTCCTGGCAGTGGAACTTCACGTGGTGGAAGCACTTTGGCACATCGGGCGCTCTGCGCCTGGTCCTCGTGGAGGAGGATGGCAGGCTCATCGGGATTGCCCCGCTGTTTGTCGCCGGACGCTTCCGTGGGTTGCCGCTCAAGCACCTGACTTTCATCGCCCACAAGCGAACCGATTATCTTGATTTCATCGTCCGGCCGGAAAACGAGGCCGGCTTCTTCCGGCAACTGTTCGAATTCCTGGCCGGCGGACCGCGGGATTGGCTTTTCATCGAGCTGAAGGACTTCAGCGAGCGCTCGACAAACCTGCTGCCGTTATTGCGGGAAAGTGCGCGCGCTTTCCCGGCTCTCAGTCTGGAATCGGCGCAACTGTGCGTCACGGTCGCGCTAACGCCCGGCTGGGATGAATTCGTGGCCACTCTGGGCAAACGCGTGCGCAAGGATGTGGGTTACGACCGCCGCTATCTGGCAAAGCACCTTGCGGTGGATTTCAGAATTTTCGAGAGCGCGCGCACAGACGGCGCTGCCCTCGATGATCTGATCACGATCTACCGCGTCCGTTGGCAGGGAAAAGGAGCGACTCATTTCGATGAGAGCGCGTCGGCGCGATTCGAGCGCGAGATTGCCCTGCGGTTCTCGGAGGCGGGCTGGTATCGCCTCTATCTGCTGTATGCCGACCAGAAGCCCGCTGCCGGACTGCTGGGCTATGTCTTGCGCGACAAATTCTATGGCGATGTCTTTGCACATTCGCCCAGCTATGAGAAGTACAGCGTCGGCAACGTCTTGCTCGGAATGGCAATCGAAGATTGCATAGCAAACCACCGGACTGAACTCGATCTCTCCCGGGGCGAAGAAGCGTACAAGTACCGTTGGAACGGTCAGACAAAGCGCAACTACTGTTTGAGGATCTTCCGCGGCCGTGCCGGACTCGCACTCACATCATTGGTCGAGTGGATCTACCAGCGGGGCAGTTCCGTCGCGTTCCTGCAGAGCCTATTGGCACGATACCGTCGATTGCGATCGCCCCGCACCGCCATGCCGGTACCGGTACGTGACTGCGCCGATCACGATGAACCCGGCAACTGACGCGATGGCCTGCGGCCACGCGGAGAAGCCGCGCATGGCGAGGAGAGCGGCGAGACCGCCGCCGACCGCCAGACTGGCGCCGAGCGATACCAGCATTCGCCGGAGCGCAGCGGCGGTGAGGGGTTGGCGCAGAGCGCCTACACACAACACGTCGATGGCGGCATATGCCGCCGCCCCCGCGTAGATCGCGCCATTGACACCGTAGCGCGGTACCAACAGGACGTTGAGGATCACGCTCAGAATGGCGCCGGCGGCGACAAATGCCGCGTTGGCGGTCTGGCGATCCGCGCACAGCAGCAGGCGCCCAAGGCCC
>Ga0210406_10001996_pt1 | contig 23839 bp, 19 predicted proteins | sample IncBWC30MmetaG_FD_155454 | JGI IMG/M metagenome (GOLD analysis project Ga0210406, IMG submission 155454) | Forest soil microbial communities from Barre Woods Harvard Forest LTER site, Petersham, Massachusetts, United States - Inc-BW-C-30-M | ecosystem: Environmental > Terrestrial > Soil >...
CCTTGCAACAGCTGCGTCGCACGGATCCTGACAACGTGGCGCTGACGGATGCACGCATGGTGTCGGCATTTGATGCGGCGGCGCGCGCCGCGCAGGGTGCCGGTAATTTTCAATTGGCCGCCGCGCTCGTCGAATCCGGTCTGAGCTTCTCGCCCAATAGTGCGCCGCTGCTCGAGACGCAAGCCAGCGGCAATGCCCAAATGCAGGCCGCGCAAAATAAACAGCGCGCGGCGGCGATTGAAGCGCGGTTGGCGGCGCTCAATCCGGCGGCTGCCGGTTTTCTCGATCAGATTTTGCGCTACCGCGACGATATCGCGACATTGAACACGCTGTCGCCGGGCAACCCCACGGTCGCAAAATTGCAAGGCGGTTTGCAAGCCGCGGCGCTGCAGCGCATGAGGACGCAATTGGCTGCCGGCGATATCGCCGGCGCGCGAGATCTGCTCCTGAATGTCGGAGAGTTGTTGCCGGAGGCCGTCGTGGCGCGCGCCCGCGCCGAGGTGCTCGACAAGGCCCGAGCCCAGGAGTCGCAACAGCTCGATACGCTGGAGCGCCTGCGCCGAGCGGTGCTCACCGGGCGCATGAGTTCTGGATCGGGGAGCAGCGCGCCGGATTTGCTCGCGAGCTTGCAACGCAGCGGCGCCAGTCCCGATGTGCTGGCCGCGGCGCGCGATCTGCTCGCCTATGGATTCTTGCGAGAGGCACGGCGCGCGCGTGCGGGCGCGGATCGGGGCCGGGCAACGAGCGCCTTGGCGGATGCGCGCGCGGCGCAGCCGAGTGCCGTCTGGCAAAAACGTATCGACGGCGAGCAGGTCCTATTGGATGCCGCGCCTTCCGGCCGAGCGGATGGCGGCGCGCAGAAGAACGAGATCGACGCGGTGCGACGGCAGTTCGCCGACTCGCTGCGCGCCACGGTGCTCGGAGAAAATGAGTTGAAGGTGCTGGCGGAATCGCTGGATCGGCTCGATGCGTTGGGGGCGTCCCCGCAGGAACTCGATGCCGGCCTGCGCAATGTGGAGGATCGTTTTATCGCCCAGATCTCGCGGGTTCAGGAGCAATCCGGCGCGGAGCAGGCGCAATTGTTTGCCCGGCAGGCATCGGATTCGCTCTTGGGCAGCGAGCGAATCGCCGAAGTCGCGCGGCGGATGCGCGATACCGCGGTGGGGACCACCAAACCTTTCGCTCCCGATGCGCTGGCACAACGCTCGCAGCTCGCCAAGCTGATCGCCGCCCCGCAGGCGACGCGCGCCTGGGCCGAAGCGCTGCACGGGACTCTGCAAAGTCTCGCGGCGGCGATGCCGGCGGATGATCCTGCGCTGATTGAGGCCCGCCGCACGGCCGGCGTCACCTTCGCGAAGGCGGCGGCCTCGGCGCGCGCCAACAAGCATCTCGAGGAGGCTGCCTCGCTGTTGGCGCTTGGCCGTGAATTGTCTCCTGACTCCCCTGATCTGGCGCGCGAGTCCACGGCGGTCTCGACTGAGCAAGCCGCCATCGCGCAGACCGCGGCCAATCAGGAGCAGCGAACCGGCATCGAAGTGCTCAAGCAAAGGCTCATTGCGCAGACCGATGCGGGCAATATGGACGCGGCAAATGCCACCGCGACCGCCTTGCGCCGCGTGTTGGCGGGTAGCGTCTACGTTTCCACCGAGCTGCCGAACACCTTGATTCACGGCTACAGCCGGCTGGCGAGCACTCAGATGCATGCCGCGCATACCGATGCCGCTTTGCGAACCTTGGCGGCAGGTCGACTGAAATTCGGCTCCTCGCCCGAGCTGAAGAATCAGGAAGCCCATTACGTGATCATTGCGGACGCATACGATCGGCTCAGTACGGCCATCGTGCTCAACGTCGCTGAGCAGAAGCGTTATCTTGATAACTTAAGGGTGTCGGAAGGCAGCGATTTTGCCAACGTCGAGCAGATGCTGGCGCGCACGCTCGCCAATCGTATAGCCGATCAAAAGGCGGCGAATCGGGCCTCATTGGTTGACGGTCTGCTCGAGGCGGGCCGGCGTGTATTCCCCGAATACGCCGCGTTGCTGGAACAAGGCACGGCGGGTGCCTTGCCCAAGCCTTGCCCAAGGCCCAGCTGGAGGTCGCGGATCAGTAGTGCCGATTCCAATGAATATGCGCTCGGCAGCGACGCCGCCGAACAAGAACGCCTAATTCGTCAGGCAGCATGGTTGAGTGCGCATACAGAACGATTCTTCCGTGCGGCGGGAGTTGGCGCGGGGCAGCGTGTTCTGGACCTCGGATCCGGAGTAGGGGACGTTTCGTTGATCGCAGCCCGTCTTGTCGGCGCCGCCGGCGAAGTCCTCGGCGCCGAACGCGACCCGCGTGCCGTTGCGCGTGCGACGGCGCGCGCGGCGGAACTCAGGCTGGAACACGTGCACTTCACGCAAGCCGATATCGCCGATCTCCCGATCGAGCGGCCGTTCGATGCGGTGGTGGGACGCTACATCCTGATGTTTCTTCGCGACCCGGCGGCGGTCTTGAGATCCGTTTCGAAGGTCGTTCGGCCGGGCGGAGTCATCGCGTTTCAAGAACCGTGCTGGACCTCGTTCCTACAAGCCTGTGAGATCCTGCCCCTATGGCGCAGCGCTGCGACCTTGATGGTGGACACATTCCATCGCACGGGAACCAACACGCGTATGGGCGCGGATCTACCGGCGACATTCGTCGCGGCAGGATTGCCGACGCCGGCGGTGCGCACCGACACGCTGGTCGGGGCCGAGCGATGGATGCCGGATGTCATTCAAACTCTGGCGCCGCAAATGCGGGCGCTCGATCTCGCGGTGGGCTCCCTCGGAGATTTGAGCACGCTCTGTGACAGGCTCTTGAAGGAGGCCGAAGCGCATCACGTTCGCGCGCCGCTGCCCGCGATCCTCGGCGCTTGGGCTCGTAAGCCGGAAAGCTAGCCATGGCAACAATCCAATCCCGCGAGAGCACTGGTCCAGGCTATTTTGTTGCAGTGCAAGATGGACGTGTCGCCCGACTCGCGGTATTTGATTCTGCCGGTCGACATAGAACATTAATTCGAATCAGGGGGATACAGTGACTGACAAGATCAAGCCGCCATCGATCAGCCGCCGAACGGTCGTGGGAGCCGCGCTCGCCGCCGGTGCCGTCAACCTGGCGCCGCCTTTCATCCGGTCCGCGCGCGCCGCGGATACGGTGAAGATCGGCCTCAACAATCCGCTGACCGGCACCTACGCCGCGCTCGGTGGTAACGAACTGATCGGCGCGCAGCTCGCGGTCGAACAGATGAACGCCAAGGGCGGCATCCTTGGACGTAAGGTCGAATTGCTGTCAGAGGACTCGACCAGCGGCGATGCCGGCACCGCGGTCCAGAAGACTCGCAAGCTGATCGAGCGCGACGGGGTGAATTTCATTTTGGGCAACGTCAATTCGGCACTGTCGCTCGCCATGGCGCAGGTAACCAACGAGAAAGGCGTGCTGCATGTCGTGCCGGGTGGACACACCGACGCGGTGACGGGCTCGAGCTGTCACTGGAACGTGTTCCGTGTCTGCAATACGACGCAGACCGAGGCGAACGCGGTGGCCTCCGTGTTGCTGAACAAGGCCGGCAAAAAGTGGTACTACATTACGCCGGACTATGCCTTTGGTCATACCTTGCAGGCGGGCTTGGAGAAAGCGGCCGCCCGATTGGGAGGAACCAAGTTGGGAGGCGATCTCTCGCCGCTCGGTACCACCGATTTTTCCTCCTACCTGATCAAAGCGCAGGCGGCCAAACCCGACGTGATCATCTTCACTCTCGCCGGCGATGACATGGTCAACGCCTTGAAGCAGGCGGTGCAGTTCGGTTTGGACAAGACCATGCACCTGGGAGGTGCGCAACAGGAACTGGAGGTGCTCCTGGGCCTGCCGCCCGAGGCGCGCGTCGGGTACTGGGTGTTCGAGTGGTACTGGAAGCAGGCCGGCGTGCCCCACGTGACCGATTTCGTCGCGGCGATCAAGAAAAAGACCGGCAAGGTGCCGACGGCTCGCACTTGGTTCGGCTTTGCCTCGGCTTGGAGTTGTGCGCTCGCCGCCAACACCGCCAAGTCGCTCGACGCCGTCAAGATGGCCAAGGCATTGAGCGGCATGACGCTGCCCGCCGAAGTTGGCCTGATGCCGCATCTGCCGTATTACCGCGCGGGACAGAATCAATCGATCAACACGCTGTACGTGGGCAATGCGCAGGCGAAAGGCAGCGCGGAGGACGACCTGTTCAACGTGACGGACATCGTCAAGGGCGTCGATGCCGCCGGCACCCTGGAGGAGACCGGCTGCAAGATGAGTTGGCCGACCTGAACGGCCGGTGAAGTCCACGCCAGCCCGATTATCCGGTCTTGAGCCGCGCGCCCGCACAGTCTGCGGCGCGCGCGGCGGTCGTGTTCCCTTCATTTAATTCACCATGCCACGCGTGCCCTGATGCAGCTGATCCTGTTCAATATTTTCAATGGCCTGATCGTCGGTGCCTTCTACGCGCTGATGGCGCTCGGGCTTTCGCTGATCCTCAATTTAAGCGGCGTGATCAACTTCGCGCACGGCGGGTTCCTGGCCCTTGGCGCTTATTTGGCCTACTCCTTGATGCCCTTCGTGGGGTTCTGGGGAGCATTGCTGCTGGCGCCATTTCTGACCGCGGCCATCGGACTCGTGATCGAACGGCTCATGATCCGAAGGCTTTATGGCCGCGATCCGTTGTACAGCCTGTTGCTGACCTTCGGCCTGGCTTACATTCTCGAAGATGTCACGCGCTTCATTTGGGGCGCACAGAGCCTGCCTTATCCCATACCGGCCTGGTTGACGCGCCCGCTCAGCACCCAATTTTTCTTCCTGACCGGTTACCGGCTGTTCATGGTGCTGCTCGTTGCCTTCGCGGTAGCGGCCCTGTTCTTTATTCTTCGTCATACGCGCCTCGGCATGCGGATCCGCGCCGGTACTCTGGATCTGGAGACCGTCTCGGCGCTGGGTGTGAACGTGCGCGTGTTGCGCAATTTGAACTTCGGACTCGGGATCTACCTGGCTGGGCTGGCCGGCGTGCTGGCGGCCGGCATGCTCGGGCTGCAGCCGACCATCGGTACGTCGCTGATCATGCCCAGCTTTGTGGCGATCATCGTTGGCGGGCTCGGTAGCCTGCCGGGAACCTTGTTCGGCGGCCTGCTGATCGGCATCGCGTCGGGCCTGACCACGGTGTTCTTTCCTTCCGCGAGCGAGGCCGTCATTTACGTGATGATGGGCCTGGTCTTGTTATTGAGACCGCGCGGTTTGTTTGGCGAGGAGGGCAGGCTGCAATGAAGTCGCGGACCGCCGTGAACTGGGTGCGTCACAACATCCCCGCCGTGCTGCTGTGGATCGTGTTGTTGACGATGCCCTTCTGGATGAAAGCGGTCGGCGGCTACACCGAATTGGCGACCCGTGTGGTCGTGTTGGGTCTGGCGGCCATGGCCTTGAATTTCCTGCTGGGCTATACCGGCACGCTGTCCTTCGGTCACGCCGCTTACTTCGGCATCGGTGCGTACGGGGTTGGGCTGACGATCAAGTACCTGGTCCCCAGCACGGCCCTCGGCATGTTGGTCGGCATGATCAGCGGCACCCTCGCCGCGGCGCTGATCGGCGCGCTCATCGTGCGGCTGCGCGGCGTGTACTTTGCCATGGTGACAATCGCCTTCGGGCAGGTATTCTATTTCATAGCGTTCCGCTGGAACTCCGTGACGGGCGGTGATGATGGACTGAACGGATGGCAGCGCCAGGCTCTGAAGCTCGGCTCGACCACCCTGGACATTCAGACCCACGACAAGACCTTTTACTACTTCGCGCTGACCTGCTTTGCGCTGTCGGCGCTCGCGATGGCGTTGCTGTTGAAGTCTCCGTTTGGCCGTACCCTGGTGGCGATCCGTGAAAACGAGCGGCGGGCGCGTTTTCTGGGGATCGATGTGGAACGGCACCTGTGGCTCTCGTTCGTGATTTCCTGCGCCTTCGTCAGCCTGGCCGGAACGCTTTATGCCTTGCTCAATAACTTCCGGAACGCTTTACGCCTTGCTCAACAACTTCACCGACCCGCGCGCGCTGCGCTGGGACATGTCCGGGAACTTCGTCATCATGGCGGTCCTTGGCGGCATGCGCTCCTTTTGGGGGCCGCTGATCGGCGCCGCCATCTTCGTGGTGCTTCAAGACTATGTGTCCAGCGTGACCCAGAACTGGATGTCAGTGGTCGGGCTGGTCTTCGTGCTGGTCGTGCTGTTTTTTCCGCGGGGCGTACTGGGTCTGCTGCGAGGCAGGGGCAAATTGTGAGCCTGTTGCGCGCCGAACAGGTGTCCTGCTCCTTCGGCAGTCTCAAGGCCGTCAGTGACGTGTCGCTATCGATCGCACCCGGCGAGCTGCGCGCGCTGATTGGCGCCAATGGCGCCGGCAAGACGACCTTCTTCAACTTGATCAGCGGCTTCCTGGCGCCCACCGGCGGCGCAATTATATTCGATGGCATCGACATCACGGGAGTGCCCGCGCACCGGCGGGTGGGAATGGGAATCGCCCGCACGTTCCAAATCACCGAGGTGTTCCCGGACTTGAGCGTGCGGGAAAATCTGCGCATCCCGGTCGAAGTCGCGTCGGGCATGGCTCGGCACGCCTGGCTGTCGCGCGGCAAGTCCGAGGCCGTGATGGAGCGCGTCGATGAGTTGCTCGCGTTGGGCGCGCTGGCCGACCGCTCCGAACGATTGGCCGGGGAACTGTCGCATGGGGATCAGCGCGCCATCGAGATCTTGATGGCGCTCGCGCTCAAACCCCGGCTGCTGCTGCTCGACGAACCCACCGCCGGCATGGGCGACCAGGAGACTTTCGATATCACCGAATTGATCCGGCGCCTGCACCGCGAGCATGCCCTGTCAATTCTGCTCGTGGAGCATGACATGCGGGTCGTGTTCCATCTGGCCGACCGGATCATGGTCATGGCCGAGGGCACGGTGCTGGCCGACGGGACGCCCGAACAGATCGCCGCCGACGAACGCGTTCAGTCTGCGTATCTGGGCCAGGGCGACGCATGATCGCTCTGCAAGCCAAGGGTCTGAATACCTACTACGGCAAGAGCCACGTTCTGCACGGCGTCGGACTGGAATTGATCGAAGGGCAGGTGGTGACGCTGCTGGGCCGTAACGGCGCGGGCAAGACCACGACGATGCGCAGCCTCATGGGTTTGACCCCGGCGCGCTCCGGCACGGTGCAGGTGTTCGGTCAGGACTGCACGACCTGGCCGCCGTATCGAATTGCCGCTCTCGGAGTGGGATTCGTCCCGGAAGGTCGACGTGTGTTTGCCAACTTAAGCGTCGAGGAGAACCTGAAGGTGCCATTGCAGCGCCCCGGCCCCTGGACCATCGAGCGTGTCTACCAACTGTTCCCGCGCCTGGCCGAGAGACGTGACAACCGCGGCCGCCAGCTGTCGGGCGGCGAACAGCAGATGCTGGCGATTGCACGCGCCTTGCTGCTCAACCCCAAGATTCTGTTGCTCGACGAACCGTCGCAAGGCCTGGCGCCCAAGATCGTGCAGGAGGTTTTCCAAGTCATCGCTACGCTGCGCGAGGAAGGCATGTCGATTTTGCTGGTCGAGCAAAATGTCCGCGCCGCCGTGAAAATCGCCGATGTTGCCTACGTGCTGGACGACGGGCGTGTCGTGCACGAAGGACCGGCGGCCGAACTGGCGGTCGACGAGGAGCGCCTGCGCGCGCTGGCCGGCGCGGCCGCGCCCAGTTGGCAGCGGGCCGATCGGCCCGCGTCGCATGTCGTCAAATGATGCCTATCGCAGCCTGGTGATCGTCAATCCCATGTCGGCGGCCGGTGCCGCCGGCAGACGTTGGGATTCGATCGCCAAACTCCTGCGGTCTTCACTGGGTGATTTTGAGCACGTGATCACGCGAGTGCCGGGCGAGGCCACGACGCTATCGCGAGCCGCGCTGCGTGAGGGTTTCGAGATGGTCGTTTCCGTGGGCGGGGACGGCACGCTCAACGAGGTCGTGGGCGGCTTTTTCGACGGCTCCGCACCGATTGCGCCCGAGGCCGTGCTGGGTGTCGTCGCGCTGGGCACAGGTTGCGATTTCGCGAGGACCGTGGATCTTTTGGATCTTGAGTCAGCCTGCGCGAGGCTTGGAGGGCGCAACACACGCATCATAGACGTAGGGTTAGCGCGCTTCACTGACCACGATGGCGCTCCGACCACCCGGATCTTCATCAATGTGGTGTCGTTTGGGGTGGGCGGATTGGTTGCGCGTCTGGTGAGTCCGCGCCTCAAGGCCGTCAGCGGCCAACTGGCCTTTACGCTCGCGACGCTGCGGGCGCTGGCGGTTTATCGCGACCAGACGGTCAACCTCGAATTCGACGGTATGCCGCCCCGTTCGCTGGCGATCACCAATTGCGCTTTCGGCAACGGTCGATATTTCGGCGCGGGAATGCAGGTGACACCCGGGGCGGTCCTCGATGACGGCGAACTCGACGTCACGATCTGGTCCGGCTCGATGACGGCGAACTCGACGTCACGATCTGGTCCGGTTTCGGATTGACGGATTTCATCGGTAAGCGCCATACGCTCTACGACGGCAGTCACGTGCGACTGCCGGGTGCGCAGGTGCTGCGGACCCGGTGCACGATCGCGACCAGCGAATCGACGGTGCTGCTGGAGCTTGACGGCGAAAGCGTGGGAAAGCTGCCGGCGCAGCTGCAGGTGCTCCCCCGTGCGGTCCGCCTCAAGGTGTGAACGCCGCTCGCTGTGATTTCGGTTATCAGTGACCGAGGGCTAAATCGCGCACCTCGCAGGTCCCTTCCCAACCCGGCATCAAGTCCCTGTGCAGCTGCATGAATTCAACCGCCGAGGCCACTGCTTCTTCTTTATTGCGCAATTCCAAGATCGCATAGCCCCCGATCACCTCTTTGGTCTCGGCAAAAGGTCCATCGAGGACCTTAAGCTTGCCGTTGCTGATTTGCACGCGGGCACCCATGGCCAGCGGCATCAATCCGGCGTTGTCGACCATGCGACCGGCCTTGGTTTCCCGATCCGTGAGTTTGGCCATGGCATCGAGCAGCGCCGGCGTTGGGGAGGCCACGTGGGACGATGTGACGATAAACATATATCGCATTTGAGAATCTCCTTGCGGGCGAGCCGCGCGCACCCGTGCCGCTCTATCTCGCTTACTGCAACGACGAACGAGGCGGGGCCAAATCGACACGCGATATCGAATCGCGCGGAAATTCAGCGGTCGGCTAGGAGGCGCTCCCTGCGCTGCCCTTTGTCATCATCTGTCGTCGTGGCGGTCCCGGTCGTCATGTCCATGATCGTCGCCGTGGTCCGAGCGATCGTGCTCATGATCGTGACCGCGGCCATGGTCGTGATCGCGGTTGTGGTCGCCATCGCGGTCATGCTCATGATCGCGGGGTACATAGCCTGGTTCGTATTCCTGCGATCGCACAAAATACACCGGCCGATTGCAGGCGTTGTATTCCTGGCAATGTTTGCGCCAATTTTTGGCGTGTCCGGGAGGCACATGCAGGTACACGGGCGGCGGTGGATCTCTTTGCGGGACAATCAGCATGGGCTGCGCATAAACGAGCGGCGGAGGCCTCTCGCTGCCCAACTGAACCTGACCGTAAACGCCCGGCGCGACCTGACCCGATAGAATGACGTGAATGTCCAGGTCGCCCGCCCGGCAAATCCCGGCACCCGCGAGTAACACCGCCACGACTGAAATTAGACGCATAGTTTGAATCTCATGTTAATCGGCTGCCCGTGGCGGGTAGGGTAGCCGTAGCGGCGGCACTGTTTGACCTTGTCGTCGTCGAACTGTGATCCAGTTCACGCTTGCATCGGGTTGTCCGACAGCACATTACTCTCGCAGCCAACATGCTCCGCCAACTTTTCGTACAGCGAGGCAATCAGCAGCAGTTGCACACGGGCGTGCGTGTTCTTCACGGCCACCGCCACGGCCCGGATCCGCCGGGCCTCTTCACGATAATCTTGGTGGTTTTGGCGCTCGATTCCCAACACGTCTTTCGCCTGAAGGTAAAACGCTGGGATATTAACAAAGGTTATTTGTAGGAGAGACAGTGGACTGGGTATTGAAATCGTGTCGGAAAATGCTTACGCATTGAGGCGGCCGCCGTCCCTGCGCCGCCTCTATGAGCCTGGACGATAGTGGCTTGGAAGCGGTCTAGTTTAGTGGTGGTGCGCGTCGTTCCACTTGTCGGCCTCGATGAGTTCCTGCTGGGCGTGCCTTAAGGCATCGATTGCCTTCTCGGCATGTCCGCCAAACTCGAGACCCTTGTTGTTGGCCTGGGCTGCTTGTACGTGATGGATGGCATTTTCAGCGGCCCCAAGCGCATCCCTCAGGTTGGGATGATGGATCTCATAGGCGAGCGCGGCTGTGGTGACGAGAACGGCCGCGAGCGAAGCAATAGCAAGCTTTTTCATGTTTCTCCCGTTTGGTGAATTGACGTGGACAACGGCATAAGTAGATCAGAGCCCTCCTGGCCGTGATGTGAATTTACTCACACGGCGCACTCCGGCGCCGCGGATCTGTGGATGATTTTCGCCGGGCGAGGAGCCGGCGTCGGCGGCGACGCCGGTCCTACAATCTCTGATCTCAGTCTTGTTATTCGTCTTTGATCTCAAACACCATCGGCTTCAAATAGTCGTTGGGATCAACCAGCCACAATAGTTGCGGCCAAGCGGCCGGCGACACGTTCGCCGCTTTGAGCGCATCGAAGTAACCCACCTTCCATTCCAAGGACGATCCTTCCACCGCCACCGCCGTCACGTGATTGGGGATGAAGTAATGCGGCTTTACGTGCTCAATGTATGTGACGATATCGCGCTCGCCATTTTGGTTGAATCCCAGACTCACGACCGAACCCAGCTCGACGTCCACCGGGCTCAATCCATCCATGATCGAGGCGAGATTGGCGCCCACGGTCTTGCCGTTCACCGTGACGCCCGGGAAGCAACCGTGCACATCCTGAGGCGGCTCAAACGGCATGCCGCTGGAGTTATTGTTGGGAAGGGCGCAGCTATCGGTAATGTCGCCGGTCGAGTTGTGCCAGACAAAGCGGAATTTATCGCCGCCATTCACCGTGAAAACGTAAAAGAGTGCGATGGGACCGCCGGGACCCGTTCGCGCCGTTGCGATGTTCATCACGGTCGACAACGGCGTGCCCGCGGGAAACAACGCAGGATCACGGGGGTCCTGCAGATTGCACGGGAAGGTGTTGCCCTTGCTGAGCGTAGGCTGGCAGACACCTCCCGAGGTCGCAGCGATCGGAACGGCATCCGGATCCGTCACGCCGGTATTGGTCGAATGCAGATGCTTGAAAACACTGATGCTCACTGCCGGCTCGAAGTCTCCAATCTTCACGATTTCCGATCCCGGCAGCGAGCCGCGCGCGGTCTGCGCTTTGCAGGTAACGTCCTTCACCAGCGTATAGCCCCTGGCAAAGTTGTTGGCCGCATCGATGTGCATGTTGTCGCATGTTTCCGGACTCGCATAGATGACGGCGCCGGTCTCTTGCGCAATGAACGCCGCATTGTCGGCGTGATCGAAGTGTCCGTGACCCAAGAAAATCGCCTCGGGTTTCAAATCGAGCAGATCTTGAATGACCAATGGCGTGCGTCCGGGCGTGGTCTCAAGCCTGGTGATAAATGAGTCGAGCAGCACCACGTGTCCTTTCATCGCGGCGGCAAACGTCGCGTTCGTCAGCCAGGAGAAGACGACGCGGTCCGTGCGCAGCTTGCCGTTCTTCTCATTGACAGCCTCCGTTCCGAAAACCTTCTGTCGCGCTGCAATCATTGCGTCCGATGGTCCCTTGCCAAACGCGGGGACGATGAATAACCCCGATAACAAACTCGCACCAAGCGTCGTCGTGAATATGGGTGGCAATCGCATTGGAAACTCCCCTTTGGAAATGAAAGTTAGTTTCGATGAAGCTAATTTCGCTGACCGTACTGACGTCCCACACCGCGAGGGCGGCCAACGCAAATAGTCTGCTCCAAAGAATTCACACAGACCAGTTGGCGGCGTTGCGCACGCGCGCTTGTAGGACAAGATTTGGGGTTTGTGCGTTAGTCCTGATTCATCCGGACGCCGCCGACGCATTGCTGTAACAATTCGTACATATCGCGCCGCTCGCAAAGTTTCGCTAGTTCGAGGGCGGAAATGCCGCGACTATTCGAGGTCTCAACGCTTGCACCTGCCCGAATGAGTGCTCTCGCTGCGCCAATCTGATCCCTCTTTTGCTTTGGCCCATCCGGGCCGTGGCCATGCACCGCCCAGTACAGCGGAGTCGCTCCGAATTCGGTGCACCTTGCCTCGATGTTGGCGTTATGAGCGACCAAGCGTTCCACGCTCGCGGGTGTGCCGATCCACGCCGCCCAGTGCAGTGCGCGCGCGCCGAAGATGGAAGTTTTCTCCGTGGCAGCGCCGGCGTCGAGAAGCACCTTGGACACCAGTTCCGCCCCCAAAGATGCTGATCCGATGAGAGGAGATTCTTTATCGCCAGTGCCATCGATCGCGGCACCATGTGCCAGGAGCATTTCGGCGATTTGGCCCTCTTTGCCGTTAAGCAGCCATCCATTGAAAAAGCAGTCGGAAACATAGTGAAGAGGATCCGATTCGTTTTCTTGATTGAGGAACCAATGGATCGTTCGGTTCGCCAGCGCTGGTTCTGCCTCCAATGCACGCTGAATTCCATCCACGTCGCCCGCCTCAATCAGCAGGCGGAAATCGTCAGCATTCATAGCACTGCATCCATTCGTTGCCCTCTCGTGTGCAGTTTACCGAAGAAGCGATAACCCGAGGATAGAGTCCGCGAAGCGAGGGCGGCGCAGCATTTTACGTTCTACGAAGATTTTCGTTGCAACTACGAATCTATTCGTAGTAACCTCCCGGCATGCAGAAACCGTCGACTCCGAAGCCCACTGTGATGGAACTGGCAATCCTGCGCGTGCTATGGGAACTCGGGCCTGCCACGGTGCGCGAAGTCCATGAAGTCCTGGATGGCCAGAAAGCCACCGGCTATACGACGGTTCTCAAGCTGCTGCAAATCATGACGGCGAAGGGGGCAATCCTGCGCGTGCTATGGGAACTCGGGCCTGCCACGGTGCGCGAAGTCCATGAAGTCCTGGATAGCCAGAAAGCCACCGGCTATACGACGGTTCTCAAGCTGCTGCAAATCATGACGGCGAAGGGCATGGTGAGCCGCAATGAGGATGCCCGCGCTCACGTGTATGTGGCCCGCCAACCGGCTGAGAGTACCAAGCGGCAACTGGTGAGTGATCTAGTGCAGCGTGCCTTCGCGGGTTCCGCGAGCCAATTGATGATGCATGCCTTGTCGGGTAAGAAGACATCGCGCGAGGAGATTGAAGAAATCCGCCGCATGCTGGACGAACACGAGGGGAAAACCAAGTGACTAATCCTGAATTAATACGGGTGTTGGGCCTATGTCTACTCCACTTTGTCTGGCAGGGAGCCGTGCTGGCGTTGGTACTTTGCGCCTTGCTGTCACGCTTGCGCGGCCCGCAGGCACGTTACGTCCTTGCCGTGTCTGTGCTAGCCGCAATGATGATTGCCCCGTTCGTCACGTTTGCCATTTTGCAGCAAACTCGGGAGTCGGTGCCGCAATTCCCACTGAGTGGGTTCGGAGAAATCAGAGTTGGTCTTGATGCCATGCAGGCAATCGCCGCCTCACCCCGGCTGGCGTTGGCAACACAGACGTTTTCGATCGACTGGATGAGCTACGCCGTGCTGGCGTGGTTCGCCGGCGTGTACATGTTCACGCTTCGAACCCTCGGTGGATGGATGCTATTGATGCGCTTGCGTCGGCAACCCATGCAACCGATCGCGGGCGACCTGCTCAAGACCTGCCTGGCGTTGCAGCGTCGACTGGGGGTCTCCCAAGCAGTGCGCTACGTCTGCTCGAAAGCCGCAGAGTCGCCGGCCGTATTCGGTTGGTTGCGGCCGGTGGTGGTGCTGCCGCTCTCGGCGATTGCCGGTCTGTCGCCCTGGCAGATCGAGGCGATCATCGCTCACGAGCTGGCGCACATCAAACGTTGGGATCTTTTGGTCAACGCATTTCAAATGGCGACGGAAACCCTGCTCTTTTATCACCCCGCGGTCTGGTGGGTGAACCGGGTCATACGCAACGAACGCGAGCACTGTTGCGACGACGTGGCGGTGCAGATGTGCGGCAACGCCCACGACTACGCCCGCGGGCTGGCGCAACTCGAGGAGTCGCGGTCGACATCGGTCTGGGCGATGGCGGCCAACGGCGGGGTGCTGAGGTCGCGTATCGGCCGGTTGCTCGGGTTGAAAGACGCAGCCCGTACCATCTCGCCGGGCGGATTGGCCGTCATCGGCGGCTTGTGCGTCGCGGGAGTCTTGATGGCGGGAACCACGGTTGCGCAGCTCCAAAGCGCAACTCCGGTGGAGCCGGCGACGGCCGTCATGACGCCTCTGCTTCGGGCGCCCAATCTGTCGGTACACATCGGGCCGCAAGTATCCGTGTCTCGTCATATCCATCTGGCGCGCCTCGAGGCAGCGGAAGCCCTGGCGCGCCTCGAGGCAGCGGAAGCCCCCGTACCAAGCCGTCGATCTCGGGACGCCGAGCAAAAGGCGGCGTCGAGCGAAGAGCGCGGCTCGTACATCGAGGGCCTGCAATCCGCGGGACTCAAGGATCTGACGGTCGATCAAATCATCGCGCTGAAAATTCATGGGGTCACGCCGGATTACATTCGAGAGCTGCGCGGGGTGGGCGTGGAAGCGAGTGCGCCGGATCTCGTGGCCTTGAAAATACACGAGGTCACGCCGGAATACATTCGCGGCCTGACGGCAGCCGGTCTTGTGAACCTGCGCGTGCATGATTACCTGGCGGCAAAGATTCAGGGTGTGACACCGGAATTCATTCAAGGGATCCGTAGTCATGGATTCAAGGATCTGACGTTGCATCAGCTGATCGCGCTAAAGATGGCGGACATCTCCTAAGAGGCTTGTGACTTATGCGTATCGCACGGGCCTTTACGGTTCTGGCTCTATTCCCGCTGGTCGCTTTGGGCGCGGTGCAAAGCGGGAGTTGGAGCCTGGCTCCCGCCGATCAGCCTGACAAGCTGCAATTCTCGCTGCAAAGTTCGCAGGGAGAGGAGCACTTCAACAGCTCCTCGGCATGGAAACTGGCTGATTTGCGGGGTCTCGATTGGGCAGCTGCGGCTAAGCACGATGTGAGCTTCAGCATTGTGCGCGACGCGGGAACCATCGATTGCAAAGGATTCGTGCAGGATCAACGCGGCGCGGGGTTGTTCACGTTCCAAGCGAACCCGCAGTACCTCCCGGAAATGGCCAAGATCGGCTTTTCTTTCGAGGGCAAGGATCTCTATTCAGCGGCAATTTTCGACGTCAGTTTTGAATTTGCGCGCGCCATGAAAAACGCGGCCGTGCGCGGTTTGGACGCAGGTAAGCTGTTTGCGTTTCGAATTCATGGCGTGACGCCGCAATTCATTCGCGATCTGCGCGCTGCGGGGCTCGAAGCGGCCGATGCGGGCAAGCTGATCGCGTTTCGTATACACGGCGTGACACCTGAGTTCGTGACCGAGTTGCACAGCGCGGGAATAAACGTCACCGACGAGGAAAAACTCGTCGCCTTTCGCATCCATGGTGTTTCCCCGGAGTTTGCCGGCGAGATCGGCCACCTAGGCTACCCGCACGCACAGCCGGATCAGCTGATCGCGCTACGCATTCATGGGGTCACGCCCGAATACATCGAGGGGCTGCGATCCAAAGGCATGCAAAATCTGACGCTCGATCAACTCGTCAGCCTGCGCATTCACGGCATCGACTAGATACTGCCGGGCTACGGTACTGCCGTACGCCCCCAAACGGTCTCGCGACTTCGTCCTCTCCATTTGCTTGGATGCTGCGGTGCGGACGCCGCTCGCTATTGAACGATTGTTGAACAAGCGTTTGGGTAGGCATAAGCTCGGCAACTCCTGAAGAAGTCCCAGTCCAACCAACACTAAACATGGGGAGCCAAGGATGAACATTGTCAAACTGATGACTACAGCGGGCATCATTACATCGGCATTCATGTGTATTTTCCCGACGCAGCTATACGCCGCGCAGACTCCGAGCGATGCGACCGTAATCGCCTCCGGTCTGCTGGGCCCAAGGGGCCTGGCAGTCGGACCAGACAACGCCTTGTACATTGCGGAAGCCGGATCGGGCGGCACGAACCAGACCTCACCCAAGCAGTGCATGCAGGTACCGAACATTGGTCCCTATGCCGGGGGTCTCACCGCGAGAATTTCCAAGGTCGACGGCAGCGGCAAACTCAGCACAGTGGCCTCTGGCTTTCCATCGACGATCGGCGCGGGCGGCACCGCAGTGATCGGCGTCGCCGATGTGGTTTTCCTCGACGGCACACTGTTTGCCCTGATCGGCGGCGGCGGCTGCTCGCATGGCAACCCGCAAAGTCACAACGGCATCGCCGAAGTGAACGTGACGACCGGGAAGTGGAAACTCATTGCCGACCTTGGCGTGGCGTATTTGGGGACGCACCCGGCCAAGTTCGAATCAGCGGATGACTTCGAGCCGGATGGAACCTACTACAGCATGATTGCGGCGCATGGCCGCCTGGTCACGGTGGAACCGAACCACGGTAATATGTTCTCGGTCTCCACATCCGGCCACATCGAACCCATCATCGATATTTCGGCCTCGCAGGGCCATATTGTTCCGACAACCATCGCCGAGCGCGACGGGGTTTTCTACGTGGGCAATCTCAACCTGTTTCCCATAAATCCTCAGTGGGCTCGAGTGCAAATCGTCGGCAAAAATGACTCTGACGATTTTGACGCCGCCCCGGGATTTGAAACTCATGGGCGTTATCATATCGTCGACTCCAAGGCCGGTTTCACCACCGTGGTCTCGGTCCGATTCGGACCGGACGGTCTGTTGTATGTACTCGAGCTTTCAGACGCCGCGGGGGATCCGGCCCCAGGCAACGGAAAAGTGGTGCGCGTGAAGCACTCGGGTGAAATCGAGGACGTCATTACCGGTCTCGCGGTTCCCACCGCAATGACGTTTTGGGGTAATCATCTTTATGTATCAAACCTGGGTGCGGCCCCGCCGGGTGCCGGGCAGGTTCTGAGGTTCGCGATTACGCCGGGCTGGTAATTGGCGGCTTCAAACGTCGCAACAAGCGCAAATCCCGGCCGCATCGACGCGGCCGGGAGTTTCGTGCGTCTACACCGAGGAGACAGTAACCGGCGCGTTGCGCTTCACGGACAGCGCTGCGGCTTCTGCGAGGACGAGCGACGCGACGCCGTCGCGGTAGCCCGCCAACGGCGTTTCGCCGTCGCGCAAGATATCCGCAAAATGCCGCATTTCACGGCGGTAAGCCTCGGCGTAGCGTTCCAAGAAGAAATTTTGCAGGGCATCGCTGGCCGATCCGTGTTCGGTGCAGGTGGACACCGTGCTCATCAAAACGTTGTCGGCGCGCACCGTGCCGGCAGAGCCAAAAGCCTCGATGCGCTGGTCGTAACCATATCCGGAGCGCCGAGTGTTGCTGATGACGCAGAGCCGACCGGTCCCGGTCCGCAGGAGAGTGCGGGCCGTATCCACATCACCGGACTCTGCGATGGCCGCATCAACCAGGCAACTGGCGCTCGCGAAGACCTCGGTGGGTTCCTCGCCCAGCAACCAGCGCGCCATATCGAAGTCGTGGATTGCCATGTCCTTGAACAGACCGCCGGAGACGCGAATATAGGAAAGAGGCGGCGGGGCAGGGTCGTGGCTCACGATGTTCAAGGTTTCGAGTTTGCCAATGGCTTGCGAGGCAATCCGCGCCTTGAGCGCCGCGAAATGCGGATCAAAACGCCGGTTGAATCCCACGAGCAGGGTTGCGCCGGCTAAACGCGGTCCCGCTTCTCGCGCCCGCGCCAGATCAAGATCCAGCGGCTTCTCGCAAAAAATGGCTTTGCCGGCGGCCGCCGCCAACAAGGCCTGATCGAGATGCGCGGTCGTGGCGCTCGCGATGATGACGCCGGATATCGAGGCATCGCCCAGGACCGCGTCGAGGTCCACGACCCGGGCACCGGTTTGATTCGCGAGCGCGTCGGCTGCCGCGCCGTTCGGATCCACGACATATTTGAGCGTCAATTCCGCCGAACCCGCGGCATTGCGGGCGTGGATCTGTCCGATCCGTCCCGCCCCGACTATGGCAACATTGAACATTGGTCTGAGTATAATGAAATGCTCACTTCTCGTTGCGTGAGTTCCTTGCCCGACCCGGATAAAAATATTGAACTGATCGCGGTCGGCCGCTCGAGCGTGGACTTGTATGGAGAGCAGGTCGGCGGCCGGCTGGAGGATATGGGATCGTTCGCCAAGTATGTCGGCGGCAGCCCCACCAATACCGTGATCGCCGCGGCACGGCTCGGTTTACGAACGGGACTATTGACCCGTGTCGGCGCCGATCACATGGGGCGATTCATTCGCGAAGAGCTGGTGCGCGAGGGCGTGGACGTGCGGGGCGTGCACACCGACCCCGCGCGCCTGACCGCGCTGGTCGTGCTCGGTATTCGCAGCCGCGAGTCCTTTCCACTCATCTTCTATCGCGAAAACTGCGCCGACATGGCGCTCAGCGAGCTCGATCTCGATGATGCGTTGCTCGCCTCGGCGCGAGCGGTGCTGATCAACGGCACACATCTGTCGACGCCCGGCGTGTTCGCGGCGAGCCTGGGCGCGGCGCGGCGCGTCAAGGCGCAGGGCGGCCGGGTGGTATTCGACGTGGACTATCGGCCGGTGCTGTGGGGTTTGACGGCGAAGGATCTCGGCGAGAACCGCTTCGTCTTGAATGCGGGCGTGACTGAATGCCTGCAAGCCGTGCTGCCCGACGTGGACTATCGGCCGGTGCTGTGGGGTTTGACGGCGAAGGATCTCGGCGAGAACCGCTTCGTCTTGAATGCGGGCGTGACTGAATGCCTGCAAGCCGTGCTGCCCTTATGCGACTTGATCGTCGGCACGGAAGAAGAGCTTTGCATTCTCGGCGGCACCATCGAGCTGCTTGCTGCGATTGGAAATATCAGACTGCAAACGGCGGCCACTTTGGTTTGCAAGCGCGGCGGCCGGGGGTGCGTGGCGTTTGCAAACGCCATCCCCGATGATATCGAATCAGGCCTGGTGGTATCCGGATTCAAGATCCAAGTACTCAATGTGCTCGGTGCCGGTGACGCGTTCATGGGCGGCTTTCTTCGGGGCTGGCTGCGCGGCGAACCTCTCGAGCTATGCTGTCGCATGGGCAATGCCTGCGGCGCGATCGTGGTATCGCGCCATGGCTGCGCGCCGGCCATGCCAACTTGGGAGGAGTTGCAACTGTTTTTGTACGCGCGAGGGGAACTGCCGCCCGAATCCTTTACCAACCAGTTGGACCATGTGCACTGGGCAACCACGCGCCGTCGCGACTATCCTGAACTCATGGTGTTGGCGATCGATCATCGCAGTCAGTTTGAGGCGTCCGGGGATTTCGGTGCCCCCGATCGCGAGCAGATCGGAAAATTCAAGACTTTGGGTCTGCGCGCCTTGCACGCCGCCGCCCGCCAAGACAGGCGATTTGGCGTGCTGCTCGATGGAGGCTACGGATTCGATGCCTTGAGCGAGGCAGCGGATCTGCCGTATTGGACCGGTCGACCGATAGAAATCCCAAAATCGCGGCCGCTGGAATTCGAAGGCTCCGCCGACGTTGCCGCCGAGATCTCGAGCTGGCCGCTGAATCACGTGGTCAAATGTCTCGTGACCTATCATCCGGACGACGCGGTCGACCTGCGGGCGCGGCAGGATCGCCAGTTGCGGCGTCTGTTCGACGCCTGCCGCAAAACGAGTCACGAATTACTGCTTGAAGTCATTCCACCGCGAGAGATGCCAATCGATTCGCAAACGATCGCGCGCGCCGTGTCGCGAATCTATGCTCAGGAGGTGCGGCCGGACTGGTGGAAGCTGCCGCCGAGCGCGAGCGCGGACAGCTGGCAAGCGATTCAGGACGTGATTGCTCGAGAGGATCCCTTGTGTCGAGGTGTCCTGCTCTTGGGGCTGGCGGCGCCCGAGACCGAACTCATCGCCTCCTTCGCCGCCGCGGCGCCATTTGGAATCGTGAAGGGTTTCGCCATCGGCAGGACCATCTTTCACGATGTGGCCGGTGCCTGGTTCGCGGGGTTACTGAGCGACGGCGACGCCTGCGAGGCGATGTCCGCCAAATTCTCGGGGCTGGCGAATGCGTGGCAGAGTGCGCGACAAAGTGCCCAGCGGAGCGCGCAGAGCGGCTGCGACCTGAAGACGATACCCACATGAAGACCATCCGATGCACCGCGGCGCAGGCGGCGGTTCGCTATTTGGCGAACCAGTACGTGGCGAGGGGCTCGGAAGAAGTACGCTATTTCGCGGGCGTTTGGGCCATATTCGGGCACGGCAATGTGGCCGGCCTCGGGGAGGCGCTGCACGCCGCGCGCGACTCGCTGCCGACGTATCGGGCGCACAACGAGCAGGCGATGGGCCATGCTGCGATTGCCTTTGCGAAGCAGCTGCGGCGCCGGCGCGCCATGATTTGTACGAGTTCGATCGGGCCGGGCGCCACCAACATGGTGACGGCGGCGGCATTGGCACACGCCAATCGGCTGCCCGTGCTGTTTCTTCCCGGCGACACCTTTGCGACTCGCGGCCCCGACCCGGTGCTGCAGCAGATCGAGAGTTTTACCGACGGCACCGTCTCAGCCAATGACTGCTTCAAACCGGTTTCCCGGTATTTCGACCGCATCACGCGCCCCGAGCAATTGATAGACTCGCTGCCGCACGCCATGAATGTGCTGCTCGATCCGGCCGCCTGCGGCCCGGTCACCGTGGCTTTCTGCCAGGACGTGCAGGCGGAGGCTTATGAGTACCCGGAAGCTTTCTTTCGTCGCCGCGTGTGGAGCATTCGCCGGCCCCGGCCGGACGCCTTGGAAATCGATCAACTCATCGCTCTGCTGAAATCGGCCCGCGCCCCGTTGATCATCGCCGGCGGGGGAGTTCACTACAGCGGTGCTGAAGAACTGCTCGCCGCCTTCGCGAGCGATGCGCATATACCCGTGGCTGAGACTCAAGCGGGGAAGGGCGCGTTGCCGTGGAATCATCCGTTCAATCTCGGCGCCATCGGCGTGACGGGCACCAGTTCAGCCAATGCGGCGGCCGCCCGGGCCGACCTGGTGGTTGGCATCGGCACGCGATTGCAGGATTTTACGACGGGCTCGCGAGCCTTGTTCACCGCGGCGAATCGCCGTCTCGTGCAAATCAATACGGCGTCCTATGACGCCGGCAAGCACGAAGCGGCGAGCGTGGTGGGCGATGCGGCCGCGGTTCTTTCGGACCTCATGGAGCGTTTGGCCGGCTGGCGCGGCGGCGGTGATAAGGCGACGATGCAGGCGGATGTCGCGCGCTGGAATCTCGAATGGGAAGCCGTCACGGCGGCGCCGGGCACCGGTCCGCCGTCGGATGCGCAGGTGATCGGCGCGGTGTGGCGTAATGCGTCGGACAACGCGGTGGTGGTATGCGCGGCGGGCGGATTGCCGGGAGAGCTTCACAAGTTATGGCGATCGCGAGCGGCAGACGACTATCACGTCGAATACGGCTACTCTTGCATGGGCTATGAGATCGCGGGGGGGCTCGGCGTAAAAATGGCGCAGCCGAATCGCGATGTGCATGTGCTGGTGGGCGATGGCAGCTATTTGATGCTCAATTCCGAAGTGGCGACCTCGATCTCATTGGGATTCAGGCTGGTGGTCATCGTTCTCAACAATCGCGGCTTTGCGTGCATCAATCGCCTGCAAAGGGCCACGGGCGGAGCCGCCTTCAACACCCTGTGGGAGGACTCGCCGCACACGAGCGTTCCGGACATCGATTTCGTCGCGCATGCCGCGAGTCTCGGCGCCGTCGCGGAGAAGGCCGGCTCGATTGCCGCGCTGGAGCAAGCGCTTCGACGGGCGCGAGAATCCGAGCGCACCCACGTCATCGTGATTGACACGGATCCTTCGATCACGACCGCCGCGGGCGGTGCGTGGTGGGATGTGGCGATACCCGAAGTCTCGTCCCGCAGCGAGGTCGATGCCGCCCGGGCGGCGTCCTCGAGTTCCCGCGGGAACCGGCGGCTGGGAGATTAACGATTGACATCCTCCTCGCCCTCAAGGGCCGAAGATTCCTTCTGCAAGACGGCGATGTCCCGCCGCGAGGATATTGTGAGCTGCATTGACGTTACGATCATGGATCGTTCCGCACACAGTGCACTGCCATCCTCTTATTCCAAGATCTTTCCGGCCTTTAGGGCCGGCGCGGCTGTCACACACGCTGCAGGTCTGGGTGGAAAACGCTTCATCGACTTCCGCAAACCACACGCCTGCGTCAGCGCATTTGTACAGCAGCATGGTTCGGAACGCGCTCCAGCCCGCATCGAGCACCGACTTGGCCTGTCGGGTCTTTGCGAGAGCGGAAGCATTCACGTTGCCGACGAAGAGAGCACCGTTGGCCTTGACCAGCCGGGTGCTCAGTTTGTGCAAGAAATCTTTGCGCCGATTCGCGATCTTGGCATGAATCGCTCGGGTTCGATTGCGATGGCCGGCACGCTGTGCACGGCCCAAAGCCGGTTCCAAGTCGCGGTAAAAGCGCTCGGCCTCGATAGGCGGCAGAGCCTCATCAGTGAATGCTGCAAAGGTCCTCAACCCCAGATCGATTCCCAGACTCGGAACCGAGCGATCGAGAATCGATTGGGCGGTCGGTTTATTTCTCTCATCCCCCGCTCGCTGCGCGCGGGGCACACAGACATTCAGATACCAGCGTCCACGGCTGTCTTCACTGAAATTACCCGCACGCAGTTCGAAGGTTCCCCGACCGTAGCTGTCCCAGAGCGACAACCAACGTCCCGCGAAGTAGACCTGTCCCCCGCGATAGCGAATCGTTCTGACCTTAAAGGGAATCCAGCCGAGAGACCGGCGTGTACCACCACTCTTGCGCCAGGCCAGCCGGACTTTCCGATGCTGTCGGCGTCGCCGCGCGTATTCCTCGGCGATCTCCTGCACCGCTTGGACGGGAAGATGCAAGGCGCAGTCACCGCGCGTGACCCCTTTGAGGAACGGCCAGAAATCAAATCCCGACAAGAATCGCCGCTCGCGCTCGAACACTTTGACCGACAGTTCGTTGCAATAATTGAATACCGTGTTGACCTCGCGTGCCAAGCCGCAAAGCCACCTAGCGTGCTTGTCCTTTACCCGCAGGCGCAGAACCCGAATAGCGGAATATCGATTACTGGACATCCATACAGCATATCAAAATTCTGTCCCATAACACCTTGGCAAACATCGAGAAATGCGAGTGGTGGGAGGTACGCAAGGCTACGCGCGTCGCTATCGATATCCCTCGCCGGCCTTAAGGCCAGCGTCTCTCGCGGGGAAATAGAATGAGCATTCGATTTGGGGTGAGTCCCATCGCCTGGATCAATGATGATCTGCCCGCGCTCGGCGGCGGCACGCCGCTCGAATCCGTCCTCGCCGATGCCCGCGAAGTGGGTTTTTCGGGCATCGAACTTGGGGGTAAGTTCCCGCGAGATCCCACCGTGCTGGCACCGCTGCTGAAGCGGCATGAACTCGCCTTGGTGGGCGGCTGGTACAGTGCAAGCCTGCTAAAGCGTTCGGCCGAGGCTGAAATCGAGGCTTTGCAATCCCATTTGACGCTTCTCAAGGCGATGCATTGCACCGTATTCATTCTTGCGGAGACCAGCAATGCGATCCATTGCGATCAGG
>Ga0210406_10001997_pt1 | contig 23833 bp, 17 predicted proteins | sample IncBWC30MmetaG_FD_155454 | JGI IMG/M metagenome (GOLD analysis project Ga0210406, IMG submission 155454) | Forest soil microbial communities from Barre Woods Harvard Forest LTER site, Petersham, Massachusetts, United States - Inc-BW-C-30-M | ecosystem: Environmental > Terrestrial > Soil >...
GGCGCGGGCGGCATGGGCGAAGTTTACCGGGCGCGCGACACGCGCCTGGAACGCACGGTCGCCATCAAGATTCTTCCCCCGCATCTTTCCGACGATACAACTTTGCGGCAGCGCTTTGAGCGCGAGGCCAAGGCCATCTCCAGCCTGAACCATCCGCACATTTGCGTACTGCACGACGTGGGAAATCAGGACGGCACCCAGTTCCTAGTGATGGAGTGCGTGGAAGGCGAGACGCTGGCGAAGAGACTCGAAAGAGGGCCGCTGCCGCTCGAACAGGTGCTGAAGTATGGAACGCAGATCGCAGATGCCCTGGACAAGGCGCACCGTAGCGGCGTGGTACATCGCGATTTGAAGCCGGCCAACATCATGCTGACGGCATCAGGTGTCAAGCTGCTGGATTTCGGCCTGGCAAAAGCAGCGGCGCCGCTGGCGGCGGGAGCAACGCTGACTGCCGCGGCGACGCGCACGACACCGGTCACGCAACAAGGCACGATCGTCGGCACCTTCCAATACATGTCGCCCGAACAGGTGGAAGGGAATGAAGTCGATGCACGGAGCGACATTTTCTCCTTCGGCTCTGTCCTGTATGAAATGGTAACCGGGCGGCGCGCCTTCCCTGGCAAGAGCAGTCTCAGCGTGGCCTCGGCAGTACTGGAAAAAGACCCGGAGCCGATTAGCACGTTGCAGCCGTTGACGCCACCGGCGCTCGACCGCGCTGTTCGCCGATGCCTGGCGAAAGACCCCGAAGACCGTTGGCAAACGGCCCGCGATCTCTTGCTCGAGCTGAAGTGGATTGCCGAAGCGGGTTCGCAAGCGGGCGCGTCGGCTCCACTGATTTCCCATCGCAAAATGCGCGAGCGCCTGGCTTGGACTGCCGCAGCGCTCTTCGCATTGATGGCCATCGCATTCGCAATTGGCTTCATCTTGCGCACGCCGAAGCCACCTCAACCGATGCGCCTGACCGCAGAGATCGGCGCGGATGCAAGCCCGGTCACCGGCTTCGGGGCAGCCGCGATCCTGTCACCCGACGGCACCCACCTGGCTATTCTTGCCGTCGGTTCCGACCAGAAGCGGCGCATCTACGTTCGTTCGCTTGACCAGTTGCAGGCCACCGTTCTTTCCGGCACGGAGAATGCCCGCAATCACTTCTTCTCGCCTGACGGGCAATGGCTCGGGTTCTTCGCTGACGGCAAGCTGAAGAAAATCTCGGTCCAGGGCGGCGCGGCGGCCACGCTCTGCGATGCCCCGGATGACCGGGGTGGAAGTTGGGGCGAAGACAGCACGATTGTGTTCACCCCGTCCTTCGGAGCGCCCTTATCCAAGGTATCGTCGGCGGGAGGAACGCCTCAACAGCTGACCTCCCTCGATCTGCAAGAGGGCGAGCTCACGCACCGCTGGCCACAAGTGCTGCCCGGGGGGAAAGCTGTTCTGTTTACGTCCAGCACCCTCACTGGCTTCTATGAGGACGCGGAAATCGTCGTCTATACGATCGCTTCCGGACAGCGGAAGACGGTTCATCGCGGCGGCTTTCACGCCCGGTACCTGCCCACAGGCCACCTGGTCTACATGCACGAAGGCACGCTCTTTGCCGTGCCGTTCGACCTAAAGCGCCTGGAAGTGACTGGCCAGGCGGCGCCAATCCTTGATCGCGTCGTCACGAATACCGCCACTGGCGGGGCGCAGTTCTCCTTTTCGGAGAGCGGAAACCTTGTCTATGTCGCTGGCGGCAACGTGGTTCAGAACGTCTCCGTCTACTGGATGGACCGCGAGGGGAAGTTCACGCCCTTGCGGGAGACTCCCGGTGCCTATTTATTTCCGGCGCTCTCCCCCGACGGGAAGCGTTTGGCCCTGCAAATCCGGGACGGTAAGAGGATGGACATTTGGGTGTACGAGTGGGAACGCGACACTCTGACGCGTCTGACCTTCGGAGGTGAATCCAACTCGAGCCCGGTCTGGACGCCCGACGGCCAGAGAATCACCTATTCTTCCCTTTCTTCCCTCGAAAAGCGCGGAGTGTCCGACCTCTACTGGAAGCGCGCCGATGGTGCCGGAGATGCCCAGCATCTAACCGAAAGCAAGAACGCGAAGTGCCCCTGCTCCTGGCGTCCCGATGGCAAGGTCCTGGCGTTCACGCAGCTTAACCCCGACACGTCCACCGACATCCTGACGCTGCCTATCGAAGGCAACGAGAAGTCGGGCTGGAAGGCGGGGGAGCCAAAGCCCTTTTTGAATGAGCCTTTCAACGAGCATGATCCTGCCTTCGCGCCGGATGGCCGCTGGCTCGCCTACTCCTCGAACGAATCCGGAAACCCCGAAGTGTATGTCCGGCCGTTCCCTGGCCCAGGCGGCAAGTGGCTAATTTCCGCTGGGGGAGGCCTATTTCCCAAGTGGTCGCGCAACGGCCGAGAGCTTTTTTATCGCACAACGGACAGCAAGATCATGGTCGCTACCTACACTGCTTCCGGCGACTCCTTCCATGCCGATAAGCCGCAGCTCTGGGCCCCGGGCCAGTTCACTAGTCGTGGACCGGCTTCAAACTTTGACGTGCACCCCGATGGCAAGCGCTTCGTCGTACTGAAGGATTCTGTTGCCGGCGAGGATTCCGTCGCCGGCGAGGCCAAAGCGGTCAACAAGGTCAACTTCATCTTGAATTTTTTCGACGAGCTCCGCCGCAAAGTCCCCTCCGGTAGGAATTAACCACGCTTGCACCTCCCAGATCGGCATGATGAGAAAGCGTCTCGGACCGGTCTCGAAACAAATGTCAAGACTCACATGCCCGCGTATATTGTCTTCAATCTGAGCGCGCGAGAGAACCTGGCGCAACATCCTCTGCCACGTTAATTTCCCGGACAGCTTTGCTGGCCCCGCTTAGGGCACGCAACTTTCGCATTCTTTGGATCGGCGAGACGGTTTCCGTGTTTGGCGATAAGTTCTACTTTGCCGTGCTGCCTTGGTGGTGCAGGTTCCTGAATTCCTCCTGAATGACGGTTAAACCGGCAGTTATATTGAGGGGCAAACCACTGAAATTGATTTGGGAAGCAGGCGCTAATCTTGGGAGCGGCGCAAGGACTTGATGAAGGTGGAAAGGTCGAGAACCTCGATGTGGGCGGGGCACTCGGGCCAATTATGGTGCCAACAGACGATTACGTCGCAGCCGGCTAACGGATGGCCGTGGTCACGGAAATCGCGGCTCTCAAATTCAAATTCGATGTTCACGCGCTGCCAGCGCTTGGGTCCGATCTGGCGTTTCGCCTCGCAATCGGGGAAACCGGCTTGAACGGATTCGACCACGTAGCCCAAATGTTTCGCGACCATCCCAAAAAGGAGCACGACGCCCTGTTCGTTGACCGGTTCGTGGCGCAGGGTCGGGAAGTCCAGGGGGTTTCCATACGTAACGCGTTCGCTTAAAAGCCGGTGTTGTGCTCTTTCCGGCTGAACCACGGCACAAGCGTCTCGCTTTGATTCCCGGCCCTCCTTCTTCTTTCGAGCAGGAACGAGCGCCAGCGCCAGCACATCCGCCCACTCCGGCTTTCCTTCCGCGAAATTGCGAAACGCTTGCGGCAGCGCGGCCCAGCAGCCAAACCGCGTTTCCAGCGTACGCGGCGAATGCGTTCCCCTTAGACGATACGCGCGCCGCGAAGGCACCGCCCGCAGTTTTCGCACCGTCTCACCCCATCCTTGGAGCAATTCAATGTCGTCCGGCCGCGCGAAGAACCGGCTGGGCCGGAATCCCGCGGCCCTGACGGCGTCATTCCATGTCCGGAAGTGTCGGAAGACGAAATACTTTGGAATTCCTCCGCGAGCGACGAATTCCGATACCGACGGCGCGCGGCCGAGCCGCCTTGCCATGACGGCGATGGACTTTAAGATCTGCTGTTGGTTTGGCATGGGCTTAGGGACAGATCGTGTCAGGGCACGACTTCAGTTCACCCTGAGCCTCGAAGGGTCGTGCCGGAGGTAGTGCAGGATCAACACGCCTTTAGGCGCTGACGGGCCTTTTTCGATCACACTCCGTGGAACATTCTTGCGTTAGGAGGGGTTGCGCGGGCGCGGAATCCGTCGAGCGGTGACCGCTTCCCTTGTAGCGGCCACCCTGCCTGCGACAGCAGGCTTCAGGTGGCCGCGGCTGTCAAACTGACTCAGACGAAATAATGTGTAGGTAGCGGGCACGACGGTGTCGTGCCTCTACATATCCGCGGAAGCCGATAAGGAGATGCCTAAAATAAAAAAGCGGGAGGAAATCTCCCGCTTGTTGGACGCATTTTTCTACCAGAACAATATAACAGAAAATGAACGTTGTGTCGAGCTGACTCCTCACCGCCACCACGTGCGCCCGCCGTACCCCGCCGGCCCAGAAAAACTCCTCCTGGCCTTGCAAGACCACAATCACCCCGTCCGCTACCGCAATGTTTGGATTCGCGAACTGAAATAGTACAGGGACACTCCTGCCTGTCCTGCCCACCACAGCAGCCAGGATCTTTCGAAATATTGGTGGAATTACTTCCGGATTGCCGACCATCCAGGAGTTGATCGGTTCGGTCAACACTGCTGCTTTTTTCATTCTGCAGTGCATTGGTTGGTTAGAAAGGCTGGCTGTCCCGTGGATTAGGCGCAAGAGCCGACATTTTCCAAAGCGGTTGACAAAGCTACTGCAGCCTTGCGTACTCAGCTTTGGCTTCTTGGAAAATGGGGATGTCTGGGTCGGCGTCTTTCCACAAGGCGAGAAAATCCTGGTACGCAGCGCGGCTCTTGACAGTGTTGCCCTGCATCGCGTAGGCGCGTCCCAGTTGGATATGGGCCAGCGCGCCGATGGGTTCATTCAGAACAATGCCACGATGGTCGAGGATTTTCTGAAACTCCGCTGCGGCTTCATTGCCCCGATGTGCAGCAAGATAGGCTTCTCCTCGGACGTAGACAGGATACAAATTCGGCCAGTTATAAAACCAAGAACCAGGCAGACCAAGTTCATACGAGGCAGCAACCTCAAGAGTATCAAGCGCCTGCTGAGGATTTGCGCGGAGGAGCGCAAGCTTTGCGCGGAGCGTCGGTTGATAGTTTATTCGCACAATCATGTCTTCGGAGAACTTCTTGCCCAAGTCATCGGCCAAGGCCTCCGCTCGGTTCGCGTCCCCCGCATAGGCCAGAGCTAGCGCCACTGCATACTCCAAATCTCGCCCGGTGGAACGTTCCTTTGCTAGCGCTGTCCGTTGTCCAGCTTGGTTTGCATTGCCAAACAGGCCTTCTCGCAAAGCAGCCACGGCCTCGAAAGTCGCGGAAGTTTCATTCTCCCGTGCCCGCTTGGCAGAATTGGAAGCCTGCCGTGATAGCTCACGCGCTCTTCCAAGATGTCCGAAGTAAGCAGCCATGTCGGCCTCTAATGCCAACAGCAAGTCTTGCCCCGGTTTGCCAGCCCAAGCGGCTACTTGCCGCGACATTTCGGCGGTGTCATTCCGATAAAAGGCGAGCGAATAGAGCGTGGTCCCAAGAATAGAGTCCAGGCCCTTTCCATGCGCCTCTCTGGCCAAAGCTGCAGCGTCCTCGTCTCGGTTCAGAGACAAATATGTGTATATAAGATATCGATACGTAGTGGAGGACGGAGCAAGACGAACGGCCTCTTGATGTTCTCTGAGACCCGCTTCATATTGCCCGAGAGCACTGTAGAGACCACCCAGGTTGAGTCGGAAGTTGACGTCGCGTGGGTAGATTTGTTCGCCAAGGATATAGCTCTGCTGTTCCTTCAAGAGGTCGCCAGTCACAAAATTGTAATAATCTCCCTCGATGATCAACTTCTCCCGCTCACTTACACGTGTGCGCAGTTCGAAGGCCTTCCGGATGTTTTCCACGGCCAGTGCAGTACCTATCACTTCACTTTCGGTGCCTGTCGCGTCGTAAGCCGCGGCGAAATTCGGGTCGAGCTGGACAGCTCGCTGCCAAAACGACAACGCTACCGCGGAATCACCATCCTCATTAAGAGCCTTCCAACCTAAACTGTAGGCCTGTAATGCTTCGAGAGATGGTGTAGTCGCCTGTTGGAGAGGGATGTTGTATTTCTGGACCGTGCTCAGGGATTCACCGAGTCTCGTGCGCATGTTCGAGGCTGCTTTGCTGAGAGCGTCCAGGACATGGTTCTTATCGTTTGCTTGCGCTTCCGTGCTCGCCAGCAAGTCTCCATTCGCACAGTTCACGGCCTTCAAGATCAAATTGTATCGGGTGCCAATCAAAGCAATCGAACCGTCGAATGCTGCTCTGCTGTTGGTCCTCAGACAAACTTCGCGCGTGATTTCAGGCGTGAGTCGCGTGTTTGCCGGTCGTTCCATCATTCGCAGCGTCTGATGGATTCCTTCCTCAGACAGAAGGCTCAGGAACGGTGACTGCCCCAGCTCGACAGAAAGTCCCTCTCGAAGCGTTTGGTCGAAGACCGGATCCCCGGTGGAATTGGCGAAGTCCCCGAGAACAATGGTGTCTTTTTCCGTGAGATGCCGCGCTTGCCGCGCGCGCCGGAGCAGTCCTCCGGCAATGCCCGCTGCGAGCACAACAACTGCCACCGCCACAACCAGCTTCCGACTGCGTGGCCGCGCGGGCACGCCCGCTGAGGGCCCTCTCGTTGTTCCATCCCCCTCGCTGACGGGTGCGATAAAGCGATAACCCCGCCGCGGCAGGGTTTCGATAAATCGAGCGTTGTCGGCAGAGTCCCCCAGCGCTTCCCGCAGTTTGTTGATGGAAGTATTCAGCCCGTTGTCGAAATCAACGAACGTGTCGGATTGCCATAGCTGAGCGCGCAGCTCTTCGCGAGTGACTACTTCCCTGGGCCGTTGCAACAGGACTGTGAGGACATGAAAGGGTTGCTCCTGCAGCTTGATTCGTACGCCCTGCTTGCGTAACTCCCCCGCGCGCACGTCCACCTCAAACACTCCAAAGCGCAGGATTGCGGAAGATCGGGCTTCAAGGGTCATCTGCGTCTACCCCAGATCTTAGCGCGAGTCTAACACCCCCCTACTAGATGACAAGGTCTTGATAAGCCCACGCGCTACATAACTGAAACGACTGTCTTTAGTCGCTTAGAAGCAATCAAGCCTCAATCAATCCGCCGTCCATTGAGCTTCCTCAGAACCAGCCCCAAGTTCGCCTCCGGCACGTGCCTGGAGGTGGCAAATGAAGCTCAGAATTTGGACAACCCTATTCTTGGTGACAGTGGCGCAGTTCGCTTGGGGACAAACAAGCGGAAGCGCAAAGCTGGTCAACGCAGAAGCAACCGCGCCTGAACCTTCCGCAAACAGCTACGCAGTCCTGGGAGCCACGTTCGAACAAGAGGCTTTGGTGCGAGCTCAGATTCGGATCATGCAACCCGACGTTTATCCTCTGCGGGTTCTCTTTGTGCCGCACTGGAAGTACATTGATGCGGCCAGAGCATTTCGCCTCCATGTGCCCGCCGGATATACCAGCGCCATGTTCACGCACCTGCCCAGCCGAAGCGTGTTCATCGACAGCGACCGCTATGTGAGCGATGCCTCCCTCGGATTCTGGGTGGCGCATGAACTCGGACACTTGGCTGCCAACAACGCCAGCGAGGGCGACGCTGACAAGGCCGCCCGTGAATACCGAAAGCGCCTTAACGATGTACGTAAACCAGACGTACATTAGTCTTTACCGGAGACTCGGCAGGGTCCAATCCGTGATTGTTGTCGCCTCGCATTCGAAGCGAGGCGTCAAATGCGCTCAGTTCTTCGGTTAGCTCGTGGAAGGACATTTCTCGAAAACTGCACGAGCAATGGGCGCCCTGTGGGTTCGAAGGCCCAATTTCCCGGTCGGTGGTACAGTATCGCCAGGAGGATGGCGGGGATGGTGAGTTTCCCCAGACTTTGCCAGCGCGTCATCGCCCATTGGCGCACAATCGTTTTGGTATTGATCCTTGCTCCTGGAGCCTTCTACGTCATACATCCTGACGAGTCGAGCCTCCTCTTGGCCTTGCTCCTGATCTTCATTGCCAGCCAGATTTTCTGGATCGGCCGTGTGGTTGACCTCGGGGAGTGGCTCCTGCCTCGTAGAGTTTGCCGAACGCGAGTTGCCATGGGCGTGGTTCTTACCTATCTGTTCGTCGTCGCGTACAGCGTCCCGACCACGATCGCGCAAGGACACACCTTCCGCATCGGGTTCTACCGGTTGCCGGTCATCGTGACGGAAGCGGTGTTCTGGTGGTGGTTTGTGGGATCGATGCTGGCCTTTCTGTTAGTGATCGTTTTCGGCTTGCTTGATCGCATGGTGCGCGCAACTGCCTGGACGTACCGCAAGATACGTAAGGGCGCACAACAGCGTGTCAGCGGTGATTCGGAGACCGCTCCGTCTTCGCCCAGCCGCCGCCAGTTCTTGCAGCGGACCGCCGTGCTGGTCAGTGCCACGCCGTTTGTGGCGGCGGGCTATGGGCTATTTTATGAGCGGCAGGATGTGGAAGTCGTGCGGCACCGCGTCCGGCTGGCGCGCCTGCCCAAGACTTTCGACGGATTTCGCATCGCCCAGCTTTCCGACATCCACATGGGTCCCTTCTCCACTGCGGGCTACATCCGTCGTTGCGTCGCGATCACTAACGGCTTGAAACCCGATTTGATCGTGCTGACCGGCGACTACATTGCCTGGGACCCGAGCACGGAGAGGGAGGTGGTTCGTGAATTGGCGGGACTGCGCGCACCCCAGGGCGTTTTCGGCTGTATGGGAAATCACGAAACTGAAAGCAACACCGAAGACTACGCCGCCAGTCTATTTGCTGAGCAAGGCATTCACATCCTGCGCCAACAGCGCGCGCCCATTCAATTGGCCAGCGAGACGGTTAACCTGATGGGGATCGACGACCCGCGAGGCGAAACCGAAGCGGAGTGGATGCTGGATATTTACCGGCGCCTGCACAAAGGGCTGGTGATGCCGGGAAAAGTCAACATCCTACTAGCGCACGGACCGTCGGTGTTCGTGTTCGATCGCGCCGCCGAGCTGGGCATTGATTTGATGCTCGCCGGGCACACGCATGGCGGACAGTTGGCGCTGGAGACCGTCCGCCGCGGCTTCAACCTCAGTCGTCTGCTTTATCGCTACACCGGCGGATGGTACGAAAACCAGGGCACGAAACTTTACGTCAATCGCGGCATCGGCACGACCGGCTTTCCCATCCGGCTCGGGGCCCGGCCGGAGATTACAGTGCTTGAACTCACTACGCAGGATTAGCACCACCACTTGAAAATGTTCCCTATTCGGTTCGGCGTACAAATGAAGAACAGGTCAAGCCATTGCGCTCATATTGCGGACCAGCTCCATTTTGGGCGTATCACGGGCGAACCGGCAGTTATATTGAGGGGCAAACCACTGAAATTGATTTGGGAAGCAGGCGCTAGTCTTGGGAGCGGAGCGAGGATCTGATGAAGCTCGAAAGCTCGAGGACCTCGATGTGGGCGGGGCAGGCGGGCCAATTATGGTGCCAGCAGACGATTACGTCGCAGCCGGTTAGCGGATGGCCGTGGTCGCGGAAATTGCGGCTCTCAAATTCAAATTCGATGTTCACGCGCTGCCAGCGCTTGGGCGCGATCTGGCGTTTGGCCTCGCAATCCGGGAAACCGGCTTGAACGGATTCGACCACGTAGCCCAAATGTCTCGCGACCATCTTGCAACATCCAACATCTGGATCCGCGAACTGAAGACCGCCGCACTCCAAAATTTCTCCTCCGCGATGTCGCCAATCCTGTAGTATGTCCCCGGTCAAAGGGGGCCTATGCGCAATTTGTTTTTCCTGCTTCTCGTCGCAGCCGCGGTGCTCGCCATTCCCGGCTACTCGCAAAACGAAAAACCCTGGCAGCAGCTTTTCAACGGCAAGGATCTCACCGGTTGGCAACACGTCGGCCCCGGCCACATGACCGCCGAGAACGGCCTGATCCAGACGCATGGCGGCATGGGCCTGCTCTACTGGACCGCCGGCAAGCTCGGTGATTGCCGCATTCGCGTCGTTTACAAAATGCGCGACCACAACGACAATTCCGGCGTCTTTGTCCGCATCCCCATCGAGCCGCGCGAGCCTTGGATGCCCGTGCACTACGGCTACGAAGTCCAGATCGACAATCAGCCGGAAGATTCCAAGGAAGACGAATACCACGTCACCGGCACGCTCTATTCCCTCACCAAACCGCTTGCGCGCCCCGGCAAGCCCGGCCCCGAGTGGAACACCATGCTGATCAGACTGGATGGCCCGCACACAGTCGTAGTTCTCAACGACGTAAAAGTCACCGATTACACCGAGGGCCAGCCCGTTCCCGAAAAAAAGTTTGACTTCGAGCCGCAGCGCGGCCGCCGACCCAACGAAGGCTACATGGGCCTGCAAAACCACAGCGACAACGACATCGTTTTCTTCAAGGAAGTTGCCCTGCAGCCGCTGAAGTAAGAGTAGGGGCGCAATATATTGCGCCCCAGTTGAGCAGGCGTAAACTTTATCGCCGCCGTTTCTTTCGTTTTCGACTTTTTTGACCTGGAGAAAAAATGAAAAGTGATCTCTCTCGCCGTAAATTTCTGCAACGCACCGCCGGTGCCGCCAGCGCTCTCGCCGCCGCCAACACATTTTTCCTGCGCGATGCGCGCCTCGAGGCCGCCAGTTATCCCCGCGTCGCACCCAGCGATCGCCTTCGTTTCGGCATCATCGGAATTGGCATGCAAGGCTCCGGTCTGCTTGCCGCCGCCGTGGCGCTTCCCGGCGCGGAGTGCATCGCCGCCGCCGATCTCTACGACGGCCGCCACACGCTGGCGCGCGAAATCGTCGGCAATCCCAATCTCTTCGTCACCCGCCGCTACAAAGATCTCCTCGACAACAAAGAAATCGATTGCCTGATCGCCGCCGTTCCCGACCACTGGCACAAACAGGTCGTGGTCGACGCCGTCCACGCTGGAAAAGACATCTACTGTGAAAAACCGATGTCGCACTCGCCTTCCGATGGCCTGGAAATGGTCAAAGCCGGCAAAGCCACCGGCCGCATTATCCAGATCGGCTCGCAGCGCGTCAGCTCCGTCCTCTGCGCCAAAGCCAAGGAGCTCATCGCGCAAGGCACCATCGGCGACCTCATGATGGTCGAGGGCTCTCTGGGCCGTAACGATCCCACCGGCGCCTGGGAATATCCACCCCCCTTCGATCTCTCGCTCAAGACTCTTGATTGGGAAACCTGGCAAGGCACCGCTCCCCACAAGGCGTGGGATCCCGAAATGTCACCCAAATATTTCGCGCGCTGGCGCTGCTGGAAGGAATACGGCACCGGAGTGGCTGGCGACTTGCTCGTGCATCTGGTCAGCGGGATGATGTTCATGCTGGGTCTTAACGAGCCGCCCAAGCGCGTCTTCTCTTCCGGCGGGATCCTTCGCTGGAAAGACGGCCGCAACATGCCCGATGTTCACGCTACGCTGTTCGAGTACGGCGAAATTCCCATCTACTTCCGCCTCAATCTCGGCACCGAATCGCCCGAGATTTATCGCTTCAGCGGTTCGAAAGGCATTCTCGAAGTCACCGAATTCGCGCTCACTTACTACCCGCAAACCGGCAAGGACGATTCGCCCAGTTACTACTCCTCCGGCTTTCCCCGCGCCATGCGCGAAGAATACACAAACAAATGGCACGAAGAGCACGACCCCGCGCCCGCCAAAGAACCCGGCCTGCAAGGCCTCACCTTCCGCAGCGTTTCCTGGGACGAACAGAAGCCGCACATGTGGACGTATTTCGACGCAGTGCGCACCCGCAAGCCCAACGTCGAAAACGTAGTCTTCGGCCACAACGCCGCGCTGGCCTGCCACCTCGCCAACGAATCCTACTTCCGCAAAGCCATCACGACCTGGGACGGCGAAAATATAAAAACCTAAATTATGGGGGCGCGCTCTAGTTCATCCTGAGCAACAAAGGGCGCGCCCCTCTCCGGATTCGCTCGGGAAATCTCATCGAAGCCCCAGCATCAAGCCTATACTGCTGGCCTGCCACAAATGCCAACTCCCGCCACTTCCTTCTCATCCGTGCTTCACAAAATGATGCGTTCGTTCCTGCATCTTGGAGGAATCGGTTTGATTCCTTTAGGGGTGATCGATAGCTCTGTTGTTCCCATCCCGGGCAGCATGGACCTGGCCACGATCCTGCTATCCGCCCGCGACAAGCATTTGTGGTTTTACTATGCGGCGATGGCCACCGCGGGTTCCGTGCTCGGTGGTTTCTTCACCTACCGTCTCGCGCGAAAAGGTGGTAAGAAAGCACTCGAAAGAAAATTTTCCAAGCGGAGGGTCGAAAAAATTCTAAAGGCCTTCGAGCGCTGGGGTTTCGCGGCTATTGCTGTTCCCGCGCTGCTCCCGCCGCCGTTTCCGTTGGTCCCCTTCGTCATCGCCGCTGGCGCCATGCAGTATTCGCTCCTCAAATTCTTGACCGCCATGACCATCGGCCGCGCCGTCCGCTACACCATCCTCGCTTACCTTGGCGCCACGTATGGGCGTCACATCCTCTCCCTCTTTTCCCGCCACGCCTACGCAACGATCTTTATCGGACTCGGAGTGGTCGTAGCTGCCGTAATCGCCGTCCTGCTCTCCCGCAAGCAGCGCTAGGCCACGCCTCGAACAAGGTCACCCCTTTGGCCTCGTGCCCCGCACCTGGGGCGACGCAAAGCACTTTTCCGATGTGGGAGTTTTCGTCAGAACCAATCGCTGCGGTAGGCGATCCACCAACTGGCCATGCCAATAGGGATCGTAGCGGCGAGGGCCCACCAGAAAGGCAATGCCAAGTCGGCGATCAGACCACCCACCGCAAACGTCATCCAAAAAACTTTGCGTTGCATACAAACATTCTAGCAGCCAACGCGCGCAGTATAAGCGCAAGGCGTCGATGAGAGAGTTTTGTGAGCCACCTTCCGGCAGAGATGGAAAAGGAACTGCGCCGCGCTTGACACCTCTCGCCCCTTTGGCCAATAGTCCGCAAGTCAGAGGTTGCCCTCCATGCATACAACGCAGCGAAGTCTTTCCCGGCGAAGTGTGCTGAAACTTTTGGGCATGGCCAGTAGCGGAATCGCCGCCAGTCGATGGTCGGCGCCGGACGCGACCATGGCCCAGCAGCCAGCCGCCGAAAAAGCGATGGAGACGTTCACCGGGCCGGGAGCGAATCCGCGCTGGAATTCTGTCGGTCCGTATGTCACCGAGCCTCAAAAAGTTCCTCTGATTCTGCTCACCGACCGGCCCGTCCAGCTCGAAACGCCGCGCCATTATTTCCGCACCGCTTTCACACCCAACGAAGCGTTCTATGTTCGCTGGCACCTCGAAGGCATTCCGAACGCTGTCGATCTCAAAGATTGGAAGCTGCGGATCGAGGGCAACGTCAACAAGCCGCTGGCATTCACTCTTCCCGAGCTGATGGAGAAATTCAAACCGGTTTCGGTCGCCGCCGTAAATCAGTGCTCCGGCAACAGCCGCAGCCGCCTGCTACCGCGTGTCCCTGGAGGTCAATGGGGCCATGGCGCGATGGGCAACGCCATGTGGACCGGAGTGCGCCTGCGCGAGCTTCTCGACATGGCCGGCATAAAGAGCGGTTCCCTGCAAGTGCAGTTTCAGGGCCTTGAGACCGGACAGGGGCCGGCGGGTCTCGGCTCGAATCTTTTTCTCAAATCGCTCGATCTCAAAAATCCTGTTCTCGACGAGTGCGTGGTCGCCTATCTGATGAACGGCGAGCCGCTTCCCATGCTCAATGGATTTCCTGTGCGGCTCGTCGTTCCCGGATACTTTGCGACCTACTGGACCAAATGTCTCACCTGGATTCGTGTTCTCGACGCCCCGGACGAAAATTTCTGGATGAAGACGGGATACCGCGTGCCGGATACCCCGCGCGGCAACACCACACCCGAAGAAGTGAAGGCCGGCAAGGTAAAAACAATCCCGATCGAGCGGTTTCCCGTGCGCTCTTTCCTCATCTCGCCTGACGGCTCCTCCAAGATTCCCGCCGGAATGAATGTGACGCTGCGCGGCATCGCTTTCAGTGGCTTTGCCGCCGTGAACCGCGTGGAAGTTTCCGACGACGGTGGGAAAACGTGGCTGGCCGTCAAACTCGGCGAGAACCATGGCGCCTACTCCTTTCGCACCTGGGAGTCGTCGTGGATCGCGAGGTCGCCAGGCCGTTATTCGCTGGCCGTGCGCGCGACCGATGAAAAAGGCAACACGCAGCCGGACGAACCCGTATGGAATCCAGGCGGCTACCTCTGGAACCGGATCGAGCGGCAGGAAATCGTCGTGGGAAATGCGAGCTGAGGAGAATCCTTATGAAAAACAGAGGCCGCGCGATTTTCGTAGCGATGTGCAGCCTGGTGATGGCGGCCGTCGTTTACGCCGAATTGAAAAAAGGCTACTACGCTCCCGCGCAACTCGGTATCCTGCGCCAGCCCGCGCCCGCCGAGCTTTCGCCGGATTCGAACTTCCAGGTTTCCGCGTATCCGGTGCCCGCGGCCGATCTCGCCCCCGGAGATGGCCTACAGGACGTCCAGATTTATTGCAACACCTGCCACAGCCCCCGCTACATCACGATGCAACCGCCGCTCCCCGCCGCCACCTGGGAAGCCGAAGTAAACAAGATGAACAAAACCTTCGGTGCCGCGATTCCCGACGAAAACACCCAGAAAATCATTCTCTACCTGCAATCCCACTACACGCCCGACACCCGCAAACAGTAAGTTGGGCAATAATATACTTGACTCAGTTTCTTGGAGCTAGTATGTTTGCTCTTTGTCATAGCGAGGGAATGTGAATGAGTGGGGTTATTTGAGGCTTTTGCAAAAACAATCTGTCCGCAGCAACCCGGCCTACGGGTGTTCGCCATAATGGGAGCCTATAACGACACTTATGAAGCAATGGGAGCATATCTCGATGAAAGTGTTGACCCGAAGCCAAGAGGAATTTTTGCGGTCGGCGGCATTGTTGGTAGGGGAATAGCAACCTTTGAGCTGGATAGAAAATGGGATTCCCTGCTCCGAAGGCCAGACATTGACATTGAGTATTTCAAGGCTTCCGAGTGCGAGTTGGGGACTGGACAGTTCCTCAAATTTGTTAAAGAAGAGAGAAACCCAACACCAGGGGAGTACAAAAGACTACAGGCGATAAGCCATGAATTTATTTCGCTGTTCTCGAATGAGCGCGTGGTCGCATTTGGCATCGGGGTTATTCAGCCGGACTTTTATGGAGTCATTCAAGATGACTATGCCCGTTCAATTTTAGGAGATGACCCATTTCAACTGGCATATGACCTCGCAATAGTCCAATGCGCGTGGCTGATGAAGGAGCTAGAGAGAAGGAACGTGGAAAAGGCTAAACCCTGGCAAAAAGTGAAAAGAGATTATGTTTCGATTCTTCGAGACGAACATCAGCGATACGCTCCATTGGCTCAGGCACGTTATTTGAATCTCAAAGACAAAAATCCTGAAGCGGCCAAGTATTTAGCAACTCACTCGATTGGCGATGACAAGAAAATCTGCACTCTTCAAGCGGCTGATGCTGCTATCTATGAAGTCAGGAGAGCGCTACACATCGCTCTCAAGCAAAAGAACGAACCGTTGCGCGGACAATTCAACATTTTCAGAAACTCCTCTCGAATGGCGATTATTCAGACAGCGACTAAAGAGAACCTTCTGAATACCGTCAAACTCCACAAACCCGGAGAACCTTTCGATTTGACTGACATTATGGAGACGGAATTCAATGAAAGCATCCACTTCGACTTCTAAGGAATTCAATAATTTTGTGGAATTGAGCGACAAACTGTTATCGGTCCCACATGCGGAGATCAAGGCCAAGCTGGAAGCTGAGAAAAACGTCAAGGCTCAGAAGAAAAAAGCAAAGAAATCAAAGGAATGAGGTTATGCGGGAATATCAGACGCACCTATCTTTGGATTATAGAACTCGTGAATGTAAACCGGATAGTGTCGGCATAAATAATGCAGCATTTTCCGACCCACCATTTTCGGGAAACGTTGACCTTCTACCCTATCGCCTTTGGCTAGAACAAGCATGTCCGGAGGCCCATCCGCTTGACCGTGTACATCAACGCCTTTTGCTCTGAGAACGGCGATTACGACCTCGCGGTCTACTTCGCCGCTTTCGCTCATGCGGCCTTTGGCAATTCAAGATAGTCAATCGCGGCGAATGGGAGAGCTTGCTGAAGCGTACGGTGCATTGAAATTTGTGAATAACGCTTGAAATGCTTTCCGGCAACAGTGACACCAAAAAGCATTTCCGTCCAGATTTCTGGAGGGGCTGGCCTCAGAAGCTTTTCGATATTGTTGTGAAGGCGAAGGTTTTCATGGACAGTTGCATAAAGACCTTGCTCAAAGGCTCTTTTGACTCTCGCGAGACTCGTGGCTTGCGCTGCGTAATCGATCTCAAGTCCTTGGGCAAACCACACGTCTCCTTCCCGAAGAATTACGACTCGCAGGTTGCCGATACCGACAATGCTTGTACCATCCTTGGTCTTGCCGTGAAAGGCGGTCGCGCGGGGTGCGTGGCCGCGCTTTTTCCTTATTGCTTTGGCCATGCTAAATCACCTCTCGCATACGAATACTATACCACGAGTCAAGCGGAGCTTTTTGGTACTGTTATCGCATTGATACTTCATGACTTTTTCCGCCTCCCGCGAGGCAAGCGACGTGAGGCAGTCCACGGAAGTTGTAGCGGAACACCAGTTCGTCGAGATACCGGAACAGATGGAAAGGCTCTACGCTCACATAGGTTCCTTTGAGTCCGCGCTTGAGAAAGCTCCAGAAATTTTCCAGCCCATTAGTGTGGACCTGCCCATCGACATACTTCTCGGCATGGTCAATGGTCTGGTGGATGAAGTCTTGATTCTTCAAGCCCTGATAGGACAAAAGCGCATCGGTATAGATCGCGCTCCCTGCTTTCACGTGAGCGCGGACCTCAGCTTGCAAATGATGCTTGCGTCGAGTAGGAACCATCATTGCTCGCACTTCCCCGCCGCGTTCCATAATGCCGAGAACGGGAGTCTTGTCTTTGGTGCCAGTCTCAGTAATCCGGCGACGGTGTTTATCGCGGTGCATGTTTCGCGCTGCGCCACCGATGAAAGTTTCGTCTACCTCAATTTCGCTTCCGTTCCCGCCGAGTTTCAGAATCGAGCGGTTCTGCATTGCGAGACGGATGCGGTGAAGCATGAACCATGCCGACTTCTGAGTGACGCCAAGAGCGCGGGCCACTTCGTAAGAACTGATTCCGTTCTTGCAGTTGGCAACCATCCACAGTGCGATAAGCCATTTGTCGAGCGGGAGCGCGGAATCCTCAAAGATAGTTCCAACTTTCGCGCTGAATTGTTTGCGAGCATGCTGTGCTTTGCATTCCCACATACGCCGAGTGGAGATAAAGCGAACGTCTTTGCGTCCGCAAGTAGGACATTCGACGCCGCGAGGCCAGCGGCGCTCGACCATGAAGTCGAGGCAGTTGTCAGCGTCAGCGAAGTGCAGGATAGCTTGCTGGAGTGTTCTTGGCTTTCTCATGCCGTTCCTCACAATCAGAATTATGGCAGAAACGCCTTACTGAGTCAAGTATATTGTTGCCGTAAGTTGAATAGGGCGCCGCACTCGCTGAAGGCCCGCGTCAGCGCGTCTTGAGATAAATGTTGCCGACGTTATGCTCGCGCAGCATGGCGTTGAACGCCGCCAAGTCTGTCCCCACCAACTGCTGAAAGTCCTGCGCCGCTTTGTCGCCCCGGTGTTGCAACTCTTCCTGCACCGCGGTTTGCTGGGTGGTAGGCGGAAAATCGGCACTGCTATCGAGCTGATTGAATAGATAGTAGACCTTCTGCAGCAGCATCGGTGACCAACGGCAATCGTCCTGACCGCGGCCGGTGAGCTTGAGCTGCAGCAGGGTTCCCTCGATGCCCGCGAGCTTCTCCCCGAGGTCGTCCGTGGCTTTGTGGATGGGTTTGGCGGCCTCGTCGGTGCCCAGTCCCTTCCCCAGGGCAACGAGCTGGGCGCGCAGCGACTCGATCTGGTTCACCGCGGCCGCCATGGCGTTCATCTCGTCATACAGCGCGGTCTGCACGCGCGTCTGCGCCTGAATATCGCTCTCCGAGCCGGCGGTATGCGGATCCTTCAGCACCGTCAGCTTCTGTGTGAATTTTTCTTCTCCCACATTGAGGGTGACCGTGTAGATTCCCGGCAGAACCGGCACCGACAGGCGACCCACGGCGGGAGGCTTGCGCCAGCCGTCCGGTCCAAACGGAACATCCGGCGCGGAGAGGGGAGTGGTTCGCAGGCGAATTTCGGCGCTGCGCTCGGAGCGGAGGTCCCACCACACGCGATTGATACCCTGCTTGATTTCGCAAGCCGGCGGTTCGACATCGGGGAAAGCCTCATCCTCGATCGGCTTCTTGCCCTCAGCGGCGCCGGGTTTTGCGGCGCGGCATTCGAGCTCGCGCACTTTCTTGCCGCTGGCGTCCGTGATGGTCAGCTTGGCCACGTCCTTCTCTCCCAGGTTGGACTTCAGATAGAAATTAATGGGCGCGCCGTACGGCGGATTTTTTCCCGTAGTGGGGTCGTACTCCAGGGCCGCCGGCTGCGCCACCTCCTTAAAGCGATACGCCTCGCGCGGCGCAAACAGATGGGCCTTGGCCGCGCCGACCTCCGGCGTGAACTGTTCTAGCGCGGTGATGTCGTCGAGGATCCAGAAGCCGCGCCCGTACGTGGCCACCGCCAGATCGTGGAACCTCTCCTGCACGGTCAGCCAGTACACCGGCGCGTGCGGCAGGCCGGACTGCAGCGGCTGCCAGTTCTTCCCGTCGTCAAAGGAAACGTACAGCCCGCCCTCGGTCCCCAGATAGAGGAGTCCCTTGCGCACGGGATCTTCGCGCACGCAGTGCGCATAGCTCAGCATGTTGTGAGGAATCCCGCCGGTGATCAACGTCCAGCTTTTTCCGTAGTCCGCGGTCCTGTAAACAAACGGGTCGCGAACGTTCACCTGATGGCCGTCAACGGTCAGGTACGCAGTGCCCGCGTCGTAGCGCGAGGCCTCGATGTTGTCCACCGTGCCCCATTCGGGAAAGCCAGGTAGGTTTTTCGTCACGTTGGTCCAGTTTTTTCCGCCGTCGCGCGTCACCTGCACCTGGCCGTCGTTGGTGCCCGCCCAGATCAGACCGGCCTCTTTCGACGACTCGCTCAGCGCGAAAATCACTCCCGCATACTCCACGCCGATGTTGTCGGGGGTCAGCCCTCCGGAAATCTGCTGCCGGCTCTTGTCGTTGCGCGTCAGGTCGGGACTGATTATCTGCCAGCTATTGCCGCCATCGGTGGTGACGTGCACAAACTGGCTGCCCACGTACACCTTGTTGTGATCGTGCGGAGAAATGAGAATGGGGAATTCCCAGTTGAAGCGGTACTTGACCTCCGCCGCCGGCGCGCCGGCCACATAATCCGGCCACACCTCGACCTCGCGATCCTGGTGCGTGCGCTCGTCGAAGCGCGTTACCGTGCCGCCGATGCTGCCCGATCCGGTGCCCGTGGACCAGATGATGTTGTTATCCACCGGATCCGGCACTGCGAAGCCGCTCTCGCCTCCGGCCACAGGGTGCCACGCTCCGCGCGCGATACTGTTGCCGGAGAAGCCGCCGAACTGCAGGCTGTTGCTCGGGCCCCGCCATGACGGGCCGTCCTGCCGGTTGCCGTAAACGAAGTACGGAATCTGGTCGTCCACGGTCACGTGATACATTTGCGCGATGGGCAGGTTCACGTGATTCCAGGTCTGCCCGCGATTCACAGAGATATTCACTCCGCCATCGTTGACCACCGCCATGCGATCCGCGTCGCTTGGATCGATCCACATCTCGTGATTGTCGCCGCCCGGATCGGAGGGCATCTTGGTCAGTGTGTGGCCGCCATCGAGCGTTCGGGAAAAGGACGCGGAGAAGAAAAACACTTCGTTCTCGTTGTCCGGCGCAATCTCCGTGCGCGTGTAGTAGTGCGTGCGCCCGCGGAGTTGCCGGTCGGAGTTGACCATCTCCCAGTTCTCGCCGCCGTCATCGGAACGCCACAGTTCACCCAGCTGCCCGGGGCTGTTCGCCTGCGGGATTCCGTCGCCGGTTTCAATCTCCGCGTACACGCGGGAGGAATCTTTCTTGGCCACGCGCACGGCAATTCTCCCTACCGGAGGATGCGGCAGGCCATGACCCTCCAGGCGCTTCCAGGTGACTCCGCCGTCGGTCGACTTGAACAAACCGCTGCCCGGCCCCCCGCTGGTGCGGCCCCAGGTGTGAATCTCGATCTGCCACATCCCGGCAAACAGGATGCGCGGATTGTTGGGATCCATTCCCAGGTCCGAGCAGCCGGTGTTTTCGTCGACGAACAGCACTTTGTCCCAGCTCTTTCCTCCGTCTGTGGTGCGGTAGACACCGCGCTCCGGCTGCGGTCCATACGCATGGCCCAGCGCGCAGGCCAGCACCACGTCCGGATTCCGCGGGTCGATCTCCACGCGGCCGATGCGGCCGGCCTTCTCCAATCCCATCAACGACCAGGTCTTGCCGGCGTCGATGGATTTGTAAATCCCTTGTCCCACGGAGATGTGGCTGCGGATGAAGGATTCCCCGGTTCCCGCCCACACGATGTTCGCATCGCTCGCCGCCACCGCCAGCGAACCGATGGACGCCACCGGCTCCGAGTCGAAGATCGGATCCCAGTGGATCCCGCCATCCGTGCTCTTGAAGATGCCGCCGGACGCCGCGCCCACGTACCAGATGTTCGGCTTTCCTGGCACTCCGGCGACGGATGTGGCGCGATTCCCTTCCGGGCCGATGTACCGATACTTGATCTGACCGTACACCTCAGGATTGATTGCCGATTGCTGCGCCTGCGACCAACAAGGAGCGGCCAGCAGCACCACGGCTATCATCACGACATACTTCGCCACAACGAATCTCGCATGCTTCAACATGGTGAGCTCTCCGATAGAATTGGATTTGAGATGCGCGGATGATACAGATGGTGTAACAGCAGGTCAATGCCGCCGCGTGCCGGATCCCCGCGGCGGACCTTTCGCCAAACGAGTTTCTAACCTGAGCAAACGCCCGCCGGAGCGTCCCCCATCCGTGGGCGCAACGTCCGAGGTCTGATAAACGCTGGTTACATCAGCTCTTCTATGAACGAGCGGGCCGCTTCGGGAGGCACCCTGAGGTCGCGACGGACCAGCGGGCCTTCGTTCAGGACGGGCTCAGCTGCGTGCAGACTGGGAAGGTCCGTGCGCTCGAAGAATTTGCCGATGGGGATTTCCTCGCCCCAGAGCAGAGATTTCTCCATCGCGGCGGTCCAATCACTCGAGTCGTAAGCGGAGTCATCCTCGAGTTTCTTCACGCGCGGACGGAACCACTGATAGGTATTGTCGTGATTGTAAGTGACGCAAGGGCTGAACACATCGAGGAAAGAGAAGCCCTTGTGTTCGATACCTTGCTTGATCAATTCGGTGAGATGCTTCTGCTCGCCGCTGAAGCCGCGAGCGATGAAAGTGGCGCCGGCGGCCAGCGCGAGGGAAATAGGGTTGATCGGGGATTCGATGTTGCCGAAGGGCATGCTTTTCGTTTTCATGCCAAGGCGGCTGGTGGGCGAGGTCTGGCCGGTGGTCAGGCCGTAGATTTGGTTGTCCATGACGATGTAGAGCAGGTCAACATTGCGGCGCATGGTGTGCACGAAATGGTTGCCGCCGATCCCGAAGCCGTCACCATCGCCGCCGGTCACAATAACGGTCAACTCGTGATTGGCCAGCTTGAGGCCGGTGGCCACGGCTAGCGCGCGGCCGTGCAGCGTATGCATGCCGTAGGTGTTGATGTAGCCGGGCAGGTTGGAGGAGCAGCCGATGCCGCTGATGGTGACGACGTTGTGGGTGGGTATCTGCAGCTCGACCAGGGCTTTTTGAAGCGCGGCGAGTACGCCGAAATCGCCGCACCCGGGGCACCAGTCGGGATCGACCTTGCCTTTCAGGTCCGCCATGGTCAGTTGACTCGCACGCCGTACGCTCGTTGCCATCTGCGTCTCCTCCTCAGACCATAATCTCGTGCATGGGAACGGAGAGTTTCGTGTTCCCGGCGAGCTGTTCCTTCACGGCCTCGACAATGTGGTGCGGCATGAAAGGTTCGCCGTCGTACTTGCGAATGTGGCCGTTGGGCACAAAGCTGGTTTCGCTGCGCAGGTAGCGCGCGAACTGGCCGCTGTAGTTGTTCTCGACGATGATGGTGTGGCGCGATTCCCGCAGAATTTCGAGAATGGCTTCGCCGTGCAGCGGCACTAGCCAGCGGATCTGCAGCTGATTGGCGGAGATTCCTTGTTCGTTGAGGAGTTCGCAAGCCTCCTCGACTACTCCTTTGGTGGAACCCCAGCCGATCAAGGTGACATCGGCGTTGGGCGGACCTGAAAGCGCGGGTGCGGGCACGGCGGCTTCAATGCCGGCGACCTTGCGCATACGCTTCTCCATCATGGCGCGGCGCTTGATGGGATTGGTGAATTCATCGCTGATGAGCACACCGTCTTCCTCGTGTTCGTCTGTGGCCACCGTGTGAATGTGGCCGGGCACGCCGGGAACCGCGCGGGGTGAGACGCCGCTGTCGGTGATTTTGTATCGTTTGTAGCCGCCGTTCGTGGAAACCGCAGCGTGTGTACCGTTTCCGTTGGCGGTGATGAGCTCGCCGCGATCGATGGGCGGGCTGAAATCCAGGTCGTCCGGGTGGACGCTGAGGCGGCCCTCGGACAAGAGGAGATCGCAAAGCACGAGTCCGGGACACTGGAAGCGGTCGGCGAGGTTGAATAGCTCGGGAATGAGCTTGAAACAATCGCCGATGTCCAGCGGCGCTGCGATTATGCGGGGGTAATCGCCAAATGCGGCGCCAAGCATTTGCCAGAGGTCGCCCTGCTCGGTCTTGGTGGGAACGCCGGTGGACGGGCCGGCGCGCTGACAGTTGATGACCACGACGGGAGTTTCAATCATGGCGGACATGCCGAGGCCCTCGCTCATCAGGGCGAAGCCGCCGCCGGAGGTAGCACACATGGACCGAACACCGGACTGAGCTGCGCCGATGGCCATGTTGATGACTCCGATTTCGTCCTCCACCTGGCGGACCATGATGCCGGCTTTGCGCGCGTGTGCCGCCATCCAGTGCAGCACGCCGGTCGAAGGACTCATGGGGTAGGCGCAATAAAATTTCACACCTGCCGCCGCACCGCCCATGGCCATCGCAGCATTGCCACTTAAAATCGCGTACTTGTTGTCCGTCTTGGGAAGGGGATTCGCGAAAGCTGTGAAATGCGCCGCGGCATAATCGTAGCCAGCCCGCGCAACGCCGATGTTTTCGGCCACCACGGCCTCGCCCTTTTTCTTGAACTGCTCTCGCAGGACCTCCTCTAACGCCGGGAAGCCGATGCCCATCATGTGTAGACCGGCGCCGATCGCGAGCGTGTTCTGGGCAACTTTATTGCGCGTGATGTCGGCCAACTCGGAAACCGGCAGCGGGCAGAGTTGCACGCCGTCGGCGGCAGCACCGGGCTTGACGGTTTCGGCATTGTAAATACACGATGCGCCGGAGGTGAGGAGCTTCAGGTGGCGATCCATGCTGTCTTGGTTGAGTGGGATGAACAGGTCGATGCGGTCACCCATGTTGGTGACTTTTTCCGGGCCGGTACGAATGGTCAGAAACGTGTGGCCGCCGCGAATGATGGATTGATAGGCGTTGTAGGCGTTGAGGTTGAGACCGCGCCGGCTGAAGATCTTTGCGACAATGTCGCCGGGGGTGGCGACTCCTTGTCCAGCTGCGCCTCCGATGCCGATAGCAAAG
>Ga0210406_10001998_pt1 | contig 23829 bp, 16 predicted proteins | sample IncBWC30MmetaG_FD_155454 | JGI IMG/M metagenome (GOLD analysis project Ga0210406, IMG submission 155454) | Forest soil microbial communities from Barre Woods Harvard Forest LTER site, Petersham, Massachusetts, United States - Inc-BW-C-30-M | ecosystem: Environmental > Terrestrial > Soil >...
GATGCGACAACGATCCTGCTGCCTCCCAGACGCGACACCTGAAGAGAGGCGTGCCTGCAGACGCTACTCGCAGGCACGCCGTCACATTTATTCAACAGACCAGGTCATACCTTATCGCTCGTGAGTTGGCGACCAACGAAGTCCGCCGCCGAACGTTTGCCGGTAGAACTCACGCTGCACGAAATAGTTCGTGCTTCCGTTGTAGAATCCGAACACTTCATTATTCAGATTCAAGCCATACGCTACCGCTGTGAATCCTTTCGGCAATTTGTAGGATCCCTGCAGGTCGATCTGCATGTGCGAGTAGAAGTATTGATCTCCATTCGGCCCCTGCAGCCCACCGCCTCCTCCTCCAGCAACGATCGGTCCTGCATCTTTGACGTTGTATTGATAGGCCGCGATATTCGCCTGGTTGTAGGTCATTCCCAGCCGCACCGACAGGGCTCGCTTGTCATAGGTTGGGCTGAAGTTGAAGCTGTTGGGCGCTTGACCTATGAGCGCCGGAGTAGAACCTCCAGGGCCACGGTTTGGCCCGCTGATCTGGCCCGGCTGAAGCAAGGCCGGGTCGACATACGGGGGAAGATTCGCCTGCGACGCGGTGTAGCCATAGTTGGTCGAAAGACCTAGTCCGTTCAGCGCTCCCGGCAGACGGGAGAAGTGCTGCTGATACGCAATCTCGAACCCATACACATAACCGCTTCCAGCGTTAATGGTTTGGTTCAGAATATAAGTGTTGTTGTTGCCGGTGAGAGTCGGATTGGGTGCGCTCACGGTTTGCGTGGCTACGATCGGGTCGGTGAGGTGCTTGTAAAAGAAACCCGCCTGGAGAAGGCCGGAACGGGGCAGGCTCCTCTCATAAAGCAGGTCAATATTGTCGGCATACTCCGCTTTCAAATTCGGGTTTCCCTGACTTACGGTTGTGCGTGCCGACCCACTGCTCGTGACACTTTGAAACGGGATAAGATCTGAAAAGTTTGGTCGCGCTAATCCTCGCCCGTATACCAGTCGAAGTCCGGACGATGCGGTCAACGCGTACCGCAGCGATGCGCTCGGCAGGACATCAAGATAAGAGGTCGTAACGCGAATCGGTATAGTCCCCGGGGTGTTTGCATTTTTGGCCCCTTGGTAACCCAGGTTGTTCTCGCTCGTATTCTCGAACCGTACACCAACGACGAGCCGGAACCCTCCAATGTTCGTCGAGTTCATCAGGTAGCCAGCCGAAACCTTCTCCACCTGATCGAATGAGTTTCCGAAGATACCGGAGGTGACTGACTGCGCCGCAAACGCCCTCACTTTGTCGTACTCGACCGCCGGACCGAACTGGTAGGCCCCGCCATAATAGTTGGGGTCTCGAAAGTCATTCAGAAAGTTAGTCATTGCCAGGGAAGCGTCTTCCCCGCTGGCGTTGGGCGTAAAATTCTGCGTGTTTTGGTTGACGAACTTGTGTTCATTGCGAAAGCGTCCGCCAAACTCGAATGTGCTTGCATGTCCTGCCACGGAATAGGTGGTAACAACAGAAGCCCCAAATCCAAGGTCGACCTCGGGACTGTACATGAACTGCACACTCTGTCCGGTATAGAAATACTTGGTTGGATCGAAGATGTTGACGCCGTTCTGTACGTTGAGGTGCGGTTCGAGCGGATTGCTCACATCAAGGCCATACTGAACATTATTCAAGGGATTCGTATCTGACTGCGGCGAGAAATTCGCGGTGGAGTAGCCTTTATCGCGGGTTCGCGCTACGGACGAATTGAGGTCCCAGGCGAGGATGGATCGCCGAATGACATGGTGTCCTCCAAGTTGAACTCCTCCGATATCCTGCACTGGCCTTCGGCGCAAAGCCTGGAACGAAACCGATCCGGTAGCATCGCCCTGCAAAGGAGAGACGAAGTTATTAATCTTAGGACTATAAATCCAGTCGTCTCCAAAGTTATTGAAGTGTGAGTAGAGGCCCTTGAGGTAAATGGTCGAAGTATCGTTGAAACGGTAGTCGAGTGTGCCTCCGACGCCGCTACGATCCCGAAAATACCGATAGTCGCGCAGGTCATAGGTGCCCGCCAGGGCTGGACCGGGCTCGATGTCGTTAATACCGCGCCCGTTCCAGTCGTACGATGCGCTGACCAATATGCCTAGTTTCTTTCCCTCGAGAAATCGCTTGCCCAGGGTGCCATCGAACTGGTAGGTGGGACGTCCCCCGATAATCGGCATATATCCGCCTGTCGATTCCAGATAGACAGTAGGACGATCTTCTGCACTCTTCGTGCGCAGATCCACCGACCCGCCGATCCCGTCGCCTTCCATATTCGCCTGCAGTGTCTTGTTGATTTGTACAGACTCGACAAGATCCGCGGGAATCAGGTCGAGTTTGATCTGCCTGACCGTTTCAGGCGAAGCGATCGTTATTCCATCGAGCGTCGTATGCGTCAGCCGGGGCTCGGTTCCGCGCACCTTCACATATTTGCCCTCACCCTCATCTCGCTCCAGCGTGACGCTGGGCAGCCGCCCGATAGCGTCGGCCACATTCGCATTGGGTAAACTGGTGATCACGTCAGATGGCAGCACGTTGATGATGTTGTCGGCGGTCAGCGTCCGATTGACCGCTTCGATCTCACCGCCTTGGCGGCCTGCATATACCTGAACATCTTCTTTGTTCGCAGCGATCTGCAGCGCTGCAACGATGTGGGATGGCTGTCCTGCGCTGAGGGTCACGGTCTGCGTCCACGCGGTGAAACCCTTATAGTTGATCGTCACCGTGTACTTGCCGTTCGGCAGTGCCGGAAGCGTGAACAGCCCCTGAGCATCGGAAACGGCGCTCTCGTCGCCTGGATCAACCGTGATCTGTGCCCCCTGCAGTGTGCGACCCTGAGCGTCGGTTACAGATCCTGTCAACGTGACGCGGACTGTCTGGCAAAAAGCCGGCGACACGGCCAACAAAGTCACACACGATACTGCAGCCCATCGAACTCCTCTGAACCCCATAACTCTCCTCATGCAAGTGGGTGCACGTCCATCCCGTTGCTGTGTGCTCTGGAATGAGACGCACTCTAACTATGTATTGATCAACATCAAGCTAGCCCCTGAACTTTACATTCCGTTGAGCCGTGGATGAATCGACAAAGACAAAGATTAAGCGAAACTTAAGACTGAGGAGAACCCTCAACCATGTAGGGGTATGTAACGGCTGGAATCCGCCGACATAAATCTCGGTAGATGGAAGAAAGCTCGACCCAGCGATGATGATCTGAGCCCTCTCGGAGGGAGGGTTGGAAGGAGGCAGAAAGACAAAACAGGCCTAGGAAACTCAAGGCCCAGCAGAACATAAATTCATAGAGAGCGCAGAATTCGCTATTCTTCTCTGCCAATTGGAAAAGAATGGTCGACCATTCTTCCCACCGGACTCTTTGAAGATCGCGGCGTCCAGCGAATACCCATCAAAGACATACCGATGGCGCACTAGTTCCCGGAGCTATTCGCTACCGTCGCGTCGCAATCAGCGGGAGCATTGATCGGATTGCAACGAGCAACGACTTTGCCCGGAAGCATGACAACAAAGTTGCCGGTCCAGCGCGCGGGTTCATTGACCGGATAATCCGTACTAAGCAGTTGGGCACCGCTCGCCATCATGGCGTCGCGAACTGTAGTGTCGTTGGTTCGCGCTTCCTTGGTGTCGGAGTCTGTGCGTGCGCGAATAAGATAGCCCTTCCGAACAAGCTCCGCGATCTCGGAGGTAGGTCCATCGTTGCGCTCGATGAAAGCGGCATCAGGCTCTCCCGGCGTCGAGTTGGTGAAGAGGACTCGCCCACGCAGGGACGGGTGACCAGTCAGATACACGGGGCCCACGGAACGTTGATCCATAAGGAAAACGACCTTACCCCGAGAGCTAACAAGACTCGGCCAGTTGCCCGCGAGCACAGCTTCGTTGAGTGTGGCGTAGCGGCCGCGCACGTCATCGGGAGTAATCATCTCATTGGCCGGAAAAACAGAGCGTATCTCGGCATCAAGGGCATCGAAGGTGCTCGAGGTGAACGGCTCCGGCTCTGTCAGGTGGAGTTCGCCGCGGGGTTTGCCCTGCTTCGTCTCGACGAGAATAAAAATGGGAATATGTTGAGGATGCGCACGGGACCATTGGCGGACTTCCTCCAGGCAAGCGATAAAAGGTTGGCAGGTGCTCCGGTAGTCGACGTCCTGAACATGCATTACCTTGAATCCCGGCTTGCTCATGACCTTGCCGGGATCGAAGTCGGGATCGGGCGGAAGCTTCGCTGCCGCAGCCATCGAAGGGCCGGAGGGATGTGCGTAGAGCCCGCCCTTCGTATCTGCATAGACATCAAGCTCAATCTGCCGAATACCGCTATCGAACTGCTGCGGAAGCGGCTGATGCTGATAGTCAAGGCCTTTGTAAGCATCTGCATATTTGGCCTGCCAGAGCTTAGTTTCGTTGGGCGCAATCCCCGCGTGATAGCTGTTGTGCGTACCGATGACCTGAATCTGATTGACCTTTAATGCGGCGTCGGAGGCCTGAGACCAGAGATTAGAGGCGCTGCAGGTTAGAACCGCAACGAAGGCAATCGCAGAGGAAATGCGGAAGTGGCTCAGGTACAAGTGGCTATCCTTTAGTCCGTACACGTTTTTGAAATGTTCTATTGAGAGACGATGGCGGCTCAGCTAGCGACGTACGGCTTGCTATAGTGCGTCGACCATTCAACGAGGCTCTCGTTCATGAAGCGCCACGTCGCGTGTTTTGTATCGACCTCCATCAACATGTAGGCATTGGGGTCGTAGCGAGTCGCGGCCATGATGTAGTGTTGCGGACCGTAGTCGCGATGGTAATCCACCCACTTGTGCTGGTGGCCCGAAACCACAAGTTGGATGGTGTCCTGATATTTGCGCAGCAGCGGATGCAGGCCGTAGTCGGCAAACTCGGTCGGCTTGTCCTGGATCAGCGGATAGTGGATGAAGACGAAGGTAGGCTTATGCTGCTGAAGCTGAGCCTCGAACCAGTGCAGTTGCTCTTCCCCAAGCGAACCGATGTTGGGATGGAAGTCCGGCGAAGTGTGGTCCTGTGTGCTGCCGAGAAAATTATTAAGATGAATAAATTTGTAACCCTTGTAGTCCACAACCGAATAGGGTTTCGTATTGAACTTGGCCTCGAAGAGGCGATGGCTCATGTCGCGCGAAACTCGTTTGACGTCGTAGTCATGGTTGCCGAAGCCCAGATGCACCGGCATCTCGAAGCCGTCGGTGATGACCTTGGCATTATCCAGGCGGGTCTTGTTCTTGAAATAAAACTCGTAGTCGGTGGAGGGATAGTTATGGAAGTAGTCGCCGATCAAAAATACCTGTTCGATGGCGGGATGAAGCGAATTGATAAGATCGCGCGCCGAGATGAAACGAGGAGTAGTGAGCAGGATGCTCTCGTTGTCCTCCACTCCATTCTCACTGCCCTTGACATAGAAGTCGTCGATGATATGGGTATCAGCCACAAGAGCGAAATAGAACTTGTCCGGCGAAGCCGTGGCCCGCGCCTGCTCAGCCCAGAGTCTCCGGGTGAGCAGGCTGCCGAGCGATGCGCCGGCGAGCGTGGCAAACTGTCTGCGGTCCATCATGTAACGAGCTCCTCAGCGTGGTTAGAACATAATCTTACCGGCGAACTGCAGGATTCGGGCCGGAAACGTGGAACCAGCGGCGACCACACCGAACGTGCTTGATCCGAAGTTGCTCTGCGGGAAGGCATAGTTGGTCTGGTTCAGAAGATTGAAGGCTTCAACCCGGAAATCGAACGACGTGCCCTCGGGATAGAGCGGGAAATTTTTGTGCAGCCCAAGATCGAGTTGATAGAACGGGTCGAACCGGACGGAGTTGCGACCGGCACTCCCGTAAGGATGGTTGGGATCCGGCAGGCTGAATAAGGCCGGGTTCAAAGCAAGCAGAGTCTGGTTGCCCGACTGCCTGACACGCTGACTCTTCGGAAGGACGGCATTCCCCGGCAGTTGATTGGGACGCAGGTTAAGGATGGTGCTCACCTGTTGTGCGGCATTGGGCGAGTAGGTGATGTTTACGGGCAGGCCGCTACTGGCGCTGTTGATCGCAGTAACCTGCCAGCCTCCGAGAATCTCCTGCATGATGAACGGAGCGCTCGCGCCGAACATGCGGCCCTTGCCGTAGGGCAGGTCGTACACAATCGACAGGACGTCGTTCAGAGGCTGGTTGTAACCCGACGGACCGCGTTCGCCCAACGCGTTGGCAAGGTTGATGCGTGAGTTATCGCCATCGTTGGCATCCAGATGGCCACCCGCATTGTCGAGCGCGCGAGACCAGGTAAACGAGTTCAGCAGATACAGCCCGTGGCCGGTACGATGTTCGAACTTCGCCTGTAGCGAGTTGTATGAAAGAAATCCCTGCGGAAGGGTCTCTTCGATGGTGGTGAACGTTTGAATAGGGCGGCGCTGCGCCAGACTCAGACATCCCGAAGTGACCGAAGAGTTGCAGGTAGGAGTCACAGCATTGGCCGCAGACTGATTAAGATCAGCAAGGACCTGCAGCTTGACTCCGTGCTCTCCGACATACGAAACCTCAAAGGTGTTCGCGTCGCCGATCTGCCGCTGAACGGTGAGATGGTAGCTCTGCACGTAACCGGTGGGTAGATTCTTCGGAATGTAGCGAGCCTGCGCGGTCAGGTTGCTAGCTGCGGTCACATTGGCCGGACTCGTAAAACCCGAAGGGTATCCCTGCGTCGTAGTCCGGTAGCACGGCGTCGGATTGCTGGAGCTGTACGGTGCATTCGCCTGCGCGTCTGTGCAGACTGGCAGCAGCTGCTGCTTTCCGGTAACAATTGAACTGGCGAAGGCCGGAGCCTGCACAATGTTGGTGTTGACAATGGCCGGCAGGTTATAGACGAGCAGATTTTCTCCGCCTTCGCGATTGAACTGCGCATAGTTCAATCCATAGCCCGCTCGAACAACCGTCTTGGAATCCAGTGAGTAGGCGAAACCCAGGCGGGGAGCAAAGTCTGTCTTCGGCATGTTGACGAGCGCACGATTATAGAGAGAGCCTGGCTTCGCCTGGATCAGAGATTGAGTTCCCGGATCGTAGTTCGAGAGCAGGTTGTTCGACTCCCACTGCGGAGTTACAAGCTCATAACGCAGACCCGCATTGATGGTAAGACGAGAGTTAACCCGGATATCGTCCTGAAAGTAGATGTAGTTCATGCGCTGATTGAGATGAACGTTGACGAAGTTGTTGAGCTGAAAGGTATCGCGTGCGCCGAAGAGAAAGTCCGCGAGAGACACCGCCTCCTTGGTGCCGGTATCAGAAGAGTTCAGCGTGTTGGTCTTGCCAGGAGGCACAAAACTGAAGCCCCCGTTGTAGGTGTCCTGACCGTAGGTCGGGTTGAAGTCATCGATGGTGGTGTAGATGGCTTGATATTCATAGCCAACTTTGTACGTGTTGCGTCCACGAATCAGTGTGTAGTTGATCTTCGGGTTGAAGATGTACGGATTCTGATACTGCGGATTGCTGCCCTGATTGCCGAACTGCGAGAACCCCGAGACACTTTGGACATTGAGGCTGCGGACAACCGCGGGATCGGAAGGCAGGCCAGGAATACCGGCCATCAGACTGGGAAGGCTTGCGCCGTAAGGGCTCTTGCCGCCATCGGTGCGGGTGAAAGCAAAGCGCGCGTCCAGAATCGAATTCTGATTGAACGTATGGGTCACACCGCCGGCAATCTGCTGATTGAAGATGTTGACAGTGCCGTTGCTGTTGCCGCCGGCCGGCCCTTGAATGTTGGGCGGTGAAGCGATCTTGCCTTGATGCTGGCTATAGCGAACGAAAGCCGTAGTGCGTGCGTTGAAGGTGTCATCAACGCGAATGTCGCCCTTGTCGTCGTTGATGGTATCTGCCGGCAGCGACGCGTAGTTGTTACTGAAGGGGCCTCCAGGCACGTTCGGCTGGGGCAGAGCGGTGAGCACCCCTTTCGCAAAGGAGGAAACGGAAGGGTCTCCAAACGGAATGACGCCATTGGCGTAGGACTGGCCAGTCAGGGGATTGGTCAACTGAACAGGCGAGACAATTCCGTTCTTATCGGGAGCCGTGAGAAAGGTGTAACCTCCGTTCGCCTTTGCCAAAGCACTGGTGCCATTCTGATCTGTGGTCGGAACCGTTGCCTGATTCACGGCGTGAACAACCTGCCGTGTGCCCTCGTAGTCGCCAAAGAAGAAGAGGTGATCTTTCCAGATCGGTCCGCCAAACGTTCCACCAAACTGATTGCGAATCAGAATCGGCTTCTGCGGTTTCCCAGTGAGCGGGTTGGAAGGCGGAGTGAACGGGCCAATGGCATTGAAGACCGTATTGCGCAGATAGTCGTAGGCCTTGCCGTGAAACTGATTCGTGCCGCTGCGGATACTGACGTTAACGACCGCACCTGCCGAGCGGCCATACTCCGCGCTGTAGTTGTCCGTCTCCACGCGAAACTCGGAGATAGCATCGGGGGAAGGCGGAATCGCCTGGTTCGAAAAGCCCTGGTTCGATGTGCCGTAGGCATTGTTATCAAGTCCGTCGAGAAGGAAGTTGTTGAACTCACTGCGCTGCCCGTTGACGTTGAACGAAGCATCTCGGCTAGAATCGGTCGAGTTCTCGAGGATGTTGCGGCGAACGCCTGGGACAAGCGCAGCGAGGTCTGCATATGCGCGGCCATTAAGAGGAAGATTCTCGACCTCACGGGTGCCGATTACCTGACCGCGCTCACTGCTGTCTGTCTCCAGCAGAGCAGCTGCAGCATCGACCGTCACCGTCTCGGTGTTGGAGCCGATCTTCAGAGCAACGTCGACGCGCTGACGCGCATTGACCGTGACCGTGAAGAGCTGCGTAGTGCTTGTGCCAAAGCCGTTGGCCTGCGCCGTAATCTGGTATTGCCCAATCTTTACATCGGTGAACTGATAAGCGCCCTGAGCGTCGGTCTCCGCAGTCACCTGGGTCTTAGTCTCCTGATTGACCAGCGAGACGGTTGCGCCGGAGACGACCGCGCCCGAACCATCGCGCACATAACCGAGAACGGAAGCGGTCTCGAACTGTGCATGAATTGAAATTGGGCTCGCCAGGAAAAGACATACTGCCAGAATGACAAAAAAAATGCGCTTCACATGATCTCCAAAAAGGTGTATCGAACGAAGGTCCGGAGCTTCTCTTACGGGGAGCTAGAAGTTAACGGTGACTTAGAGGAATTTACGAGCGAATTGTGTATATCAGATATAACGATTGTTACTGTGCGAAGAAAAGCTCGGAATGCCTTGGCGTCCGTGGAAAACCCTTCGCGCTCCGATAGCCCTTTCTGCGATAGCATCGGACGCTCCACAGGCCGATCGAAACTATTCAAGACTCGACTCTGCCTTATCGTGTTCTGCGCTTCCGCGGTTGCTATCCTTTACCATGCCTGCTAGCCCTTTGGTAATCGACGCACATCATCACCTATGGCAATACTCCGCCCTCGAATACAAGTGGATCGACGACCGCATGACAGCATTGCGCCGCGATTTCTTGCCTGCAGAATTTATCAACGAACTCGCCAACACGGGAATAGACGGAGCGGTGACCGTACAGGCGCGCCAGACACTCGAAGAGACGCAGTGGCTACTCGAATTGGCAGGAGGGCACAACGCAATTCTCGGTGTCGTGGGATGGGCCCCCATCGCATCTCCAGATTTTGAAGCCTCTCTGGACACTCTTGCAGCCTACCCAAAACTTGTAGGTCTACGTCACGTAGTACAAGCCGAGCCCGAAGGCTTCCTCGACGGCGCGGACTTCAACCGCGGCATTCGCAACATGCACGAAACCCGCCTTGTCTACGATCTGCTCATAGTCGAGCATCAGCTTGGCGAAACGATCCGCTTCGTCGACCGGCACCCGCAGCAGGCGTTTGTACTTGATCACATCGCGAAGCCAAAGATCGCAGCGGGAGAGATCGAACCTTGGCGGAGCCGGATTCAGGAGTTGAGCAAGCGCAGCAATGTATCCTGCAAAATCTCAGGCATGGTGACAGAGGACTCCTGGTCCCGCTCGTCGATCGAATCCTTGCGGCCATATCTGGACACTGTGGTCAACGCATTTGGCGCCAACCGCCTGATGGCCGGCTCCGATTGGCCTGTTTGCCTCGTAGCCACCGAATACACCCTATGGTGGCAGCTGCTACAAAACTTTTTCGCAAACTTCAGCGACGACGAGCGGGCAAACATCTTCGGTGCCACCGCCACCAAAATCTACAATCTCAAAGAGATAGAACAGGATGAAAGCCCAAGTCGTGCCCTCACGTAGTATGGTCACGTAGTTATCCACGTGTGAAGGCTAAAACCGTGCAACAAACGAATGAGACGCAAACGGAAAGCAACGAAGAACGCTATCGGCAGGCAGCAGAGGCAGCCGCGCCTCCACGTCCCAAAAACGCTCGACCAATCGTGATTCTCGGCGCAGGCGGCATCGTTCGCGCAGCACATCTTCCCGCATACGCCAAAGCCGATTTTCCGGTCATTGCCATCGCCGACAACGCAAGCGGAAAAGCAGCCGAATTAGCTTCAGAGAAGAACATCCCCCACGCCTTCAACTCCATCGAAGAAGCTGTGCGTTTCGCACCGGCCGACGCCATCTTCGACATAGCGGTTCCAGCCACGCAGATCATGACCATCCTGCCTCAACTCTCCTCCGGCGCCGCAGTGCTGATCCAGAAGCCCATGGGAGAGACCCTCGACGAAGCCAGACTCATACGCGACCACTGCCGCCAGCGCGGACTCGTAGCCGCAGTCAACTTTCAGCTGAGATACTCGCCAAACAATCTCGCCGCGGTCGCACTGCATCGAACCGGCCTGCTCGGCGAATTGCACGACATGGAGATACAGGTTCGCACCTACACCCCATGGAAGCTGTGGACTTTCTTGGCAACCGCTCCTCGGCTGGAGATTCTCTATCACAGCATTCACTACCTCGACCTCATCCGCTCCTGGCTCGGCAATCCTTTAGGCGTCTATGCGAAGACGGTGCGCAACCCACAGTCCGCAACCCTCGCTGCCACCAAATCTACAATCCTGCTCGACTACGGCGAGTGGAAGCGCGTCTTCGTCGTCACCAATCACGGTCACGACTTCGCCTCGGAGACCCCTCGCAGCTTCGTTCAGTGGGAAGGAACCGGAGGCGCCATCCGCATGGACATGGGCGTCAATCTCGACTACCCGAAAGGCGTTCCCGACACTCTCGCCTATGCAGAACGCGGCGTCGCAGACGGCCACTGGAATAATCTTTCCGTCAAAGGCAACTGGTTCCCCGATGCGTTCGTCGGCAGCATGGGCGCGCTGCAATCCTACGTTGAAGGATCGGCTACTGAGCTGCCCATAGGATTCGAATCCGCATACGAAACCATGGCTCTCGTCGAAGCAGCCTACCGCTCAAGCGCCCGTCAAGCCGAACCGCTCCCTCTCTGAAAAGAGAGTTGTTCCTGCATATTTCAACAAAAAAAATGGCCGCTGCGAATCTTCCCGCAGCGGCCCAAGGGACGTCTCGCCTTACTCGCCGTTCTGATTACCAGCATCCGTATGCACAATCCGGTAGCTGGCATTTCCCTGCGACCACACCAGAAGCAGCAGGTCCTTCCCCGCGGGAACCGCATGCGCTTGGCTGACGAACTGCTCCGCCGAAGCAACCGGCTTGCGGTCCACCTCGAGAATCACGTCTCCCGCAGTAAGACCCGCATCCTCAGCGGGGCTGGCTGGACGAACACTCTGCACCGCCACACCGTTGACCTGCGAAGGAATATGCAGTTGTTGCCGCACATCAGGAGTCAGCTCAGCAACAGCCAATCCCAGTCTGCCCTTCTGCGGGCTCGCTGCATCGCCATCGCTGGCAACCTCAGCATTCTTCTTGTACTCGCCGACCTTTACATTGATCGTCTGCGAAGCCCCATTGCGAATGACGCCCAGCTTAATCTCCGTCCCCGGAGTATCTTCACTCACCGCGACCTGCAGCGCACTGCCGTTCACGATCTTGCGTCCGTCCAGCTCATTGATCACGTCGCCATTCTTCAACCCCGCACGGCTGGCCGGAGAATCAGGAGTTACCTGCGCCACAATCGCGCCTGTAGCCTCGTTCAGCTTGAAGAAGCTCGCATTCGCCGGCGTCACATCGTTCAGGCTGATGCCGAGATAGCCGTGATGAACCGCTCCCGTCTTGATGATCTGCTCCGTCGTCGCCCGCACAATCTGCGAAGGAATGGCAAACCCAGCACCGGCAAACGAACCGCCGTTCGAGATGATGAACGTATTGATGCCCACCAGCTCGCCGCGCGCGTTCACCAGGGGTCCGCCGGAGTTGCCCGGATTGATCGCAGCGTCAGTCTGGATATAACCGCCCAGCTTCCGCGCATCTTCCTTGTAGGGGTTGTCCCGGTTCACCGCGCTTACAATCCCGCGCGTCACCGAAAACTGGAAGTAGCCAAACGGACTGCCGAACGCCAGGACTGTCTGGCCGGGCTTCAGCTTGCTCGAATCACCCCACGCAACGCTCGGCAGATCATGCGCGTCTACCTTGATCACGGCGAGGTCGGTCAATGGATCCCTTCCCACCAGCTTCGCATTTAGCACGCGCCGGTCGTTCAGGGTCACACGCATATTTACCGCACCGTCGACCACATGATTGTTCGTAACGATGTACCCATCGGGCGAGATGATGATTCCGCTGCCGATGCCATGCTCAATCTGCGGCTGCTGCGGCCGCATCATCCCACGCGGCAGTTGGCCGAAGAACTGCGAAAACCCAGGAGGCAGCCCCTGCATCTGGCCCCCGCCCTGGCTCTGACCGCCCTGATCGTCCTGGTCCTGGTCTCCGCCGCCCATCTCATGCATCGAAGACCCACGCGACGTCACCGCGACATTCACGACCGCGGGCGTCACTCGCGCCGCAACCGCTTCGACTGCATTGTCGAGTGAAACCAGCGAAGACACACTGTTGTCATCCATGGGAGGAGGCGACGAGATCATCGCCGCATGAACGCCAACGCCGCTGTGATGAATGGAAAACGCAGCTGCGAGCACCAGCGCAAGGGCAGCCCCTACGGGAGCGCCAATTCGTCCCGCCTTAACTACTAATTTATTAGTTTCAAGAGACATAATCGAACCTCAGCATTGAATTGAACCACTTAGTTAAAGTTGAATGACCAGCCAGCCGCCAGCAGTAGGCACGGCTGCATACGAAATAGAAATCACACGTAACTGCGTTCCAGGAAGACCTCCCGAAAGAACCATCCCCGGGCGTTCCGTCGCATCCTCCGACCCATCCCAGGAAGTCAGCACCACCCAGCCACGCGTCGGCCTCACTCCCGCGCTGTCCTGCCGGGAACGCTGCAAAACCGAATTACGAACAGGAGCACGGCGATGCTTTACCACCGTCGACTTCACCGGATGAATCCCACGATCCACCGGCATCGAAGCCTTCAGCAAAGTCTCATGAGCAGCACCCCGCACATTGTCAGACGGGTGAAACGCCACAGGCACATATCCCAGCCCGGCCCCAGAGGAATTCTGCGCCTCAGCAGCCGACACCGGCAACGCAGCTCGCGAAAACGAAACCAGTTGCGGGCATCGCGCCAGTTCCGCCGATCCGCCCAGCAAACCCAGCACCACCACACTCATCACCACACGAGCCTGCGCCGTGCCCATCCTCTTGCCACCCAGAAGAATGCTATGCACCCGCCGCGCCAGCTCCGACTTCCTCTCCCAGGCTCCCAGCGATAGCGCCGCAGCCCTCCGCCCCAGCCGATGCTCCGCTAGATTCGCCAGGCAGGTCGCATAGGCCTTCGGCGCCTTGGTCAACTGCAACACGTCGTCGTCGCATGCCAGTTCACGCTCCAGGCAAAGCCTCCGCTCAACCCACATCAACACCGGGTTCAGAGGAACCAGCACGAGGCTGAGCTTCTGCAGCAGGTTAATCCAGTCATCCGCCCGCCGCAGATGCCCCACCTCGTGCAACACGATCTGCCCAAACTCCTCCGTCGTCAGCCGCGCAAAAAGCTCCTCGGGAATCAGAATCCGCGGCGAGAAGAACCCAATCACGCTAGGCCGGTCCACATCTTTCGACGTGCAAAGCTCAACCCCGCGAAACCCAGCGGCCAGCAGCACCTCATCGCAGCCCTCCACCGGCACCGCTCTCTTCCAGATCCCGCGCAACCGCACCGCACTCATCACAAGCTTCACCGCGCGCACCAGCGAAACGATCAGCCACAACGCTGCAATCGCAAAGCTCCAGCGCACATCCACCTGCAGCACCGCCCCACGCCTCGGCATCACGCCACCTGTCCGCAACGTATAAACATGCAGCAGCGGCAACACCGCGAGAACCGCAAACACCGCCGTCCAGATCGCGAACCGAACCGCCGCCGTTGTCCGCGGTACCAGACGCAGACAAAGCGCCACAGCCGCCGCCAGTACCATACCCTGCCAAAGCCCTGACACAAACGAACTCGCTACCAGCCGCGACACACTCTCCACACCCTGCATCAGGTTCAGATCCATCAAGGTCATCGATCTTCCCCCACACGATCATCCGCTGCTGCAGCGATCGCCTCTCTCAAACGTTGCAGTTCCTCCAGAGTCACCTCATCGTCACCAAGCAGCGAAAGCAGCAGCCGCTCCCGCGAGTTGCCGAAAAACCGCTGCATCATATGACGAACTTCGGACCGCCCCGCCTCTTGCTCGGCCACGCAAGGCAGATACAGGAACGCCCTGCCTTCCTGCCGGTGCCGCACATAGCCCTTCTGCTCCAGAATGCGAATCGTTGTCAGCACCGAGTTATAGGCCAGCGCCGCCCCTTCCGGCATCGCCGCCACCAGGTCGCCCACGGCCGACTCCCCCCGGGCCCACAGGATCTTCATGAGCCGTAACTCAGCTTCCGTCAATGTATTGGACTTCTTCGGCGGCATAGAAATATATCGCCGGCCCTCACCGGATATCCGGAAAAAGAACCGAACTAATCTTCAGACGATCAACTAATCGATTAGTTAGCGACACAAGAGAAAATAATCCATCCGCCGAACGCCCTATTTCACCAACTCCCGGTAGTCCTCCCGCACGGGGGTAAACACATCCAGCACCTCCGAAGCCTCCAGCGCTGTAGCCTGGTGCTCCACCCCGCCATCCACCACAAAGCTATCCCCGGCGCGAACCTCAAACAACCGCCCAGCCACATCCACCTGAATCGCCCCACTCACCACATACACCAGCTGATGATGCGGATGGCTATGCCGCGCCCCCACCCAGCCCTGCTCAAAGTAATGCCGCACCAGCATCAGCTGGTCGCTATGCGACAGCACCTGCCGCTTCATCCCCGGCTCCGGATCAAACGTCCGCGCATCGCCCGTCCTCACAAAACTCATCTCGCTCACACTCATAAAATCACCCTCACACAAAGTCTTCGGCCAAATACATCCAACCACACATTTACTCTTACACAAGAGAGGCACCGCCTGCGATGATCCGTCTCGAAGAAATCACCATCATCAACGCACCCATCCAACGCTGCTTCGATCTCGCCCGCAGCGTCAAGGTCCATCTCGTCGCCAACATCCACTCCGGCGAACAAGCTCTGGCCATCGGCGGCATTACCTCCGGCCTCCCCGAACTCTCCCAGCGCGTCACCTGGCGCGCGAAACACTTCGGCCTCTGGCAGAACCTCACCAGCGAATACACTGCTATGCAGCCACCCACCTACTTCCAGGCCACCATGGTCAAAGGTATCTTCCGCTCCATGCAGGCCGACCACTACTTCCGCACCCTCCCCTCCGGCACCACCGAGATGAAAGACCTCTTCCGCGTAGCCGCCCCCCTCCCCATCCTCGGCCTACTAGCCGAAATCCTCTTCCTCCGCCGTTACATGCTGATGCTCCTCCGCGAACGCAACACCGTTATCAAACAAATCGCCGAATCCTCCGACTGGCAACGCTATCTTCCCGTCCCAACCGCTACCAGGAAATAAAACCCACATGCGAATCGTCATCCCCGGCGGCGCCGGACAGGTAGGCCAAATCCTCGCCCGACACTTTCACGCGAACAACCACACCGTCACCGTCCTCAGCCGGACTCCGCATCCTGCCCCTTGGCGCGTCATTCCATGGGATGGCGTCACCCACGGCCCATGGGTCGACGAGCTCGAAAGCAGCGACGTCTGCATCAACCTCGCAGGCCGCAGTGTCAACTGCCGCTACTACCCCGCCAATCGCCGCGCCATCTTCGACTCCCGCGTCCAATCCACGCAGCTTCTCAACGAAGTCATCGCCGGGCTCAATCACCCTCCGGCCGTCTGGCTCAACGCCAGCACCGCCACCATCTATCGCCACTCCCTCGACCGCCCCATGGACGAAGCCACCGGCGAACTCGGCGGCAACGAACCCGGGGCACCCGACACCTGGAACTTCTCCATCCAGGTCGCCAAAGCCTGGGAAGAAGCCTTCTTCTCCACGCCCACGCCCCGCACCCGCAAAGTCGCCCTCCGCAGCGCCATGACCTTCAGCCCAGACCCCGGCGGGGTCTTCGACGTCTTCCTCAGCCTGGTCCGCCACGGCCTCGGCGGCACCAACGGCCCCGGCGATCAATTCGTCTCCTGGATCCACGAAACCGACTTCATACGCTCCATCGAACTCCTCATCGCCACGCAGGACTTCACCGGCGTGGTCAACCTCGCCTCCCCGCATCCGCTCCCCAATCGCGACTTCCTCCGCGCGATACGCGAAGCCTGGGGCACCCGCATCGGCCTGCCCACTACCTCGTGGATGATTGAGATCGGCACCTTCCTCATGCGCACCGAATCCGAACTCATCCTGAAGAGCCGCCAAGTCGTCCCCGGCCGTCTTCTCGCCGCCGGTTTCCAGTTCACTTTTCCCCGTTGGCCGGAAGCCGCCCGCGACCTGGTCACCCGTTGGAAACACGAAAATTTACTGGGTAAGTCGTTGCAGCCGTAGTATCGTCTGTTCCATGGCCGCCGAAGACGCAAACGATCTGCGCAGAGGGCTCGAAAATAACGAGATTATTCCGTATTTTCAGCCACTCGTAGAACTTCGCACCGGCCTTCTTCGCGGCTTCGAAGCCCTCGCCCGCTGGCAGCATCCGCAACGCGGCCTCATCCCGCCAAACGAGTTCATTCCCCTCGCCGAATCGTCTGGACTGCATGGTCTCCTCACCGGCAAACTCCTCACCGCCGTCTTCGCCGCCGCAAAAGACATTCCCGGTCATCTCACCCTGTCGGTCAACATCTCCCTCACCCAGTTAACCGACCTAAGTCTCCCCCGGCACATCTGCTCCGCCGCCGAACATGCAAAATTTCCCCTCCACCGGCTCATCCTCGAGATCACCGAAAGTGCACTCGTCGGCAACACCGAACACGCCGCTCGCATCGCCACCGAGTTGAAGGAGCAGGGCTCCCGTCTGGCGCTTGACGACTTCGGAACCGGCTACTCCAGTCTCCGCCACCTCCAACTCCTTCCCTTCGACGAACTCAAGATCGACGCCAGCTTCGTCCGCTCCATGACGCATACACGAGAGAGCAGAAAGATCGCCGCCGCCATCGTTGGTCTCGGCAACAGTCTTATGCTCACCACCGTCGCCGAAGGCGTCGAAGACCAGGCCATCGCCGACATGCTCCTTTGGCTCGGCTGCGACATCGGCCAAGGCTGGCTCTATGGCCGTGCCGTCCCACCCGAACAGCTCCCCGAAACTCTCGAAGAAAGACTGACCCCAGCGCCCCCAGCCAACTCCGCGGAACCCCATTCTGCAGCCGCGACTTCGACTCTCCCTCTGCGCCTCGAGGCTCTCCCTACCCAGCGCCTCGCTCAGCTCAATGCCATCTACGACGGCGTCCCTGTCGGACTCTGTTACCTCGATCGCAACCTGCGCTACGTCAGTGTCAACAAACGCCTCGCAGAGATGCACAACCTTCCCGTCGCCTCCCACCTCGGCCGCCACATCTCCGAAGTCATCCCGGAGAAATTTCCTCAATGCGAGCCCTACCTCCTCCGTGCGCTCGACGGCATACCCCACACCGGTCTCGAAATCAGTTACCCCGACCCTCATCGGCCGCGCGTGACCCGCACCATCCTCGTCTCCTACCAGCCGGCGCGCGACGAAGTAGACGAGGTCGTCGGAGTCTCGATCTGCGTCGTGGACATCACTCGCCGCAAGCAGGCGGAACAGGCTCTCGTCGAAAGCGAGGACCACTATCGCAATGCCGTCGAGCTCAGTCCTCAGGTCCCCTGGACCGCAGATCCCAACGGAATGATCCTCGACACCAGCCACAGGTGGGAGGCTCTTACCGGACTCAACAAGGAGGAGTCGTTGGGAAAGGGTTGGATTCGTGCTCTTCACCCCGACGACCGTCAACCTACACTCAAAGCATGGGAAAAAGCTCTTCGTACCGGAGAACTCCTTGACGTTCAGTACCGCATCAGCTGCCCCGATTGTGAATGGCGATGGATGAGGGTCCGCGCCGCTCCGCGACGGGACGAAGACGGCAAGATCATCCGCTGGTACGGCACCCTGGAAGACATCGACGACTACAAAAAATCCGAAGAAGCCCTGCGCCAAAGCGAAGCCCGGCTGCAGGCCATCTTTAACGCCGCCCCAATCGGTATCGTTATCGCCGATTCCCCGGATTGCCACGTCGTCATGAGCAATCCCCGCGCAGAAGAAATTCTTCGTAGCGTCGTCGCGCCTCTTACTCTCATCGACGACTACTGTCGGGAATCACGCGCCAACACTCCCGGCGGCCTGCTGGACCAGCGGCAACTGAGACCGCTCGCCAGTGCCATCATGGGCGGAAGGTTGATCGGACCCCGAGAGGAACTCCGCTATAACGATGACGGCACAAGTACATGGATCAGCCTCACCGCCGCTCCGGTCATCGACATCGATGGTAAGATCTCCGGCGGCGTTGTAGCCATCCAGGACATCGACGAGGAGAAACGCGAGAGGAATCGTCTCGCAGAACTCGCCGACGCCCTGAAAAACAAACTCGCGACACACCGTTAGCGACCTACTTCGCCCCTGCCTTTGCCAGCCCCCGATACTTCAGCATAGGCTCAATATTCGGCGCACTGCCCAGCCAAGCCTCATACATCTTCGCCAGATCCTCCGTATTCCCCCGCGACAACACCATCTTCCGCAACCGGTCTCCATTAGCCCGCGTCAGCCCGCCATGCTCCTGAAACCACTGGAACGCATCGTCGTCCAGCATCTCGGCCCACAGATACGCGTAGTACCCCGCCGCATAGCCACCACCCCATATATGCGAGAAATAGCTCGACCGGTAACGCGGCGGCACATAGCTCAGCGTCAATCCTTTTTTCTCCAGAGCCGCCTTCTCAAACTCATCCGGCTTCTCGAGCGCCGCGCCCACCGGCAGCGTGTGCCACTGCATATCCAGCTCCGCCGCGGCCAGGAGCTCGGTCAGCTTATACCCCTGGTTGAAGCCCTCCGCCTTCTTGATCTTCGCCGCCAGCTCCACCGGCATCGCCGCACCCGTCTTGTAGTGCTTCGCATAATGATGGAAGATCGCAGGATACGTCGCCCAGTGTTCATTGAACTGCGACGGAAACTCCACAAAGTCCCGCGCCACCGAGGTCCCCGACAGCAGCGGATACTCCGTCGCCGCAAACATACCATGCAGCGCATGCCCAAACTCGTGGAACATCGTAATCACGTCGCTGAAGCTGATCAGCGACGGCTCCCCTTCCGCGGGCTTTGGCAGATTCGCGACGTTATAAACCACCGGCAGCGTCCCCAGCAGCTTCGACTGCCGCACCAGGCTCCCCATCCAAGCCCCGCCATTCTTGTTATCGCGCTTGTAGTAGTCGCAGTACCAAAGCGCCAGCAGCTTCCCATCAGCCTCCATCACCTCATACACCCGCACATCCGGATGCCACACCGGAATATCCTTCCGCTCCTTGAACGTCAGCCCATATAACTGATTCGCCGCATAAAACACCCCGTTCTGCAGAATGTTATTCATCTCGAAGTAGGGCCGCACCTCCGCCTCATCGAGATCAAACTTCGCTTTCCTTACCTGCTCGGAATAAAACTCCCAGTCCCAGGGATGCACTTCAAATCCACCCTTCTGAGAATGAATCACCGCCTGAATATCCTTCGCTTCACTCGCCGCGTTTGTCGTCGCCGGCGGCACCAGCGCATCCATAAACTTCAGCGCGTTCTCCGGAGTCTTCGCCATCTGATCTTCCAGTTTCCACCCCGCATAGCTGTCAAACCCCAGTAGTTTTCCCTTCTCCGCCCGCAGCTGCGCCAGCCTCGCAATCGTCTCCCGCGTGTCATTCGCATCCCCCCGCTCAGCCCGCGTCCACGAGTCCTCAAACAACGCCTGCCGCGTCGCCCGCACCTGCAGCGAAGAAAGATACGGCTGCTGCGTCGTATTCTGCAGCGGAAGCACCAATCCCTCCTTTTTCCTGTCCTTTGCCGCCCGCTCCGCCGCACCGATCTCGGCTTCAGTCAGTCCCGCCAGCGCGGTCTTATCCTTGGTGAAGTAGGCCGCATCCTTGGTAGCCGCCAGCACCTTGCTCCGAAACCCATTCGAAAGCGTCGACTCCTCCTCGTTAATCTTCTTCAGCTTCTCTTTGTCCGCATCCGACAGCTTCGCGCCCAAATGCACAAACCGCTGGTAGTAATACTCCACCAGCCGAAGCCCCTCCGGGCTCAGCTTTAGCGACTCCCGCTTCTCATACACCACAGCCACCCGATGAAACAGCTTCGCATCCAGAAAGATCGCATCGCTATGCGCCGCCAGTTTCGGAGCCTCCTCCTGCTGCACCTTCTCCAGCATCGGATTCGTATTCGCCCCCGTCACCGCATTGAACGCCGCGTAGGCCCGCTGAAACAGTGCCCCCGTCTTCTCCATCGCCACAATCGTGTTCTCAAACGTAGGAGCCGCCGGATTATCCGCAATCGCGCGAATCTCGTTCCTCTGCTCGGCCATTCCAGCCTCGATTGCGGGCTGATAGTCGCCATCCTTAGTCCTGTCAAACGGCGGCGCCTGAAAAGGCAGCGTACTCGGCGCATAGAACGGGTTAGCCGGGCCAAAACCCGCATCAGTAGTCTGGGCTGCTAAAACAATCGGGCTCATCATGATCACACCGGCAAGAACTATCTGCATCTCCAAAACCACACTGTTCATTCCCCAGAGACGCATCCGATTCTTCACCGCTCTTCATCTCCCTCAAAACAACTTTGAAACGATTCTAATGGGTCGATTCCTGACCCTGCACTTCATCAGCCCGATCTAGGCAGATTCACAAATGCTTTAGAGGTAAAAGACAAACAGCTGAAGTACCGAAAAACCGAGTCACTGGGAACCGGTCCTTCAACCGTTGCTCCGTCCGAAACGCACGCATCGAGATTCCTGCTGAATTATTCAAGCCATTCCCCCCGGACAAAGTACAATCGCCACCATCCATGCAGAATGACACCAAGCCCCCCCGCACTCCTCTGCCCACGGCCCTGCCGGCGCTCCAAGAGCTTGATCTGCACGCGCGCTACTACTCCTCCCGCACGGGTGGCGATTTCTTCGACGCCGTAGCCGCCGGCCCGCACGTTGTCTTCTTCCTTACCGACATTGCCGGCGCCCGCAGCGAAGCCCACACCATCGCCTCCGCGACGCAGGACGTTTTTCGCCATCGCGTCCCTCAGCTCTTCACCACCCAAGTTATCAATATGATGGACGTCCTCGGGATCCTCGCGCACGAGATCAACCAGGCCATCTATAACGCCGCGGGCGGATCCCGCCTCGCCCCTACCTTCCTCGGCTGCTTCAACCTCCCGCTCGGCCTCCTCGCCTACATCAACTCCGGCGGCCCGCCAGCCATCTTTCGCGACAGCGACGGCACCCGCCTCCTCGGACATGTCACCATGCCCCTGGGCCTCTTCACTCATCTCACCTTCGAGCCTGCCATCCAGGCCTTCGAGCCCGGCGCCCGCATGCTTCTCGTTACCAGGGGAATCCTTGAAGCACAACGCGGCCGCGAACTATTCGGCGTCGAGCGAGCGACCGCAGTCCTCCAGAATATTCCCGACGGCTCAGCCTTCGACCTTTGCGGCGTCACCCTCGAGGACGCGCATGAATTCAGAAAACCATCCTGGTACAGCCCCGAAAGACTACCCTTCATCAAATCCCAACCCGTCGAAGACCTCACCGCAGTCGCCCTCGTCCGTGCTCGCTAAAAAATTCGCCGGAAAGGGCCCCCTTCACAGTTGAAGTACGCAGTTACGGTTGCTTTTTTGTTTGTCATTCCGCAGCACAGGCGGAGGAATCTGCTGTTGCCTTCTGCCGTGTCCATGCCCCTTGCGTTTTCGGGATTAGCAAGGCCTTTTCTCTACGAAATTCATTACTGCGCCACCCGCCAGGGCGAAGTAGTCGTCCACCCACGCAATTCCTTCGTGGCCCACTCCGTCGACTTGTCCTTATGGCAAGAAGTACAAGGATTCGGAATCCCCGACTGCTCCGTCTCCACCGGCGAAATAAACCGGAACGTATGCGCGCTAACAAAATTATCTTTGATCGTCTGCTCGATCTTCGGCATATGACACGCCACGCACGAACTCCCCGCACTCCCCTCAGCATGATGGGTATGCTCGCTCACCGTCCCACGCAACCCCGCTGGATTGTTCAAATCTTTCGCATGGCACGACAGGCAAAGCGCATTCCCAGTCGCGATCAGATTCGAAGGATTCTCGGCGCTATGCACCTGGTGGCAATCAAAGCAGCGCAACTGCCGGTGATACATATTGCTCTGCGTAAAATCGTTCCCCTGCATCCTGTTCTTGTGCGCCGTCAGATCCGCATATTGAAAAAAGTTCGTAGTCCCCGGCTTCAAATCCTCCAGCCTCCAGTAATCGACCAGCCGTTCGCCCGGCAGAAAGCCTACCGGCCAGTCGTAGTACTTCCCTCCAATCGGATTCGCCGGTGGACGCCCCTGGCTGTGGCACTGAATACAAGTGTCGTTTCCTCGCACATAATCCAGCCGCTGAGGATTCACAATGTTCTCCCGCGTCGGATGTGCAACATGCAAACTCCCCGGCCCATGGCACTTCTCGCACCCCACATTCCACTCTGTCACCTGGTGAGTCTCCACGTTGTAGTTCACCGAGTGGCATCCATCACACGTGGGCCCCGTAGGCCGGTCAAAGTTCGTCGGCCCATAGAACGGAACCCACCAATCCGTGCCGCTCTCCACGTGATACGGCAGCCATCGCTTCTTCGCCACGTCCCACTGCGCCGGAAAAGGATAATAGTCATCCCCGCGCTTCGTAAAATACCGCTGCTTCCAACGGCTCCCATAAACAAACGCAACCTGATCGAGCCCGAATGTAACCAGCGGATCGGGATGAAGAAAATCTCCCAACACCGCCTCGGGATGCTGCTTAGGATCGCGAACCACATTTGCCATACGAGTCTGCTTCCAACTCGTGTACGTCGCAGCATGACAACTCTTGCAGCTCTCCGATCCTACGAAATGAGCCTTCGGCGCGGTCGTCTGCGGGGCCGCCCCACGCGGCAGCAGCATCATCGAGAGAGCAGCGAAGACCACCCCAATCCGAAACCCCGCCACTACGAAACCTCGCTCTACGAAACCTCGCACACTCTCACCGCAACCAGCCTTCATATCTCCGCAATTCCCAACCTGCAATCGATATAACTGCAAAAACCAGTTCGTACTGAAGCCAGTCTACGTCGAGAGCCAGCGAGCGGTCAGCCACTGCAGGACGATTTCAGTATTAAATCTTCTGCTGCCTGTCCCTCTATATG
>Ga0210406_10001999_pt1 | contig 23828 bp, 21 predicted proteins | sample IncBWC30MmetaG_FD_155454 | JGI IMG/M metagenome (GOLD analysis project Ga0210406, IMG submission 155454) | Forest soil microbial communities from Barre Woods Harvard Forest LTER site, Petersham, Massachusetts, United States - Inc-BW-C-30-M | ecosystem: Environmental > Terrestrial > Soil >...
ACGCGGCTCGAATTTTGAGGCGCTCGCGGAAAGCGTTGCGGCGGGAAGAATTCCGAACGCGGAGATCGCCGTCGTCATCAGCAATCGCGAGGGCGCGCCCGGCATCCAGCGCGCGGAAGCGCGTGGAATCAAGACGCACGTGATTCCTTCGAAAGGCCTGGAGCGCGAAGCCTACGACCGCCTTGTCGCCGCGGTTCTCGACGAACTCCAAGTCGATCTGATCTGTCTCGCTGGATACATGCGCCTTCTGTCTCCCTTTTTTGTGGCAAAATTTCTGAACCGCATCCTGAATATTCACCCTTCGCTGCTCCCGTCCTTCCCCGGGCTCGAATCGCAGCGCCAGGCGCTCGAATACGGCGTGAAATTCGCCGGCTGCACCGTCCATTTCGTCGACGAAAATCTCGACGCCGGCCCCATCATTTTGCAAGCCACCGTTCCCGTCCTCGACGGAGACACCGAGGCATCCCTCTCCGACAAAATCCTGAAAGAAGAACACCGGATTTATTCTCAAGCGGTAAATATCGTGCTCGAAGGGAAATACAAAATCGAAGGCCGCCGCGTACTTCGCACGAGCTGAAAACAATTCATGACCAACTCGAATTTCAAACCCGTCGCCGAGCAGCTCGCCTACCTCAAAAAAGGCATAGCCGAAATCATCCCCGAAGCCGACCTGACCGCCAAGCTCGAAAAATCCCAAAAGACCGGCAAGCCTCTCCGCGTCTATCTCGGCGTGGATCCCACCGCCCCGGACATTCATCTGGGGCACACCGTGGTCCTGCGCAAGCTCAAACACTTTCAGGACCTCGGCCACACAGCCATCTTCCTGATCGGCGATTTTTCCGCGATGATTGGCGACCCCACGGGCGTATCGGAAACGCGCCCTCCTCTAACGCGCGAGCAAGTCGACGCCAACGCCAAGACTTATCTCGAACAGGTTTACAAGATCCTCGACCGCGAAAAAACGGAAGTTCGCTACAACAGCGAATGGCTGAGCAAAATGTCTGCCGAAGACATCGTGCGACTTTGTTCTCATTACCGGCTGGCGCGCATGCTGGAGCGCGAGGATTTTCGTTCGCGCCTGGACAAGGGCCAGCCCATTTCCGTACATGAGCTTTTGTATCCTCTGCTAACTGCGATGGACGCCGTGAAATTACAGTCCGACGTCGAGCTCGGTGCCACGGAGCAAAAGTTCAATTTGCTAGTGCACCGCGAAATCCAGCGCGAGTATGGTTTGCCAGGGCAGGCCATTCTCACTATGCCCATCCTTGTTGGCCTAGACGGCCAACGCAAAATGTCCAAAAGCCTCGGCAACTACGTCGGCATCACCGAAGCCCCCGATGAAATGTTCGGCAAACTCATGTCGATCCCGGATGATCTGATGTGGAGCTATTGGGAGCTGGTCACGGACCGGACGGCCTCTGGAATCGAGGAGATACATAAGATGGTTGTGGCCGGCTCAACTCATCCTATGGACGTAAAGATGGAGCTAGCGAAAGAGGTAATCGAAGCGTTTCACGGCAAGGAAGCTGCTCGCAAAGCTGCCGACAATTTCCAGCGGGTCTTCCGCGACCGCCAGATTCCAGAGGAATTAAGGCAAATCAAAATCAGGCGGGTCTTTGACGGCACTTACGAGGCCCATGAAATGCAGGACACCGGTGGCCGATTAATCTCTAAAATAGACTTCCCTCTACTCGGCAAAGAAAAGTGGTCCAAGGTATTGGTTGCCATAAAGGAAATTGGTTCAGTCTCCGAGGCCGAGCGGTTAATCAAAGGCGGGGGACTCGAGGTAAACAACCAGGTCATAACAGATCCGACTAGTAGGGTAAACCTCGGGGAGTACGGGGAATTTGGTGCTGTGATTCGGATGGGTAAGAAGAAATATTTCCGCCTGATCGTCGAGTGAGCCAGCAGCGCAATCAAGTGCGCGATTTGTCTCGAAGGGCACGATATATCGTGCCCCTATTAGCGTCATGCTAGAACTTCAGCAACAAGCTTCGAAACATGCTCCGCAACGGCCGGCGCTGCCGTGAGCCCAGGCGATTCCATCCCCACAAGGTGAATCGCCTGCGGCACCTTGGGATCCCGCGTAATCACAAAGTCCGCAATCCCCTTGCCGCCTGGCGGAACGAGTTTTGGCCGCAGCCCCGAATACCCAAGCTGCAGGTCGCTCTCCTCGATTTCTGGCAACAGCGTTTTCGCACTGTGCGCGAAATCCGCAATCGGCAAGCGGTTCTTCTCGTAATTGTCTTTTCCTTCGACGTACGTCGCCGTCGGCCCCAGTAGAAATGTCCCCCAAAGCGTCTTCGTAAAGTGCACGCCGAGACTCAACCCGTCGCTGTGCGGCAAGGGATACACAAGATTGTTGATCAGCGAGGAACGCGGCCCACGCACCTCGCAGTACTCGCCGCGCACCGGGTAGATCCGCCACGAGTGATTCCCCAGCATCGCCGCGACTTCATCGGCAAAAAGTCCCGCGGCGTTGATCACGCATCGTGCTTCAATCGTTTCATCCTGCGCGTCCTCTTCGTCGCCGATTCGCAAGCCGACGCGGATGGTTTCAACGGACGGTTCCAGCGAAGTGACCCGCGCGAACGTAACAATATTCGCTCCCTGATTTGTCGCCACCCGCGCATACGCATGCACAAGTTCTTCCGCGGAGACGATTCCGGTCGAAGGTACGTCCAGCGCCGCAACACCTTTGATATGCGGCTCTCTCTTACGAATTTCGTCAGGGCGGATCAGTCGAAGCCCTTCGACCCCGTTCTCTTCCCCGCGCTTCTTCAGCGCGACGAGCTCGGTTTCCTCGTGTGCATCCACGGCGACGACAAGCTTTCCACAGTGGCGAAACGGAACATTGTGTTTCTCGCAGAATTCGTACGTCAGGCGATTGCCCTCTACGCACAGCCGCGCCTTCAAGGAATTCTTCGGGTAGTAGATGCCGGAGTGGTTCACGCCGCTGTTGCGCGTGCTGGTAGCCATGCCCAGCTTCGGAAATTGTTCGACAAGAAAAACGTCCTGCCAGCGCTCGGCAACAGCGCGTGCGATGGCGCAGCCGATGACGCCACCGCCGATGATTAGAATATTGGCCTGGTCCATGAATTCAGAATATAGAAAATAGAAAGAGGAAAAAAGAAAATTGCTCGCCCGGAAGTTTGAGCTTCCAATCAGTCTCGTTGTTTATTCTAGTGGCGTGTCCCGAAAATGCCTTGAAATTGTTTCCGCCGTCTGTTCCGCTCTGTGACCTCTGTGCTCTCCGTGAACTCTGTGTTAAGTATTTTTCCTATGCCGTCGTCGACTACTGGTCCCCACCAACTGCGTCAAAGAACGGCGTACATGCCACCAGCCGCGCCTCCGTTCCGTCGTGCACCGCATAAGAAGCCTGCTTGTTTGCTTCATATCCATTGCGCCACAGCGACGCGGCACCGTGCATCCCGTCCTTGTTGATGGCGTAGAAATAAATGTGAAACGTCCCGAGTTTTTTCTTGTCGTTCTTGTAGTTGTGCGCGATGCGGCCCATGGCTTCGAGGCAAGCGTCCGTGGGCGACTTGCCCTGGCGCATCATTTCGATGATGGTGTGCCCGCCGGAAATTTTGATATTTTCTTCGCCCTTGCCCGTCGAGCCCGCGGCGCCCACTTCATTGTCCACGCAGCAGCCCGCCCCAATGATCGGCGAATCCCCGACACGGCCGGGAATTTTCCACGACAATCCGGAAGTCGTTGTCGTCGCGGAGATGTCTCCGTTCGAATCAACGGCCATGCACGGAATCGTGCCGGTCGGCGGATGCGCGATGACGCGCTCGGCGTACGCGATCTGTTTTTCATCTCCGCCGAAGATTGCTGAAATATGTTCTTTCCATTCCGGCGAATCAATTCCCGGGCGCCAATTGAATGAAGATTTTGCTTTCCACGCGAGCCAGATTTTTCGCGAGTGCTCGGTGAGGAGATTCATCTCCTCGAATCCTTCCGCGACCGCAAAGCGCCGCGCGCCATCGCCAACAATCATCACGTGATTGGTCTTCTCCATCACTGTTTTCGCCAGCCGCGAAACGTTTTTGATGCGGCGCACGCTCGCGACCGAACCGGCTCGGTGCGTCGGTCCGTGCATGACGCTGGCGTCCAACTCGACTTCACCCTCTTCGTTGGGCAGTCCGCCGTAGCCGACGGAGTCATCGTTGGGATCATCCTCGACGATAGTGACGGCCGCAACGACAGCGTCCAGCGTATCGCCACCTTTCTTGAGGATGTCCATCCCTTTATCGAGGGCATGGAGCCCGTTGGCGCTGGAAATAATGAGTGGACGCTTGCCCTGCGCCGCTGGCGCTAGACTCGCAAGGGCCTTCGCGTCGTTTCCAATCGGCAGCGATCGTCCAAAAAGTTTGCCCGCGCTGGCAACCGCGCTGCCCGCCAGCGAAGTCAGAAAGAATTTACGGCGTGACAACAGTTCCATGGGAAGACCTCCTCGGTGTGCGGAGGGCAATATACATCAGTTGCGCGACTTTGGAGTGCGGCGGCTCGCCGCCGCTTTTCTTCCAACCTCACCTACAACCATAAGCTCTGTCGTCCATCTAGCCGGACGTTGCAGGGTTAGCAGGGAATTCGCCTTCCCAGCGCGCGATGACGACACAGGCGACACAATTACCGAGAACGGTGACGGCCGTTCGTCCCATGTCCATGAGTTGATCAATCGCGAAAAGAAGAAATAATGGTTCCATGGGCAGATGAAACGAAGTTGCCGCGCCGAAAACAATCAACAGCGAGGCGCGCGCCACGCCAGCAGTTCCTTTACTGCTGATCAGAAGCGTCAAAATCATCAAAACTTGCTGACCGATGCTGAGGTGCAGCCCCGCCGCCTGGACCACAAAAAATAAGGCCAAAGATTGATAGAGACTCGCGCCGTCCATGTTGAAGCTGTAGCCGGTGGGGAGGACGAAAGCGACGATTTCGCGCGGGACGCCGAAGGATTCGAGTTGCTCGATGGCGCGAGGCAGAGTGGCCTCCGAGCTGGCGGTGGCGAAGCCGATGGTGACGGGCTCGGCGACGGCGTTGATGAAACGCTTGAGGGGGATGCGCGCCCACAGCACGATGGGCAGCAGAACGCAGAAGATAAAGAAGGCGAGAGCGACGTACATGGTCGCGAGGAGTTTCAGGAGCGGGAGGAGGACTCCCAGGCCGAGGTGTCCGACGGTGTAGGCAACGGCGCCAAAGACGCCGAGCGGCGCAGCGTACATAACCAGGTTGGTGAACTTGAACATGGTCTCCGAGAGGCTCTCGGCGAAGGCGAGAATGGGCCGACGCTTGGGCTCCGGAACGAGCGCGAGCGCCATGGCGAAGAGGACGCTGAAGACGACGATTTGAAGCACCTGGCCTTCGGCGACGGATTTCGCGATGTTCTCCGGGAAAATGTCGGTGATGAGCTGGGCGGCGGTGTGGGGCGAAACGTTGAGCGATTGCGCCGCGGAGGACGGGGGGAGATGGACGCCTTCTCCTGCGCGGCTGATATGGATGGCCGCATAGCCGATGAGCATTGCCAGCGTGGAGACGATTTCGAAGTAGACGAGGGATTTGATGCCGAGGCGGCCGACTTTCTTCAGGTCGGTGTGGCCGGCGATGCCCACCACGAGAACGCCGAAGAGCAACGGCGCGATGATGACCTTGATGAGGCGCAGAAAGATGGTGCCGAGGAGCTGCAGGTTTACTGCGATGGAGGGCCAGTCGTGGCCAAACTCCGCGCCGGCGAGAAGGCCGACGAAAATCCAAGTCGTCAGCGAGCGGCGTGAAGTGGCATAGGCGGCGAAGAGAAGGATCGCCAGCCAGCGCAGGATTGTAGGGACAAGCGCGGGCAGCGGCAGTATCTGAGCGCCGGCGAGGAGCGATACCGCAATGGCAATGGTGGCGGTCAGAATGGCCGCTGCCAAGAATTTGTTTTTCATCGGCGCTGGGCGAAGGATTCCATCGGTGCCGAAAGGTATGCTGCTTCCCGTTGTGTGTCAATAAGCTCGGGAAGGCAGGAAGCAATGAAGGAAGGGAGTAACGAGGTGCGGAGTACTCGACGGGAGATGAGTTCCGAAATGGGAATTGTTGGGTGACATCCGGCAGTTTTCGTAAGAGCGGCAAATAAGTTGGAAGAAGTGTACGGCAGATAGGAAATAGGGAAGCAAGGCGGGAGAGTTGGGGGAGCGAAGGGCGAAACGTCGAAATGTACAGGAAACATTCGTAGGGAGAAAACTTTTGGTTTGAAGGATGTACCCCCTGTTTTTTGTAAGTGTTGCATCTAAACGACTTAATGTCCATGTAAGCCTTGTGTTTGCAACAACTTACGATACGCCATAAGTGTGGCAAATAAAAGACTTAGGGAGATTCGAGATCTGTTGCACCCTCCCCCCTATGTTCTTGTAAAAGATTGATGCGACTGGGGTTAGGGGGTGGGGGTCGGCAAAAAGATTGAGAGCAAAAGAGTTAGGCGTGAAACTCATTGAAACGTTTTGAGCGAAAAATACCACTTAGATACCACGACGCGAACGCGGCGAGAGTTTCGTCGAGGTTTTTCTGGCGCTTCTCGGGCGGCGTATTCAGCACGTCGAAGAGACGCGCGAGGTGCTGACCGAGGTCGGCGCCGTCTTCGGCGGTGCGGTTCAGCAGATAGAGCTTGAACGATTCACGCTCGAAGATACCCGTATGCTCCGCGAACAGGCAAAAGAGGATGCGGACAAGAAAGCGTTCGAGTTGATGCCCCGAGTAGCCGCCTGCTTCAAGCGCGTCGTGAAGGCGACCCATGATCTCGACCGCTTCGATGTTGATCGGGTCTTGTTCTTTGAACTTATGCTGCTTGTAGCCAGGGATGAATGCAAACTCACGAATATGCGTGTGAAAATCGGCCAGCGGAAACTCGAGGGTAGCTACGCAGCGGTTTTCGAAGAGCGGCAAGCTGCGCTGGTCTTCGGGTTCGAGGTCGTGGAGGGCAATGCGGGCAAAGTCTGAAACGATGACGTAACGCGGGATTTCTTTTGTGCGTCCCTCGCGTGCTAGGTCTTGAATGTATCGGAATGCTTGCGACTCCGCCTTGCCGAGGACCTTGCCGAGACTCTTGTGCTCAATGAGCACGATACCGGGCCAGAACAAATCAATATAACCGTAGTCGCCGGAGATTTTCTTAACAGGTTCTTCAAAGCTCGCGACTACGCGACGACGAATGCTGAAGACATCGAAGAATTCGTTCCAGAGAGTTTGCTTCTCTGCCTGTTCGCTCCTGACGCCTGTCCATTCCTTCGAAAAGGCGATCGCGCGATGGCGGATTATTTCCGACAAGGTCGGAATCTTCGATTTTCAGGGCTCGCCCGTACGAAGTGGGTGGGGGCAATTTGCGTGAGCCGCGATGAAGAGCATAGCCAAGAATGGCGGCGTTGCGAACAGAAGGGCACGATATATCGTGCAAAACAAAATTAAAGAAAAAAACTTTATGCGCAACCTGAGGCAACGCGCTGGCATCCCATGGGGAGGCAGAAGTTAAGAGGGCCGGTGCGGAAGTGCACGAATGTGCAATTCCGTGCGGATTCCTGGCTTCGGCCGCCCCAGCTTCATCCTCAGCCGCCATCCCGGCCCGTGTAGTTCGGCTAAGCGGGCCTTACGGGCCTGTTCAGTCAATCGGGCCTTACCGGTCTGTGCAGTTTAGCTCATCGGGCCTTATCGGCCCGGTCAGCTCATCCGGCCGCACCAGCCCGTCCAGCCAATCCAACTAGGAGGGTCGTAGCATGCAAACTCTGAGAGTAGCTGTATTTGCGTTGTGCAGTGCGCTGATCGCCATGCTGTTTGGGGCCACACTCGCCCCGGGCGCTCGAGCGGATCAGTGGGACAGAAAAACCATCGTTACCTTCAGCGATTCGGTAGAAATCCCAGGGCAGGTTCTGCCGGCGGGGACCTACGTCTTCCGACTGGCCGATAGCCCGACCGACCGGCACATCGTCCAGATTTGGAATGCGGATGAAACGCAAATCCTGGCAACGTCCATGGCCATTCCAAACACCCGCTCAGAACGACCCGATAAATCCATTTTCGAATTTGAGGAGCGCGCGGGCAGCTCGCCCATGGCCCTCAAAGTGTGGTTTTATCCGGGAGACATCACGGGACAGGAGTTCGTCTATTCCCGATCATCGTATTCCAACAGGCGGTAGAGACGGTTGGCGCCAGGGATGAATCGGGAAATCCCTGATGCACGCGGATGGGGGCGGGGTTTTCATCGGTACGCGGTGTAAGCCCCGGCCCCACGAAAAGCACGGGTCTAAAGACCCGCCACTACAAAGAACATGCGACGGCGCGTTCCGGCGCGCTTGGCAAATCGCTTGGGGTTTGCCAATCGAGGTCGTGTAAAATCATTTACTGGGGGACGGGCCCAATGAGGGATGAGAACACCAAGCAGGCGGCGCAGGAATACCTGGCAGCGAAGCTGACGGAAGAAGAGCAGATATATGAAGAGACGCACAATATGGCATTGGCGGTGGCGCGCTCTCCCCTGGTTTGGAAGAATGTTAAGGATTCTATTTTTGAGAAGTGCAGCGAGTGGAATGCGGTGACGCAGGAAGAGACGCTTACGTGCAAGGAAACGGCGATTGGAGATATCAGGATTTGGTGCGCCGCCCGGTCGAAACAGATGACGGTGCATTACGATTCCAAAAAACTTTTAATCACGGTGAAGAACTCGGGGCGGCTGGAACATGAAAAAGACGTGATCCTGCACATCGAAGGATACCGGACAGGCGCCGACCGGGCCGACCGGGATGTTCACCTGGTGAGGAACGAGCAGGCTGTGAACATCGATATGTTGATTGTGGGCGAGCTTCGCGTGCTGACGGGAATGAAACGGCAACGGAACGCTTAGGGGTTGAGAACGAGAATACTTTCCGCACACCGCGCTCTTTAGAAAATCAGAGTCTTTGTGGTTTGAGCTGGTAGTGGCCGCCCCTTACGGCCTACGCTTGGGGTGTCCCAGCGAAGGCCGATGCGGCGGGTGTCGAGAGAGAGAACAACTGAGCACGAAGCACCAGAGAGATTTCTCTCTCCGTAAGCCGACCGTTTCGCAGGAGCGAAACGGGAAGAAAAACGTCGGCTTGCTGCGTTCGAAATGACCGGGGGTGGAAGCTATTCGGAGGCGCCGAGGGGGAGGAAGTATTGGGTGCCTTTAACGGGTTCCTGGAGGCGCTTGAGGAGGAGCTGGAGGTCTTCGCTGCGCTCGACGAAGTCGATGTCGGAAGTGTTGATGACCAGGAGATCGGAGGCGGCGTAGCGGAAGAAGAAATGTTCGTAGGCGCGGGCGACTTCCTCGACGTATTCGGGGGCGATGTGGGATTCCTCGCGGGAGGCTTTTTTGGCGATGCGGGCGCGGAGGACTTCGGGCTTGGCCTGGAGATAAATGACCAGGTCGGGGGCGGGAATGTCCGCGGTGAGGGCTTCGTAATAGCGCTCGTAGAGCTTGAGCTCTTCGTCGTCGAGATTGAGATTGGCAAAGATGCGGTCCTTTTCCATGAGGAAATCGGAGAGCACGGGGCCGGGAGCTTCGACGGCGAGAGCTTCGCGGAGGCGCTTGCGGCGCTCGATGAGGAAGTACATCTGGGCCCGAAGGGCGGAGCCGGGCTTGGCGTTGTAGAAATCGGCGAGGAAGGGATTGTCTTCGCAATCGTAGATGCGGCGGGCGTGGAGGCGCTCGGCGAGGACGCGGGCGAGAGTGGTTTTGCCGACGCGCAGCGGGCCTTCAATAACGATGAAGCGGGGAGGCTGCGGACCACGCTGGGGATGGCGAGCGCGCTTGGCGGCGGAAGAGTCGTTGCCGGGCATGGTTTCGTGTGACTCGCGGGAGGGCCGAGGTCAACAGGCGGATTATAGCAGAGTGGTGGAGAGAGTCATCTGCGTTCCGGGCGCTCTGGATGGGCGGTACCGCAGGGCAAGAATGTAAAAACATTTTCACATTTAGGGCCTAGTACTGCCGTTTGAAAAGCGGCAAACGGAGGGGCTAGAGGGCCGTACTAATCGGAATGAGACCGATAGGCCAGTGCTGCCTGACCGTTTGAACAGTAAATTGACCTCATTGCGAGTGGGGACGGACTTGCAAGACCCACGGGCAACACTGAGGTGGCAAATGGTCCTTACGGCGCTGCTGTTGATCTGTTCCATCCCGCAGATGGACGACGCAGCGAAAGTGGTTAACGATTCTCCCGCAGTGGTTTCCGATAGCGCGGCAAAAGATTCTATTCTCATCGCGTCCCTGCCTTCCGGGCCCGCACCCAAAGTGAATGCCAATCCGGAGCCCATGACCCCGAACCCGGCGGCGCCGCCTTTTCGTCCGGTGAAGCCGGTGTTTACCCGTCCAAGCGAAACGCCCCAGCAAAGGAAGATTTGGTATGGATTGGCGCTGGCGGGACACAGCGGCGCGGCCTTCGACGCCTGGACAACGTACCGTGCGGTTTCCGGCGGCTACGGGCGGGAGGCGAATCCGTTCATGCGACCCTTTGCAAATTCGCGTGCGATTTATGCGGCGACGCAGGTGAGCCCGGCGTTCATGGACTTCCTGGGCAAGCGGATGATGGTGAGCCAGCATGGCTGGGTACGGAAGATTTGGTGGCTGCCACAGGCGGCGGGCGCGAGTATGTCGTTTGCGTCCGGTGCGCATAATGTCGGCGTCGTGCACTAAGAGTTCCCTCAATCGCCCAAACGGAAAGCGCCCCGACCCAGTCGGGGCGCTTCTGTTTTTTGGCAGGCGAAGCTTCGCGCCGCGACGCGCGTGCGATGCCGGGCTACTTGCTGACCACGACGATGACGAAAGAGCCGGGCTTCATCTTGCCGCGGCGTTCACCCGGAGCAGGTGGATCGAAGTCGGCGGCCGGGAGAAAGATGTTGTGGGTCTTGAGGTCGAGACCCATGGTGCGGGCGGACTTCTTCGTGGGGACATTCTCGACAACGGTATATTTGTCAGGGGAATCCTCGTGGATGACCGTAAGGTTGCCATCGCCGCAGGAGGCGAACACGTAACCCGTTGCGGGATCGAAGGCGCTGGCGTCCGGGCCCTCGCAAATGGCGGGCGTGGCGACAACCTTGCCGGTATCCGCGTTCACGACGGCCATAACTTTTTCATCGCAAACAGAGAACAGGCGGCGGGTCTTCAGATCCATGGCCAGTCCAGAAGGCGACTTACAGGGTGCGAGCGGCCAGTGGTGGAGTTCCTTGAGATTCTGCGAGTCGAGATGGTGCAGCGCGGAGGTATCCTCGTTGTTCACATAGACGGTGCCCCTGCCGTCAGCGACGGCAAATTCGGGCTTGCCACCCAGATCAATGGTGCCTACCACGGTGCCATCCGCGGCGTTGATCGCGGTGGCGTTCTTGCCGCGGCCGTTGAAGGTGAAGACGCGCTTGGCGACGGCATCGTAAATGATGGCGTCGGGATTCGCATCTGTTTTGACGGTGCCGATGGATTTCAATGTTTTGAGATCGAAGATGGTTACATCATTCGAACGGCCGTTGCTGGTGAAGCCGCGGTCGAGGTCGGAAGCGACGGCGATGCCATGGACGCCTTGAGTGTCGGGGATGTCGCCCACGACGGCGTAGGTGTCCGCATCGAGGACCATCGTATGCGTACCACGCGAGACGTAAACACGACGGGCTTCGCTGTCCACGTAGACGTAGTCCCAACCGCCCTCGCCGCCGACCGGGACGGTCTTGATGACGTGATAGCCGCTGGCACCGGGCGACGGCGTGGCCGCGCGGGAGAATGCTACAGCAGAAAAGATTATTGCCACAGCGAGTGAACCGAGGATGGTGAAGAGGGTGAAACGCTTATGCATGATGTTTTCTCCCATTGGTTTTCTATCCCTTGCTTGAGCCTGGTGTAAACACTTATATAGCGATGAAGATAAACGCAACATAAATGCGAGGGGTTGGGCCACTACTTCGATTTGTGCTGCTCGAACCAGCCCGCAATATAGAGCATTTTGGCGATGTGGTGGCTGGGGCGGCGGGCGATGCCGTGGGGCTCTTCGGGGACGCGGACGAGGACAGTATCCACGTTGAGGAGTTTGAGCGCTTCGTAGAACTGCTCGGCTTCGGAAATGGGAGTGCGATAGTCGGCTTCACCGGTCATAACCAATGTGGGCGTCTTGACCTTGGCGACGAGATTGGTGAGCGAGCGCTGCATATAATTATCGGTGTTCTCCCAGGGAAGACCCGGGAACCAATATTTGGTGATGAATGGAATGTCGGAGGTGAGCGCGAAGCTGTACCAATTGATGACGGGATAGAGCGCCGCCGCGGCGCGGAAACGATCGGTGTGCTCGATGGTCCAGCAGGTGAGAACGCCGCCGCCACTGCCGCCGGTGACGAAGAGATTGTTGGTGTCGATGTAGCCCTTGGCGATGACGGCGTCGACGCCGCTGTTGAGATCGGAATAATCGTCGCCCGGATAAGCGTGATGGATGAGATTTGCAAATTCTTCGCCGTAGCTCGTGCTACCTCGAGGATTCGTGTAAAGAACTACGTAGCCGCGAGAGGCCAGGACCTGCTTTTCGAAATCGAAACGGTCGCCATAGTCAGCGAACGGGCCGCCGTGAATCTCAAGAACAAGAGGATATTTCTTTGTAGGATCAAAATCCGGCGGATGGACGATCCAACCCTGAATCTTACGATTGTCCTTTGACGAGTCGAACGAGATCTCTTCGACGTGACCGGGCTTTTTCTGCGTGAGGAGTTCTTCGTTGAGAGAAGTCAGGACTTTCATAGCGCCGTTGTTGAGGATAGCGACATCGCCGGGATTGTCTGGACGCCCGTAAGTTAGGGCGATCATGCCCGTACGAGAGAGGGAGAAGGTGCCGGTGCCGCCGGCCCCGGTTGTGGCAGCGAGGTGATCGGCAATTTTCTTGCAGGTTCCGTCCACGAGACAGAAGCCAACTTTGGAATCGCCTTGATCGTCGTAGCGGAAGTAGATGCCGGTGCTGTCGGGAGCCCATTGCGGGTCCTGGACGTCACGATCGAGCTTTTCGTAGAGGGAGTGCGCGCCGGTGCCATCGCGGTTCATGAGATAGAGCTTTGTGGTCTGGTGACCTTGATAGCGATCGTCGAAGCCGGTGTAAGCAATGAATTTTCCATTGGGAGAAACGGTGGGCGCATTATCCGGCCCTTTGCGAGTGGTGAGAGGGCGCAAGGAACCGTCGGAGACATTGAATTCGTAGACTTCATCATCGAAGTATTCGTGATCGGATTCGGGATGGCGGTTGACGGAAACGAGCAAGTACTTGCCATCGGGGGTCCAAGAGGCGCGCGAGGGACCGAATTCATTGCCGCCGTTGGGAAAGTCGCCGTTCGTAACTTGCCGGGGCGCGCCACCTTCTGCGTTGACGACAAAAACCTGCATGTAGCCGGGCTTCAAATAGCCTGTGCCATTGAATCGGTAGACCAAACGATCGTAGACGGTGGGAGGATCGGCCCACTTTGCGCCGGAAGGCGCGGCCGGAAGATCGGCGATATGCGGACCTTTGCCCGGAACGAGAGACGAGAAGGAGAGCATTTTTCCATCAGGGGACCAGGCGATGGCGTCGGGGGCCTGCTCGAGATTGGTGATGCGCGCTGTCTGGCCGGTATCCATCCAGCGGACGTAAAGCTGCTGTTTGCCATCAGCATCGGAGAGGTATGCCAGGCGCAGACCGTCCGGCGACCAACGCGGAGAAGCGTCGCTGCGGTTGCCGGTAGTTAGCGGGCGATGATCGGTTCCGTCTGTATTGATGATCCAGAGATTCGAGTAGCGCTTGTCGGTCATGGAATCGGCAAAGCGGCGCACGTAGGCGATTTTCTTTCCGTCGGGAGAAATCTGCGGGTCGGTGGGAAGCTGCAACTGGAACTCGTCCATGGCAGTGAGTTTGTGAGAAGCATCCTGCGCCCATAGGACGGGGCATGAAGCAATTGTCAAAGTTGCAGCAAGAAGAGGGGCAAAAGTGCGCACTTTAGGTGTCATGGGAAAGAGCCTCCTGGCGCGGGGGAGTTAACAACGCGAATGCCGCTATGTCAAGGTGAAGGGAACAGATAAATGGATGCGGCGCGAGCGTTTCGTTGACACTTTGGGTGCGCTTCGTGCATTTCCGGATCGCAGAACAGATTCAAGTAGTGCGCGTCCATCGAACATCCTCACGCGCCCAGTCTATCGCACCGGAGGATCACATCGCGCATCGCCCTCTCCTCGTCCTCCATGAGCACGGGCTCTATTTCCCCATCACGGCCCACCGCGAAATTCAATTTCCGAGTGCTTTGGATTTTCGTGCGCCGCGGTGGTGCGCTTGACGAATAAGATCACGTCAAAGCTGTGTGGAGTCACGGGACCGAAGTATGCGTCGGGCGCACTCTCGCTGTAAATCGCCCCGATACTCCTCATCGGTTGTGGGGTATTCAACCACTCTGCAACTGCCCCGCTCGATGGCGCGCCCCGCAGATCAACGGCAAACAGGGGAATTCCCGCGGTCGCCAGGGCCGCATCCAGCGAACCCGGAATCGCCGGACCTACCGTGAATTGGCGAAGCCCTTTGCCTCTCTGCAACGCTTGAAAAGAACCCTGGTCAAAAGAAAATCCACACACCACCATTTTCTCCCCGTAGGTCTTCCGGAGGACCATGCCCATGGACTCCCCCTCTCCGAGCGGCGCCGTGGACACATGTCCGTTGTGCGCCCATAGCATGATTTTTGACTCCGGCCCCTCCTGGTCAAGAATCCATTCCACATTCGTTGCCATGGCCTGGTCGCGAGGCGAAAAATTGCCCGACCGGTCCACAGAATGCATTTCTACAGCCTGTCGCACAATCTCCAGATTGTGCCGAGCCAATGTCCACTCTTCGAGCGAGGACGCCTCCACGTATACGTTCTTCCGGCGTTCAAGCAACCCCAAGAAGGATTCAATCATCCCCTCGGTCTTCTGCCAGAAGTACTTCGATTTGTTTGCAGATTCGCGTTCCCGGTTGGCATCGCTCAAAGGAGCAAGCAGCGTCGAGGCCAGTTTGGCTTCTACGGGGTCAACCTTTTCCAGGTACCGTTCCGCATTCCGCACTGCCACGTGCGCCACCTGCATGTCGAACCCAAAAAACTTTACCTTGTTGGTGTGCTTCGGATCCTGGTTGTACTTGCGCATCCATCGGATCATGTCCAGCATTTCTTCCGTGTTCCAGGTCCAAAAATCCAAACCGTCGAGCGCCTCCACCGCATCACTGGTACCGTTCAACACATAATCGTTGATCGCCAGGGATTCCGGCCAGTTCGCCTCAATTCCGAATACAGTGAAGCCTTTTTTTTCGACGAGAAACTCCAGCATGCGGTGCTTCAGTTGGAAGAATTCCCGGGTGCCGTGCGTCGCCTCTCCCATGGCAACTATGCGTGCATCCCCAATGGTTGACTCCATCTGACGCAGGTCGTCCAGCCCGCTCTCGGGACTGGTGCTGTCCAGAGGTATTGCAGCGCTCTTAAACCACGACGTGACTTCGCTCGGAACGGAAATCGAGGAGGGAGACTTAGTCGCCTGGCCCGGCACAGTCGGACCAACAAGCAGTTCGAGAACAAGACCCCCGAGCGTCAAATAGCGCCTTATGGCAACGTCGCTGGCCATTCTTCACCCCGCCATCCAGCGACAATTCTAGAACAGGTGAGCCCTCGGCAAGGATAGAGTTCTTCCCAGCTGCGGTTCGCCAAAATTTCAGCCGAGCTTACTCAATGGGCTTAGGCCGCGCTCCAGTCTCGCAGGTCTTACCGTGGCGCGCCATCCGTGGCGAGGGGGTAATCCCACGGTCAGGCGGAGAAGGAGCAGCCCGATATCCATATGTCACTGTTCGTCCTTTAACCGCGGATGTCGCGGATTTCCGTACTAGCCCGCCTGCGCGCGCCGAAGCACCCCGCGTTCGAGTTCGCCTTCCGCTTGGAGCCAATCGTCCAGCTCACGGCCTGGTTGTTCGCCGCGTTCGAGATAGATTTCGTATGCGCGACGTCTGATTTCCTCGCCACGCGCCGAGTTCCCTGCTGAAACCTCTCCCGTCTCTGCCTGGGTGGAGCTTGCTTGGGACTCTGTACTTCCGTTTCTCTTTGGTTTCGATGACATACTCATGTCCTTCTTCGTTGCCTTTGGACTGCTGTTGATCGTCGAAGCGTGTTCGTGGATTCGCTCTGCGCCACGAGTCCCGAGGAAATTCGGCACCCTGGAACCGCAGAGGCTGCACCATTCCTTGCCGTGGGTTTTTTCCTTTCAAGATGCTCTCTTCATGGAGCCCCGCTATCTTTCCCGTGAGCCCTTGTCCTGCGGGCAAGACACGAATCCCACCGGCAAACCGAGGTTGGTGCACCAGTTTTGGGGTCATGGACCTGCGGAGCACGTTCTTGGCGTGGAACAGCCGTCCCTTGGCTGCAGTCAAAGAGATGCCTATCGCTTCTGCAGTTTCCTGCATCGAGCGTTCTTGCAGTTGTTGAATTTGAACTACGACCCGGAGGGCCGGTCGCAGTCTCTGGATGGCTTTCCTTAGCATGTTTTCTTCTTCGCTCTGGGCGTAACGCATTTCCGGATTCAGCTGATGATCAGTTATTTCATAGCGCAGGCCATCCGCGCAAAAATCATCGTTAGAGTCCGTGGCAATCTCACGTGAGGCTCGTTTCTTTCGAAGAATCATGAGCGCCGAGTTGATTGCGATGCGCGTGAGCCAAGTTCCGAGCTTGGACCTGCCGTCGAAGTCCCTCATGTGAACAAACGCTCTCAGCAGTGTGTCTTGAACGGCGTCTTCTGCGTCCTCACTGCTTCTGGTTATCCGACGTGTGACACAAAAGAGTTGCTGCCTGTATCGTTCGGAAAGTGTGTTGAAGGCCGTTGAATGCCCTCTCTGGGCGGCCTCCACGAGGCTCTCGTCGCTCACTCTGTGAGCGTTGCCCATTGACGTGGCACTAGTTTCTGCTGATCGTTCTGAGCTCATCACTTAAGCCGCCCCATCCTTCGTAACCAGCACCATGCGAAACCGTGCCTTGCCTTGCATCATGCGAGCGTACGCATCAGCAGCCTGTTCGAGAGGAGCTGTCTCGATCATCGGGCGGATATTCTCCAGCACGCTGAACGCAAGAGCGTCCTCGTTTTCAATGGGCGTGCCGGTTAGGCTCCCGTAGATCGAGCGCCCACCAAAGACAAGCGGGAACGCATTCAGTTGGATTGGGTCTCCCGGCACACCGACCACGATAAGCTTCCCGCGGGCTGCAAGACCGGACACAAGTGGGCCCATCGCATCACCACTGGTGGCTGTTGCGAGAATCGCTCTGGCGCCGCCCATACGCTGGAGCACCGCTGCGGCATCGTCGACGGCAACATCGATGTAGACGTGCGCGCCCAAATCTTTCGCAAGCTTTTCCTTGTCGCGTCCGCGGCCGATGGCGACAGTACGGAATCCCATGTGCCGGGCAAACTGGACACCAAGATGCCCAAGGCCACCAATGCCCTGCACGGCGACCAGATCTCCACCGCGCAAGCCGGCGTTGCGAAGAGCGTTGTAGGTGGTGATACCCGCGCAGAGGAGCGGGGCGGCCTCTGCGGATCTGAGCTCATCAGGAATGGAAGCAATGCCGCGCGCTTCAGCGATCATCACTTCCGCATATCCTCCGTCGACGGTTACGCCCGATACCGCCGGGTTCTGACAATTCACCATGTCACCCCGTCTGCACGGTTCGCACACGCCGTCTTCACCGGCGATCAAGCCGACACCAACGCGCTGACCGATTTTCCATCTCGACACTCCGCTGCCCAATGCTTCAATGCGGCCAACAACTTCATGCCCAGGAACGCGCGGCAGCTTCAAACCTGGATAGATGGCCGTGACCGTGGCGGCATCGGTGTGGCAGATTCCGCATGCCTCGACGCGAATTCGAACCTGACCTGCTCCAGGCTCATGGATGGACCGCTCCACCACGCGAAGATTGCCCGGTGCGGAGACTTCAACCGCTTTGTATGTGCCTTTCATCTATGGGTCTTCTCCTTTGTCTTCCACCCGATGCCACCATCAATCTTTTTCTCTCTCCATCCATTCGCGAATATAGGGAGCGCAGTTCTCAAGCTTCGCGCCGTCCGCTTCACAACGCGCGAGAAAGACCGTTACGTCTCGACCGACTAGACTCACGTCTTTAAGATCTACAACGATGTCGCAGTAGTTCGTTTGGAGCTCAAAAAGCCTCCTTAACTCGGCGATAGCCGGTGTATCGATGCGACCGCTTAGGGTGAAGACGGTGAATCTCCCTCGCGCCGCAGTCTCAATCCTAAAAGCCATCGGATCAGGCCATTTGACCAACATCGCAGTCGCGGCTCTGCTGCGCCGCGTTCGTTCCATCCGGGCACCCGTCCCGAGCAGTGCAACCGAGCGTCCAATTGCATGTCGCTGAAAACAAAGCTCGAAAAAGAGATTGGAGTGACAGGATCTTAGGAAGTGCCAGAATCCTGGGAGTTGAATGAGGGACTTACCGGGTGGGGCGTTTCCTTATGTTGAGCTGTTTGATTTTCAAATCCAGCGTTGACCGCGGAATTCCGAGTTTGGCAGCCGCGCCATTTGGCCCGGCAACTTTTCCGTTGCTTTCCGCAAGAGCCGCTTCGATCAATTCCCTCTCATAGCCCTGGAGGGTTTTCGTGAGAGGAGCTGAAACCTTCTGACCAGCTACAATCTTACTTGAAAGCCAGGCCGCATCGATCGAGAAGGTATCTCCGGTACAGAGGATTACGGACCTCTCGACGATATTTTGCAGCTCACGAATGTTGCCTGGCCAATGATAAGACTGGCATAGTTTCAGCGTATTTTTGTCGATCTTGCTGATTTGCTTTCCGGCTTTCTCCGCATAGCGCTCCACGAAGTACTCGACCAGCATGGGAATGTCTTCTTGACGCTGCCGGAGGGGCGGCACATGGATCGGGAAGACGTTTAACCTGTAAAAGAGATCGGCCCGGAAGGCTCCCGAGGCAATCGCCCCCGATAAATCGCGGTTGGTAGCGGCGATAATTCGAACATCAGTGGAAATGACGCGGCTACCCCCCACTCGTTCAAATTGGCGCTCCTGAAGCACTCGAAGCAATGCGATCTGAGTTTCCGCGGGAAGCTCGCCGATTTCATCTAGAAAGATGGTGCCGGAATGCGCCATTTCAAAGCGGCCTTGGTGCCGCTGCAAAGCACCGGTGAAAGCCCCCTTCTCGTGGCCAAACAATTCCGAGGCGATTAGCGAAGAGGGAATCGCGGAGCAATTCACGCTAATAAAAGCCTGGCCAGCACGTTGCGAAGCCCTATGTATGGCGCGCGCAATCAGTTCCTTCCCGGTGCCTGTTTCGCCCGTAATCAGCACCGTAGAGTCGGTGGGAGCGACTTTCACGATGCTAGTAAGGACAGTTTTCAAGGCGGGGGAGGAGCCCACAATCTCCTCAAACATGAAGACCTGATCAATTTGCTCCCTGAGGACGGCGTTCTCGTCATGAAGGCGCTCTTTCAGCCGCTTGATCTCTTCGAAAGCCTTCTCTAATTCATCCTCTGCGCGCTTGCGCTTGTCGATATCCGTCGCCAAGTAATACCAACGGATAACGCGACCCTCGGCATCATGCTCCGGACGGCTTCGGTTGTGGAACCAACGCCACACGCCATCGGGTCCACGGCTACGCTGCTCGAAATCAAGTGGTTGCCCAGTCTCGATCGAGCGTCTATAGGCGTCGATCATGCGAGGAAGGTCATCCGGATGAATGTTGTCGCTGGTGGACCAATTCTTCAACTCCTCAATCGTCATCCCGAAATATTCCAGGATTTGACGGTTGACCAGTTCGATCTCGCCAGCCGCATCCGAGGTAGATACAAACCCGGGGATACTGTCGAGAATCAGGCGTAGACTCTGCTCATTCAACCGGAGGGCATCCTCAGCGCGCTTCCGGTCGTCAATGTCCGTCAACAACATGTACCAGCCGCTGATACGGCCCTCCGTGTCTCGCGTGGGCAGAGCCCGAGATTGGAACCAGCGGTACACGCCATCAGCACGCCGCTGGCGGAGTTCAAGGTCGTAGGGCTGCCCGGTTTCGATCGAGTGCTTCCACGAGTCGACCACTCGAGGGAGATCATTGGGATGGACAACATTGCTGGTGGCCCAATTCTTCAATTCCTCAGGCGTCTTGCCAAAATATTCCAAGACTTGACGATTGACAAGCTGGACCTCGCCCGCAGCACTCAAAGAACACACAAACCCAGGAATCGTGTCGATGATGGTTCGCAGTTTGTTTTCTGAGTTCTTAATTTCGACAACCGCATTCTTCAAGGCTAGGTGTGATCGTTCAAGCTCGATCGCGACCAGAGCGATGTGGCCGGCTGCCTGGATCAACTCAAGATCCCGGCTATTTGGAATCCGCGGCTCCGCGTAAGACAAGCAGAAGGTGCCAAGAACCTCGCCGTCCTTCGAAATGAGCGGTTCGGACCAGGCCGCGCAGAACCCGTGGTTCAGGGCCAAATCTCGAGCTTCAACGGGCCATCGCGGGTCGCTGGAAATATCCGGAATGATTACTCGCTGTTTCGTGAACGCGGCGATGCCGCAAGAACCTCTATTGGGACCAATCGGCCATGGAGTAATGGCCGCCGTAAATGCGGCGGGAATCCGAGGGCCGGCACCCGGCAACAGCTGCTTGCCTTCCGGATCCATCAAACAAACCATTGAAGTAACAGGGGGGGCATGAGCATCAATGGAAGCGCACAAATCGTTCAGGACCTCTGGGAGGCTCGCGCCATTGGCCATCATCTCCAGGGTTCGCTTCTCCGCAGCCAATAGGGATTCCGCCTGCGATGGAGTTGCGGTATTCCGTCCTCGTTTGGATTGAGATCCCGCCGGCTGCACCACGGCCGCGGCGCCACTGATCTGTATTTCGTAGTCCGGTTTGAGGCGCGATTCCGGGGAGCTCATTATGGTCTCCATCTTGGGTCCCGGTTTATGACCCGTTCGTCATACCATACGCCTCAAGAGCGGCGCGCGCCACTGGGTGCGCGATCCATTCGATGATCGAACTGCGGTTCTAGATGCGCAGGAGTATCCGGCACGCCAACGACGTACCCAGATGAATTGCTCGTTGGCGAATTTCGACGTTACAGAATCACAGCTGCTTCCTCAAAATTCAGCCGAGGATTGCGTGGGTGGAGCTTGCTTGAGTCTCCATAGCCCAGGTTGCAAAGAAGATTGACCTTCCACTTGCCCTCAGGAAAGAATGCCGCATTCAGTTTATCCGCGTCGAAACCGGACATCGGTCCGCAATCTAACCCCAAAGCGCGCGCGGCCAGGATGAAGTATGCGGCTTGCAGTGAACTGTTGCGGAAGGCGTTCTCCTCAATTAGAGGTTTATTTCCGACAAAGTAGGAGCGGACATCCGCTTGCGGAAAGAGCCTGGGAAGATGCTCGTGGAATTCCGTGTCCCAAGCGACGATGACCGTGACGGGGGCGGCCATAGTCTTGTCGACATTGCCGGGCGCCAGAACTGGCTTGAGGCGCGCCTTGGCGCCCGAAGTTGTTAGAAAAACGAATCTGGCAGGCGAGCCGTTGGCACTGGTAGGCCCAAGACGGGCCAATTCGTAAGCCCTGCGCAGGAGCTCTACTGGCACGGGTTCGGGAAGCCATGCGGAGTGTGTCCTCGCTTCTCGGAATAGCTGATCGAGGGCCTCCTGCGAGATCGGGGTTTTGACGGCAGCAAGACTCGGTGGTGCGGATGGATTGCTCATTTTGGTTCTCCCTTTTTTAATAGCTTCCCTTCTGTAACCGTGAATTCCCCTCAGAACTCTCCCGAACGGAGCAAGATCAGGCGCGCTCACCGCGAGCGACGGGCGTCAAGGCTGAACGGTCCTGCGCCGAACTGAGAAATAAGCAAGGCGCCGCCGAGCATGGCGACATTCTTCATGAACAGAATCATTTGGATCTGCGCCATCATGGGATCCTGCACGAGCCAGAACTTGTGCATCATCAAGGTGACCGGAACCAGGAAGAGCACAATGAGCCAGCCGCCAAGTTTTGCGCGATAGCCCAGCAAAATGCTGAGGCCGCCAGCGATGGACAGCACACCAGAGAGGGGAACCGCGATCGAAGCCAAAGGGACGCCTGCCGAAACCGCATACCCTATCGTCTGCTTGGAGAAATGATTGGCGCCAGCCATCAAGAAAATCAGCGCGAAGAAAAACCGTCCTAAAAGAACCACCACACCCTGAGTAATGCTTCTCGTTTCCGCACCGCTAGAAATTGCCATTGAATTCGTTGCCATGTACTTCCTCCTTATGCGCCTTTGGATGAGCTGAGGCGCGTTATGGTTACTTTAAATAACTACTTGCATTTGTAAAGTAGGAACGCTAAAGTAACCAAGTGAGGAGCTACCATGCGACAGTCCCCGATAGAACCACCCCATTGCCCCTTCGGTGAGTTGCTGGAGGTCCTGGCCCGGCCCTGGACCATGCACGTTCTGTGGGTTCTGAGTACGAACGGCCCCACGCGCTTCGGAGCGCTACGGCGGCAAGTGGAGGGGATTTCTTCGCGGGTGCTGACGGAGCGCCTCCGCGTTCTGGAGCAAAAGGGCTTCGTCTTCCGCGACTATGAACCGACCATCCCCCCTTCAGTGACCTACAGCATCACGAATCGCATGAAAGACATCAGCAAGGTGTTGAGCGGGTTAGACGAACTGGCGCGGAAGTGGCAGCAGGAGGACACCCATCTGCGCACGAAGGCGGAGGGCGGTAAAGTCCGTGCTCGGCATGCGGATGTTCGAGAAGGCGCTCCTGCTTAAGTATTCGTGACGGTGCGGCTTCCGCTGGTGACAAGCCGGAGTCGTCTCGGCTCGGTCTCACCCATCCATGTCTCGCTTGACGTAGTGTTCGCGATCACGCCGCCACCCTGGCTAATCAGCAGTGGTAGAGCATGCCGCACACCGTACATTTAGCTGGCGAGAGTGACATCCATAGTCTGCTGACATACGTCAAGAGGAACAGTGATGACGTCGGTGTCCCTGCCGATATTTTGCGCCGAGAGATCGGCGGCGACGTTGAACAACCCGTCCAGCTTCCCAAACTCTTTGACGGTGGAGTCGATGAGTTGCGCGAACGAGGCTTCCTGAACGTAGGCAAGGCTAGCGCGACGCGGGGAGGTATTCCGCTGGCAAGGGGTTTTGGGCGGTTTCTTCCTGCCAGAATATCGTGAGGATCCACCAGCGGTTCCCGTCGAAAAAGAGTTGAAAGCTGTTGATGCCACGGACGAAGGGAAGTGTGTCCTTCGCGTCGTGGCGCGACTCGTAGGTGCTAAAAGCTTGTAAAATGTTTCCCCAACGTTCAGTGTGCCGCGCGATTTCCCGCTCAAAAAAGCTGTTCTTCTCGAAATACAAACTGGCGCGATCGACATAACCCTGTGGAGTAAATGCAGTTGCGCTGAACCCTCCTTCTTTCTTGGGAGCTGTGCGTACTAAGCGTGCGTCCGGATAAAAAAGTGAATGGAATCGATCCCAGTCACGCTTTTGCGTGGCCGGGCCGGAGATCACTTCATAAGTTGCTGCCATAATCGCGTCGGGCGAGGCGACGTCAGAAGGCTTCGGGGCGGGCGTTGGGGGCACCGTTACATCTTGTGGAGAGGATTGGAGCTTGGATTGGTTTTGTGGACAGAGTGGCGTAATGCTGGCAGCCACGGAGAAGAAAAGAACAAAAACGAAGTTGGATCGTGACATTCGTTCCTCCTAGAGTCGTGCCCCCAGTTCAATCAATGCATGCGCCCTTGCCAGCAAACATCTTAAGTCATCAACGAGAGTAACTACATTCCTCGGAGTTGCCAAA
>Ga0210406_10002000_pt1 | contig 23826 bp, 17 predicted proteins | sample IncBWC30MmetaG_FD_155454 | JGI IMG/M metagenome (GOLD analysis project Ga0210406, IMG submission 155454) | Forest soil microbial communities from Barre Woods Harvard Forest LTER site, Petersham, Massachusetts, United States - Inc-BW-C-30-M | ecosystem: Environmental > Terrestrial > Soil >...
CTTCTTCGGTCGTCGCCTGGAAAAGAAAACCGTGAGCGTGGTCTGCGTCGGTGCGATTGTGCTCGCGTTCCTGATGGCCTGCGGCGCGGTCTGGGAGTACACCCATGCCTATCCCAACGGCCAGCCCTTTGAGCAAGGCGTTTACACTTGGCTTGGAACGGACACCGGCCATCTGACGTATACCTCCGCCGACGGCCGCCAAATCCCTTTCCATGCTCCTATCGGTTTTCTGCTCGACCCACTGAACTGCATCTGGCTACTCTTCGTCACCGGCGTGGGCATGCTCATCCACATCTACTCCGTCGGATACATGGCCCATGAGCATGGCTACTACCGCTTCTTTGGCTACCTGAACCTGTTCATGTTTTCGATGCTCACTCTCATTCTGGCGAACAATTACGCGCTGTTGTTCGTTGGGTGGGAAGGGGTGGGCTTGTGCTCGTACTTGCTGATTGGCTTCTACTTCCATCGCAAGTCCGCGACCGACGCCGCAAACAAGGCTTTCATCGTGAACCGCATAGGCGACGCTGGCTTCCTGCTCGGCATGCTCACCATTGCCTGGTACCTCGGCTCGTTTCGGTTTACAGAAGTCACAACCGCTGCCCGAAGCGGCCACTTCGCCATCGGCGATCCGGTGCTTACTGCCGCTGCACTTCTTCTATTTGTGGGCGCGTGCGGAAAGTCGGCGCAACTGCCACTCTACATCTGGCTGCCGGACGCGATGGAGGGTCCAACTCCGGTCTCTGCTTTGATCCACGCCGCAACCATGGTGACGGCCGGCGTCTACATGGTGGCGCGCTCGAACGCAATCTTCGTGCTCGCTCCTACCGCGATGAAGACCGTCGCCATCGTCGGCGCGCTGACGGCGGTCTTTGCCGCGTCGATCGGGCTCGTGCAGAACGACATCAAGCGCGTGCTTGCGTACTCCACCGTCTCGCAGCTCGGCTACATGTTTCTCGCGCTCGGCGTCGGAGCATTTGCCGCCGGAGTCTTCCACGTCTTCACGCACGCGTTCTTCAAAGCTCTTTTATTCCTTGGCGCAGGCTCGGTCATTCACGCCATGAGCGGCGAGCAGGACATGCGTTACATGGGCGACCTTCATCACCGCACCCCGGTAACGCACATCACCATGTTTATCGCCGCGCTCGCCATAGCAGGCATTCCGGGCTTTGCGGGCTTCTTTTCGAAAGACGCGATTCTCTGGGAAACCTGGGCTTCCGAAGGTGGCGCCTATCGCGTGCTGTGGTTCGTCGGCTTCTTCACGGCGCTTATGACCGCTTTCTATATGTTCCGGCTCATGTATCTGACCTTCCATGGCCAGCCGCGCATGAGCCACGAAGTCGAGCATCACATTCACGAATCGCCCAAATCGATGACTGTGCCGCTGGTGATCCTCGCGTTCTTCTCGATCTTTGCAGGATGGCTAAGTTGGCCGCACAGCCTGGGCGGCAGTGACCGTTTCATGCATTTTGTGGAACCGGTGTTTGCCCGTGAAGCGGTCGTCCTGCAGGAAGAAGGGAGGACCTCCCAATTGCCGGCTGGCGCCAAAGAAGAACAGCACACCAGTTCCGCCGAATATCTGTTAATGGCCCTCTCGGTTGCCGCTGCCTTTACCGGACTCGGCCTCGCCTGGCGCTTCTATCGTCACGCGGGCAAAGACTACCGCGAGCCGATCGAAGCAGCCGCTCCGCCGCTCTACACCGTGCTCTATCACAAGTGGTACGTGGACGAGGCCTACGACTACGTCTTCACGGGCCGCCGCAAGATCGACGGCTTTCGCCTCGGTGTGCTGGGCTTGGGCGACGCATCCGCGTGGTTTGACGTTCACATCATCGATGGCACGGTGAACACCGCAGGCTGGACGACTCGCGTCATCGCCACGCTTTCAAGCTGGTGGGATTCCTGGATCATCGACGGCATCCTGGTCAACGGCCCAGCCATCGCCGCGCGTCTCATCGGACGCGGCGTTCGCTTCCTGCAGTGGGGCCTGGTGCAGTGGTATGCGCTAGTGATGGTCGCTGGCCTGGTAGGTTTTGTTTTTTACTACGCGTGGAGGTAAACCGTTAGCTTCGAGCCGCGAGCTGTGGGCTGCGAGCAAGTCGAGTGCGCAACCAGTTGCGAGCTACTGGCTCCTGGCTTTGCTCTCCTTGTCACGGATTTGAAGGCGAAAGGCTCTGGTAGGGCACGGCTTTAAATTGTGCAAGGCTTTGGAGGAGCACAGCTTTGAAAGGGCACGGCTTCAGCCGTGCCGAACCGAGTCAACAACAGGAAGGGGCTTTAGCCCCTGAGGTTCGAACCCGATCATTACTAGTGAAGATTCGCAATCACGAGTTTCAAGCCAGGAGCTAACAGCTAGAAGCTAAGAGCTGCTCTTTATGCAGACGCACATCCTATCCATCATCCTGTTCACGCCGCTGGTCGGGGCGTTCCTGCTCCTCTTCGTCCCCAACGAGAACAAAGACGCGATCCGCTGGCTGGCGAACATTTTCTCGTTCATTGGCTTCGCGATCTCGCTCCCGCTAGTCTCGCTCTTTTGGGCACAGCGCTTCGAGCCCGGCTTCAAGTTCATCGAGGGTGCACCCGGCAACTGGATCCCCAGCATTGGCGCAGGCTATTACCTCGGCATCGACGGCATCTCCTTCCTGCTGATCATGCTCACCACGCTGCTCGGGTGGATCTCGATCCTCTCCTCATGGTCGGCGATCGAGACGCGCGTGAAGGAGTATTACATCTGGTTTCTGATTTTGCAGACCGGCATGCTCGGCGTCTTCATGGCGCTCGATTTCTTCCTGTTCTTCGTCTTCTGGGAAGCCATGCTGGTGCCCATGTACCTGCTGATCGGCATCTGGGGAGGCCCGCGCAAACTCTACGCCGCCATTAAGTTCTTCTTGTACACACTGGCTGGCTCCGTACTGATGCTGCTTGGCATCCTGTTCCTCTACTACCATCACCACGCGACCACCGGCGTCTATACGTTCGCCATTCCCGAACTCTACAAGACCGCGCCGAACATCTACTTTGAGCCGCAATACGGCGCGACGTTTGCGACCCTGCTCTTCCTGTCGTTCTTCTTCGCGTTCGCGATCAAGGTTCCGATGTTCCCCTTCCACACCTGGCTGCCCGACGCCCACGTGGAAGCACCCACCGCTGGTTCGGTCATCCTGGCCGGCGTTCTGCTGAAGATGGGCACGTACGGCTTCATCCGCTTCTCCCTGCCGTTCTTCCCCGCGGTGGTCTCGAATCCAAAAGTGCGCTCGTGGATGATCGGCCTCTCGCTGGTGGGCATCGTCTACGGCGCGCTGGTCTCGCTCATGCAGAAGGACATGAAGAAGCTGGTCGCCTACTCGTCGGTCAGCCACCTCGGCTTCTGTACGCTTGGCATCTTCACGCTTACCACGCTTGGCCTCAGCGGTTCTGTACTGCAGCAGATCAATCACGGCATTTCGACCGGCGCGCTATTCTTGATCGTCGGCATCCTCTACGAGCGGCGGCACACGCGCGAGATCGCCGAGTACGGCGGCATCTCGAACGTCATGCCGCTCTACGCGACCATCACCATGATCATGTTTTTGTCATCGATGGGATTGCCGTTGCTCAACGGCTTTGTCGGCGAGTTCACCATCCTGATGGGGACATACACCGAGAACTGGCGCTGGGCGGCTATCGCGGTTCTGGGCGTGATCCTCGCCGCAGCCTACCTCCTGTGGCTCTACCAGCGTGTTTTCTTCGGTCCGGTGACGAACCCGAAGAACGAGAAGCTCCATGACCTGACGCCGCGCGAGATTCTCACCTTCGTTCCACTGATCATCCTTGCCTTCTGGATCGGCCTGTACCCAAAGCCATTTCTGCAGATTCTCGAAGGTCCAGTGAACCAGATCGCGCACGATGTGCGCGAGAAGGCGAAAGCACCGGTCGTGGCTGAGTCGGCGCCCGCCGCTCCCGCCAATCTCTCCACCACCGACGACGTGAAAGGGAAGGACTAAGCGTGGGCGCAGCCAGCCAATATTTTTCGGCCGCCGATTTGTCGCTGGTGCTGCCCATGATCCTGCTCACGCTGTTTGCCATCGGCATCCTGCTGATCGACCTGATGCTGCCCACCGAGTTGAAATGGCTGAACGGAGTCCTCGCATTCACAGGGATTGTCTTCGCGACCGTCGGTGTCGTACAAATTCAGCGCTCGTTCCAGCAAATTGGTGCGGGCATGGGCCGCGTAGGCTTCATGAACCTGTTGATTGTCGACCGGATATCGATCTACTTCTTCTATCTGTTCCTGGCGGGAACCGCAGTCGCCATCTTGATGTCGGTGAAGTATCTGGAAATCGAGCGCGAGAGCCACGGCGAATATTTCGCGCTCATGCTGTTCTCGGTGGTCGGCATGATGTGCATGGCAGCAGGCTTCGACATCGTGCTGATCTTCATCGGCCTGGAACTGATGGCCATTTCAACCTACGTGCTGGTCGGCTTCCTGCGCCGCGACCGCCGTTCCAACGAAGCTGCTCTGAAGTATTTCCTGCTGGGCGCATTCTCGTCGGGCATCTTTGCCTACGGACTATCGCTGTTTTACGGAGTTACCGGCAGCACGAACTTGCTCGAGATCGCCCGCAGAATCGAGGCACGAATTGCTGCCAGCCAAGGCCACGTTGACCCGATTTTGGTGATCGCACTCCTCACCACAGCCGTCGGCCTCTTCTTCAAGATCGCCGCCATCCCATTTCATCAGTGGGCACCCGACGCCTACGAAGGCGCGCCCACCAGCATCACGGGGTTTATGTCGGTCGCGGTCAAAGCCGCAGGCTGGGCCATGCTGCTCCGCATCGCGCTGATCATGTGGTTCCCGCTGCGCCCCATCTACGTTCCACTCATGGTCTTCGTTTCCATTGCCACCATGACCGGAGCGAACCTCGCCGCATTGACGCAAACCAATCTCAAGCGCCTGCTGGCGTACTCGTCAATCGCGCATGTCGGGTACATGCTGCTCGGCCTGATCGCAGGCACCAGCACATCGCTCAATCCCGATGGCATCAAGGGCATCTTCATTTATTTGCTTGTCTACACATTCATGAACCTGGGAGCGTTCGCCGTCATCACCTCGCTCGCTTCGCGCAAACTCGCGGGCGATGAAATCGACGACATCGCTGGCCTCTATTTCCGGGCCCCAACGGAAGCCATCTTCATGCTGATCTTCCTGCTTTCGCTGGCCGGCATACCGCCGCTCGCCGGGTTTTGGGGCAAGTACTTCATCTTCCTAAGCCTGGTTTCGACCGGACACTACGCGCTCGCTTCACTAGCGGTCCTCTATACCGTCTTTGGCCTTTACTACTACCTGCGCATTGCAAACGCCATGTTCGTGCGCCAGCCGCTCGACCACGCCAGGCTCTCGGTCAGCTTCGGCATGCGCGTAGCGATCGGAGCTTGCGCCCTGGCGACGATTGTTATCGGAATCTATCCCAATCCTTTCATCGAGCTGGTGAACTGGTCGCTTGGCTTGACGCAAGTTCACCCGCTAGCAAGCCTCCTGCGCTGACATTCGGAGCACCAGATTCACGTCGCGGCCGTATTTGCCGTCTGCGACGTTCGCTAGCCATCCACATCGAATGTTCTATGAGGGTAACAACCATTCTCCGAAAGCCGCTCCTTCGCGCATTTCTCCCGAAAAATCATGTGACGTCGGTCGATGTCCGAGAGATTACGTTTCAACCCAACCAGGAAGCAGGGCGCCACAAGCATCCCTGCCCGGTGTTTGGCTATATTGCGGAAGGATCGGCGGTCCTGCAGATTGAAGGGCAGCCGCCGCAGGAACTGCAAACAGGTTCTGCTTTCTACGAACCGGCATACGTAATCATTACGCGTTTTGACAATGCGTCGGCAACTGCCCCGATGAAGTTCATTGCCCACTATTTGCTCGATGGCGAGCAGACGCTCATCGAAATGCTTTGAGTTCGGGAAGTCCCGCCCGTTGTGGTGCGGCCGATACCTCCTGCCGAATATAGGCGTCAACGATTGCTGCCCTTACTGCTTCGCTCATTCCCAAAGTTGAGCCTGCTTCGACCCGGCCAGTGATCTACAATTGCCCCGATGCCCGACGACGACCCAAAACAGCGACCCTCGAGCCCTATGGCCTCGGTCGCGCGCTACTCGGAGATCGGTTTCATCATTCCCGCCGCGACGCTGGTGGGATTTTTCTTTGGCAAACTCGCCGACTACTGGCTGCACACCAAGTGGCTGTATCTAGTCGGCCTGATCTTCGGCGCGGTGGTTGGCTTCGTCGAGATGATCCGCATGGCCAATGCCGCTTTCAAGGACAAGTCGTGAGCGCGAGTTCTCCGGGCGAGCCTGATCCGGCACCGCAAGATGCTGCGGACGCAGCGCTGGATGGATCCGAGATCGGCGCTTCCGCGAATTCTGTTCCCGACCCAAAAGAAGAAGCCTTCTACGCCGCTGCTCTTCGCCGAATTCTCCGCAACCTGTGGGTGCTAACGCTTCTGTTACTCCCCGCGGCCTTCTGGCGCTATGGCTGGCTGGCAGCCTCCGGTTTTGGTGCGGGGGGATTCGTCTCCTGGCTCAACTTCCGCTCGCTTGCGCTAGGCGCTCAGGGTCTTGCCGATCGCATCGTGAACCAACACAGCAAAGAGCGAGGCGAGGTCGTAATCGCGCGGTTTCTCCTGCGTTATGTGTTGGTTGGCGTAATTGCCTATGGTATATTCATGGGTTCGCCGATGGCCTTTCGCGGATTCCTGTGGGGCCTGACGCTGCCGGTCGGAGGCATGCTCGCCGAGGCAGCGTACGAAGCGTTTGTCGGATTCCGACGTACCTAGCAGCTGTGGTAGTCGGGGTCGTATCAGGGCACGTCTTCAGACGTGCCCCAGTCGCAAGGACGAGGAAGCACCTTTAGGCGCCGGCTATCCGGGATTCGGGATTCGAGTTTTTGGGCTGCATCGGCCTTATTTCACTCTTATGGAACAGTTGGCTTTCACCGCATTCCTCAATCGTGTGTTCGGGCCGGCCGTGCTTGCCCTGCTGCAGATGGTTGGCGTGCATCCCAAGCATCCGGCAACGCCGATCGCGAATTCTTTTGCCATGGAAGTCCTCGTCGCAATCATCCTGATCACGTTTTTCCTCTTGGTGCGCATGCGCCTCTCGGTCGACAACCCGGGGCCGCTGCAGCACACCATGGAAGCGATTGAAGGCTTCGTGGATGGCTTGGGCAGCGAAGTTATCGGCCACGGCTACGAGCGTTATGTGCCGTATTTGGTGACGCTTGGGATGTTTATCTTGACGTGTAACTTGATCGGTCTCGTCCCCGGCCTCGAATCGCCGACTGGTGTTCCGGTTGTGCCGCTCGGGTGTGCGATCGTGACCTGGATTTACTACCACATTCAAGGTGTGCGTGAGCAAGGTCCCGCCGGTTACCTGGCCCACTTCATCGGGCCGCAGGACAAAGATATTCCGTTGATCGTGCGCCTCTTTCTGCCGGTGCTGATGTTCCCGGTCGAGGTGGTCAGCCATACTGCGCGTCTGCTCTCGCTCACCGTGCGTCTCACGGCCAACATGTTCGCGGGAGAAATGGTCACGCTCGTGTTTTTCTCGCTGATCCCGCTATTTCTGCCACTGCCGTTCCAGGCGCTACACATTTTCGTGGCAGTGATTCAGACATATATTTTTGTGCTGCTCGCCTGCGTGTATTTGGGTGAGGCGACCGCGCACGAACACTAGAGACAGTTGCCGGTAGCTAGTTGTCGTTGGTCGTTAGCATAAACGCATCCGGCTAGGGCTTCAGCCATGCCGCACGCGAACGAGGACTCGGGGCTTCAGCCCTGGAGTTCAAGCTAAGAGCTAAGAGCTAGAGACGCTTCACTCAGTCCCCAGTTGTTGGCTGTCTCCGCACAGCCCGCAACTGGTGGCTGTCCACCAAGGCCCGCAGCGTGAGGGCGTCTGCACGAGGATGACGTCAACCACCCACTGCTGGTCGTTTTAAGTGACTTGAGGAGAAACACATGCGTAAGTTTGTAATGTTGCTTTTGGTCCTGGTTGCGCTGTCGGCGTTCGCCATGCCGGCCTTCGCGCAACAGCCGGGCGACGCTGGCCACCCGACCAACTGGGTCGCCATCGCCTCCGGATTCCCAATGGCGCTCGCCGTCGCACTGGCCGCTCTCGGTCAAGGCAAGGTGGCTTCGGCCGCCTGCGAAGCGCTGGCCCGCAATCCTGCCGCGCGTCCTGGAATTCAGCTCTCGCTGATTCTCGGCCTCGCGTTTATCGAGTCGCTGGTGCTGTTCACGCTCGTGATCATCTTTGTAAAGGTGGTCTAGGAGCGGGTTCCAGCTCCAGGAAATTTGCATCCACAGAAAAAGCCTCCGCAATCTGCGGAGGCTTTTTCTGTTAGCCCTGGAACAACTGTTCAAAAATCCAGATGTTGAAGCTAAGAGCGAGTAGCTAAGAGCTAGAAGGTGCTCTTCAAACCTTCCGCTTTCCATCCCACTCCGAACTCTTGCCTTCGGGCGCCCGGTCGACTGCCTCGATCAGCACGCGGCGCAAGCGGAAGCGGCTCTCAAGATCCGTGTTCACAATTTCAAAACCAACTTCGTTGGCGCGCGCACGCCGCAGGAGTACTTGCGCCTTAACGTGGCGCACACCAACAGAGATATCGAGATTCGCCTCTGATCCGATGCGCAGATTGTCTTCCTTGGTGCCCATGCCGCCGCCCAGGCTCAACTCGCGAATCGAGATAGTCGATTTGCCCCAGGAACTACTGAGCGTTCCCGTCAAGGTCTTTGAAAGCACGATGCGCTCATAACGCCGTTGCCGGACCCATGGGCAGGCCGGAGCCGCATCCAGGGCGGCAATGGCCAACTCGGCCGGCTCGAGGCCGCTGTCGGAAAGAATCTGGCTGCCATAACGCGGATCGATCTTCGCCAACGCTTGCGCCGCCGCAATGCGGATCTCGCGATGGTGCAGCCACTTCCACATTTTCTTGGCTTCGAGCAACTCACGCAGGACTGAGGTGGCGTCGGCGTCGCGCAAACGTCCAAGCGATTCGATGGCTTTCAGCTGCAAGAACTGCGAACGCCCTTCGGTCTCGCCAGCCTTTGCCATCACGATCAGGGGCGCGGTTGAACTGCGGTCGCCGCTCATCCCGATTTCGTCGACCGCCTGCGGAATCACCAGCGGGTCCAGAATCTCAAGCATCTCGAGCAAAGTCCGCCCGCGATCGGGCGCAGCGCCGTAAGCGATCTGACGCACGACCACGTCGTGGTAGAAGCGATTGAATTCCGGTAAGCGTCCGGGCAGCAGTTCGAGTAGGGAACCAACATCGAGCCGGCTCATCAAACCAACTACTGATGCGGCCTGGCGTGGCTGGCCCATGCGCAGTGTTTCGCGCATTTGGGCTGCAGCATTCTTGCCTAGTTCCTGCACCAACGTCACCATCCGGTCGCACTCTTCGCGGCGCATGCAGCGGAAGAAGCGCTCGGCAAAATGATCGACCGAGGCGGGCGACGTGCGCCGCAGCACATCCATCAACTCGGTCGGGATCGTATCCTCTTTCAAGGCTTCTTCCAGAAATTCAGGCAAGCGGTTCTCGACCCCAATGCGCGGACGCAAGTCGTTCGCCAGCACTGGGCGGGCCTGCGTAATCATGTCCATCGCCTTGCAGACTTCGCCAACGGCTTTGTAATTCTTGTGAGTGCTCGCCTCCTGGCTCAAGCGCACGAAGGCGGCGCCCATCATGGATTGCAGTTCAGGATCTTGTTCCCTGGGGATCTGCTCGCCCACGCGCTGAATGGAGACTCCAAGCACGTCCCCGCCAGTCGCCGAGAACAGATCCGCCAACTGGCTGATGCCGGTCGCGATCTTGCGTCGCGGCTCAGCGTCGCGCGCTTCGAGCGAGTGCACATAGTTCTTCAAAATCGCGGACGAAGTATCGCGATCGCCGCGTTCGAGCAGCATTTCCACGAACTGCCGGATGTTGCGCGGCGGAACGCACGCTGCCTCATTCGAGAGCAGCACGCTTTTCTTTCCGGCTTCCGGAACTTCTGACCAGAACATCCGATCGAGAATGTCGGCATGCGACTCGACCAGCATGCCGGCCTTGGTCATCTTGTCTTCCTGCAACTTCAGGATGTTGCGCAGCGTATCCATCTGCCGGCTCATGTGCTCGAGCATCTGGTGGACAGCGTTTACTTTGACTTCACCCTTCTGATAGCGCTCGAGCGCGAAGCGGATCGCCATGTGCTCGGCCGCTTTCATAAGCAGCGGGCTGTCTTGCTCGGATTGCTGGCCGACATTCGCCGAAAGGCTCTCGAGGAGTTGCTGCAGGTTCAGGCGTGTATTCGGATCGGCCTGGCCGAGTTCAGCCTGCAATTGCTCGGGCTTGAAATTGGGATCGTTGTTGGCTTCGCCGAAGCGGGTCAGCAAGCGGATGGCTTGTACCACTTCTTCTTCCTGCAGCGGAACGGTCTTGCCATCCCAAACGCCATTCCCTCCGCCCGTGCCTGTGCCGCCGCCTCCGCCACCGATGCGCACGGTGGGTACGCTGCCGATGGGCGCTCCGCCGGGCTCGCCCGACGTGTTCGCACCTTCGGCTGCTGCAATCAGCTGCAATAGCTTTTGCGGATCATTCAACCACTGCTTGAATTCCGGGCCGAGGGTTTGCGCTGCAATCTGCGCGGCCACGCTGATTTCGCCCGTGGCCGGATCAGCGGCCACGAACTTCACTTCATTGATCTTGATGGTGCTGCTCTTAACGTCGCTAAGAGTCTCTTTGATCTGCTTGGCAACATCCTGCGCTTTCGAACCGCCGACGGCGAAAGCACGCACCAGGCGGGCAAAGTCTTCGACTGTGACCTGACTGGAGAAGTTGATGCTGGCGAGGCCGGCCGTGGTCAGGAGCTGGGCAAAACTCTTTTCGGCCTGCCCCGATTCAAGCGGAATGCCGTCGAGCAAGAGCTTGTTGTCCGAAACACCCAGCAGGAAGCCGCCTTCGCCGCTCTTGGGCAGGGCCTGCTGCAATTCATTCCAGGCAGTTTCAAATTGCCCTTCGGTGCGCTTGTGTTCGAAGCCATACATCCTCACATACTTCACGAGGATGTTCAGACTATGAACAAATGCCCCAGCCGAAGCGCTGCGGCTGCCCTGCGATGTGCCGGCGATCGCGATGATCCACTCCCTGAGCGCAGATTTCCTAATCAGCCTAATGCGAAAAGGTAAGGGGGGCCATATTACGGAGGTAACGGGAACCCATGGAGCCAAACCAGAAGAAAACGGGCGATTCTGGTGAAAAGCCCGGTGATCCGACTTTACCCCCGTATGAGAGTCTTCAGGGACAAGCGCGGGTTATCCATTTTTCAGACGTTGCAGTCGCCTTCGAATAGAGTCGTCGTGTTACCGCCGACCCAAATGCCCTTCGCGTCCTGACTGATGAAGATTCTTCCCGCACACCCAAGTCGCGTTCCTTGCGCAGCGACATACGGTGCCTTCGCACGGCCACTGCCGAGTAGCCACTGCGCGACCGAAGCATTCAAGCTACCGGTCACTGGATCTTCGCGCAGGCTGCCATTGTGATCGGTGAAGAAGGCGCGCAGTTCGAAGGCGGCTGGGCTGCCGGCCGGATACGGCCCGACCACGCCAATGTCGACGCGCCTCGGCTCATCCAGAGCTGGGTTCAGCTTCAGCACAGCATCCGCCGAGGGCAGCATGACGGCGATCCAGCCCGGCCCGTTGTCAGCCCACGCGGCTTCGACGATCTGCGCCCGATCGATGCGCAGGACGCGTGCAATCTCGGCGATCTTGCTCTCTTCGACCGCACCGCCTCGGATTAAAGCCGGAGCGGCGAAGGCCAACTTGTTCTCAATGCGCCGGAGCCGGATGAGCCCGGCGCCGCACTCCTGCACAATTTCGCCTTCGCGCTTCGGCTTTCCGCCCGAGGCCAGCCATGCGTGGCAAGTGCCGAGCGTCGGATGCCCTGCGAACGGCAACTCGCGATCGGGCGTAAAGATGCGCACGTGATAATCCGCTTCGCTCGAGGTTGTCGGAACAAGGAAGGTCGTCTCCGAGAGATTCAGCCAGCGCGTGATCTGGAGCATCTTCTCGGTAGTCAGGCCGTCGGCGTCGAGAACGACCGCCAATCCGTTTCCGGTCAGCGGTTGATCATGGAAGACATCGACGAGTTGGAAACGGCGCTTCACGGATAGTTCCCCCCGGATGAGTCGGCGCGTTGAGCCTAACGAGCGCGTAAGCTTATCGATGCATCGTCGTCGCGTCCCGAACTCTTTTATTACGGGCCCTTCCCAATCTCCTCGCTACGGGAGAAAATAGCGCAACGGAGAATCTCACAGACCCTTTGGCCTCCCAACCGTCCCCTGAAGTTCCGAAGAGCGCACCGAGGAAACCGCAGCCGGTCGGCTTTGCCTACTGGATGCTGCGTGTGCTCGAAGAGTGCGACCGCGCGAGCGATGGTTTTGCCGCCGATCCCGTCCACGATCTGCGCGTGTCGCTGCGCCGCTGCCGCTCGCTGGCCGATGGCCTGCTCGCGGTCGATCCCGACCCAGCCTGGAAGGCGATGAAGAGGGCTGGCAAGCGCCTGTTCTCGAGCCTGGGCGAGCTGCGCGATGTGCAGGTCATGATGGAGTGGGTCGAAAAGCTTGGCCCGCCCGACGATGCCGAAACGAAGGCCCTGCACGAGTTGCTCGTCCAGCGCGAGCGCGAACACAAGATCACGGCCGCTGAAGCTCTGCAGGAGTTCGACCGCAAGCAATGGCGCAAATGGGCGCACTCGTTGCCGCCGCGCGCGGCTCGCATCCGGAGAGGCAGCCCTATCTTTCTGCACCTTGCGCTCGAACGCTGGACCGCTGCATACGATCTCCATAAGCGAGCGCTGCGCAGCCGCTCACAAACTGCTTTCCACGACTTGCGCATCGGTATCAAGCGCTTCCGCTACATCGTGGAGAATTTTCTGCCACAACAGCATGAAGCCTGGGGAAAAGATCTGAAGGAGATGCAGGACCTACTGGGCGAAGTGCACGACTTTGATGTGCTATGGGCGACTGCGGTGCAGGTGAACGCGTTCACCGATGCCGGCTCGCGCCAGCAGTGGCGCGACCGCATCGTGGCCGAGCGCGACCAGCGACTGGCTCGATACCGAGAGCGGATGGTGGGACCGGAATCATTGTGGCGCGCGTGGCGCGCGGAGTTGCCGCAGGGAGAAACCGTCCGGCAGGCCGCGCTGGCGCGCATGAAGCTGTGGGCATCGCTGCTCGATCCGGATTTTCGTCACGCGCAGCGCGTTGCGCGATTCGCCACTCAGATTCTGGATGAACTGACGCGGCTCGGCCTCAGTTCGGCTCCGGATCACGAACGGTTACGGCGCGTTCTGCTGCTGGCTGCCTACACGCACGATGTGGGCCTGGTGAAGCGCGCTAGTGGACATCACAAGAAGTCAGCGCGCCTGCTGCAGCGCCTGCCTGCGCCCCTCGGTTGGCCAGCCGGCGAACTCAAGCAGGCTGCCGTAGTCGCACGCTTTCATCGCGGTGCATTGCCGCATCCCCGGCACAAAGACCTGCACACGCTACCGGCTGAGCAGCGGCGGCCTACGATTTTTCTGGCGTCAATCCTTCGGCTGGCCAATGCGTTCGACACTCTGCGCGATGGACGGGTCGCGCGCCTCCGCTTTGAGCCGCAGGATGGCCAACTGGTTTTGTGGGCGGACGGGTTAGTGCCCATGACGCGCAGTGCCGAGAAAGTTTCGGGAGCCCGCTACTTGCTCGAGACGTGGTTGCGTCGTCCCATCGTGGTGAAGCCATTGGTGCAGCACGCAAGGCCGAATGGGGCGAAACCGCGAGTGTCCCGAGCAGCCCATGCATCCGCGCACCATCTGATTGCGCCCAGCAAGAAAGTGCAGATGGTGCATGGTTTCGCCCCGAAGCTCCTGCCCAATGCTCCAGAGGGGAGAACCACTCCGCTTGCAAAACTGGTCGTGTTGCGGCGCGAGGGACAAACTCGCCGGCCCTAGCGGGCGCGGCACTCACAGGAGAGCGTTTCCTCGCGTCTCAAAACGATTCACCTCTAGCTAAGTCATTGAAAGTCGGTGGACGCTTGGTTTAGGAGTCCGTAGACCAGGCTAGTGGCTTCTAGAATGCCGTTTAAACGGCCTAGAAGCCCCGCGGTGATCGAGCTGGGGCCGACGTGGACCCAGAGGATCATCTGGCAACTGCATGCGCCCTAGGAGCCTCTGATCGAGAAGATAGCTTATAGCAAAATGAACTCTCGGTCAGGGCATAGCTCGGAGGAGGGCAGTGTTTTTCGTTTTCTCACGGTCTCAGCGGGTCAGAGGGACTGGAAGCTGCTAAGCGAAATTGCTAAGCAAGAAACCCAGCAGTCGCCACTCACGTAACAGCACTGTCGAACATTTTAGTTTGTCATTCCGATTAGTTTGTCATTCCGAGCGCAGCGAGGAATCTGTTTCTCGGCCCGCCAGCAAGCAGCAGATTCCTCTCGGCTGAAGCCGCTCGGAAATGACAAGCAATTGAGTTGCGGCTGAGCGGCAAGCAACTGAATTGCGGTTGAAGAAAAGGAATTGAGTTCCGTTCGGAGCGACCAGCAATTGAACTCAAGGATTCGTCTTATGCGACCCAAAGTAGCTGGGTGGAAACTCGGCTGTAGCCTCATCCACCGAAGATCTCACTTACCAGGAGTTTTCTGAAGCTCGTTGGGTCAGAATTCCTTGACCAAGTTGAAGAACGTATCGAGAACAAGTTGCTGCCCCCACTTGGTGGCGGTCTTGCCGAGCGTGCGTTCGGCGGCGGGATAGTAAGCGTTGGAGATGCCGGCAGCGACAGCGTTGCCTGCGATTTCAGAAGTGTGGAACTGGTTCTGGCCGTTGTCGCCACGGGTGACAACTTCCCGGCTGATGGCGTATCCGGTGCGTTTCCAGAATCCGCCCGAGCCTTTGACGAAGTAGCGCGGGTCCTGATGAAGAGCGCTCGGAAACACCGCCTCGGTCATGAAGTTGCCGATGGCTTGATCGGCGAACGCGCAACCATAATATTCTGCAAAGCCTTCCGCTCCCTCGCCGAAGGAAGGAAATAGCGTCTGCGCCATATTGATTCCGGCAACGGCGCCCGCCACCAGGAAGGCCGAGGGATCGAAAGAGTCTCTCGACGCGAGCTTGAACTTTTCTTTTGAAGTGAGGGGATGAAAGACATCGGACACCTCTGCGGCCCGATAGCTAGGAATCACCCAGAGGCTGTGAGTCTTGCCCCAGCTCTTGTCGTTCTTGGAAGGAGCGGGGGAGCTGGTCTGGGGTTGGGGAGCGTCGGGCAGCTCAGCTTGTTGGGCAGCGCAAGGCATGCAGACGAGGAACGCCATCAGTTGAGTTGCAGCGAAAACGAATCTAAGAGAACGACCAACCTGCGGCATTCGGGACACGATGCTACCGCAAGGGAGCGGCTCGCACAAAGGGTCGAGCAGGAACGGCCAAGGACTACGAAGTTGGATACGCACATCGGGGGGACGTCACGCGAGCCTCATGTAGCGATCAACTCTTCAAGTTGTTCAGTCTTTGCTTCCGAGACTCACGAGAGCATCCTTAGTTCCTTCAGACAATGCCCAGCCCCGAGAGGCTGCCGATGGGACTGTAGCAATGACGCTGGACCGGGGATGGAGGGTGGGATAAGTGCTGCTTATAGAGCGTTTATTGAGTTCTGGATAGGGACGCATGCTCGGCTGCGCTGGAGACGAGCGTGGCGGTACTCCACGCAGCCCTACGCGTTAAGATTGCATTCGGATAGAACGCGAGAGCGAAGTGAAAGGATCGTCTATGGTATCTCGGGTCTTAATGTTGCTTGCCGCGGGGCTTCTCGTATTGGGCGGCGTCATTCATTCGTATCTCGGAGAGACGTTGTTATTTCCACGGCTGTTTGCATTGCCGGACCTGCCGCTGTTCCGAAACGATCGGCGCTTCACTGAGGCGGTTCTGCGGTATGCCTGGCACCTGACCAGCTTCGCCTGGTGGGGAACGGCTGCGGCGATTGCTGTCATGCCGCTCGCCACAGACGTTCATAGGGTGGGTCGGATTCTAGGAGCGACCGTCTTCCTCACCGGAGCAATCATTGTGTTTACATGTGGAGTTCGTCACCCGGGATGGCTCATTTTCATGACCGCGGGCGCGTGTGTGCTTTACGCAACCCGGTGATCGAAACACCGTCGCTCGAGTCTTGTTTTTCCGGGATTCAGCGGGCGGCCTCGTAGATCCGCAATTCAGCCTTGTCGCTGCCTGGGATGATCACGAAGAGGCGATTGACTTCCGGGACTAGCAACGACGTCTTTGCGTTCGCGCCGGTGGCGGTCTTCGACACGAGCGAGTACTTATCGGGGGAAGCTTGGCGGTAGACATAGACGAAGCCGGAGCCGCCCGAGACATAGATGAGCTTATGAGCGGCATCGAAGAACATGTCGTCGGCCCCGGATAAGCTGTCGAGGGTTGCGATCGTCTTGCCCGACGTGGTGTCGAGGATGAAGAGCTTGCCAGGGTCCCGGGTAGCCACAAACAGACGATGATTGGGCTCGTCCAATGCAAGCGGGACGGGCTTGTTCGCGCCTTTGATCGGCCAACTAGCGGCCACGGCTTTCTGAGCCGTGTCGATAACTGCGACAGTATTGTTATCGGGAATGTTGGCGTACATGCGGTCGCCGGACTTCTCGAAGGCGAAAGCTTCGGGATGGCCGGCGGTGCGGATGTTGCCGAGCAGTTGATTGGATGTCGGATCGACGACTGCGATCTCGCCATAGTCATGGCCGGCGTCGTCGCCGCCGTGAGCGGCGTAGAAGAGCTTGTGGGCGGGATCGTAGTTAACGTAGTCGGCGTCGGCGGAGAGCGGGATGGTCGCGACGTTGGCGAGCGTTTCGGTGTTGAAGATCTTGAGGTCGCCGGCCTTGCCGTCGGTGACGAAGAGCTTGTCAACGTCGGCAACGTATTTGATGCCTTGGGCTTTCTGGAAACCAGGGATGGACTTGAATGGCGTACCGGCGGCTAAGTCGACGACCTCGACTGTCTTGTTGCCGCTGGCGGCGAGATAGAGCCGATTGCGCTTGGCGTCGTAAGAGTAATGGTCGAACTTACCGGAGACTCCGGGGAGGGCGATGGTTTGCACGACTTTCAGCGGAGCCAGTTCTTGTGCTTTGGTGAGAGCGGCACAGGCGATCAGGGCGAGTGCGAGGGAGAGTAACTTTCGCTGCATTTAGTTTTCCTCGTGTGTTGCATGAGCAGAATAGCGAGGTTGTCTGAAGATCGGATGAAGAGCGGTTGCTGGTTACTAGTTGTCGGTTGCCAGTGAAAACTCGGCCCGTGCATTGCACGGAAGGCCTTTATCGCGGAGTCGCTGAGAACTGAACGCAGAGGTCGCTGGGAGAAGCGCGTGGCGAGGAGCGCGACCTAGCCACGGCTACTCCGGGGTTATTTCAACTCGCCACCGAGCGTATAGCGCAGACCGAAGGCGTAGGTCGGGCGGTAAAACTCTCGCTGGATGGGATAGATCTGGCTGCCTTGATAGAAGCCGAAGACTTCATTGGTCAGGTTCAGGCCAGAGACGACGAGTTGGAGGTTCTTGTACATCCGGAACGTTCCCTGGGCGTCAACCTGAGTATGAGCGTAGAGGTAGACGTCGCCGTTGGGACCGCGGATGCCGAGTGGGACGTCAATCGTTTGGCCGGTGGTGTTGTCGAAGTTGCTGTAGTTGTACTGGAAGATATTGGCGTCGTTGTAAGAGATTCCCAGCCGCAGGGAGAGGCGACCGCGATCGTAAGTGGGACTGATGTTCCAGGTGTTTGGAGCTTGACGCTGAAGGGCCGGATGATCGGTGCGGCCGAAGACGCCATTGGTGGAGGAGTGGGTGTAGCCGTAGTTTCCGGAGAAGCCAAGACCAGCGAGCCATCCGGGCAGGAAGCTGAACTGCTGGATGTAGGACATCTCGAAACCCCAGACTTGCGCGTCTGCGGCATTGTTCGGTCGGACGAGGAAGTCTCCTAGGAAACTCGAGAACTGAGGATTGTTGTTAATGAACTCTTGGGTGATGTTGAGGCGGTTGCTGTAAATGGGATTGTAGAGCTGTTTGTAAAAGAAGCCACCCTGAATTAGGCCAAGCGGTTTCAGGTATTTCTCGACGAGGATGTCGTAGTTGTTGGCGGTGGTGGGCTTGAGCTTCGGGTTGCCGGCGTCTACCTCGGGCTGGGATGTGGTGAAGTTCAGAGTATTGATGAAGGGAGGCAAATCGCTGAAGTTGGGACGCGCGATCCCGCGGCCAAACGAAACGCGAAGGTCGGTGTCGTGACCGAGATCGAAGCGGACTTGTGCGGAAGGTAACACATTGAGGTAGGAGGAATTGGTATGTTGCGGCGTGACCGAAGTGAGGGCGCCGGAATCCTGGTCGAACAGAGCCAGATAGCCGAGGATGCTTTCGTTGGTGCCTTCGAAGCGGATGCCGGTTTGAAGACGGGTGCGGCCGAACTGAATGGTGTTCATCAGGTAGCCGGCGGTGACCTTTTCGATGAGGTCGTAGTTGTTAGGGATGGTGTTCTGTTCGGTCGAGATCACGTCGGGCGAGACCAGCGCCGAGGTATTGATAAAGTTGCGGATCTTCGCGTAGTCCGTTGTGGGGCCGAACCCGGCGTACTGGTTGTCGTAGAAGTCGGAGTGGTGGGCGGAGCCGAGGAAGCTCGTCATGGTAACGGCCGACGGGTTGGTGCTCTGATCGACTGTGTAGTAGTTGTCGATGGTGTCCTGAAACTTGTGGGCGTTGCGGAACTTGAAGCCAAAATCGAAGGTACTGAAGTGTTTCTTCAAGGTGTAGTTGCGCTGCGCCGAAAAACCAGCCGCGAGATTGAGTTGCGGGCTGTAGGTCTTACTGACGTCGCCATCGGAGAGTTGATAGGCGGTGGCATCGTAAAGCTGGCTGTAGCCTCCGACTGGAATGATCTTGGGGACGAGGGGGTCCTTGAGGTTGATGGTGAACTGATAGGGGTTGTTGTTGGAGAAATTGGCGGACGCATAGCCGTGGTCTTCCGCGGCGGAGCGGGCGATGGAGAACTCGTACGCGAGCGCCCACTTCGTGAACACGTGCTTGCCGCCCAAATCCAAGCTGCCGATGACTTCGACGGGACGGCGGATGGAGGCGTTGAAACTGGCGGAACCGTCCGCGCCAGAAAGCAAGGGATTGATATAGCTGTTAATGCCCGGGCTATAGACCCAACGATCGCCGAAGTTGTTGAAGTGGGAATAGATAAAGCGAGCGTAGAGGCCGGAGAGCGGGTCGTTGAGTTTGTAGTCGGCGCTGCCAGTGAAGCCGTAGCGACTGCGGTAGTAGGAGTAGAAACGCAGATCCTGACCGGCGTAGGTCGCGAAGTTCTGAGCATTGGGGCCAGGATTCACGCATCCGGTAGGACCGGGATCGCACTGGACTACGTTGAGAGCGGGCTCGACGTCATCGATGCCGCGGCCATTCCAGTCGTAACTGGCGCCAAAGAGGATGCCGAATTTCTTGTTGCCGCCGAAGCGCTTTCCGATAACGCCGTCGATATCGTAGGAATTGCGGCCACCCTGAACGGGGTTGTACCCGCCGTAGCCATTCAGGTAAAAGGTGGGGCGGTTTTGGGCGGTCTTGGTGACTAGGTTGACGGAGCCACCGATGCCTTCGCCATCCTGATTAGCGGAGAGCGTCTTGTTGATTTCGACGGAGTCGACGAGGTTGGCGGGGACGACGTCGAGCTTGATCTGGCGGACGCCGCCTTCGGGAGAGGGAACGTTGATGCCGTTAATGGTGACGTTGCTGAGGCGCGGTTCGAGGCCACGGATTTGAACGTATTTGCCTTCACCCTCATCACGCTCGAGGGTGACGCTGGGGAGGCGGCCGAGCGCGTCGGCAATGTTGGTGTTCGGGAGACTAGTAATGATTTCTACCGGGAGGACTTGAAGAATGTTGTCGGAAGTGCGCTCGCGGTTGATGGCCTCCGCCTCGCCGAACTGGCGGTCAGCAGTGACAGTGATTTCTTCGTTCTTGGAGCCGATTTTGAGGACTGCCGTGACGCTAGCCGCTTCGCCAGCTTTTACGGTGACGTTCTGCGTGAAGACTGAGAAGCCTACATAGCTGACGTTCAAGGTGTAGGGGCCCGGGGCGATGTTTAGGAAGCTGAATTCGCCTTGACCGTTGGAGATGGATACGACACCTAGAGGCTGTAGCTCGGCGCGGGCGCCTTGTAATACAGCGCCGGAAACGTCGGTCACGCGTCCGGCCAGCGTGCCGCGGCCGGATTGGGCGAGTGCCCCGGAAGCACACAGCAGAAACAGGCTGAGCAAGGTGACGAAAGTGGGGACTGGGAGGAATGCGGGCGGAGTGAGACGGTGTCGTTCCATGAGAGCTTCCTCTTCGGGTTTTTTGCCTGTGTCCGACGGTGCGAGCAGAAACCGGTCGGCGAGAATCACACCGGCAAAGGGTGAATGACCTCGCATCTTAAGAATTTCGTGTGACGGGGGAATGAAAGCTCGGTTAATTTCTCTTCAGGTTCGGCGTGGAAAGTACGGCATCCTTAAACAAGCTTCAGCGAATCTTCAGGAATTTCCACGTATAAAGGGGGTAGAGGCGGGCGTCTGGGGGCGTGAATTCATGAAACTACTGATCGTGGAAGATGAATTGCGTATGGCGAACCTGCTGCGGCGGGGCCTGTCGGAAGAAGGGCACGCGGTGATGTGCGCTTACGACGGGGCTGACGGGCTGGAGTTGGCGCGGCAATTTGAGTTTGATGTGATCCTGCTGGATGTCATGCTGCCGAAGATGAGCGGCTACGACGTGGCAAAGAAGCTGCGGGCGGAGAAGAACGCGACTCCTGTGCTGATGTTAACCGCGAAGGATGCGGTTCCGGACATTGTGCGCGGGCTGGACCTGGGCGCCGATGATTACATGACCAAGCCGTTTTCGTTCGAGGAGTTGGTCGCCCGGCTGCGAGCGGTCAAACGCCGCGCGCACGTCACGCCGGATCCGACGTTGAAGGTCGGAGATCTGGTACTCGACCCGGCGAGCCGAGATGTGTATCGGGGAGAAACTCGCTTGACCCTGACGCGGACGGAGTACGGGCTGCTGGAGTGTCTGATGTACCGCGTGGGCAAGGTCGTGCCTCGACATACGTTGATCGAGTCGGTCTGGGGCATGACGCGCGAAATCGGGGAGAACACACTGGACGTTTTCATGCACATGCTGCGAAAGAAGGTGGATGGAAGTGGGGGAGAACGATTGATTCAGACGGTGCGGGGCGTGGGCTATACGATCCGGGCGGGAAACGTTCTATGAGCATGAGAAGGCTGCCCATCGGAGTGCGGCTGACGCTATGGTACGTGGCGATCTTCGCCACCGCGCAGGTCGTCTTCGGCGGGCTCATGTACGTGACATTGCGGCATTACCTCTACGAGATCGTAGATGACGGCCTCGAGGATCAGGCTGAGGATCTACAGAACTTTTTGCAGGCGCAGAAGAAGGACGCGTCTCTCTCCAAAATGCAGGAGGAAGTGACTGAGGAGTATTCGGGCGAGCATGCCGGGGAGTATCTGGAGCTGTTCGACGAGCAGGGGAACCTGATTTTCCGATCGGCGGGGATGGGGTCCGGGGAACTGTCGAAGCCGCTACCCGAGGCGACTAGCAAGGGTGTGCACGTTGACCGGAAGCTGGGCGAGAAACCGCTGCGCTTTCGGGTGGCTCTGATCTCAGTGCAGGGCCGCGTTTATCAGGCACGAATCGGGACACCGATCTGGGAGGTTCGCAAGACCCTGGCGGCGTTCCGGCAATACTTGCTCATGGTGGCACCTCTTTTGCTCGCGGTGGCTGCGGGAGTTGGCTACTGGTTGAGCCGACGGGCATTGGCGCCGGTGGACCGGCTGACCTTAGCGGCGCGCTCGATCGGCGGGGGCAGCCTGAGCAGCCGGCTGGACGTACCTAAGTCGGGTGACGAACTGCAGCGTCTTGCCGACACATTGAACGAGATGCTGGAGCGGATTGAAGCTTCGTTCAGGCGGATTACGGAATTCACCGCCGACGCGTCGCATGAGCTGCGGACACCGGTGTCGCTGATCCGGACCGAAGCGGAGTTGGCGCTTAGGCGATCGCGAAATCCTGAAGAATATCGCGGAGCCCTCGAGCACATTCTGGGCGAGGCTGAACGGACTACACGGCTGCTCGAGCAATTGTTGGCGCTCGCTCGGACGGACGCGGGAAGAGAATTCCTCGAGATTCGAGAAGTGGATCTGAAGACCGTGGCCGCGCAGGCTGCGGACGCCTGGGGCGGAGTTGTGCGCTCGAAAGAGCTGAGCTTCCAGTGCGAGTTTCCCGAGTCGAGTGCATTCGTGCGCGGAGACGAGGCGGCGCTGCGGCGGGTGGTGGACATCCTCTTGGACAACGCGATGAAGTACGCGAAGGAACGCGGGACGATTGTGTTGTCGGTACGCTCGGAGGGGGATGACGCCATCGTTACGGTCGAGGACGATGGCATCGGAATTCCGGCAGAGGAGCAACCGAAGATCTTCGAGCGCTTCTACCGGGTGGATAAAGCGCGCAGCCGGAGCCAGGGCGGAGCTGGGCTTGGGTTGGCGATTGCGCTTTGGATCGTGGTGCAGCATCGTGGGGCGATCGCGGTGGCAAGTGTTGCGGGGAATGGATCGAAATTTGAGGTAAGGCTGCCGCTGGTGGCGGTGGGGCGGTCCGCTGTGGAACGCGTCGGGAGTGCGGTGGGTTCGTGAGTCGGACCAATGGGGGCAAAGTCCCTTAAGCGCAAAGACCGCAAAGGTTTCGCTAAGGACGCTAAGGTGTAAGAGCCGAGACTTGATCTTACACACCGTCGCGCCGGGTTGGGTCGCTACTGTCGGCGGACCCCTTGGTCGGCTTTCGAGTGCAAACGCTAAGGGGGCGAACAGACGGCGCAAACTTGCGCTATCGCCTGATTTCATTAGTCAGCGGCGTGGGTGCCTCCGACGTCGGGGTGAACGCGGACACGATGCACTCCTCATCGGCGTCCGTGTCGGGGGCGGAGTTCTCGGCCTCGCCCCTAATAGCTTGACGCGTCAACGTGGATGCCCGAAGCCTATCAATTCGGCGCAAAGAGAAAACGAACGAGTCGGTTCTTGCTCCAGCACTCGTCGTTCAATTCCGGACATACGGGATACAATTGCCCCCAACCTGCGGCAATGGTGATGCGATTCTCCGGAATGCCTCGGCTGAGCAGGGCTTGCTTGACCCAGTCCGCTCGACGTTGGGAAAGTGCAAGATTGTAGATCATTTCACCCCTTGAAGATGCATATCCGTCGATGTAGAAACGCGCGTTTGGATGATCCTTCAGCCATTGGACATCACTGTCTAGCACACCTGGGTTGGAAGGCTCGTCGTGGTCATTCCACGGAAAGAGGATCGGTTGCATGTTCTTGTTGAACTCTTCCTGCTCGGGTCCAAAGAGATTCACTGGAGGTCGGGACCAGTAATCAACCCAATAGGGGACATCCTGTGCGACGCCGATGCAGGTGAGCGAAAGCAGTAAGGTGATAACGAGAGGGACTGGACGGTTCATATCGGCCTTCTTTCCACGGCTGGAATTCCCCAAGAGAAAGGCCCGAGTCGGGGATTGTAGCACGTTCCTTTCTAGTGGACGGTTGCGACTTCCTCTCATGTCAGGAACGAATAAAAAAGCCCCTGATCGCTGAACGGTTGGCGATAAATCGCGTCTCTGACAATGTCGCCCCTGTCAAACACTTTGTGAGCGTACTGCTCCGTGCACGCCGAAGAGCGCGCCATTTCGCTCTAGTTGAAG